>Ga0157369_10004864_pt1 | contig 15761 bp, 13 predicted proteins | sample C25metaG_FD_113461 | JGI IMG/M metagenome (GOLD analysis project Ga0157369, IMG submission 113461) | Corn rhizosphere microbial communities from Kellogg Biological Station, Michigan, USA - C2-5 metaG | ecosystem: Host-associated > Plants > Roots > Rhizosphere > Soil | place: USA: Michigan... | reverse complement strand
TCACGCAGACGTTTGTCAATTCCGAATAGAAGTCAAGAGAGTGGCGGCCACCCTCGCGTCCTAGCCCCGACAGCTTTGCACCGCCGAACGGCGTGCGCAGGTCGCGCACGAACCAGGCATTGACCCATACGATGCCCGTCTCGATCTGCTTCGCGACCCGATGACCGCGTGCGAGTTGCGTCGTCCAGATGCTGGCGGCAAGACCGTAAGCGCTGTCGTTGACCCGCTTCACGACCTCTTCTTCGCTGTCGAACGGTGCGATGTGGCACACCGGTCCAAAGATTTCTTCTCGTACGCATCGCGCGGAATCGGGCAAGCCGGTCCAGATGGTCGGCATGACAAAGGCGCCGTCGTCCCGTGCGTCGCCGAAGGTCGGTGCCGCACCGCCCGTCACGACAGTCGCGCCCTCCTCGACGGCAAGTTTGAAATACGACATAACCTTGTCGCGATGGCCACGCGAAATGAGCGGTCCCATCGTTGTCGCCGGATCGTCTGGCGCGCCGACGCGCAGTTTCTCCGCCTGTTCCTTCAACGCAGCCACAAAGCGTTCGAAAACCGGCCGCTCGACATACACTCGCTCACTGCACAGGCAGACTTGGCCTGCGTTCGTGAAACTGGATCGAAGCACACCGTTCACGGCCGCGTCAAAGTCGGCGTCCGCGAACACCACGGCTGCGTTCTTGCCGCCCAGTTCGAAAGAGACTTCTTTCACGCCGTCCGCAACGGCCTTCATGATCGTGCTGCCGGTGCGGGACTCGCCTGTGAAGGTGATCGCACTAATGTCCGGATGGCGCGTGAGGAATTCGCCAGCCGCGTTCTGACCATGCCCATGGATCAGATTGAAGACGCCGGGCGGCAAGCCGACGTCGTGGATCACTTCGGCGAGCAACGTGGCAGAACTCGGCGTCTCCTCGGATGGCTTGGCGACCACGCAGTGGCCCATGGCCAGCGCCGGCGCCACCTTCCAGGTGAATAACAGCAGAGGCAAATTCCACGGCGATATGATGCCGATCACCCCGAGTGGCTTGCGGGTCACATAGTTGATCAGCTCACTGCCGTCTGCTGCGTGCGTTTCGAAGAACTCGCTGCCTGCCGTGCGGACAAGGTCGGCAAAGGTGCGGAAGTTGGCAATACCGCGTGCGATGTCGAGCGTGCGGGCCTGCGCGACTGGACGGCCCGTGTCGGCAACTTCAGCGGCCACGAACTCATCGAAGCGGGCCTCGATACCGTCCGCGATCTTGTGCAGCCATATCGCCCGTTGCGCAGGCGTGGTATCGCGCCAGCCTGCCTTCTGCGCAGCATGAGCGGCACGCACGGCGCTATCGACTGCCGCGGCGTCTGCTTCACAGACATCGGCAAGCTTGCGACCGTCGACCGGACTGATGTTCCGGAAGGTTGTGGCGCTCGCCACAAACTCACCGTTGATGTAATGGCGCAACAACTGCGAGTCGCGCGAGTTCGAAGCCAATTGAGATGTCACACCGCTCTCCTGCCTGATTGAAGTTGCCTTTGCCGTGCACCCTTTCGAGGGTGGCTGGATCTTGACGCCTATCCGCATATGTCGGCGTCGCTCGACGGACCGTCGCCGCCTATGTCAGACGATGGGCTGCGCAAGAACGCGGTTCTGTTCGTCGATTGCAAGGCTGACCTCGTCGCCGGCCTGAACGACTCGATCGAGCCGCGCGATGACGATCGGGCCTGCGTCCGTCTTGACGCTGGCGAGCAGCACGTCCCCGCCGTCCTGTGCGCCGACGCGACGGTGAACGCTCGTCCATTCGCTGACCGTGCCGCGCTCCGCCACCCGCTCGCACCAATCACCGCCACCGCACTCAGAACACAGATAGCGCGCAGGAAACACGGTCGCGCCGCATTGTTTGCACTGGAACACCTTGAGTGTCATTGCACACCCCGCTCAACAGTTTCGAGGACAACGGCGTTCGCACACATCCCATAGCGATACTCGACCATTCCATAGCCGCTCACGACCGCCAGCCGCGCGTCCGGCACCTGGCGCTCTCCGGCGCGGCCGCGCAATTGCGTCAGTGCCTCCACGAGACCGTGCATGCCGCCCGCGGCACCCGCCTGTCCAGCGGACAGTTGACCGCCGGACGTATTCACCGGCAGCGCGCGGGATGCAATGCGCGCGATCATCGCGCGCAGGTCGCCGTCGGGCGCGAAGCCGAGATCGTCGAGTTGCGCTATCGCCATCACGGGGTAGTCGTCGTAGACAGAGACCACGTCCATATCGTCCGGCTTGACGCCCGCCTGTTGCCACAAATCGTCGGCGATCTCCGCCAATGAGGTTCTAGTGCCATCGCCTGTCTGATGGTCGCCGTTGTAACGGCATTGCAACGAACGCACTCTCACGTTCACGTTACGGCGCACCAGATCGGCGCGGGCGATGATCACGGCGTTTGCGCCGCTTACCACCGGCACACAATCGAATCGGCCCAACGGATCAGCGACCATCGGCGCTTCCAGATACTCGTCGATCGTCAGCGGCGTTCTATAGACTGCACTTGGGTTCAGTCCTGCCCACGCGCGCTGCGCGACGCACAGCGCCCCATAGTCGCGGCGAGTCAGGTTATGGTGCGTAGCATGCCGCTGCGTGAGCATCGCGAAGAGGCCGTTCGGCCCGCCCAGGTCCAACGGGCGTAACCAGTTGCGCGTCGTCAGGTTGTAGTGATCGACCAGTTGCTTGAAATCGACCGGTTCGAACCGGTCGCCCGACACCAGCGCAATCACGTTCGCGTCGCCATACTGGATGGCGCGTATCGCGTGCTGCAGCATATTGATGGCGCTCGCTCCACCGTGACAGTCGTCCATGCACCAGCGCGGGCTGAGCCCGAGCCGCCAGGCCAGATCGATCGCATGGTCGGGAGCCAGTGTAAAAGACGCTACGCCGAGACCGTCTACGTCTTTCGCCGAGAATCCCGATTCGTCGAGAGCGGCGGCGAACGCCCGGGCAAGCAGGTGGACTGTGGAATCAGACGTCGCCTGTCGCCGGTACGGTATCTCCACACCGGCTGTCAGCAGTGCTTCGTCGCATTTGCCGAGTTTCATATTGGATTTCCTTGAGCCTGACGATCAACGCTGGCGACGGACAACCGTCTCGTGCGTGAATAACAGTGAGACCGCGGTGATCATGCCGAGGCCCGCCATCAGCAAAGCCACCGGCCAGGCCGCGTGGTAGTGCGCGAGCAGTGCGGTTGCCAGCATCGGCGACAAGCCGCCCGCAAAGACCGACGACACTTCATGTCCGAGCGCCATGCCCGAGTAACGCACTTCGGTGCTGAACAGTTCGCCCATCAGCGCGGGTTGCGTGCCGAGCATGGCGCCGTGGCAGACCGCATTTCCGAGCAAGAATGCTAGCCAGATAAGTGCCGGGACCTTCGTATCGAGAAGCCAGAAAAACGGAAACGCAAAGACGATGACCCCCACAGCACCGATCATGTACACGGGCTTGCGGCCCAGGCGGTCGGACAGTCGGCCCCACAACATCAGCGTCACCAGTTCCACGGCCATCGAGACAATCACACCGGCAAGCATGATCTGGTTCGGCACGCCGATGAACTTCCCATAAACGAGCGCGAAGGCAATGACAATGTACGAAGCGCCATTTTCAGCAACCCGCAGCCCCATCGCCATCAAGACCTCCCTGGGATGGTTGCGGATCACGTCGAGCACCGGCATCCGCGCCCTTCTGCCCTCGGCCTCGGCCTTGGCGAACTCCGCGCTCTCGGGCAACCGTGAGCGGATATAGACGCCAACTCCGAAGATGGCAATTGAAAGCAGGAAGGGAATGCGCCAGCCCCACGTCATGAACGCGTCTTTTGGCAACATCTGCACGAGGAAGAAGACACTGGCCGACAGCACAAAGCCTCCACCGACGCCGATCTGGCTCATCGACGCGTAGAATCCTCGCTTCTCCGGCGGTGCGGATTCGCTGATCATCAGCACTGCGCCACCCCATTCCCCGCCGGCCGCGATGCCTTGCAATATGCGCAGGATCATTAGCAGCGCCGGCGCCCACAGCCCTACCTGAGAGTAAGTAGGTAAGAAGCCAATCAGAAAGGTCGCGCCACCCATGATCGACAGCGTCCACACGAGGGCGCTCTTTCGTCCATAGCGATCGCCGATGTGCCCAAACAGCGCGCCACCCAATGGACGAGCGGCGAATCCCACGGCAAAGCCTGCGAACGCCACCATCGTGCCGACGAGCGGGTCGGTTCCTTTCGGAAAGAACAGCTCGCCAAAAACCAGCGCAGCGGCAGTGCTATACAGGAAAAAGTCGTACCACTCGAGCGCGTTGCCGGCGACGGACGCGCACACGATCCGCCGTAGGGATCTGTCGTCGACAGAGATCGCGGGGGACTCGGGGAGCACCTGAGGTGGCGTGCTTGCGGCAGAAAACGTTCGCGTGCTAGTCATGGGGATCTCCATGTGTACATTCGAGATGTACTCAATGCTGCTATTTAGTTGCCGTGCGTTGAAGCGGCTCGCTGTGTCCCGAGCTTCCCCGAGTCTTCCGGAAAAAGTCAGGTTCGCCTCATCGACGCTTGAGCCGGTATCCGGATGTTTCCAGATCCCACGTCGTGGCGGTAAGGCCGGTTTCCCGCAACTTGAATTTCTGAATCTTTCCGTTTTCCGTTTTCGGCAATTCCTGCTCGAAATCCAGATAGCGTGGCACCGCGAAGTAAGGCAGTCGCGGTTCGCAGTAGCGGATAAGATCGAGCGGCTCTAGCACCTCCCCGTCGCGGAGACCGATTACGGCCATTACCTCGTCTTCCGCGAGCGCCGAATTGACGGCGAACACAGCCGCCGTTTCGACTGAAGGGTGACTCAACAGCACTTGCTCGACCTCGTATGAGGAGATGTTCTCGCCACGTCGGCGGATTGCATCCTTCTGACGATCGACGAAGCGGAAATAGCCATCGGCCTCGCGTATGACTCGGTCGCCCGTGTGAAACCAGAGATTGCGCCAGGCTTTTACCGTTTCGGCCGCCATGCCGAGATAGCCGCTGGCGAACGAAAACGGCTTGTCGGCACGCAGGATCAGTTCGCCGGGCTGGCCGTCGGGTACAGGCTCATCGTGCTCATCGACAACTCGCGCTTCGAAGCCCTGAGCCAGTCTGCCCATGTATCCGGGGCGACGAGCGCTTGCGACGCCGCCGATCACCGCATTGGTTTCGGTTGAGCCGTACCCGTCAATCAGCGCAATGCCGCAGCGAGCCGTGAATTCTTCCTGAAAATGTCCCGGCACGCCCGGCGCGAGCGCGACGCGCACCCGATGGCCACGTTCGTTCGCAGCGGCTGGCCGGCCCAGCAGAATGGGCACCATCGCACCGAGAACAAACGTCACGGTCGCCTGCGTGGCCACCAGCGCGTCGAAGAAGCCGCTTGCAGAAAAACGGTGCCCCACGACGAGCTGAGCATCCTGCAGCAGGGCCTGGAAGAAGCTGTTGAGTGCGTTTGTATGGAAAAGTGGCAAGCATGTGTACAGCACGTCGCCCGCGACGACTCCCAGATCATGCGCGGTGTTATATCCCCACCAGTAGAACTGGGCATGCGGGCAAATCACGCCTTTGGATAGCCCCGACGTTCCGGAGGTATACAGCACCGCAAAGGGATCTCCATCTTCGACCTTCGCGGCTGGAATCGGCTCTGCTGCCGGAGGAAACGGCGACGTCGCGTAACGGGGCGAGAGAGATTCTGCTGCCGGTTCGTCGATAAGCCAGATGTGCTCGAGGGGAAGATCTCCCGCCCCGAGCGCGTGCACCACATCCACAAGATGCGCTTCGGCGACTAGCAGCCGCGCGCCGGAGTTACGCAAAATGTGTTCGAGTTGCAGACCGCGAGATGCGGTGTTGATCGGCACGACCACCGCACCGAGCCATCCGCAGCCCAGTACGACTTCCATGAATTCTGAGCGGTTTCCGCAAAGCAATGCCACATGGTCGCCGCGCTTGATGCCATGAGCGGCCAGTGTGCCGGCGCGGCGCGCGGCGACCTCGATCGCGTTCGCGCCGCTCCATACCGTGGTTCCGTCTGAGAAAAGCGGTCCTGCGCTGTTTCGGGCAACGCGCGCTGCGAGCAAGGCCGGCAATGTGCGGGACGACACAACCTCTGACCCCTCTGCACGCTGTTCGACGATCGTATCTGTCAGTTCCATGAACACTTGCCTCTCCTATGTGTGAGACCAGTGTAGGATTCGTTAATATATCGGTCAAATCGATCAAATTTAGGATCTACATAGACATGATCAATTTTCACAGTGTCGATCTCAATCTACTGCGCGTCTTCCAGGTCATTCTTGAAGAACGCAGCCTCACGCGCGCGGCGCAGCGATTGGAGTTGTCGCAACCCACGATCAGTTATTCGCTGGGCCGTCTGCGATCGTTGTTCGATGATCCTCTTTTCGTTCGTACGCCTGACGGAATGTTGCCTACCGCTACTGCAGAAAGATTGGCCGTCCCGCTCAGCAACGCCATCGCATCGATCCTCGAAGCATTGCGGCAAAGCGAACAGTTCGATCCGGCAACCAGTACCCGGGAGTTTCGCCTGGCCATGTCGGACATTGGGGAACACGTTTTTCTGCCGCGCATCTGCGAGAAATTGCAGCGCATTGCACCGGAAGTGCGGTTGGCGGCGGAGCAAGTGCCGCTGCGCGAGATCGAAGAGCAATTGCGGCTCGGGCAGATCGATCTCGCCATCGGCAATCTTCCGTCGCTCATGCCGGTCACGAATCACGCACTGCTGTTCCGCGACGAGTTCGTGTGCATGACGCGGAAGCGCTCCGGGCTACCGGTCCGAAAGTTGTCACGTCAAAGATTTCTTGAGATCTTGCATATCAGCGTGACGACGAGCGACAGCAGCCACCTCGCCATCGACGATATCCTGCGCACGCAGGGTCTGCATCGGCGCATTGCACTGCGAGTACCTCATTTCACGGTTGTTCCGCAGATTCTGCAGCGCACGGACTGGATGGTGACACTCCATAAAGGTGCGGCACAGATGTTCAATGAGACGGGCCACTTTTCGATCTATCCCATGCCGGCGGAAATTCCTGACATTGAATCGGCCGTCCATTGGCATCGCAACTTTGACAATGACGAAGGGATCCGCTGGTTCCGTGAGCTTGTCATCGAGACGCTGCGTGTCGATTGAACGCTCACCGAAATGTTATTGGTGGTCGCTTCGCCAAGTTAAACATCTGCGATGAGAGGCCGGTGTCACGTAGCGATGCCGGCCTTCATCGCGTCGGCGTCGCCTAGTATCCGGGTCACCAGTTCCCTGGTGAGGTTCGATCGCCACGCTTTCGCCTGCGTCGCAGAGTGCGCTGTTGTGCTCGAATACATCGCTGGAACCACGTAGACCGTATTGATTCTGTCACCCGCGCGACAATATGCGTCAATTTCCGGCATCCACGCAGTCCCGGGAACCCGAAACGTTGATGCACCCGGCTGCGGTCCAAACCGAACTGAATCTCTATAGACTGGTCCGAAGCCATAACATGCCCGCTTTGCATCCTGCAGCAGTCGATCATTTGTCGTTGAGAGGACAGATCAAACCTAGCGCGACGAGCGAACGACGCGGAAGCAGCGCGGTCCGACTGGACAGATAAATATTCTTATCTGCCCATCACTATTTTTGCTCTAAACTGGCGGTCATGAAAACGCGTGAGACTCAACCCATCGCCTTCCCGGACGACGCCGAACTGGCCGCGCTACGCGCCTGGTACGCCGGGCTCGACACGCGTGCGGCCGTCGCCCGCTATCTGGGCGACCGCAAGGCACCAGGGGCATCCGCGCGAAGCGTGCTCGGTCGCATCCGGCGCGCCCTGATCTCATATGCGGCAAGCCGCCATCGTGTCGACCTGGTCGAGGCATTCGGTGAGCGGTCCGCCGCGTCGGCCGACACTGTTGCGCGCGCGATCGAGACGTTGCGCAACCTGCCGGCACCGGAGCCGCACATCGCCGACGAGATCGACCGGTGGTTGCCCCCGCGCGTAGTGGCCGTCCTCCAGGCGCATGGCATTCGGACGCTGGCCGATCTGACCGTGCGGATTCCGCGCCGGCGCCGCTGGTGGATCGCGATCGACGGACTCGGCGTCGCTGGCGCGCGTCGCGTGGAGGCGTTTTTTGCCACGTATCCGGTGCTGACCGAACGGGCGCGGGCGTTGATCGCCGCGGCGCCTGTCGGGAACATCGTGCCGTGGGAGCAGTTGCGCGTGCCGCACGAAGTTGATGGCTCGCACGGACAGTTCCGTGCACCGTGGAGCGCCTGCCTCCTGAATGCGTCCAACGACTACCAGGCGATCCAGTCCTGGCTGTCGCTGCATGAGTCGGCCGCCACGCAGCGCGCCTACCGTAAAGAAGCGGAGCGCCTGATCCTGTGGGCGATCATCGAGCGCGGCCGTGCGCTGTCGTCGCTTAACACCGACGACGCGATCGCGTATCGTGCGTTCGTTCGCCGGCCCACGCCGGGCGAGCGCTGGATCGGGCCGTCGCGGCCACGGCACAGTGTCGAATGGCGGCCGTTCACTGGCGCGCTCTTGCCCCGCTCGTCGGCATACGCACTGAACGTCCTGTCGGCGCTATTTCGCTGGTTGGTCGAGCAGCGCTACCTGCTCGCGAATCCGTTCGCCGGCGTCAAGGTCAAGAGCCACACACCGCGCGCAGGCCTGGACGTATCGCGGGGTTTCTCCGAGGGGGAGTGGCTGCTGATCCGCACCGTTGCCGACGGCCTCGAGTGGTCGTATGGCTGGAGCGAGCCGGCCGCCCAGCGCCTGCGGTTCATGCTGGACTTCGGCTATGCGACGGGCCTGCGCGCAAGCGAGCTGGTTGGCGCGACGCTCACCGATATCCGCCGGGATGAACACGGCGATCACTGGCTGCATGTGCTCGGCAAGGGAGGCAAGCGCGGTAAGGTCGCGCTGCCGCCACTTGCGCGAACGGCGCTCGACCAGTACCTCGTGCAGCGTGCTCTGCCGGTCACGCCGGCTCGCTGGAACCCGGCGACGCCGCTTGTCGGGAGTCTCGAAGACGACGGCGCCGGCATCGAAAGCGCGCGGCTCTGGCGCGTACTAAGGCGATTCTTCGTGCTGGTGGCCGATGCGATCCAGGACGAGCGTCCCGCAACGGCGGAGAAGCTGCGCCGCGCGAGCCCGCACTGGATGCGGCACACGCATGCCTCGCACGCGCTGGCGCGGGGCGCCGAGCTGATCATGGTGCGCGACAATCTCCGCCATTCGTCGATTTCGACGACCTCGACCTATCTGCACAGCGACGAGCTGCAGCGAGCCAGGCAGTTCGATCAGGCGTTTGCTGCACGCAATTTCAAGCGGTAGGCAAACAACCCGGGGCTCGCCGGAAAGCACCGGCGAGGCAACCCGCAATGCAAACGCAACGTGCTCTACCCGAAGTGCAGCCTGTAGGACTTCCCGCAAATTGCAATGCGCTCCTCACGCGTCATGGGCCGGTGAGAGGCTGGCGAATAACCCTTGTTTCCGTAGGCCCAGCGGCAATATGCGCATCGATAGGGCGACTCAAGAAGCTGCACGTTGATCACGAATGGTGCTTCGTACCCGCAACGTCGGCACGCAGTCTCCAGCGGCAGATGATGGGCCGGGCAGACATCGACGCAGTCGAACTGGTGGATGACGCTGTGGTAGCCGCGCCCCATACAGCGGCGACACCGGCGAAGGCGATCGCTGCAACGGCTTCGCTCCGAAACCTGTATCAGTGATCCATACAGCGTCTTGCGGGGAAGATCGAATGCAGGGCGAAGCCGACAGACATCAACCACGTCGGCCCGCGGCACGACGCCCTCATATGGATCGATCTCAGGACCGAGCAGGCGCGCCATAATGTGACCCGCCGCCGAATTCGCCCTGGCAAACTTCCAGAAGATCGAAACAAGCGATTCACACGGGTCCACCCACTTGCGGCTGAAGACGTAGCCCATCGCCGGCGTCAGTTTATGCTGGTCCATCGTCATGATCGGGAAACGCGGCGCTGAGCCGCGCTTCCAGTCAGGCGGCGACGAGAACGCGGCCGGTCGCATGACGGGACTGGACATAGCCGCAGTGATGCACCGCGTGCGCCCAGAGCGCAGCATCGGGCGTGTACTGCAGGCCGTCCTTCAGCTCACTCTCCTTCAGCACGATTTCGACCGCCCGCGCGAACGACTCCATCGGTATCTCGAGCGTGCCGGGCAGGTTTGCACGGTGATGCGCGGACTCGAACGCCTGCCAGAGAACGCCGGCGTCGCTGACCAGACGATATCCGGTCTCGAATGCGCGAGGGACGTAAAAGCGCGTAAAGCTCCAGTCGCTGCTCTCCGGATAAGCGGTCCTGTCGTAACCGTCGAGGCAGGTCGCCACGTCCTCCGCGTCGCGGATGCCGTAGAAGGACAGTTCGTCGACCATCAGTCGCGCGACAATCTGCGTCTTCCCGGCGATCTGCAGGCCGGTCTTCTGCGCGAGAAGCTCCTGCTGACCCACCAGGAACGTGAAAAGCTTGATCTGCTGACGGTCCAGTGCATCGTGGACATCGCGCAGCCACTCATATTCGTTCTCGTTGTAGCGTTGCGCCTCGTCGCAAAATAGCAGTATGGTTCCGCTCCCCGCGCGGGCGGCCGCCTCGCGTATTCTCAGCGAGAGTCGCATCCGCTTCGACGGGTTCGAACCCGCGTTGGGATCAGGGTCCCCGACGGCCTGAAGCAGGTTTGCAAAGAATGGGCCTTCGGCATGCCGGGGTTTATGCTCACACTGCGCGTGGTAGCTGGTTATCTTCGGATAGTTGCGCGCCAGCAGCAATCTCACGTACTCGATCGCCCGTGTCTTGCCGACGCGGGACGGTCCGTAGATCAGCGCGCCCATGATCCTGTAGTGCAAACACCGAACCACGAGCTCGTAGAATGCCTGGATCGCCGGAGTTGCAATGCGGTAGTTGCCGGTCGCAAGCGGATGCAGCGATGGATCAATCGGTCTCGGTACGTCAACTGACATGATGCACCTCCCAGTTTGCACGGGTTAGAACACCTGACCTGAACCGATCGAGAGCTTACGCACGCGAACCCCTGTGCGAGGGATCGGTGCCTGGACTACTTCCGCGGGCTTCTCAACGACCGACGCAACGGCGGGTGCCGCAGGCGCCGGCGCGGCGCGCACTGGCCCGGCTGGCGTCCGAACCGTCGGCGCACCTGCGAGCACCCGGACGGTCTGCGCTAGGTCATTCGCCGCCCGGCGGCTCCTCTTCGCCTGAGTAAGTTTGGTCTGGACATACGCTTCAATCGGATTCAAGTCGATTCCGGCGCGCGGTCGCCGTCTGCCGCGCAACTTGAGGATTTCCTGCCGCAGTTTGAGGTTATGTGGCATCACGCCCCATGCACCCTGCGCATTCAGGACGCCCAGCTCCGTGCCGTCCGGCAGGAACGCCCGCACGCTACGCAGATCGTCCGCGTTCAGGTACAGCAGCAGTTTCCTGCCTATCAACTGGGTGCTGGAGGCCAGAACGTCGTTCGTATATCGCACCCCATACAGGTTGATGTGCGGTCGTACCCCTTGCGGCAGATATGCCCGGACGTTGCAGTGACGCGCGGACTGCATCAGGCACAACGTACGACGGTGATATTCAGCGAGCCATGTCAGCATTACCTGCTTGCCACGGACGAAATACTCCATCGCCTCAAGCGGCGTGACATTGTTCAGGCCGGCATGCGGGGTGCCGTGATAGCTTGAGATCGCATATTCGACCAGCTCCTCCAGCTCATCGAGCGACACGTAGAGGCGCAGGTTGCCCTTCGGATCAGCCAGTTCTCGCCGGAGGTCGCGCGGATGGGAACCCGTATAACCCGGCAACCGCGACGAAAGCCGGCTTGCGACTGTTCCGAAAAATCGCTCGATGTATGGGCGCTCGTCCGGGCTGTACTTCGGCCCCGCATCAACACAGCACCCAACGAACTCACAGAGCGCTGTGAGCGTTTCATTCGCCAGATTCGCCTTCGCATTGTCGAGCCTGATCCACTCCCACGTCGCCCACGCCAGTTCCGGCAAACGATGTGACGCAAAACCCTCATGCGGACCATAGTCGAGCCCGGGTATCGAAAATGACCGTTTCAAATGCGGCTCAAGCGCCTTCTCTACCGTCTTGATCACGTCGTAACGGCTGTATTCACGCGCGAGGACGATGTGGTGGCCCAACACCATCCGCGTGCAAACGTCGATGATCACCAACAGCCATACCCGTTCGATCTCGAATTCGTGCTCAAAGCCCAGCGGATCACGCACGAGCACCTTCAGACGGATGTCGAGCCGATGCCCGTCAAACTCGACAACCTGATACGGCCGCGTCGCGGCTGGCGGCGCATTCTCGTCGTGCCGTGGCAGACCCTTCAGATGCGATGCGCCCGCCGAACGCGCAGCGGTCCCGAAACTGCGCAGCATCTCCGCTTTCAGTCTTTGCGATAGCGACCGGATCGCGTGCCCCGCCGTGTTGAAGGGATAGTCCACCGCCGTGAGTCCAACAGCGCGGCATTGCCGCAAAAACTCGTCGTGCAGCGATCGCAGCCCACGCAGGCGCGTACGAAGGCGCCCGTCCGTCCCGACCTGTTGCAGCAGTACACGGCGTTGTTTTACCTGTAACAGCAGCCATGCTGCCAGCGGCGGATATCGCTCGAAGAGCAGCGACAAGGCACCCACGGCGCCGCGACTGCCGCGGTCACCGTGAATCTTTACGGGACTTGTCCTGACATAGTCCGAGATGCGCACGTGTTTCAATAGCGCGCGAAAGCCGAAGATGCGCCCGTCAGGATGCTGTGCCAATCCCCTGTCAAGCAAGCGATAGAGCTGCCTTCGGTTCACGCCTGTCGCCAGCTCGATCTCCCCGATGGACTCTCCTCGCGCATAACGCTCGACGGCATTCACGCGACGCTGGAAAGCGCGACGCTCTTCGTCGCCAAACTCCATATAGGCGACGCCGGGCCATGCCGCAACGTCCAGAGCCTGGAAATCAGTGCGCCGCCGGTTCATGCCACTTTTCCAACTGAGGCAAACTCCGTGAGCAGCGACAATTCGTGCGTGCGTAATTCCGGTGCCTGAACACGACCGGCATGCAGCAAGCCAAAAACTGCGGCACGCACGAGAACTGGATCCCCAATCGTGAACTCGCGCTCAATCGAAAGTAGCCGATGCGGACGAGCAACAAACCGCTCAATCGCGCTGCTAAGCGACGGAGGTACGAGGCCACGCGTGGCGATGAGACAAGGGAGCATCCGCTTCCAGTTCGCGATCCACGCCCGAGAGGCAGCGATTTCTGACAACTGAACCGCTCTGACCGTCAGCCCCGCATGCTCGAGGAGCGCGTCAGGTTTTGCAGGCGGCTCGGATGCCGAGTCGAATAGGATTACTAATTCTTGACGATCAAAGTAACGCACCCAAAAATCCGCGAGATAGCGTTTCCCTTCAGATTGGATAAAGCCCGGTCGCTCACAGAACACAATGACCGCTGGATCTGCCTCTAGGATTACCCACTGCTCGAGCGCGGACTGACGGTAGAGGGTTAGCCGCCGGTCCGCCTTCAGGCTGAAAGCCTCCAGACGATGAGTTCCGCGGGGGCGGTCAAGCGCGATCGGCTGACAATGCAGAATGTTGTCCATAAGATCAATGACTTACGGATAAAATTCGAAGTCTAGAACGCAAATTGACGAATTTAATGCGGACTTATGCGAATTGACGACTTTATTTCGGTCGGACTGGAATTAAAATCGTCAATTCCAACCCGTAGATCCCGCCGACGCCTCGATTCCGGATTGACAGATTTATTGCGTCCTACGTCAGTGAACGGAGCGGCTGGGCAGGCGCGGTCGCGCACGCGATAGAAGTCCTGCGTGCGCTGCCGGTGCCACAACCCCAGATTGCTGATGACATCGGCCTGTGGCTGACGCCGCGCGCGGCGCGCGTGCTGCGTGCGCATGGCATCGCAACCCTCGCGGACCTGACCGTGCGGGTGCCGCGTCGGCGCCGCTGGTGGAGCAAGGTGCGCGGACTCGGCCAGACCAGTGCCCGGCAGATCGAGGCGTTCTTTGCAGCCCATCCGCAACTGACGGAACGCGCTCACGCGCTGATTGCCGTGACCGCGCCGGGCGTCGTCGTCCCATGGGAGCGGTTGAGGGTGCCGCACGAGGTGGATGGTTCGCACGGCAGTTTCCGGGCGCCCCGGCGGGCCTGCGCGCTTGACGCAAACAACGACTATGACGCGGTTCACGCGTGGCTCGCGTTGCACGAAACTCCTGCCACGAAGCGTGCCTACCGCAAGGAGGCTGAACGCCTGATCCTCTGGGCCATCGTCGCGCGCGGGCGGGCGCTGTCCTCACTCACGACAGAGGATGCGATCGAGTATCGGAGCTTTCTGCGGCATCCCGGTCCGCGCGAGCGGTGGGTCGGGCCGCCGAGACCGCGCAACGCGCCCGACTGGCGCCCGTTCTCTGGAAACCTGTCGGCGCGCTCGACCGCCTACGCACTCTCCGTGCTGGGTGCCCTGTTTCGCTGGCTGATCGAGCAGCGCTACGTGCTCACCAATCCGTTTGCCGGCATCAAGGTGCGCGGCAAAACGCGCGTCACGCCACTTGACACGTCGCGCGGCTTCACCCAAGGCGAATGGGGGCTGGTTCGCACGATCGCCAACGGACTGGAATGGTCCTACGGCTGGGAAGCACCCGCCGCGCAGCGGCTGCGCTTCCTGCTCGACTTTTCCTATGCGACCGGTCTGCGTGCGAGCGAACTTGTCGGCGCGAGGCTTGGCGACATCCGGATAGACGAACGCGGCGCCCACTGGCTCAATCTCGTGGGCAAGGGAGGCAAGCCCGGCAAGGTCGCATTGCCGCCGCTAGCGCGTACGGCGCTCGATCAGTATCTCGTGCAGCGCCGACTTCCAGTCACCCCGGCACGGTGGGATCCGAAAGCCCCGCTACTGGCGAGTTTCGACGGGGAAAGCGCAACGGGCATCACCCGTTCCCGTCTGTGGTTCGTGATGCGCGGCTTTTTCCGCCTGGCCGCCGATGTCATCGGTACCGACCATCCGGTACTGGCTGAAAAGTTGCATCGCGCCAGCCCCCACTGGACGCGCCATACCCACGCCACCCATGCGCTCGCTCGCGGCGCGGAGTTGACGACCGTGAGAGACAACCTGCGCCATGCCTCGATCGCAACGACCTCGATCTATCTGCTGACCGACGAGGCCAAACGCTCCCGGCAGATGGATGAGGCGTTCGCCGCGCTGTAGCCACGTTCTTTCCGACAGGGCGTCGCCGGCCAAACGTGCTTTATTTTCCGTTTTCTCAAGCGACCCCTGCCTGACACCAGTCCGGCAACGCCCGCGGCCTGATAGCGCTGCACCAGGCGCTCGACCTGCCGCACGCTCAGCGCAAGGCGGTCCGCTGCCTGACCTGGCTTCAGACGCCGCTCGCAAACGGCCTGTACAACCTTCAACCGGTCCAGCTCGGTCATCGACATGGTGATCGTCCCGGATGCGTTCATGGCCAGCGCTCCTCAAGGCATGCTGGCCACCAGCCTGAACCCGCAAACACGACATTTCAATTTAGCGGAAACACGACATCTGAACTTTGGACTAACATTAATGTCGAGGCTTTGTTGAAATGTCCGCTTTCCGGCTAAGTTGAAATGTCCGGGTTTAAGGGGCTTGTTTCTAACGCCTTTTGTCTCACACCTTGTTGAAGGACGACGCCTGAACTGGCAGGGC
>Ga0157369_10004863_pt1 | contig 15763 bp, 14 predicted proteins | sample C25metaG_FD_113461 | JGI IMG/M metagenome (GOLD analysis project Ga0157369, IMG submission 113461) | Corn rhizosphere microbial communities from Kellogg Biological Station, Michigan, USA - C2-5 metaG | ecosystem: Host-associated > Plants > Roots > Rhizosphere > Soil | place: USA: Michigan... | reverse complement strand
GAGCTGGCGCGAGAGCACCGTCGAATTCACCGAATGGGTGTGCAGTACGGCACCGATCTCCGGCTGCCAGCGATAGAGCTGGGTGTGCAGCGCGGTCTCGGCCGAAGGCTTCTTGTCCTCCAGCGGCGTGCCGTCGAGATCGGTGGCGAGGACGTCGTCCAGCTCCAGCTGACCCTTGTGCTTGCCGGAGACGGTCAGCAGCAGGCGGCTGTCGGACAGCCGTACCGAATAGTTGCTGCTGGTGGCCGGCGACCAGCCGCGGCCATAGAGGAAGCGACCGGCGTCGATGATTTCCCGGGCCAGTTGCTCACGCTGCTGGATCATGGAGGGTTCTCCTAGGTTCTGTACGAAAAGTCGCCGAGCGACGGTCAGGCGAGGCGAAAAACGCTGAGGAAGCGGAGTTTACGAGAGGTAAATGAGCATTGCGACCGGGCTGGCGATCCAGGTGTTTTTCAACGAAGCATCACCGAGCGCAGGCACTTTTCGTACTGGACCTAACGGACAAGAGGATGAGGAAGGCGCCTGCCAGCGCCGCCAGGGAGGCGCCAGCAAAGGCGGCAAGGGCACCGGACACCTGCCAGGCATAGCCAGCATACAGCGCGCCCAGCGCCCCGCCAGCCCCGGAAAGTGCCGCGTAGAGCGATTGGGCCTGGCCCTGGCGGCGGCGGTCGAAATGGGATTGCACGAACTGGATGGCGGCGGCGTGGAAGCAGGCGAAGGTGGCCGCATGCAGGAGCTGAGCGAACAACAGCACTGGCAACTGGTCGGCCAGGGCGCCCAGCAGCAGCCAGCGCCCGGCGGCGATCAGAAAGGCGCCGACCAGCAGGGTGTTGAGCGCCAGCCGCGCCAGCAGTTGCGGCATCACCAGGAAGATCAGCACCTCGGCGACCACGCCCAGGGACCAGAGCTGACCGATGACGCCGCGGCCATAACCGAGTTCTTCCAGATGCAGGGTGAAGACCGTGTAGTAAGGGCCGTGGGACAGCTGCATCAGCGCCGCGGCAGCGAAGAAGGCCAGCACCCGCGGCTGGCGCAGGGTCGTCAGGAAGGGCTCGGCCGGCGCCTCGGGCCGCTGGCCTGGATCGACCTTGACCCCTGGCACCGCCAGCGAGGCCAGCAGGATGATCGCCATCACCAGCAGCAGATAGGCCGGATAGAGATCCAGGCTGACGTATTCGAAGGCCCAGCCGAGCCCCGCCACCGCGGCGATGAAGCCGATCGAGCCCCAGAGGCGGATGCGCGCATAGCGCTGTGGCTGGTCGCGCAAATGGGCCAGGGTGATGGCTTCGAACTGGGGCAGCACCGCGTGCCAGAAGAAGGCATGGCCGGCCATGATCAACGCCAGCCAGGCGAAGCCCTGGCCGAGGTAGATACCGGAAAAGCACAGCAGGGTGCAGGCGGCGCCGAGGCGGACGATGCTCAGCCGGCGACCGGTGCGATCGGCCAGCCAGCCCCAGAGGTTGGGCGCCAGTACCCGCATCAGCATGGGGATGGCCACCAGCTGGCCGATGGCGGTGCCGGAAAAGCCCAGGTGGTGGAAGTACAGCCCCAGGTAGGGCGCCGTGGCCCCCAGCAGCGCGAAGTAGGCGAAGTAGAAGCCCGACAGCCGCCAATAGGGAACCGGCATCGTCCGTCCGCGGATCAGAGTTGCGGCAGGGTGGGCGTGTGCACTTTCACCTCGGCGTTCTGCGCGCGGTGACGCAACAGGTGATCCATCAGCACCAGGGCCATCATCGCCTCGGCAATGGGCGTGGCGCGGATGCCCACGCAGGGATCGTGGCGACCCTTGGTGATGATATCCACCGGATTGCCATGGACGTCGATGGAGCGCCCCGGAGTGGTGATGCTGGACGTGGCCTTCAGCGCCAGGTGGGCGACGAGGGGCTGACCAGAGGAGATACCGCCCAGCACGCCTCCGGCGTTGTTGGACAGGAAGCCCTCCGGGGTCAGCTCGTCACGGTGCTCGGTGCCGCGCTGGGCGACGCTGGCGAAGCCGGCGCCGATCTCGACGCCCTTCACCGCATTGATGCTCATCAGCGCATAGGCCAGTTCGGCGTCGAGGCGGTCGAAGATCGGCTCGCCCAGACCCGGCGGCACGCCGTCGGCGACCACGGTGATGCGCGCGCCCACCGAGTCCTGATCGCGGCGCAGCTGATCCATGTAGGCCTCCAACTCCGGTACCCGGTCCGGATCGGGGCTGAAGAAGGCGTTTTCTTCCACGCTGTCCCAGGTCTTGAAGGGGATCTCGATGGGGCCCAGTTGACTCATGTAGCCACGCACCCGGATGCCCTGGGTGGCCAGGTACTTCTTGGCGATGGCGCCGGCCGCCACGCGCATGGCGGTTTCCCGCGCCGAGCTGCGACCGCCGCCGCGGTAGTCGCGCAGGCCATACTTGTGGTGGTAGGCGTAGTCAGCATGGGCCGGGCGGAACAGGTCCTTGATCGCCGAGTAGTCCTTGGACTTCTGGTCGGTGTTGCGGATCAGCAGGCCGATGGGGGTACCGGTGGTGACGCCCTCGAAGACCCCGGAGAGGATCTCCACCTCGTCCGCTTCCTGGCGCTGGGTGGTATGGCGGCTGGTGCCGGGCTTGCGCCGATCCAGGTCACGCTGCAGGTCGGCGATGTCCAGGGGCAGTCCGGGTGGGCAACCGTCGACGATGGCGACCAGCGCCGGGCCATGGCTTTCGCCGGCGGTGGTGACGGTAAACAGCGTGCCGAGGGTATTGCCGGACATGCGAGGGCTCCGCGCTACGGGTGAAAGGTATGGATTCAAATTGGGAATGGGCGATTTTACACGCGCCGTGGTCTTTTACACGGATTGTGTGCGGGATAGGCCCCCACACCCCAGCTCTCCGGTGCCCTTCCTGCCATGCGTCTGCTGTTCTCCCTGCTGCTGTGCCTCGCCCTGCCCGCCCTCGCCACGGCGGCCGATCCCGTGCTCTACCGCCCTGTCCAGCTCGACACCGGCAGCGGCGTGCTCAAGGGCAGTCTGATCCTGCCCCGCAGCGAGCGTCCGCAACCGGTGGTGCTCTTCGTTTCCGGCTCGGGCCCCATCGACCGCAATGGCAACGCCCCCGGCGCCCGCAATGCCGCCCTGCAGCGTCTGGCCGAGGCCCTGGGCCGGCAGCGGATCGCCAGCGTGCGCTTCGACAAGCGCGGGGTGGCCGAGAGTCGCGGCGCCGAGCCGAACGAGAGTCGTCTCAGCGTGGAGCGCTATGTCGACGACCTGGTCGGCTGGATCCGGCTGCTGCGCGCCGATCCGCGCTTTTCCAAAGTGATCCTGCTCGGTCACAGCGAAGGCGCCCTGATCGCCAGCCTGACCGCCGACCGGGTGCCGGTCGCCGGCGTGGTCACCCTGGCCGGCAGCGGCCGGCCCATCGACGTGGTGCTGCGCGAGCAGCTGGCCGGCAAGCTGTCGCCCGCCGGCCTGGCCAGCGCCCAGTGGATCATCGACCAGTTGCTGCGCGGCACGCCGGTGCCCGAGGTGCCGAAGGAATTGCTGGTGCTGTTCCGTCCCAGCGTCCAGCCCTATCTGATCTCGCTGTTCCGCCAGAATCCGGCCAAGGCCTTTGCCGGCATCCACGCCCCGGCACTGATCGTCCAGGGTACCCATGACGTGCAGGTGGAGGTGGACGATGCCCGCGCCCTGCAGCGGGCCAAGCCGGATGCCGAACTGGCGATCATTCCCGGCATGAACCACGTGCTGCGCATCGCCCCGGCGGACATCCAGGCGCAACTGCCCACCTACGACAACCCCAACCTGCCGCTGGCCCGCGCGCTGGTCGAGCGCGTGAGCGCCTTCGTCGCGCGCTCAGGTTCCCCGCACCCTGGCCGATAAGCCGGCACAGGCGCCCAGGAGGCGCGCCAGCTGGAGTCCGCCCGTGGAAACCCCCGATCAAGCATCGCCGGCCGTCGAAGCCGTTCCCAATGAGCCCCATCCCTGGGCCAGCCTGCCGCCGGAGCGCTTCCAGCTGCTGCGGCTGATGCCGCAGCCGGCGGATCGTCGGGTGGGCGTGCGCCCCCTGCGCTTCGTGCAACTCGGCCTGGTCGAGCGCCATGGCGACGAAGAAAGCCTGCTGCGGCTGACGGTGCAGATTCCCGGCCAGCTGCTGCACCGCGAGGTGAACGTGCTGGAGGTCTGGGTCGACCATCGCCTCGGCGAAATCCGCCTGGGCCCCGAACGCGGCCTGCAGATCGAGCCCGAGGAGCGCGGCCTGGGCCGCTTCCTGCTGGCCCGGGCGGCCGCCTGGGCGCGCTTGCGCTGGAACCACTACCAGGTGCAGGACCTGCCCCTGGCGCGCCGCGACGCCCTCGACGAAGACAGCCGCAAGCGTCGCGACCACGTGCTCGGCGCCCAGGGCTTCACCGTCGAGACGGCGGCAGACGACGAGCGCCAGCAGCTCTGCCGGGCGGCCCGGGTCAGCCAGCTGCGCGAGGACTGGAATACCGACAAGGTGCAACTGCTGTCGCTGCTGGACGGCGCCACCCTGCTGGAGCAATGCGACCGGGTGATCGACGAGCGCGATGCCAGCCTGCGTCAGCTGGAAGACCGCATCGCCCTCTATCGTCGTGATGACATCTCTTTGAGATTCGCCATCGGCTGCCTGGCGGTGTTCTGCCTGTTCCAGGCCGCACTGCTGATCTGGATGGCGCTGCGCTGAGCGGTCTGGTGCCGCGCCAGGCGCCTTTCCCGATGACCTGTCGGCAGCGCCCAGACGCCACCCCTCGCCCGAGGCTTGCTCCCCCGGTGGACCCTGCTAACGTAGCCACCCGTTCGCATCCATCCGCTCGGAGTGTCCGCTGTTCATGGTCTCGCCTCTCCCGTTTCGCTCGCGCGCGCCGCTGCGCCTCGCCACTCTCGGCCTGCTGACCGCCCTCGCCGGCTGCCAGTACTTCGCCGAGGAGCCGTCGCCCCGCGGCCAGCCGCAACTCAAGGGCAGCCTGCCGCTGCGCGGTCTGGCGCAGACCGCCTCGGTGCGCCGCAATGCCGACGGCCAGCCGCTGATCGAGACCACCACCTTTCACGATGCCCTCTTCGCCCTCGGCTACGTCCACGCCAGCGAACGCCTGGCGCAGATGGTCGAGCTGCGCCTGCTGGCCCAGGGGCGGCTGGCCGAGGCCTACGGTGAAAGCCGCCTGGACAGCGACAGATTCATGCGTGCCGTGGACCTGCGCAAGGCCGCCCAGGTGGCCTACGGCAACGCCTCGCCGCGGATGAAGACCTTCTTCGAGGTCTATGCCCGGGGTGTCAACGCCTACCTCTATCGCGCCGGCGAGCGGGTCGCGCTGGATGGCCACGACTACCGCGCCGAATACTGGAAAGCCGAAGATAGCGCCCTGCTCTTCGAACTGCTCAACTTCGCCCAGGCGGTGGACCTGCGCAAGGAAACCGCGGCGCTGGCCCTGGCCGCCCAGGTCGGTCCCGAACGCCTGGCCTGGCTCTTGCCCACCTACCCCGACGAACCTCTACCGGAAGAAGAGACCGCCAAGTTGCGCGGCCTGAATCTACGCGGCCAGCTGCCCGGACTCGACGCCCTGCTGCAGGTCCAGCGGCAATTGGCGGCGCTCGCCCCCTTCGGCGGCCCCACCGGTACCGCCTGGGCCGCCACCCCGGGCCATACCCGCAGCGGTCGCAGCCTGCTCGGCGTCGACAAGGTCAGCGCCTTTGCCGGCCAGTCGCCCTTCACCCTGGTGACCCTGAGGGCGCCGCGCTTCGAGGCCGTGGGCACCACCCTGCCCGGCCTGCCGCTGCTGCTCGACGGCTACAACGGCAAGCTGGCCTGGGGCGCCGCGACCCTGATGGGCGACAGTCAGGACCTCTACCTCGAACGCCTGCAGCGCCAGGGCGGTCGCCTGCAGGTGCAGAGCGGCGGCCAGTGGCAGCCGGCCGGCGAGCGGGTGGAGACCTTTTTCGTCCGCGGTGAAAAGCCGCGGCGCGAGACCCTCTACACCAGTCCGCGCGGTCCACTGCTGAATCTGGCCCTGGCGCCGGACGCCAACGGCTACGGCCTGGCCCTGCGCAGCAGTCGCCTGGAAGCCGACAAGAGCCTGGACGCCCTCTTCGACCTCACCCGCGCCAAGGACGTGGAGCGCGCCTTCGAACTGGCTCGCGAGCTGCGCGCCAGTGACTGGAATCTGGTATTCGCCGATGCCGAGCATGTCGGCTGGCAGGTGACCGGCCGTTATCCCAATCGCCGCAGCGGCCTGGGGCTGCTGCCCTCGCCCGGCTGGGACGAGCGCTATGCCTGGGATGGCTACGCCGACCCCATGCTGCACCCCTACGATCAGGACCCGGCCCAGGGCTGGCTGGGCGCCGCCAACCAGCGCGTGGTGCCGCGTGGCTACGGCATGCAGCTGTCCAGCAACTGGTCGGGCCCCGAGCGCCAGGAGCGCCTGGCACAACTGGCCGGGCGCTCGGCGCGCCTCGATACCCGCGACGCCATGGCCCTGCAGCAGGACCAGACCACCACCCTGGCCGCCAAGCTCAAGACCCAGCTCGACGCCCCCGGCTTCGCCGCGCCACTGCGCCAGGCCATCGCCGCCCTGCCGGCCACCCAGCGCCAGCAGGCGGAAGAAGCCCTGCGCCGTCTGCAGGGCTTCGACGGTCGCCTGGCCGCCGGTTCCGCGGATGCGGCGCTCTACGAGGCCTTCTTGCAGGCCCTGGCCGAAAAGACCTTCGCCGATGAATTGGGGGGCACCAGGAGCCCGGCCTGGCAGGCCTTCACCACCCTCAGCGACACCGGCTACAACGCCATCGTCGATCATCTCCTGGCCCGTGACGACAGCCCCTATTGGGATGACGTCAGCACGCCGGCCCGTGAAGACAAACCGGCGATCTTCGCCCTCGCGCTGGCCGGGGCCGTCGAAACCTGCGAGGCCAAGCTGGGCAGTGATCGCGCCGCCTGGCAGTGGGGCCGCTTGCACCGCCTGGATGGCAATGCCAGTGGCGGCGACGGCTCGACCCTGGACCTGACCGCCAGCCACTGGGGCGGCGATGACCAGGCCTGGCTGGCGCCGGCGCTGCGTCTGGTGGTGGACTTCGGCCTGGCCGAGCCCCTGCAGGCGAGCCAGGCCGGCACCCCGGGCAAGGGCTGGACCCGCGGCCAATACCAGAGCCTGCCGTTGCAACCGCAGAATCTGGAGCGCGTCTATGGCCGTGATCGCCTGCTGCTGATCCCGCAGAAGTAATCTTCCCCTGGCAACCCGTGACTTGGCGCGGGTTTTGCCCTTTCTCTGTCAGACCTCAGCCGGCGCCCCTCCTCCCGCCGCGCCGCGGACCGCCGCAGAGGCGCTGTCCGGCAAGCGCCGTGGCCGTGAGAGCGCCCGGTGATGGTGCCGTGCCTGTCACCAAAATGGTGCAGGCTCAAGCCGAGACGTCCACAGCGGTGCACAAAGCGGTGCCTGGACGTCCGTCAGCCGCCGGAGACACCATGCCTGCCCAGCCTTCCCCCCACGCCGCGCATCTTTGGGTCGCGGGTTCGGATGCCCCGGAAAAGCCCGAGCTCAATCTGGGCTTCCTGCCCCTGAGCGATGCCGCCTCGCTGATCGTGGCGGCGACCCAGGGCTTTGGCGAACCCCATGGCCTGACACTCAATCTGCACCGCCAGCCCTCCTGGTCGGCGCTGCGCGACAACCTGCTCAATGGCCAGCTCGATGCCGCGCATTGCCTCTATGGCCTGGTCTATGGCGCCCAGCTCGGACTGGGCGGTGCCGCCGCCACGCCGATGGCGGTGCTCATGAGCCTGGCGCAGAACGGTCAGAGCCTCAACCTGGCCCGCAGCCTGACCCGGGAAGGCGTCCGGGATACGGCCTCCCTGGTCGAGCGGATTCGCCAGCCGGATGCCCGGCCGCTGACCCTGGCGCACACCTTTCCCACCGGCACCCATATCTTCTGGCTCTACTACTGGCTCGCCGCCCAGGGCATTCATCCCCTCAAGGACGTGCGTACCGCACTGGTGCCACCGCCGCAGATGCCCGAGCACCTGGCTGCCGGCCGAGTCGACGGCTTCTGCGTCGGCGAACCCTGGGGCGCTGCCGCCGTGGCGCGCGGCCAGGGCTTCACCCTGACCACCACCCAGGCCATCTGGCCGGACCACCCGGAAAAGGTGCTGGCCTGCACCGGCAGCTTCGCCGAGCGCTATCCCAACACCGCCCGGGCGCTGATCCGCACCCTGCTTGATGCCAGCCGCTTCATCGAGGAAAGTCGTGAGAATCGCCTGGGCACCGCCCAGCTGATCAGCGGCGCCGACTATGTGGATACCGATCCGGCGTTGCTCGCCCAGCGCTTTCTCGGTCACTACGAAGACGGCCTCGATGGCCACTGGGAGGACGAGCATCCCCTGGCCTTCCATCGCCAGGGCACGGTCAATCCGCCATACCTGTCCGACGGCCTCTGGTTCCTTACCCAGTTCCGCCGCTGGGGTTTGCTACGCGAGGAGCCGGATTACCTGACCATCGCCGAGGCCGTGCAATGCACCGAACTGTACCGGCAGGCTGCCACCGACCTCGGTCTGGCGGTGCCGCCGACCCGGCGCCGCAGCACCCTGTTCGACGGTCGCATCTGGGACGGCAGCGATCCGGCCGGTTACGCCCGCAGCTTCGCCATCCACGCGCTCAGCGATCACTAGGGAGAACGACCTTGCGCATCTTGCTCATCGACGACACCCCCAAGCAGGTCGGCCGTCTCAAGGCCGCGCTGATCGAAGCCGGTTTCGAGGTCATCGAGGAATCCGGCCTGACCATCGACCTGCCCGCGCGCATCGAGGCCCTGCGGCCGGACGTCATCCTGTTCGACACCCAATCACCCGGTCGCGACGTCATGGAACAGGTCTGCCTGGTCACCCGCGACCGGCCACGCCCCATCGTCATGTTCACCGACGAGCACGACCCGGCGGTGATGCGCCGGGCCATCCAGTCCGGGGTCAGCGCCTACATCGTCGAGGGCATCCAGACCAGCCGCCTGCAGGCCATCATCGATGTGGCCCGCGCCCGTTTCGAGACCGACCAGGCCCTGCGCGCCGAACTCCAGGCCCGCGAGCAGCAGTTGCTGGAGCGCAAGAAGGTCGACCAGGCCAAGGGCCTGCTGATGAAGATGCGCGGTTGCAGCGAGGACGAGGCCTATACCCTGATGCGCCGCCAGGCCATGAGCAAGCAGCAGAAGCTGATCCAGGTGGCCGACCAGATCATCGCCATGAGCGAATTGCTCGGCTGAGACAGGCCGCGCGGACCAGTCAGATTTTTTCCTCGACAAGCGCAGCGACCTGCGGCTAATGTCCGCGGCAGGTCACCTCCTGTGACCCACGTCGCTCGGACGGTTCCGGGCGCTTACGTACTTCGAGGAACGCATGACTGATTCCAGTCCCGTGCGCCGCTTTGCGCGCATCGATCGCCTGCCCCCCTATGTCTTCAACATCACCGCCGAACTCAAGATGGCCGCGCGCCGTCGCGGTGAGGACATCATCGACCTGTCCATGGGCAATCCCGACGGTCCGACCCCGCCGCACATCGTCGAGAAGCTCTGCCAGGTCGCCCAGCGCGAGGACACCCACGGCTATTCCAGCTCCAAGGGCATTCCGCGCCTGCGTCGCGCCATCTCCCACTGGTATCGCCACCGTTATCACGTGCAACTCGATGCCGACAGCGAAGCCATCGTCACCATAGGTTCCAAGGAAGGCCTGGCGCATCTGATGCTGGCCACCCTGGATGCCGGCGACACCGTGCTCGTGCCCAACCCAAGCTATCCGATCCACATCTACGGCGCGGTGATTGCCGGCGCCCAGGTGCGTTCGGTGCCCCTGGTGCAGGGCATGGACTTCTTCGCCGAACTGGAGCGGGCCATCCGCGAGAGCATTCCCAAGCCGAAGATGATGATCCTCGGCTTCCCCTCCAACCCCACCGCCCAGTGCGTGGAGCTGGATTTCTTCGAGCGCGTGGTGGAACTGGCCAAGCGCTACAACGTGCTGGTGGTGCACGACCTGGCCTATGCCGACATCGTCTTCGACGGCTGGCAGGCGCCCTCCATCATGCAGGTGCCCGGCGCCAAGGACATCGCGGTGGAATTCTTCACCCTGTCCAAGAGCTACAACATGGCCGGCTGGCGGATCGGCTTCATGGTCGGCAATCCCGAGCTGGTCGCCGCCCTGGCGCGGATCAAGAGCTATCACGACTACGGCACCTTCACCCCGCTGCAGGTGGCCGCCATCGCCGCCCTGGAGGGCGACCAGCAGTGCGTGCGCGACATCGCCCAGCAGTACCAGCAGCGCCGCGATGTGCTGGTGCGCGGCCTGCATGAAGCCGGCTGGATGGTCGAGAATCCCAAGGCGTCGATGTACGTCTGGGCCAGGATTCCCGAGCCCTATGCCCACCTGGGGTCGCTGGAATTCGCCAAGAAGCTGCTGGCCGAGGCCAAGGTCTGCGTCTCGCCGGGGTTGGGCTTCGGTGACTATGGCGACGACCATGTGCGCTTCGCCCTGATCGAGAACCAGGACCGCATCCGCCAGGCGGTGCGCGGCATCAAGCAGATGTTCCGCGCCGACGGCCTGCTGCCCAAGGCGGCCCCGCGCAAATCCGGCGTCGAGCCGGCCTGAGTCTTCGCCGCGCCGTCGACTGGCGGCGCGGCGAATTCTTGTCAGTCCGGGTGTTCCAAGCTATAAGCGCCTAGTGCATCCCCAGGATATCGTCATGCTGAAAGGCCTGTTCAACCTGCTCAAATCGCCCTCCGCGGACGATCTCAAGCTGGCCGCGAGCATCAACAACTCCTACAAGTCCATGCGCGTGGTCGGCCGCGGCACCCTGCGCATCGATCCAGCGGAGGTCTTCGACTCCCCCGAATTCAAGGAAGACCTGGACCGCGCCCGGCGGCTCATCAACCGCTGATGTTCCTGCTGCTGCTCCTGCCGATCCTGGTCAGTGGCTTTCTCGTCTGCCACAAGCATCCGCTCTATTTCTATCGCCTGCATCGCTACGAGGGCCAGTACCTCTATCTGCAGAGCGCCCGTTTCGGGCTGTTCTGCACCCTGCTCGCCGTGATCCTGCACCTGGGCATGGCCCAAGTCCTGCAGGGCCGCCACTGGTCATGGGGCGCGCGAACCTTCTCTCTCGACTACTTCGCCGGTCTCGCCGAGCTGCTGCGCCGCACCGGCACCCTGGATGACCCGCTGCAGGCCGCCTGGATCCTGGTGGTGACGGTGACCGCCCTGCTGATCCCCGGCGCCTGGGCCGCGCTGGCGCGCTGGACCATCAAGCGCAAGTACGGCCTGAGCGAGGACAACTACCGTACCTTCATCCTCGCCGGGATCCTCAAGGACAGTCCGCTGGACGATCTGCTGATGACCGCCTCCATCAACAGGGAGACGCTGATGCTGACCCTGGAAGAGCGAAAGGTGTATGTCGGTCGTATCACTACCCTCGGCGAGCCTAGCGAAACGGAAGGGGCCGACCAGGACGTCTGCATCAAGCCGATCATGAGTGGCTACCGCGACAAGGACAAACTCTGGGTGACCTTCACCACCCACTATGCGGACAAGGGCAAGGACATCTACCTGACCCTGAAACAGAGCCAGATCGTCTCGGCGACGCGCTTCGATTTCGACGCCTACGAAGCGTTTCGCTCAAGCGTAAGCCGCACCTGATCTGGCTTCGCACGCTTTCTTCAGGGAACGTATGACTTTTTAGGCAGGTCCCATTTTGCAGGCGCGTTCACTGCCAGCCGGTGACGCCCTTCCCTTACTGCCAAGAAAATCAGGAGCACGTCCATGACGCCCATGCTGAAGAAAGCCTCCAGCCTGTCCCTCGCCATCCTGCTGGCTGCCGGTGCCGGTCTGGCCCAGGCCGCCGACAAGCTGTCTCCGGCCGAATTCGTCGACGACGCCTCGGCCAAGGGCATCGCCGAGATCGAGGCAGGCAAGCTGGCCCTGGAAAAGAGCCAGTCCCAGGACATCAAGACCTTCGCCCAGAGCATGATCGACGATCACACCAAGGCCAACGAGCAGCTCAAGAGCCTGGCCCAGGAGAAGAAGCTGAAAGTCTCCACCGACGCCGAGCTGATGGACAAGGCCAAGGCCATGATCCTGCAGGTGCGTGACGATTCCTTCGATCGCTCCTATGCCAACAACCAGGTCGTGGCCCATGAGCAGACCATCGAGATCTTCCGCAACGAAGCCAAGACCGGCGATGACGCCGCGCTCAAGGCCTTCGCCGAGAAGACCCTGCCGAAGCTGGAGCACCACCTCCAGGAAGCCAAGGCGCTGCAGACCAAGTACGCGAAGTAACAGCCAGGAGCGGCCGTATCGGCGTCCTGTCCTGCCCACCCGTTCGTGGCGTTGCAGGTAGTGCACCGAAGACGGACGGAAGGTATCGAGCACGTTATCGCGGCCATGGGCCGCTCCTACAGACGCTGCTGTACCCGTAGGAGCGGCCCATGGCCGCGATCCAACCTAGCCCACACTACTTATTCACAAGCGCCAACAAGGGGCAACCCGCCGTGACGGCGCTCAATCCTTGTGCAGCGCCTTGACCGATTCAGACGCTGCCAATATCGCGATCACCTGTTAACACTGGGCTTGCGCAACTTGGCTTCGCTCTTGCAAAGACCTGGGTAGCGGTGGCCAACGGCGGTCACCCCAATCGACAAAGGCGTCAGTTCACCTCCCGGCAACGGGCAAGGGTGACTGGCGCCTTTTTCATGCCCGTGACGTGCCCGAGGTGCCTCCATGAGTCCCAGTTTCTGGAAAGCCGGCCATGCGCCGACCCTGTTCGCCGCCTTCCTCTACTTCGACCTGAGTTTCATGGTCTGGTACGTGCTCGGCCCCATGGCCGTGCAGATCGCCACCGACCTGCAGCTGACCACCCAGCAGCGCAGCATGATGGTGGCGACGCCCATCCTCGCCGGCGCTGTCCTGCGCCTGATTCTGGGCTTCGTCGCCGATCGACTGTCACCCAAGACCGCCGGCATCATCGGCCAGGTGGTGGTGATCCTGGCGCTGCTGGTGGCCTGGCAGCATGGCGTGCACAGCTATGAGCAGACCCTGGTGCTGGGCCTGTTCCTCGGCTTCGCCGGCGCCTCCTTTGCCGTGGCCCTGCCGCTGGCCTCCCAGTGGTATCCGCCGCAGCACCAGGGCAAGGCCCTGGGCATCGCTGGCGCGGGCAACTCGGGTACGGTGTTCGCCGCCCTCTTCGCCCCGGCACTGGCCAAGGCCTTTGGCTGGACCAACGTGTTCGGCTTCGCGCTGATCCCGCTGATCCTGACCCTGGTGGTCTTCGTGCTCTGCGCCCGCAACGCCCCGGAACGCCCGGCGCCGAAGAAGCTGGCGGACTATGGCCGCGCCCTGGGCGACCAGGACAGCTGGTGGTTCATGTTCTTCTACAGCGTGACCTTCGGCGGCTTCCTCGGCCTCGCCAGCACCCTGCCCGGCTACTTCCATGACCAGTACGCCCTGGAGCCGGTGGTTGCCGGCTACTACACCGCGGCCTGTGTCTTCGGTGGCAGCCTGATGCGGCCCCTGGGTGGCGCCCTGGCCGACCGCATCGGCGGCATCCGCGCGCTGCTCGGCATGTACACCGTCGCGGCCATCTGCATCGCCGCCGTGGGTTTCCACCTGCCCAGCGCCATGGCCGCCCTTGCGCTGTTCGTGGTGGCCATGCTCAGCCTGGGCGCTGGCAATGGCGCGGTGTTCCAGCTGGTCCCCCAGCGCTTCCGCAAGGAAATCGGCGTCATGACCGGACTGATCGGCATGGCGGGCGGCATCGGCGGCTTCGCCCTCACCGCCGGCCTGGGCGCGGTCAAGCAGGCCACCGGCGACTATCAGCTGGGGCTCTGGCTGTTCGCTGCCCTCGGCGTGCTCGCCTGGTTCGGCCTGCTCAGCGTCAAGCGCCGCTGGCGCACCACCTGGGGCTCGGCGGCCGTCACCGCGGCGCGGGTCTGAGGGAAGTCCGGCGGCCAGGTGCCGCCGGTTTTCATTCAGGGGGCGGGACGCACATAGCTGGTCAGTACGTGATCCCGCCAGACCCCGTCGATCTCCAGATAGCGCCGCGCCAGGCCCTCGCGCTCGAAGCCGAGGCGGGTCAGCAGATGAGCGCTGCGGGTGTTCTCCGGCAGATGGTTGGCCATGATCCGATTCAGGCCCAGCTCGGCGATGACGAAGTCCCGCCCCAGGCGCACCGCCTGGCGCATCAGCCCCCGTCCCTGCCAGGCTGCATCCAGGCCATAGCCCAGGTAGCAGGCCTGGAAACCGCCGCGAACCATCTGGCTGAAATTCACCGTACCTATCACCAGCGGCCCCGCCCGCAGCACCAGGCGCAATTCGCTCAGGCCTGGGCCGCCGGCGCGGTACGCCGCTACCTGCCCCTGCCATTGCGCCAGGGTATAGAAGGCATCCGAGCGCCGTGGCATCGACAGCGCCAGGTGCTGACGATTGCGCCGATAGTAGTCGGCTACCGCGCCAGGATCGGCCAGGGTCAGGTCGATCAGTTCCACCGCCTCGGTCACGGCGAAGCGGGGCGGATACTGCAGCGGAACGCTCAGGGCGGTCATGGCTTCACCTGCGGTGGCAATTCATAGACCCAAATGGCGCAGCGCTGCCCGTCCGGACCTTGCCGATCGTTTTCCAGCACCCGCACGCGCCGGAAACCCACCCGCTCGGCGAGCCGTTGGCTGGAGTGGTTGGCGGCCGAAGTGGTGAGAAAGAGCCCCGCCGCGCCCCGCTGCTCGACGAAGTAGCGCAACGCGGCGGTCATCAGGCCCTGGCCGGTATGCAGGCTGTGCAGCCAGTAGCCGATCTCGTAGCGCCGCCCGCCGTCCAGTGGCGTGAGCCCCAGGCAGCCGAGCAACGCGTCACCGCGCACCAGGAAGTAGCGTTTCTCGCCCTGGACCAGGGTGAAGGCACCGCGCGCGGCGAGCAGACTGTCGCGGGCCTGGGCGACCGTGGTGTGTTCCCGGGCCCAGCCGAGGAAGCGGCGATGCTCGGCATAGCTCCAGTTCAGCGCCTCGGCGAAGGCCTCGGCCAGGCGCGGTTGCGGCCAGACCAGCGCGAAGTCGGCCAGGGCGATGCGCGGTGGAAAATTCATGACGGGGTCCCGAAATCCAGGCGCGGCACGGCGGCCAGCAGGCGCTGGGTCATGGCGTGAGCGGGCGCACGCAGTACCCGTTCGGCGCTGTCCTGTTCGACGATGTGGCCGCCGTCCATCACCGCGATGCGATCGGCCAGGTACTCGACCACGCCGAAATTATGGGTGATGAACAGATAGGCCAGCCCCCGCTCCGCCTGGAGCTCGCGCAGGAGATCGAGGATCTGCGCCTGCACCGAGACGTCGAGCGCCGAGGTGGGTTCGTCGCATACCAGCACCTGCGGCTCGACGATCAGCGCCCGGGCGATGGCGATACGCTGCCGCTGGCCGCCGGAAAATTCGTGGGCGAAGCGCTGCAGGGTGTCGCCGGGCAGCCCGACCCGCTCCACCAGGGCCGCGGCGCGGCGCTGGCGCTCGGCGGCATCCAGCTCGGGACGCAGCGCCAGCAAGCCCTGCTCCAGGGTAGCGCCGATGCGCATGCGCGGATCCAGCGAGGCGAAGGGATCCTGGAAGACGATCTGGATCTGCCGCCGTAGCCGCTGCAGGGTGCGCCGATCGGCCGTGAGCAGGTCCTCGCCGCCCAGCTGGGCGCTGCCGCTGATGCGCGGTCCATCGAGCAGCCGCAGCAGCGCCTTGCCGGTGGTGGTCTTGCCGCACCCGGACTCGCCCAGCAGCGCCAGGGTCTCGCCCGCGTGCAGGTC
>Ga0157369_10004860_pt1 | contig 15769 bp, 7 predicted proteins | sample C25metaG_FD_113461 | JGI IMG/M metagenome (GOLD analysis project Ga0157369, IMG submission 113461) | Corn rhizosphere microbial communities from Kellogg Biological Station, Michigan, USA - C2-5 metaG | ecosystem: Host-associated > Plants > Roots > Rhizosphere > Soil | place: USA: Michigan... | reverse complement strand
ACCGCGAAAAGTGGGAGACGTTGATCCTGGACGGGGAGCCGCCCCGGCGCACCCTCGAGAAGGACGGGAAGCCGCTGAGCGCTCGCGAGGAACGCAGCGAGGAGAAAAAGCTCGACGACGCGGCGCGGAAACTGAGCGGCGAATCTCCTGCCGACCGCGAGCGGCGGATTGCCGAGGCGGAAAAGCGCCGCAAACACGAATTCGCATTCCTCTCCGAAATCCCCGAGCTGTTCGATTTGAAGCTCGAGGGGGAAGCAGTGATCGCGGGCCGACCCGTGTGGGTGGTCTCCGGCGCGCCGCGTGCGGGAGCGCAGCCGCGCAGCCGGGACGCGAAGGTCCTGCTGAAGATTCGCGGCCGCATGTGGATCGACAAGGTCACCTACAAATGGGCGAAGGTGGAGGCGCAGACCACCGGCGTGATTTCCTGGGGTCTGTTCCTGGCGCGGCTCAACCCGGGCGCGAGCCTGACGTTCGAGCAGACGCAGGTGAACGGCGAACTCTGGCTGCCGAAGCGGCTCGTCATGGCCGGGAGCGGCCGCGTGGGCCTGATCAAGAGACTGTCGCAGCAAGAGGAGGTCGAGTGGAGCAACTATAAAAAGTTCTCCGTCGATTCCAAAGTTCTGACTGAGACCGGGCCGAAGAACTGACTGAATCGCGACCCGGGAGCTACCAGCCGACCGGCTTGCCTTTGTTCTGCTCGTCGAGCCACTTCTGCAGTGGAGCGAAGTAGTCACGGATTGCGCCGGCGTCCATCTGGCGTGTGCCGGCGATCTTTTCGAGGGCCTCCTGCCAGGGGCGGCTCTGTCCCATTTCCAGCATGGAGTTGAGCTTGGCGCCGGCGGCTTTGTTGTCGAAGATCGAGCAGCGGTTCAACGGGCCGGTGCAGCCGGCTGCCTGCGACAGCGCGCGGTGGAACTGGAACTGGAGGATGTCGGCGAGGAAGTAGCGAGTATAGGGGACATTCGCCGCAACGTGATACTTCGCGCCGGGGTCGAAATCAGCTTCGGAGCGTCCGACGGGCGGGGCGATGCCCTGATATTTCAGGCGGAGCTGCCACCACATCTCGTTATACTTTTCCGGCGGGATTTCGCCCGAGAAGACCTTCCAACGCCACTGGTCGATCAGGAGACCGAACGGGAGAAAAGCGATCTTTTCGAGCGCGCGGTGCAGGAGGAGGCCGATGTCCTTGGAAGTGTCCGGCGCCTTGTCGAGCAGGCCGAGCTTGACCAGGTACTCGGGCGTGATGGAGAGCGCGATGGTGTCGCCGACCGCCTCGTGGAAGCCGTCGTTCGCGCTGTCGCGGAAAGAGGGCGGCTGTGTCCGGTAGGCGCGCTGATAGAAGTTGTGGCCGAGCTCGTGGTGGATCGTGTAGAAATCCTCGCCCGTAATCTGGATGCACATCTTGAGGCGAAGGTCCTGGTCGGCATCGACATCCCAGGCGCTGGCGTGGCAAACGACCTCGCGATCCCTAGGCTTCAGAAAGAGGGAGCGCTCCCAGAAGGTCTGCGGCAGAGGGTCGAAGCCGAGGGACATGAAGAAGCCCTCGCCGTACTTCACCATCTGCTTCCAATCGGTATTCTTCTTCCGAAGGAGCGCGGTGAGGTCGTAGCCGGGATCGGCATTGGGCGGTTCGATGAGCGGATAGATATTGTCCCAGTCCTGCGCCCACATGTTGCCGAGCAGGTGCGCCGGAATGGGGCCGCTGGCAGGGACGGCGTCGCCATACTTCTCATGGAGGCGCGCGCGGACGTAGGCGTGCAGCGAGACGTAGAGCGGCTTTACCTGGTCCCACAGGCGGTCGAGTTCGCGCGCGAAGGCGTCGGGATCCATGTCGTACTTGGCGCGCCACATGGCGCCGTTATCCTTGAAGCCGAGCTGACGCGCGCCCTTGTTGGCGAGCTCGACGTAGCGGACGAAGTCCTTGCGCATGGGCTTCGAGATCGCGTGCCAGCCGGTCCAGGCATCGAGGGCGACTTTGGCGTCGCGCACTTCGCGCAGGGTCTTGCTGAGGTCCTCGAGGTCCTTGCAGCTATCGGGGCCGGTGGGGCAGTACTTGCCCTTCCCGTACGTGCCCTCCATGCCGGAGACGATACGGGTCAGCTCCTCACTTTCTTTGGCGTCGGAGGGGGTGGCGATGGTGAGCGACAGTTTGAGGAGCTTGATCTTGCGGGCGGTGACGGGGTCGAGTGGAAGGCCGTCGAATTTGGTGGATTCCTTGGCGTACTGGACGGTGGCATTGATGGCGCGCTCGTCCATTTTGGCGGCGAGGGCCTCGCTGTCGTCGATGATGTACGTGGAGCGGATCCAGTCGGCGCGGCCGGAGTCGACGCCGAGGATGAGGAGCTTCTGTTCGACGTCGTTCATCCACTTGCGGGCATCATCGGGGGTGGGCTTGCGGGTCTGGGCGGGGGCGAGGATCGCGGACAGGCAGACCAGCAGGATCAGGTGGCGGAACCTCATGCTACACACGATAGCGCGATTTATTTCTCGACGTGTTTTGCGGGAGGCTGGCTCAACGTGTTAAGATCAAAGGCATCTGCGTGACATTGCGGGGACGTAGTTCAGTTGGTTAGAACGCCGGCCTGTCACGTCGGAGGTCGCGGGTTCGAGCCCCGTCGTCCCCGCCATTCCTTCCAACGTTTTCCCAGCTTTTTCAAATATTTGCCGCGATATGCCTTAACACGATTCGCGACGCCAAGCGACACCAACCGACACGAAAATCCCCCAATACTCGGATCGAACGGTAGCACGTACTGTAGCACTTGACCGCCCAAAGAGCTGATCGCCCCGACTGGGCCGCCAGGCATCTGGACCCTGAACAGAGGCCAAAAATCTCGGAATTTCCCACCAGCCCAGCCCCACTGCTTGTCTCTAGAGGTTGGCGAGCAAGGAAGCTGATGGAAGTTCCCAGGAGTTGACTCGCGAACCTAGTCTGGAGGGATGTGGGACCCCCAAAGGGAAATTCCGAGAACATTTGTTTCCTATGGCTGATAACAGTAAGATCCGCTTCCAGACTAGGCGGCCAAATGGGCTGGTGGTAGATTGAGCAGGACGAAATTTCGGACGTGGGCAGGCCGCCTAAGCGGCTGGGCCGTGAAGGCGGCTTCCCTGCCCCAGCAGCGCCGACGCGCCGCCGAACAGTTCATTGTCGCGATCGTCTCGGAGGCTTGCTTCGATACTACTGCCGAGGCGCGTGAATACTTTGACCGTACGGACGCTGTTGAACAGTCAGCCGCGATCCCAGCGCACGCCGGACGTCCGCCAAGTCGAAATCGCGGAGCATCCCGGGAATGACGGAATCGACCACGTCGTTCGCAGAATACGTGCTGGCATGAACCACTGACATATACGACTCCGGCGCATTCACGGTGACGACCTTCTCGATCCGCGGCTCCAACTCGGCAGCGAACAGCGCCAGCGCGCCGCCCTTCCCCGTGCCATAGACACTGATATGCGAGCGGTTCACGTCATTCCGGGAACTCAAGTACTCGAAGGCGCTGAGCACGTCGGCCGTTTGCATCCCCGGCATGTTCTTGCCGACCAGGATCGCGCGCATGGCCGTTTGGTAAAGCGTGTTGTAGCCTTCGTGTTTTGCGGTCGCAGGAGCGCTCTCGCCCCAGCCGCGAACATCGATGGCGAGGACGATGTGGCCTTTCCGTGTCATCTCTTCCACGGGACCGCCGGGCTGCGCCCCGGCGGCTTTTCCGTCTGGATTCAGATAGATCACAGAGGACTTGCGCGCCGGTCCGCTTGCGGGCACGAAGGCCAACGCGGGAACGGTAATCCCCCGTTCTGTCTCGAGTTCGAGTTTCTCGATCAAATAGCCGTTGCGGTGGATTGTCCCGCGATTCGTAACGCGCGCGGGTTCGCGCCGGGCAGAGAGGCGTAACCTGCTTCTCACTAAGCCCTGTAGGTCCTTTCCGCTTGCGCCGGCGCGTCGCGCATAGGCTTGCTCTGCCGCGGCGGCGTTGAGCGATTGCACCGTCTGAGAGTCGGGAATTGAGGTCGCGACCTGCCCCGTCCGAGTCGCACGCAGTTCGTCGGGCTTGTCCAGCTTGAGCGCGGGCTCTGTTCCGTCGTCATCACGACCTTGAAGCCAACGTGCCAGCCAGCGGTACGTCGCTTCACGTCGCGGCTTCGACCAGCCGTGCGTATCGTTGTATTCGAAGAAGCCGAGATGGACATCCGCGTCCAGAATTTTGTAAGCCCGCCGCGCCTCGTCGTAAGTAGCGTGCGCCCCCTCGATTGGAAAGAAATCGCGCGTGGCGGTGGCCATTTGCAGGGGTTTCGGGGCGAACGGCACGAGGAAGTCGGGGAAATCCAAGCCGTCTTTCAGAAAGTCCGGAAAGACCTGCTCGGCGTCCTGCGGTCCGGGACCCGCCCACAACCTGGACCAAGAGGTCAGATAGCAGGACGGCGCCGCCGCGGCAAGGCGCGGATCGAAAGCAGCGAGGTAGGCCGACTGTGTCCCGCCCCCCGAGTTGCCGGCGACTGCGATCCGCTTCGGATCGACATCTGGGCGGGTCAGGAGATAGTCGAACGCGCGGATCCCGTCCCAGATTTCATAGGCCGCGAACGTGGAGCCGGTGAGCAGACACTGCAGCCCGTCCGCAGTGTGCTCTCCGGTGCCGCCCGCCGGATAGACGCTTTTGCCGGACGCATCGAGGTGTTCTAGACGTTCGCCTTGGCCCGGAGGATCGAAGGCGAGGACGACGAAGCCGCGCTTCGCCAGAGACACCCAGACGCTCTGGTATGACTCGTAAGCCTTGCCGTCGGCGCTATGGCCCGCTACGCCGATCACGGCCGGATAAGACCCGTGGGCGGCAGCGGGAACGAACACGTCGGCCGTCACATAAAAGTGCGGACGGCTTTGGAAAATCAGCTTCTCGACCTTGTAGTCGCCGCGGTCGAGGACGCCGGTAGTTTGCGGGCGGAGGGGCGACTTCTCCGGGAAGCCGCCGATCTCCTTCAACATCGTTTCGTGGATATAGGCCTGCCGGGCTCTGACATCGACAGGTGTTCGGATTTTGCCGACCTGCGCCGCGCGCTCTTGCAGCTGCTGGTCGGCGATCGCGGACAGGTAGCGGTCCACCATGCCGTCCAGGCCGGAAGTCACATCGAGCGAACTCTGCGCCCGCGAGGCCGCGCAGATTGCCAGCAGCAAGGCGGCTTGCACCCCGATTGTTCGCATGTCCGGCTCCTAGAAGCTCACCTTTAGCGCGAACTGCAGGATGCGGGGAGAGCCCGCGCTCGCGATCGCGCCGAAATTGCTCGCATTTAGATTGCTGACGGGATTGTTGAAGTTCGCGCGATTCAAGACGTTGAACGCCTCTGCGCGGAACTGCACCGCGGCGTGCTCCGTGACCGCGAAATTCTTCATCAGCCCGAGATCGAAGTTTGCGAAGCCCGGTCCGCGGAGAAAGTTCCGCGGCGCTGTTCCGAACGTCCCGAGCGGATTCGCCGCGAACGCCGCCGTGTTGAAGTACTCGCTCACGAGCTGCCCATGTGGCCGGCTGCTATCGAGGTAGGGATTGGCGACCAGGTCGGCGTGATCGACGCCGTCTCCGCTGCGCGAGTTATCCTGCCCCGAGACGACCGTGAACGGATACCCGCTTTGCAGCGTCAGAATGCCCGTTGTTTCCCACCCGCCAACCGTGTTTCGGAGGAGCGCTCCACTGGTCTTCAATTTCGGCAGCGACCAGACGTATGAAGCCACCAGGCGATGCGGGATATCGAAGTCAGAGAGACCGCGATTGGCGCTCAGGCCGGTCGGAATGAGCGGGGTCCCCTGGCCGGGCTCGGCGTCGGTCGAACCGATATCGATTGACTTCGACCATGTGTAGCTCGCCTCGAACGAGAAGCTGTTGGCCACGCGCCGCTCCACCGAGAGTTGCAGGGCATTATAGCTGGACGTGCCGTCCCAAGGGGCATTCAGCACCTCGCCGAAATTCGCGTACGGACGCCGCTGCTGCGTGTTCGCCACGGTGCTGTTCCCCGGTATGTAGCGCGCGTAATTCACGTCCGTGACGTACGAGAGGTGCCGGCCCTGGTTGCCGATGTAGCTGGCGCGGGCCACGAGGTTGCGCCGGATCTCGCGTTCCACGGTCATATTAAAGCTCTGCTGATAGCTGGGGCGCCACCCGGGGCTGAACACGCCGAACTGTCCGAGCGGCGTCGGGAACGCGACGTCCTGCGGGGGATTATACGGCGCGTACGCCGTCGGGAAGCGATTGACGGACCCTGCGTACGGATCCGAGAACGACACGCCGTAACGCGTGACCTGGTCGCTGAACGGCGCGGAATCGACGAAGGTGTTGTACTGAATGGTCGCCATCGGATTCCAGAACAGGCCAAAGCCGCCGCGCAGCACGGTGCGGTCGCCCAGTCGGTAGGCAAAGCCGAAGCGCGGCGACAGTTCCGGCAGGTACGAGTGGAATCCGCCTTGGGGGCATCCCGCGTCGCCGGCGAGCAGGTATCCGGCCGGGGCATTGGGGAACCGGGTGGACTGCGCGCCCGGCAGGAAACACTCCACGCGCCCGAGGTCGTCGTGCGGCGGGAACATGGGATCCCAGCGCAGGCCGAGGTTCAGGGTCAGCTTGGAGGTGGCGCGGAAATTATCCTGCGTGAAGAAGCCGATGCGATTTTCACGGAGCTCCTTGTACTCACCGCCGCCTTGCCAGAACTGATACACGTCGCCCAGCATGTAGTCGGCAAACGAGTTGCCGCTGATCGAGCCGTTGAACGTGAACATGCCCATCTGCCGGAACTCGTTCTGGATACTGTTCGAGGTCCGGATGAATTCGCCGCCGAACTTTAATTCGTGGCGCCCGTGAATCCAGGTCGCCGTGTCGGTCCACTGATAGTCCTTCTCATGCATGTCATATTGCCAGCCGGGACGCGCGGTGAACCCGCCGGAGATGCTGATGTAAACCGACGAGGGGTCGGGCACGGCGATACCGTGCACGCCCGCCTGCTGGAAGTTCATCGGCAGGTTGACACTCCCCCAGTCGTTCAGTTGCCGGTCTCCGCGCAGCCCGAAGGTGAAGCTGTTCAGGAGCGCGGGGGTAAGGGTGTAAATGTCGGTGACGGAAAGTTGGCGGTACGGTTGTAGCGAACGCGCCACGCCGGCGCCCGTCATCGTGGCATAATCCTGCACGTTGCCAGTGAACGGTTGGTCGAATTTGTTGTAGAAGTACTTGCCCGTGACGCGATGGCTGCCCACCATCCAGTCGACCTTGCCCGTGTACTCCTGCTGGTTGTTGATCAGCGGCGTTCCGATAGTCCGCGAGCCGTCAGGCGTGCCCGGATCCGGCAAGTACTTCAGAAACGCCAGCGCGACGGGACTCAACTGGAAAGCGGGAATCCGATTGCCGGGAAACTGCGCGCCGGTCGCCGGGTCGATGATTGGCTTCTTGATCGCGGAGAAATCGCCGGTCCGCTCCGCGGTCGTGGGGAGAAACTGCTTCGTCAGGACCGGGTTGCTGCGAACTGTCGTGCCCTGCGCGGAAAAGAAGAAGAACAGCTTGTTCTTGACGATCGGGCCGCCGAATGTGCCCCCGAACTGATTGCGCTTCAACGAGTCGCTCGTCGCGGCGAAATAGTTGCGCGCGTTCAGGGCGCCGTTGCGGAGAAACTCGAAAGCCGAGCCGTGGAACTGATTGGTTCCGGATTTCGTCACAACGCTAACAACCGCTCCGGTGGCATTCGCGTATTCAGCGCTGAAGTTGTTCGTCTGCATGCCGAATTCTTCGATTGCGTCCGGGTTCGGGAACTCGCCGCTGTAGTTTTGATACGAATTGGTGTTCGTGGCGCCATCCAGGAGGAAATTCACGCCTGTATTGCGGCTGCCATTCACGACGAATCCGTTGCCCACGATTCCGGGCGACGACTCCGTTTGCAGCACGCCTGCTTGCACCGTCATCAACTGTGTGATGTCGCGGCCATTCAGCGGAAGGTCTTTTACCCGCTGCTGATCGACGACCCGTTGCAGCGTTCCGCTTTGCGTGTCCACCAGCGGCGCGACCGCAGTCACCGCTACCGTTTGAGTCACGGCGCCGACGCTGAGCGCGACATCGACTGTCGCGTTCTCGCCCACGCCGAGCGTCACACCGGAGTGCGTCACAGGCTGAAAGCCGTCCTTTGAAACCTTCACGTCATAAATCCCGGGACGAAGCAGCGGAACCGTGTAAAAGCCTTCCGAGTTGGAAGTGACGCTTCTGATACTCCCGGTGTTCACTTCCGTGGCCGTGACGGTTGCGTTTGGAACGCGAGCGCCGCTGGTGTCCGAGATCGTTCCGACAATCTGGGCAGTCTGAGCCCAAGCTGCGGTCGCAAGCGGAATGGCCAGAATCAAAATTGCAAACCATTGTCTTCGCATGATGAGTTGGTCTTTCCCAACAATTTGGCGCTTCAAATTGCCGCCAATGCCCGATGAGGAGAGCATGAACCCTGTAGCGACACTATTTGGCTTGCATCCTACATGATCGATTCGGCGACAGTCAACCAGCCACTACTGACTAGATCCTAGGTCCTGCGCAGGTCCGGCGCACCGGAGAACGAGCTTCTGTTCAGCGTTGACAGAGCGGTCGCCGGCGATTTCCGCGATAATTACCGGCCGCCGGATCGGGACTCGCCCGCGGAATCCGAGCGCATTGATCGAGCGGCGGCAGGGTCGAACAGGGCGGGGTGGCGGTGATCGATGTCAAAGGGAACGTCGTCCGTCCACTGCTGGCCTAAGCGTCAGAGCACGCGAATTTGAGATTCTATACTCTGCATGGGTCTGCCAGACACATATTCCAGTAAGGGTTTGATCATGAAAGATTTGGGTCCTCTTCTGCTCCATTCCGTGAGCTACGCCGGCTTTTGGGGCCAGGCATGTCTACCGCTGGATCGGTTCATCGACAAGGCGGCCGATCTCGGCTACGACGGGGTCATGCTGATGGCGAAGCGTCCCCACCTCTCCGTTTTGGACTACTCCACGACGGAACGCCGGCGCTTGCGGGACCAACTCGACGCACGCGGTCTGCGTAGGGTCTGCATCGCCGGTTATACCAACTTCACGGGGGACCTGGAGCACGGCGACATTCCGCATTTGGAAATCCAGACGCAGCATGTCGTGCAGTTGGCGCGCATGGCGCAAGAGCTCGGCGGCGACCTCGTGAGGGTCTTCACGGGATACGAAAGCTCCGCGGCCTCGTACGGCGCGCAATGGAAGCTGGTCGTTCAGAGTCTGCGAGAATGCGCGCGCCGGGCAGCAGAATTCGGCGTCACCATCGGAGTGCAGAACCACCACGATATCGCCGCCGGCTTCGAAGCGCTTTATGATCTGATCCGCGAAGTCAATGAGCCGAACTGCCGGGCGATGTTCGACGCCTGGGCGCCCTACCTGCACGGCGCGGATTTGCAGGCCGCCGCGCAAAAACTAGGCCCCGTCACAGTTCACACTACGATCGCCGACTATCAACAGCGGCCGCGCTATCGTTACCACCCGGGTGTGGTCAACTACACGGCTGAGACGCCGCTGGTACAGGCAGTGCCGATGGGTCAGGGGTCAGTCGACTATCCTGGATTCCTCCGTGCGCTTTCGAAAGCCGGCACTCGCCCCAGCGTGGCTTATGAAATGTGCTCTCCGCTGTCGACTGGAGGCACCCTGGAGTCGTTGGACCAGTGCGCCCGGAGATTCCTTGAGTATATGCGAGAGATCCAACAGCGGGCGCACGCGTGAGAGCCGTTCACCTCTCTGTACAGGTCAAAGAGAACGTGGTGGCTTACTCTTGAACATTGCCGCTAAAACCGTTCGGCCAGAGAACGTCCGGCCACCCACATTACCAGGAGTTGTCTGATCAATGAGGCTCGCGCTCCTCCTAATTTTGCCGTAAGATACTCCCTATGCACTCGGGGGAGCTGCCGAGTTCGCGCCTGCGAATAGGACACCCCCGCGGACCTGCCCCTGCTGATTTCGTCAAACGCTTTCCGCATGTCGCCGTACTTCAGGAAGCGGTGGTTCAGAAGGCATATCGGACGGCTTTTGAATCCGCCGGCCTGGCTGTCTGCACGCTTAGGGAGGAACTATGTCTCGCAAATTCATCGTCCGCGCCATTCCCGTCCTGTTCACCGGTCTCCTCTGCCTGCCCGCCATGTTCGCGCAGGTGGTCACCGCGACCCTCACCGGCAACATCACCGATTCTTCCGGCGCGTCCGTGCCGAACGCCAGCGTAAAGGTAACCGACAATGCCACCGGGGTGGCCCGCTCTACGAGGACCTCAACGGAGGGCGTATACAACGTCGCGTACTTGAACCCGGGAATCTACCTGGTCGAGGTCGAGGCGCCTGGATTCAAGAAATACTCTCAGGACAACGTCCGGCTGGAAGTTTCGACCACGGCCCGCCTAGATGCCACGCTGACACCCGGGAGCGCGACCGAGACCGTCACGGTCACGGCGGAAGCTCCGGCGCTTCAGACGGATCGCGCCGAAGTCGCCAAGAACTTCGCCAGCCAGTCCGTGGTGGAGTTACCCGTGGCGAATCGTAATTTCCAGGCGCTCGCCGGCCTGGTGGCGGGAGTCGCGCCGCCGGTTCAGAACTTCACGACGTCGGAGGATCCGCAAGGCACCACGTTCTTCAATGCCAACGGTCAGGGCAATTCATCGAACAACACGATCGTGGATGGCGTCGACAACACAAACCCCACGCTCGGGCTCAGCATTTACCTGCCTTCGCCCGAGGTGGTGGAAGAGGTCCACGTCAGCACCAGCAACTACAGCGCGGAGTTCGGCCGAGTGGGCGGAGCGGTCGTGAACGCCACGACGAAATCCGGCACGAACGGCTTTCATGGCTCTTTATGGGAATTCAATCGGGTGGCCGCCCTGCTGTCGCGCGATTTCTTTAATAAAGATACCCAGCCGAAGCCCGGCTACACCCGCAACGAGTTCGGCGCGGCCGCAGGAGGACCGATCGTAAAGGATAGGACTTTCTTCTTCGGCGCTTATCAGGGCCGCTACCTTCGCCAGTCCACCACCTCCACCACCACGGTCCCCGCCTCGAGCGCCTGGTTCAATGGCGATTTCAGCGCAGTTCCGCAACTCTCGCTATATGACCCGAACACCGGCAATCCCGATGGGACGGGGCGCCAGCCCTTCGCCAACAACATTGTGCCGGTGAATCGGATCGGTCCGATCTCGAAACAGCTACTCCAGTATTTCCCCCAGCCGAACCTGCCGGGATTTCTCAACAACTACGTCCTCAATGTCCCCTTCAGCTACAGCGGCAACAGCTACGATGCCCGCGTGGACCACAACTTTTCCGAGCGCACGAAGGTCTTCGCCAAAATGAACACTTCGCGTTACGAAGTGGTGCAAGGCTCCGTTATGCCGGCGGCCGTTGGAGACGGCACCACGGCGAGAGATTACACCATCACCGGCGCACTGAACCTGACGCACGGTTTCAACCCTTCGCTGCTTACGGAGTTGCGCTTCGGCTACAACCGTTACCGCACCAACGTCCAGGGCACCGACATGACTACGGTGACAAACGCGAAGCTCGGTATTGCGAACCCGAACCCCGATCCGATCTCGACCACCGGGATGGGACGGATCAACATCGCCGGGATGCCGGCCATCGGAACACCCGTCGTGTATCCGCTCATCAACACCGATAACCTGTTCGAAGTGGTGGATACCTGGAGCAAATTGACCGGCAAGCATGTGTTGAAGTGGGGCGCGGAAATCCACCGCAATCGCATGGACCGTTTCCAGCCCCAGGGACTCAACTTCGGTCCACGGGGCCTCTTCAATTTCAACCCCGGCACGACCCAGTTGAACGGCGGACCCGGGTTGGGTCCATACGGTTCGGTCGTCAACTCGTTCGCCGCATTCCTGATCGGCGCGACCGACCAGACCGGGCGCACGTACATGCCCATCACACCCACCAATCGCCAGACGCAGTTCGCCGCTTTCTTGCAGGATTCCTACCAGGTCACGCGCAAGCTCACGCTGGATGTCGGCTTGCGCTACGAATACTACTCGCCGGTTACCCCTCGATACAAAGGCGGCGCCTCCAATTACGACCCGTATACCAACACGCTGCTGATCGCTGGATACGGAGACGTCAATCTGGCGACCGGTGTAGACGCCCAGGCACTCAACATGGCGCCTCGGTTCGGATTCGCATATCGGCTGAGCAATCGGCAGGTCGTCCGGGGCGGCTATGGAATCAGCTATTGGACAGGGCGGTTCGGATTCACGGGTGGGACGCTCTCCACGCAGTTCCCGACGATCTTCAACGTGCAGCAGGGCAATACCGGTGATTTCATCGTCGATGGCTCCCTCACCACTCTGCCCGTCGTCCAGTTCGTGGATATCCCAGCCAACGGACGAATTACGCCGGCTCCGAATCAGGCATTCTTCGAAATTCCATCGCGCAATCGGCTGCCGTACGTGCAGAACTACAATTTCACCTACCAACGCGATCTGGGGCACGATATTGTTTTCGACGTCGGGTACGTCGGAAATCTCGGGCGGCAGCTTCCGTTCAACCGCGCTCTGAATGCGGCGGCCCCGGGAACCGGTTCCGCCGGGCGGCCGTTCAACGTGCTGTTCGGCCACAGCGCGGACGTCAGTCTTCGGGCAGACGGGATCAACAGCAACTACAACTCTCTGCAGACGAACCTCACGAAGCGCTTTTCGCACGGGCTGACCTTCACCTTCGCGTACGCTTACAGTAAGTCGCTCGACGTCGGCAACGACCAGCCGGGCTTCACCGACAATCTCGATCTAAAGCGTCAGTACGGCCCCTCCGGTTTCGACCGGACGCACATGATCACCGCCAGTCACCTGTACGAATTACCGTTTGGAAAGGGCAAGGCCCTCCTGAGCCAGAACCGCGCCGCCAGTCTCGTCCTGGGCGGATGGCAGTTGAACGGCATCTTGCGCTTCGCGACTGGAACCCCATTCACCGCCACCGCCGATTCCACCTCCTGCAACTGCCCGGGGAATGGCCAGTTCGCAGATGCGATCGCGCCTATCACCTATCTCGGCGGGATCGGACCCGGCCAGCCGTGGTTCAGCACCGCGTCGTTTGCTGCTCCGGCGCCGAACCGTTTCGGTACTGCCGGGCGGAATACCATCCGAGGTCCCCGACTGAGCAATTACGACCTCTCCGTCTTCCGCGTATTCGGGATATCGGAGCGTATTCGCCTGGAATACCGGGGCGAATTCTATAACCTCACCAACACGCCGCATTTCTCCAATCCGAGTGGAACCGCGACCTCGGCGACGTTCGGCATCATCTCCAGCACACTCAGCGGTTACGGAAATCGACAGGTGCAGATGGCCCTGCGGTTGAAGTTTTGACAGCGGCGCTCATGGCGTGCGTAGGGGTGACGCGATCGCGCGCCGCCGCTTGCCATCTGTGACATGATCGGGCAATAGAGATCAATATGGAGCTGGATCGAAGAACGCTACTTGCTCTCGGCGCCTTGACCGCCTCGGCGGCAGCGGCAGCGGACACCGGATCACTGCCCGAAGCGCCCTTCCGTTCCGAGAGGGGCTGGAGCCCGCTTTTGAACGGCCGCGATCTCTCGGGATGGCGTTTCGATCTCGGGGCGGACAAAGTCGCGAGTGGGACCAACGAGTGGTTCACGGCAAGCTCCGTCTCCTGGTCTCCGGAGTCGCCGGAGCGACTCACCGCCACACCCGCCGCGGGCGGAATCATCGTGAACGGTCTGACGACCCGGACGATGAACGTGGTGACCGAGCGGAAATTCGGCGACTTCGAGTTGTACTTGGAGTTCCTCCTTGCCAGAAGATCCAATTCCGGCATTTACCATCACGGGCTCTACGAAGTGCAGGTTTTCGACAGTTACGGGTCTATCACTCCGCTCACGTTCAGCGACTCCGGCGGCATCTACCAGCGATGGGAGAACGGCAAGGGCTTCGCCGGCTTCGCGCCCCGCCGTAATGCATCGAAACCTCCCGGCCAGTGGCAGCGTTTTCGGACCCGGTTCCGCACGCCCCGGTTCGATGCATCGGGAGCCAAGAAGGAGAACGCGCGTTTTGAACGAGTCGAATACAACGGTGTGACGGTTCAGGAGAACGTCACGGTGGACGGTCCTACACGCTCCGGCATGACCATTCCGGAAGCGCCGGAGAATCCTCTGATGCTCCAGGGCGACCATGGGCCCGTCGCCTTTCGCAACATCTATTTCCGCCCGTTGGGGCGATAAGCGTTCGAATCGACAAGGAGAGCGACATGGATACCAACGACCCTGGAAAAAATCCCGGAGCAGGATTCACTCGTCGGGCGGTAACCGCCGCGAGCGTGGCGGCGCTTGTCGTCCCGCGTCACGTGTTGGGCGGGCCAGCCTACCAGGCGCCGAGCGACACGCTCCGTATCGCGGCGGTCGGGGTGGGCGGCATGGGCCGGCGCTATCTCCAGGGATGCGCCAGCGAGCGGATCGTCGCGTTGTGCGACGTCGATCACAGCTTCGCCGCGCCGGTATTTCGAAAGTATCCCGAAGCGCGCGTCTATCGCGACTTTCGCGAGATGTTCGACAAAGAGGAGAAGAATTTCGACGCGCTGATCGTAGCCACGCCGGACCACAATCACGCCATGATCACCATGCGCGCTCTTCGCGCGCGCAAGCACGTCTACTGCGCCAAGCCGCTTACGCATAACATCTACGAAGCCCGTCAGGTCAGCGCGGAGGCGCACAAGGCCAATGTCGCGACGCAGATGAGCGTTCAAACCTGCGCCAGCGATGAGGCCCTGAGCACCGCCGAACTGCTGCTCGCCCGTGTGATCGGCCCGGTCCACGAGGTACACGTCTGGTGCGATCATCCGCTCTATCCTGCCGGGTTGAGACGTCCCGCGGATACGCCGCCGGTGCCTTACAACCTCGATTGGGACCTGTGGGTCGGCGCCGCGCCCTACCGTCCGTACCATCCCGCGTATCATCCGTGGATCTGGCGCTCGTGGTGGGATTTCGGCTCGGGCACGGTCGGCGACATGATCTGTCACGCCATGCACGTCTTCTTCAATGCGCTCGAAATGGGTCCTCCGGAGAGGGTATATGCGACCCGCTCGAAGATGCACGGCGGCTACTTTCAGATGCATTCGGATGGTAGCGAAGATCTGCCTCCGCTGATCGAGACGCCCGAGACGGAAAGCCATTCCTCAGTGATTTCCTGGGAATTTCCGTCTCGCGCAAGCCATCCTCCGCTCACCATGCACTGGTATGACGGCGGAATCCGCCCGCACCGTCCTCGCGAACTCGATTCCAAAACTTCCATGCCGCGGGAAGGCCTTCTGTTCATCGGCGAAAAAGGAAAGATGTTGACCGGCTACTACGGAGGCAAGGTCCTGCTGATGCCCGAGAAGAACTTTCGGGGCTTTCAGCCGCCGCCGAAAACCCTGGCGCGGAGCATCGGCCACTACAAAGAGTGGATCGCAGCCTGCAAAGGCGGCAAACCCGCAAACTGCAATTTCGAGTTTGCCGGCCGAATGACGGAGGTGGCCCAACTGGGCACCCTCGCTGCTCGCGCCGCGCGGCTGCTCGAATGGGACCACGCCGGAATGAGCATCACCAACGACGCCGAAGCGAACGGCTGGGTCAACCCTCCATATCGAAAGGGCTGGACCCTGTAGTCGCGGCTCGGCGCGAACCCGTTCGGTCAAAATATACGTCCGCTATGCCCGGGCACCGTACAGCTACCATTTTGATTCGTGATGCAAAACAACAACTGGGCACGGTTGCTGGCGTTCGTGACTGGTT
>Ga0157369_10004858_pt1 | contig 15772 bp, 11 predicted proteins | sample C25metaG_FD_113461 | JGI IMG/M metagenome (GOLD analysis project Ga0157369, IMG submission 113461) | Corn rhizosphere microbial communities from Kellogg Biological Station, Michigan, USA - C2-5 metaG | ecosystem: Host-associated > Plants > Roots > Rhizosphere > Soil | place: USA: Michigan... | reverse complement strand
TGGCGTTCTTGCCAGAGGAAGAGCGTGAAACGGTGATCCGCTACAACCTGCCACGGCTCAAGGACTTCCACCTGTATGACGAAGTGCTGTTGCGCTCGGAAGTGCAGAACGTGCGCAACCTTGGGTATGCGGCCCGCAATACCGGGGTGCTGGAAGGCATGGCCGGGTTGGCGGTGCCGATCCTCAACCGCGACGGGCACGCGGTGGCGGCGTTGAGTGTGGCGACCATCAGCGACCGCCTGGGGCCGAGCCGGTTGCCCATGGTGGTGGAGTTGCTCAAGCGCGAGGCAGCGGCGATCGGGCCACGCATCAATCCGTTTGATCCGACGTTGAGGCGGCCCTCACACACCTTTGGCGGGTGACGATTTCAGCCACGATGAAGATCAAAAAAGGTGGGGGCGGGCTTGCTCGCGAATGCGGTGGGTCAGCCAAGGATATGTCAACGGATACTCCGTATTCGCGAGCAAGCCCGCTCCCACACAAGCCCCACACACATTTAGATGGCAGCTAGGGCGACAGAGGTGGCCGCTGTGCGGGTTTCCACGCCGAGCTTCACATACACATGCTCCAGGTGCTTGTTCACCGTCCTCGGGCTCAACCCCAGAATATCGCCGATATCCCGATTGGTCTTCCCGCAGGCCACCCAGCGCAGCACTTCTACCTCGCGCTCGGTCAGTTGGAACCGGGCCGACAGCAGGCGTTGGGCCGGTGCATCTTCGAGCGTCAGCACACTCGGCTGCTGCGCCTCCCGCGCCGAGAGCAAAATGCGCGAGGTGCGCAAATGCGCCGCCACCCGCGCCAGTACCTCGTCGGTCTGGATCGGCTTGGTCACGTAGTCACTGCCCCCCACTTCAAAGCCCTGCACCACGTGCTTGGTGTCGGTCAGCCCGGTCATGAACACCACCGGAATATCCGCACTGGCGGGTTGCGCCTTGAGCCGACGGCAGGTTTCGAGGCCGTCCAGGCCGGGCATCATCGCGTCCAGCAGGATCAGGTCCGGGCGCCGGCGTTGCACGCGGTTCAACGCGCTGAGCCCGTCAAGGGCCACCAACACCATGTAGCCGGCGTCGTCGAGGGCATCGGAGAGCATCGCCAGGTTGTCCGGGGTGTCGTCCACGATCAGCACGACGCCGGGTTCAGTGCTGCGGGTGAGTGCATTCATCTTCGGCCTCCTTGAGGGTTCGGTTGAGTTCATCCAGGCGGAAACCCTTGAGCAAACCACGCACCTTGCTGATGAAAGGCTCGGTATCGGGGTGGTGCGCAAGGATCGTGTCGAGTTTTTCGTGCAGGCCGCGCACGTAGCCGATAGCGCTGAGTTCGGCGAGGGTCGCCAGGTCTTCCGGGCTGGGCAACACGCTGGGTGGCGGTGGCGGCACCCGGCTCTTGGTGCGCCGCAGCCAGTGCAGGTCCAGGTGCTGTTGCAAACGCCCAAGCAGTTCCGGCGTGCGCACGGGCTTGGCCAGGTAGTCGTTGCACGCGGCGGCAATACTGCGTTCGCGGTCGTCGGTAAAGGCATTGGCCGAAATCACGATAATCGGCGCCGTGGACAGCGCATTACGCCGGATCAGGCGGCTGGTTTCGTAGCCATCCAGGGTCGGCATCGACAGGTCCATCAGGATCAGGTCCGGCGCCAGCAATGCCACCTGGCGGATCGCGTCCTGGCCATTGCTGGCCTGGATCACTTCGAACCCCAGGGGCGTGAGCATGCCGCTGAGCACCTTGCGATGGTCCACATGGTCATCCACCACCAGGATGCGTCGCCGCGCCCCCTGATAGCCGATGATGTCGTGTTCCACATGCACCACCGCCTGCGGCGCGCGCACCTGGGACAAGAACAGCCGCACCTGGAAGCAGGTGCCCTTGTCCAGCTCGCTGGTCACCCGCAGCTCGCCGCCCATCAATGAGGTGAGCATGCGCGTGATGGTCAGGCCCAGGCCCACGCCGTTGTCCTGGCGCATCAGGTCGCCACGTTCGAACGGCTGGAATATCCGCTCCAACTGCCCCGAATCAATGCCGATGCCGGTGTCGATAATCTCGAAGTTGGCGGTCTCGCGCATATAACTGACCCGCAGGCGCACCTCGCCGCTGTCGGTGAAGTTCACCGCGTTGCCCAGTAGGTTGATCAGGATCTGTCGTACGCGTTTTTCATCGCCGCGCACCACCGCCGGGATCTTGCCCACGCAATCCAGGCGAAAGCGCAGGCCCTTGTCCTGGGCTTGCGGGGTGAACATCTGTTCCAGGTCATGGAGCAGCTCGGGGAAGGGGATTTCAGTCAGTTCCAGGCGCAATTTGCCAGCTTCGATCTTGGCCACATCCAGCAAGCCATCGATCAACGAGACCAAGTGCGAGCCACTGCGCAGGATGGTCGCGAGTGCATCCTGGTGCTGCTCGGGCATGGCGCTGTCGCGCTGCAGGATCTGGGTGAAGCCTAAGATGCTGTTCAGCGGCGTGCGCAGTTCATGGGACAGCCCGGTGACGTAGCGGCTCTTGGCGGCATTCGCCGCCTCGGAAGCTTCCTTGGCTTGCTGCAGGGCCTGGTCGGTGAGGCTGTGGGCGTCGATTTCCTGCATCAGCAGCAGGGTCTGGCGGTCGGATTCCTCCTGGGCCACGCCACGGCTTTCGCGGGTCAGCACCACCCACCAGGCGAGCACGGCGGCCAGTACCGAGAGGGTCAGGAACGCCTTGAAGAATGCCTGGTACAGGGTTTCCGAATGGGGCAAACCCTGGGCCGCCTGCACATAGATCAAGGCCAATGCGCCGGCAAGCATCAACACCAGCGCCAGCAACAACCCCAGGTAATGGGCCAGGCGCGTGTGCAGGCGCGGCATCATCGTATTGGGCAGCAACCAGCGCAACACACCTTCGAACTGAGTGACCAGGCGGGCGTGGGGTTTGCACCGGTCACCGCAACGCGCATCCAGCGAACAACACAGCGAGCAGATCGGCGTGCTGTAGGCCGGGCAGAACGCCATGTCCGCGGTCTCGAACGGGTTGCTGCACAAGCCGCACACCGCGTGGGTCGCCGGCGCAATCGGGTGGATCAATTGCACGTCACTGGTGCGGGCGATGTAGTACTTACCCTGGGTCAGCCAGGCCAGCAGCGGCGCCATCACCAAGGCCGTGCCCAGGGCCACGAAGGGCGGCGCCGCCTGGGCCAGGGCGCCGAACAGGCCGAAATGGGCAAGGATCGACAGCAGCGACGCAATCAGCATCGAGCCGACGCCCACCGGGTTGATGTCGTAGAGGTGCGCGCGCTTGAACTCGATGTGCTTGGGCGACAGGCCCAACGGCTTGTTGATCACCAGGTCCGCCACCAACGTGCCGATCCAGGCAATCGCGATATTGGCGTAGAGCCCGAGCACTTGGTCGATCACGTCGAACACGCCTAACTCCATCAGCATCAACGCGATGGCCACGTTGAACACCAGCCACACCACCCGGCCGGGGTGGCTGTGAGTCACGCGGGCAAAAAAATTCGACCAGGCCAGCGAGCCGGCGTAGGCATTGGTCAGGTTGATTTTCATCTGCGAGATGATCACGAACAGCACCATGGCGCCGAGTGCCCATTCTGGCGAGCTGAACACGTAGCGGAAGGCGACCAGGTACATCTGGGTCGGCTCGGCGGCGCGTTCCATGGGGATCTCATGTTGCAGCGCGAGAAACGCCAGGAATGCGCCGGCGAACATCTTCAAGGCGCCGGGGATGATCCAGCCAGGGCCGGCGCAGAGCAGGGCGGCCCACCAGCGCTTGCGGTTGGCGACGGTTTTTTCCGGCAGGAAGCGCAAGTAGTCCACCTGTTCGCCGATCTGCGTCACCAGCGACAACGCCACGGTGCAGGCCGCGCAGAACGCCAACAGGTTGAAGCCGCCGCCATCACCGCTGCGCCCGACAAAGCTGGTCCAGTCGCTGAAGGCGCCGGGGTTTTTCCACGCCACAAAGCCGTACGGCAGCACCAGCAACAGCAGCCACAACGGTTGCGTCCACAGTTGCAGGCGGCTGATCAGGGTCACGCCGTAGGCCACCAGCGGGATCACCAACAGCGAGCAAATCACGTAGGCGAAGGCCAACGGGATATGAAAATACAGCTCCAGGGCCAGGGCCATGATCGCCGCTTCCAAGGCAAAGAACAGGAAGGTGAAGCTGGCGTAGATCAGCGAGGTGATGGTGGAGCCGATGTAGCCGAAGCCGGCGCCGCGGGTCAGCAGGTCCATGTCCACGCCGTAGCGCGCCGCGTAATAGCTGATGGGCAGGCCGGTGAAAAAGATCACCAGGCTGATGGCGAGGATCGCCCAGAAGGTGTTGGTGAACCCGTAGCTCAAGGCCAACACGCCGCCGATGGCTTCCAGCGCCAGGAACGACACTGCGCCCAGGGCCGTGTTGGCAATGCGCAGCTCCGACCACTTGCGAAAGGACTTGGGGGTGTAGCGCAGGGCGTAGTCTTCCATGGTCTCGTCGGCGACCCAGGTGTTGTAGTCGCGGCGGATCTTGACGATGCGCTGGGTGCCGGAAGGAGGGTGCACGGTGGGATGGCTCCGGGAAGTGGGCAAGGTGGATGAGCAAGTTCCGTGCCCCGACTCAAAATGTGGGAGCTGGCTTGCCTGCGATGGCGGTGGGTCAGGCATGGGGAAGTCGATTGATACACCGCCATCGCAGGCAAGCCAGCTCCCACATTGTTCGGTGCTGTCAGGGCGGGCGGGATCCTGCGCGAAAATGGTGCGCAGCGGCATACGTCAAATGACGTACGCCGTTACGTCAGGCTGCGTATACCCGCGCTGGCTCACTGCCGCCATGCTGGACCCCTCATTGCAGAGGAGTCGCCCCATGGCACCACGATTGATCCGCTCCAAACCGCTGTTGGCCTTGTCATTGCTGGCGGCCGCACTGTTCAGCCAGGGCGTGCTGGCCGATAACGAAGGCCTGGCCGTGACCCCGACGGAGGTCACCGTCGGCCAGTTGCACTCGGCCACCGGCACCATGGCGATTTCCGAAACCGGCTCGATCCAGGCCGAACGCCTGGCCATCGAACAGATCAACGCTTCGGGCGGGATCCTGGGACGGCAGATCAAGGTGATCCAGGAAGACGGTGCGTCCGACTGGCCGACCTTCGCCGAAAAAGCCAAGAAACTGCTGGTCAATGACAAGGTTGCCGCCGTGTTCGGCTGCTGGACGTCAGCCTCGCGCAAAGCCGTGCTGCCGATCTTCGAGAAAGAAAATGGCCTGCTCTACTACCCGACCTTCTATGAAGGCCTGGAACAGTCGAAAAACGTGATCTACACCGGCCAGGAAGCCACCCAGCAGATCCTCGCCAGCCTCGACTGGATCGCCAAGACCAAGGGCGCCAAGACCTTCTATCTGGTCGGTTCCGACTACATCTGGCCGCGCACCTCGATGAAGATTGCGCGCAAGCACATCGAAAACGTCCTGCACGGCACTGTGGTCGGCGAAGACTACTACCCGTTGGGCAACACCCAGTTCGGCTCGCTGATCAACAAGGTCAAGCTGAAAAAGCCTGACGTGGTGTTCGCGGCGGTGGTGGGCGGCTCCAACGTGGCGTTCTACAAGCAACTCAACGCGGCGGGCGTGAACTCGTCCAAGCAGACCTTGTTGACCCTGTCGGTGACCGAGGACGAACTGCTCGGCATCGGCGGTGAAAACATGGCCGGTTTCTATGCCTCGATGAAGTACTTCCAAAGCCTGGACAACCCGAACAACAAAGCCTTCGTCGAGGCCTTCAAGGCCAAATATGGCAAGGACGCCGTGATCGGCGACGTGACCCAGGCGGCCTACCTCGGCCCTTGGCTATGGAAAGCAGCGGTGGAGAAAGCGGGCAGTTTCGACGTGGATAAAGTCGTGGCCGCATCGCCTGGCATCGAGCTGAAAACCGCGCCGGAAGGCTACGTGAAGATCCACGAGAACCATCACCTGTGGAGCAAGTCGCGCATTGGTGAGGTGCAGCCCAATGGCCAGTTCAAGGTGATCTACGAGTCGGATTTGATCGAGCCGAACCCGTTCCCTAAAGGCTACCAATAACCCAAGGTGGCATTGATCCAACGGTGGGAACTGGCTTTGTGTGGGAGCTGGCTTGCCTGCGATGCAGGCGACTCGGTTTTGCAGTTGAACCGAGGTGATGCCATCGCAGGCAAGCCAGCTCCCACTTAAAGCAGATTGCAATTCAACCTGGCTCTCAGGAGACCATCATCATGGAATGGCTATCGGAATTTGGAGCCATCGCGGCGATGCAGGGGTTCAACGGCTTGTCCGTGTTCTGCGTGCTGTTGCTGATGGCATTGGGGCTGGCGATTATCTTTGGCCAGATGGGCGTGATCAACATGGCCCATGGTGAGTTCCTGACCATCGGCGCCTACACCACCTACGTGTGTTCCAGCCTCACGGCGCACTTTGCACCGAGCTTCCAACCCTATTACTTCTTCTTCGCCATTGCCCTGTCATTCCTCGTCGCCGGCGCCATCGGCTGGCTGGTGGAATGGGCGATGATCAGCCGCTTGTACAAGCGCCCGCTGGACACCTTGCTCGCCACCTGGGGCCTGTCGCTGGTGATGCAGCAGACCTTCCGTTCGGTGTTCGGCGCCCGCGAAGTCAGCGCCGAACCGCCGGCCTGGCTGATGGGATCGGTGAATTTCACCGATGCCATCGAGATCCCGCGCAACGGCCTGTTCATGATGGCCCTGACCTTGCTGCTCACTGCGGCAATCTTCCTGATGCTCTACCGCTCGCGCTGGGGCCTGCAGGTGCGCGCTACGGTGCAGAACCGCTTGATGAGCCGTGCGGTGGGCATCAATACACGCAAGGTCGACCGCATGACCTTCGCCCTCGGTTGCGGCGTCGCCGGGGTGGCCGGTGCGGCGTTCACCACCATCGGTTCCACGGGGCCGACGGCGGGTTCGCAGTACATCGTCGACACCTTCCTGGTGGTGGTGTTCGGCGGCGCGCAAAGCCTGTTCGGCACCATCGCATCGGCCTTTGTGATTGCCCAGACCCAATCGCTGTCGGAGTTTTTCCTCAGTGGCTCGATGGCCAAGGTACTCACCTTGTCCTCGGTGATTCTGATCCTGATGCTGCGCCCGCAAGGGTTGTTTTCCATCAAAGTGCGCAAGTAGAGGCGACCGGATGAAGGCTCTAGACAAGCTGCTGGGCGGCCAGCAAAACCTGATCGGCATCGTGTTGCTGGCGCTGTTGATCCTGGTGGTATTCCCCCTGACCCTGGATGCGTTCCGCCTGAACATGGTCGGCAAATACCTGACCTACGCGTTTGTCGCGGTCGGCCTGGTGTTGTGCTGGGGCTATGGCGGCATTCTCAGCCTGGGGCAGGGTGTGTTCTTCGGGGTGGGTGGCTACTGCATGGCGATGTTCCTCAAGCTTGAGGCCTCGGACCCGCAGAGTACCAAGATCCAGTCCACACCGGGCATTCCGGACTTCATGGACTGGAACCAGATCACCGAACTGCCGTGGTTGTGGCAACCGTTCCACAGCTTCAGCTTTACCCTGGTGGCGGTGATCGCGGTGCCGGTGCTGCTCGCGTTCATCATCGGCATGGCGCTGTTCAAGCGGCGCGTGGGCGATGTGTATTTCTCCATCGTCACCCAGGCGATTGCGCTGATCCTTACGGTGCTGATCGTCGGCCAGCAAGGCCTGACCGGTGGCGTCAACGGCATCACCGACCTCAAGACCCTGCTTGGCTGGGACCTGCGCACCGACAGCGCAAAGATGATCCTGTACTTCATCAACGCCGGGTTGCTGTTCGGCTGCATCTTCATTGGCCGGTTCATCCTCGCGTCCAAGCTTGGCCGGTTGTTGATGGCGATGCGCGACAAGGAAGAACGCGTGCGTTTTTCCGGGTATGACGTGGCCAGCTTCAAGATCTTCGTGTTCTGCGTGGCCGCCGCGTTCTCGGCGATTGGCGGGGCGATGTTTGCCTTGCAGGTGGGCTTTATGTCGCCGTCGTTCGTGGGCATCGTGCCGTCGATCGAGATGGTGATCTTTGCGGCGGTGGGCGGGCGCATGTCGCTGCTCGGCGCGGTGTATGGCGCGCTGCTGGTGAACTACGGCAAGACCTACTTTTCCGAGTCCTTCCCCGAGTTGTGGTTGTACCTGATGGGCGGGCTGTTCATTGCGGTGGTGATGTACTTCCCCAACGGCCTGGCTGGTTTGTGGGACAGCCATGGGCGACAGGCGCTGGCCAAAGTGCTGCGGCGCAAACCCCTGGCGGCAGCCCCGGCGAAACCGCCGGTTAAACCCAAGGCCAGCAGCAAGATCCTGGAGACCCAGCCATGACCGCCGTCGGCTTTGAAATGAAAAAACCGGTGCTGGCCATCGAAGGCCTCACCGTGTCGTTCGACGGCTTCAAGGCGGTCGATAACCTCAACCTGTATATCGACCGCAATGAAGTGCGCGTGGTGATCGGTCCCAATGGCGCTGGCAAGACCACCGTGCTTGACCTGATCTGCGGCAAGACCCGCGCCACCAGCGGCAGCATCCAGTTTGACGGCCAGGAACTGACCAAGATGCGCGAGTACAACATCGTGCGTGCCGGTGTGGGCCGCAAGTTCCAGAACCCGTCGATCTACGAAAACCTCACGGTGTTCGAGAACCTGGAGATGTCTTACCCGGCCGGGCGCAAGGTATGGGGTGCGTTGTTCTTCAAGCGCAACGCCCAGGTGATCGCACGGGTGGAGGAGGTGGCGCGGGAGATCTTCCTTGGCGACTTGCTGCAACAACAGGCCGACCTGCTGTCCCACGGGCAGAAGCAGTGGCTGGAGATTGGCATGCTGCTGATGCAGGACCCCGAGTTATTGATGTTGGATGAACCGGTGGCGGGCATGAGCGTCAACGAGCGCGCGCAAACCGCCGAGCTGCTCAACCGCATCAGCCAGGGCCGATCGGTGCTGGTGATCGAGCACGACATGGAGTTCGTCAAAAGCATCGCCCACAAGGTCACGGTGCTGCACCAGGGCAAGGTGCTGGCCGAGGGCAGCATGGAGTCGGTGCAAAGCAACCCGAAAGTCATCGAAGTGTATTTGGGCCACTGAGGAGCTGTGCATGTTCAAGATCGACCAATTGTCCTGCGGCTACGGGCAGAGCCAGATCCTTCACGACCTGGACCTGAACGTCGCCAAGCGCGAGATCGTCGCGGTGATGGGCCGCAATGGCATGGGCAAGACCACCTTGTTCAAGAGCCTGATGGGCATCCTCCCACAGTGGAAAGGCCAGGTGAGTGTGGACGGGCACGATGTGTCGACGCTGGAAACCCATGAGCGGGTGGCGCGTGGTATCGCCTATGTGCCCCAGGGCCGCATGATTTTCCCGAGCATGACGGTGCTGGAAAACATCCAGACTGGCCTGCCGGCGTCGGCGCGAGGCAAGGTGCCCGAGGATCTGTACGCGCTGTTCCCGGTGCTCTACGACATGCAATCGCGCAAGGGCGGCAACCTGTCTGGTGGGCAGCAACAGCAGTTGGCGATTGCCCGGGCGTTGGCCACCAACCCCAAGGTGCTGTTGCTGGATGAACCGACCGAGGGCATCCAGCCCTCGATCATCAAGGACATCGCGCGCACGCTGAAGGAAATTCGCAACCTGCGCGACTTGACCATCGTGGTCTCCGAGCAGGTGCTGTCGTTCACCCTGGAAATTGCCGATCGTTTCCTGGTGATCGAGAAAGGGCGATTTGTGATTGAGGAAACCCGGGATCGAGTGGATGAAGCAACGATCAGTCGGTATTTATCGGTTTAATCGTGCCGGTTCTTATCGGCTGAAGCGATGTACGGGTAAGTTTTCCTGCCTGTCAGAGTCGCAGTGACCTGCACGTAACGGAACCATTTCTTCGCCTATTGCCACAGATGGAGGCTGATCAAAAGCCGGTTCAGGCGTTGGTCACGTTCCATGCATTAACTATTTGAGGTGTTGCGATGATAAATACTCCGTTCGGTCAACCGACGCCGGTTCACTACCCGCAATCTCCCCTCGCGTTCGGTAGGACCGGGTTTGCTAATCAGCCCAGTATGAACCCACCCATGATGGACTATCGCGGAGCCCCCCATTCAGTGGTGGCGCGGGAATTTGCCGGTGCCTACCCTTATTTTCAGGGAGAGTCCGGATTCGTCACGCGGGACGTTCTTCAGCACGCTGCCAACCGCCCTTTGACCGGCAACCCGGTAGACGACCCGATGACCCGGCTGGCCAGGGAGATACTCAGCCGGCCTGGAATGAGTAGCTTGCTCGATGGCGTCAACCATGGCGGTCATCAAGACGGGCTGATCAGCCTGGGAGATGCTCATGCAGCGGTCGACATGTACGAAGCGGACGAGTCCTCTCGCTTACAGAACGAACCGATGGCGTATAACGCTGGCGCACGGGGCGGCTATGAGCGGTATTCGGGTGGCATGCAGCGCTATCGTGTTGAAAATGGATATGGTGAGAGCGGGGCCTACACTCGTCACCCGGTATTCGACAACCGTGCAATCGGTCAGCCGTTCTCCAGGGGGGCGTATGAGCCGTCGTATGACGGCCGCATGAGTCCACAGAATAACGCGCTCGCTAATGACTTCAAGTGCGCCAAATACTCGGATCTGGCGTCGGAGCTGGGCAATAATTTTGATTACTTCAAACCCAACGAGCACAGCAAGATAACTCAGAACTCGCTTCGTGAAGTCGCAGGTCGGCCTTTGACTGGCAATCCGGTAGATGACCGGATGACCCTCCTGGGTAGGGAAATCCTCAGTCGACCGGAATTGAATAGAAAACTGGATTCCGACCACGATGTTGACAAATCTGACGGCCTTATTGGGCGCGACACCATTGAAAGGCTGTCCAGTCGGAAGGCTGAGCCAAACTATGAACTAATGAATGATGTGGAATTGCTTGAAGCGGTGAAAGGAAAGTTCAAACAGTACTGGGGTAGAGACGACTACATCAGCTTCGACAGTCTGGAAAAAGCGGCTGCAGAGTCCCCGCCCACGGATCGAACTCGACTCGCGGCTGCATTGCTCCATCGTCCGGGCCTGATGAAAGAACTGGATATTGGCACTAAGGGCAATGGCCGCAGGGGCGACGAAGATCAAAGGTTTGATAGGGTCAATGTCGACTACGTGATTGCAGAAAAAAAAGCGCACTCGTCGAGGGGGTGAGTGTGCTCCGGTGCAGCCCAGGCCATGGTCTGCACCGTTAATTTGAGACCACCGGCTCACCGGTCGTGCTCACGCCTCAACAGCGCAGGGTGCATTGATCAGCCAGGGTTGATCATCCTTTCCGGCCGCACCCGTTGCTCGTAGTCTTCGGCGGTGATCAGCCCTAACCGCACCGCCGCCTCCTTCGGCGACAAGCCTTCATCCGCCGCCTTGCGGGTGATCTGCGCCACGCGGTCATAACCCAGCACCGGGTTCAGCACCGTCGCCATCAATAATGAATGTTCAACGTTGCGCGCCAGTTGCGGGCGGTTCACCTCCAGGCCGTCCAGCAGCTTGTGGGTGAACAGACTGACGCAGTCGCTGAGCACATCGATCGAGTGCAGCAGGTTGTGGATCAGCACCGGTTTGGCCACGTTCAATTCGAAGGTGCTGGACGCCCCCGCCAGGGTAATGGTGGTGTGGTTGCCCATCACCTGCATCGCCGCCTGCACCAGCACCTCGGCGATGGTCGGGTTGCGTTTGCCGGGCATGATCGAGGAGGTCAGGCCATCGTCGGGCACGATCAATTCGCCCAGGCCGCAGCGCGGGCCCGAGCCGAGCAGGCGGATGTCATTGGCGATCTTGGTCAGTGACACCGCCAGCACATTCAGCGCACCGGAGGCCTCTACCAGTGCGTCGTGGGTGCCCATGCCTTCGAACTTGCAAGGGTTGGTTTCGAACGTAATGCCCGTGAGGTGGCTGATTTCCTCGCAGAACGCCAGGTCGAAACCTGTCGGTGTATTCAGCCCTGTGCCCACCGCCGTGCCGCCCTGGGGCAGCAGAAGCAGGCGCGGCATACAGGCTTCGATGCGTGCGATGCCGTGCTGGATCTGGTGGGCGAATGCGCCGAAGGCCTGGCCTTGGCTCATGGGCACCGCATCCATCAAGTGGGTACGACCGATTTTCAGCACCTCCTGCCAGGCATCGGCCTTGGCGGTCAGTGCGTCGGCCAGTTGGCTGAGGGCAGGCAGCAGGCGGCCACGCAGTTCCAGCACGGTGGTCAGGTGCATCACCGTGGGGAAGCTGTCGTTGGACGACTGCGAGCGGTTCACATGGTCGTTGGGGTGCACCGGCGACTTGCTGCCCAGTCCGCCGCCAAGCGCGAGGTTAGCGCGGTTGGCGATTACCTCGTTGGCGTTCATGTTGGTCTGGGTGCCGGAGCCGGTTTGCCAGATCGACAGCGGGAAGTGGTGGTCAAGGTCGCCCCTGGCCAACTCTTCGGCGGCCTGGTCGATCGCATGCGCCAGGGCCGGCGCCAGGGCGCCAAGGCGTGCATTGGCGCGGGCACACGCACGTTTTTGCTGGCCAAAGGCGCGGATCAGACTGGCAGGGAACGGCTGTTTGCCGCCGAACACCTCCAATGCCCGCTGGGTTTGCGCGCCCCAGTAACGGTCGACCGGTATGGACACCGGGCCGAACGCGTCGTGTTCGATTCGCAGAGTGGTCATCAAGGAGCCCCTTAAAGCGCAGCGCCGGCGGCACGCCCGAGTACGCGTTGGTATTCATCCTGGGCGGTCTGCTGGGAGAACTCGCCGGACCATTTCGACACCACCACCGTCGCCACGCTGTTGCCGATGGTGTTGCAGGTGGCGATGGCCATCGACATGAAGCGGTACACGCCAAACAGCAGCGCCAGGCCTTCTGCCGGCAGCACGCCGATGGCGGTAACCGTCGCGGCGAACACCACGAAGCTGCCACCCGACACCGCCGCCGCGCCCTTGGACGTCACCAGCATGATCGCGATGATGCCCAATTGTTGTTCCCAGCTCAGCGGCACCCCGTAGGCATTGGCGATAAACAACACGCACAGCGACATGTAGATCGAGGTGCCGTCGAGGTTGAACGCATAGCCGGTGGGCAGTACCAGGCCGACGCTTTGCTTGGAACAGCCGAATTTTTCGAGTTTTTGCAGCAGGCGCGGCAGGGCGCTTTCCGACGAGGCGGTGCCGAGCACGATGAAGATTTCATCCTTGATGTAAGTGAGGAAGCGCCACAGGCTGAAGCCGCTCAACCGGCACACGGCCCCCAGCACCACAAAGATGAAGAACGCGATGCCGACGTAGAACATCAACACCAGGTTGGCCAGGGACATCAGCACCGCCGTGCCGTTGCTACCCACGGCGTAAGCCACCGAACCGAAGGCACCCAGGGGCGCGAACTTCATGATCAGGTTGATGAACTCGAAGAAGCACTCGGAGATGCGGTTCAGGCCGTCTTCGATCACTTCGCGGCGCTCGGGCTTCAACGCCAGCAGAGCGAAGCCGAACAGCACCGAGATCACCAGCACTTGCAGCAACTGGCCGCCGGCGAAGGCACCGACGAAATTGTCCGGGAAGATGCCGTAGATAAAGTCCATGGTCGACGCGGGTGCATGCCCCTTGGCCACGGCGGCACTCGCGGCGGCCGCGGTGGCGCTGCTCGGGTGGGCGTCGTGCATGCCGGAGCCGATCTGCAGCAGGTTGCCCCACAACAGGCCGATGGCCAGGGCGATGGTGGAGACCACTTCGAAATAGATCAAGGCGCGCAGGCCGACTTTGCCGACGCGTTTGATATCACCGGCTGAAGCGATGCCGTGGACCACGGTGAAAAACACCAGCGGCGCGACAGCGGTCTTGATCAGCTTGAGGAAAATGTCGCCGAGGATCTTGAAACTGGCGGCCAGCTCCGGGGCGAGAAAGCCGAAGGCAATGCCGAGGAACATGGCGGCGACGACCTGAAAGGTCAGGTCCTTGTAGAGCGTTTTTTTTCCGGGGGTGGATGACATGTCTGTGATCTCATTGTTGTTATGGTTCGGTGTGACGCTGGAGATCCCAGTGTGGGAGCGGGCTTGCTCGCGAAGGCGGTGCATCAGTCAACCCATTCATCAACCGACAGACCGCTTTCGCGAGCAAGCCCGCTTCCACAGTTAGATCTCCATTGGATTTGGGATCAGCGTTTGACTGGGCCGGGGCGTGCCAGCGCGAGATCCACCATCTGCGGCGCCAGCCCCAGGTAGTTGGCCGGGTCGGTCAGGCGCTGCAGGTCGGCCAGGTCCAGTTGCGCAGTGGCTTCACCCTGGGCGAGCAGGGCGTCGAGCAGGCTGGTGCCCTGGTCATTGGCCATGCGGCAGGCGGCATACACCACGTCATGGGCCACTTGGCGGCCGAGGGCCGGGGCGAGTCCCATCATTACGGCTTCGGCGACGATCAAGCCCTGGGTCATGTCGAGGTTTTTGCGCATGCGTTCGGGGCGCACTTCCAGGCCGGCGAGCATGAAGGTTGCCTGGCCCAGGGACGCGGCGCTGAGGGCGAAGGCTTCGGGGATGGCGATCCACTCCGCCTGCCACGGGCCGGTGGAGCGTTCGAAATCCTGGATCATCGCGTCGAGCATTAGCCCGGCGTGTTGGCGCACGCCTTTGGCGGCGGCATACATCAGCTCGCAGGAAATCGGGTTGCGCTTCTGCGGCATGGTGCTGCTGGCGCCACGGCCCTTGACGAAAGGTTCATACACTTCGCCCAGCTCGCTGGTCATCATCATCATGATGTCGAGGGCGATCTTGCCCAGGGAACCGGTGACCAGGCCGAGAAAGTTCAGGGTCTCGGCCAGCCCATCGCGGGCCACATGCCAGGTGGCTTGCGGTACGCCCAGGCCGAGTTCGGCCATCAACGCTTCCTGCACCTCCAGGCCCTTGTCGCCCAGGGAAGCAAGGGTGCCGGCGGCCCCGGCGAACTGGCCGATCTCAACGCGCGGCCGCAGTTGCACCAGGCGCTCGGCGTGGCGGTCGAACATGCTCAGCCACACCGCGCACTTGTAGCCGAAGGTGATCGGCAGCGCGTGCTGCAAGTGCGTGCGACCGGCCATGGGCGTGTCGCGATAGCGCTCGGCCAGGCCGGCGAGCAGGCCGCGCACGGTCTGGATGTCCCGCTCGACGATAGCCAGCGCGGCGCGTACTTGCAGGACCACGGCGGTGTCCATGATGTCCTGGGTGGTCGCGCCCCAATGCACATAGCGGCCAGCTTCGCCGCAGATGTTCGACAGTTGCTCCACCAGCGGCAGGATCGGGTAGCCGACGATCTCGGTCTCGTGTTGCATCAGCGCCAGGTCCAGCGCCTCGTACTGCGACAGCGCGGCGATCTGCTCGGCGGCGTCCGCCGGGATCACGCCGCAACGCGCTTCAGCGCGGGCCAGGGCCACTTCCACTTCGATGTAGCGTTCGATCAGGGCTTGGTCGGAAAACACGCCGCGCATTTCGGCAGTACCGAACATGTCGCGGAACAGGGCGGAGTCAAAGACAGTGCTGGACATGAGGACATCCTGAATATGTTGTTATTGATCGGACATATTAAATATGTCCGTACATAATTCTTACGTGCTCGCTGATACACTGTCAACTCGGTGATCGCTCGGGACTGATGAAAGGTATGAACCAGACGCGCTATGCAGTCGTTGCAAAGGACTTGATTGAGAAGATCGCCAGCGGTGGTTACCCGGTGGGCACGCTGCTGCCCACCGAGTTCGAGCTGTGCGAACTCTACGAAGTGAGCCGACACACGGTGCGCGCGGCCATCACTCAGTTACAGAACCAAGGGCTGGTTTCGCGGCGCAAACGGGTG
>Ga0157369_10004856_pt1 | contig 15775 bp, 11 predicted proteins | sample C25metaG_FD_113461 | JGI IMG/M metagenome (GOLD analysis project Ga0157369, IMG submission 113461) | Corn rhizosphere microbial communities from Kellogg Biological Station, Michigan, USA - C2-5 metaG | ecosystem: Host-associated > Plants > Roots > Rhizosphere > Soil | place: USA: Michigan... | reverse complement strand
CGTCAACACTCCTTCAAGCCCATAGATCGTCTCTTCGTAGTGGTCGTGGCTATGCGCCGGAGCGGGTAGGCGTTGCCCACCCGGAACAACTAGCTCAAACGCGGCAATGCTCGAATTTGAATTGGCGCCGGTAAGAAGAAAGCGCACCGTCAGAGGCCCTACACGGATGGTCTCGTCGGCAGGATTGACTTGGAAATCGAAGATCTGTGGCGTCATAAGCTGTTCCGTGCTTGAGTCTACACCGAGTTCGAACCTCCAGATGGAGTGTTAAGTTGTCTTACGTGGAGTGTGAAGTTGTCTCACAGTGAAGTATCCGTTTTGATTGTTGGAGCCGGTCCTACCGGCCTTACGCTGGCCTGCGATCTCGCTCGCCGTAACGTGCATTTTAGGCTCGTTGACAAAACGCCGGCGTACTTTGTTGGTTCCAGGGGCAAGGGCTTGCAACCCCGAAGTCTGGAAGTGTTCGACGATCTCGGCATCATCGAACGCATCCTGAGCCATGGTCGGTTCCATCTGCCTTTCCGCTCTTATGACGGCACAACCATACTAGGGGATCGGGACCTGCATGAAGGGCGGCATCCTACGCCGGATGTACCTTATGCAAGCTCTCTGATGATTCCGCAATGGCGTGTGGAGGAAACGCTGCGACAGAATCTGGAGGCTGCCGGGAAGCGCGTGGAACTCGCGACCGAGCTTGTCCGGATAGAGCAGGGCGAGAACGGAGTTACGGCGACGCTTCAAAAAGAAGACGCGGAGGAGCATGTCCGCTGCAGCTACCTGGTCGCAGCCGACGGTGGACGCAGCTTCGTTCGCAAGTTCATGAAATTTGACTTTGAAGGCGAGACCTGGAAGGACGCCAGGATGTTAGTAGGAGACGTTCGCGTGGATGGGCTGGACCACGATCATTGGCATACTTGGCCAAGCCACCCCGATGGCTGGGTAGGGCTCTGTCCTCTTCCTTCCACGCAGTCGTTTCAATATCAGGCGGCCATTTCTTCTGCCTTTGCCAAGAAACCGTCGCTGGAAGCTTTTCAGCGCGTGTTCGAGGAACGCAGCCGCCGGTCCGATTTAAAGCTCTACGATCCGACGTGGCTTTCTCTCTATCAAGTCAATATCAGGATGGTGAATCGATATCGCATTGGAAGAGTCTTCCTGGCTGGCGACGCCGCTCACATTCATTCCCCGGCGGGCGGGCAGGGAATGAATACCGGAATACAGGATGCCTACAATCTGGGATGGAAGCTCGGCCTAGTGCTCCACGGTGCCAACGCTTCGCTCCTCGATACCTATGAGGAGGAACGCTTACCCGTGGCTGCCTCTGTATTGGGTATCAGCACACGCTTGGCTCAAGCCTTTGTTGCCAATGGAAACCAGTTGACGTCAGACCCGACGACCTTGCAATTGGGGATTAATTATAGACACAGCTCCTTGAGCAATCGCGAATGCTCGTCTCCGCTTTCTCTTGAGCCTGGAGACCGTGCGCCGGATGGTTTATTGCTCGACGCATCCGGTAATCACATACGACTGTTCGACCTGTTTCGGGGCCCCAAATTTACCCTGCTCGACATTGGCGGAGCAATCGATGCCAAGGGATTTGAGAATTTAGGTGAACGATGCAAACAGCATCTCCGGACGCATGCGATTGCCCAGGAGCCGCTCCAGTCCGAGGCCTACAAAGCAAAAGATCCCGTGCTCGTCTTGATTCGGCCGGACGGCTATGTCGGCTGGGTCGGCGGAGGCAGCTCCACCATTTCTGCGGAGTCTTATCTGAAGCACATACTGAATACGAATTAGACGGGCTATCAGGATTTACATTGTGGCATTACTGTGAAACCGGATCGGGGCGTCCATTAATCCTTCTGCACGGCATTGGAATGTCACACGCTGTCTGGAATGCGGTGACGCCGTATCTGCGCTCCACGCGTCGGGTGATCGCTTTCGATATCGCAGGATTCGGACTAACGCCCCCCTTGCCGAAAGGAGTTGCTCCGAGCATTCCAAATCTTGTGGATGATCTTGAGAGGTCAATCCATGAGATCGGCATCAAGCCCCCGGTTGATATTGCTGGAAATTCCCTTGGCGGTTGCATGGCATTGGAGGCGGCCAGGCGAGGTATGGCGCGTAGTGTGGTCGCCATTTCCCCTACTGGACTGTGGAGAAAACACGAACCGCCTCGCGTTAAATACATATTCAGGGCGCTACGATTTGTAGCGACGAAATTCCCAACGCTTTTGAAAGCTGCGTTGCGGAGTTCCGTGTTGCGCGAGCTAGCGCTAGCTGTTCCGATCTCTGTAGGCAGCCGGTCCATACCCGTTGACGATGCGATCCGAGCAGTCGATGACCTTGCGGGATCGCCGGCATTCGAAGACACATTCCACAACACTCGCCTTCCTTTTTTGGGAGACGACATCGCCGTTCCGGTGACGGTGGTATTCGGTGATCGCGACTGGATTCTGACGAAGAGTGCACGGCGCCGGATCCGGCTTCCGGCACACACTCGGTGGGTCGAAGCGCACGGCTGGGGTCATGTTCCGATGTGGATGGATCCAATCGGCGTCTCGCAACTGATCCTGGAAGCCGCCACTGCCTGCATCTGAACCCACGGACCATCCACAGGAGTATGCTGGATCGCTAGTATGTCGCTCTCCTTAGGCGAGAAGCTCGGTCCGTACGAAATCATTACGCCCATCGGAGCGGGTGGTATGGGTGAAGTATGGAAAGCGCGAGACACGCGGCTGGATCGTATCGTCGCCATCAAAACGTCGAGAGCTGAATTCAGCGACCGTTTTGCCCGCGAGGCACGGGCCGTTGCGGCATTGAACCATCCGCACATCTGCCAGCTCTATGATGTGGGACCGCACTATCTCGTGATGGAGTACGTCGAGGGCTCACCGCTGAAAATGCCGCTGCAGATGGAGAGAGCGGTTGAATACGCGGATCAAATCTTAAGCGCTCTGGATGCTGCTCATCGAAAAGGAATCATTCACCGCGATTTAAAGCCCGCGAACATTCTGGTCACGAAACACGGAATCAAATTGCTGGATTTTGGATTGGCGCGCATCCAGTCGGGGTCTGCGGATTCGACGTTGACGCAGTCCGGCGAGCGGATGGGAACTCCCGCGTACATGGCACCCGAGCAATGGGAGGGCAAATCCGGCGATGCTCGCACAGACATCTATGGCTTCGGATGCGTGTTGTACGAAATGTTGACCGGAAAGCGCGCGCTGCAGCAAGGACGCGTGCCGGTTCAATCGCCGCTGTTTGACAGCATTATCGGAACCTGCCTCGAAAAGGCGCCGGAGGATCGCTGGCAGACCGCCAGTGACATCCTTCGTGCGATGAACCTTCCTGCAGCATCCACGCCGAAACGCAGCCACATGTGGAAGTGGGCAGCGGCGCTGGCGGCGCTTGTCTCGCTTGGAGGTGCCTTGTTACTTAGCCTGCGGCCAGAACGGGCTCCGACTGCGGGTGAGGTAGTGAGCTTTGCGATCTATCCACCTGAGAAGAGCGCGTTCTCGACGCCTGTTGGCATTACTCTCAACATTCCGCAGTTTGCGTTGGCGCCGGATGGCCGTACGCTCGTATTCACCGCCGGATCAGCAGGCGAACGCCCTGTGTTATGGCGTCGGCCCCTCGATGAAGTGAACGCGCAGCCGCTGCCCGGCACCGAAGACGCACAGGACCCGTTCTGGTCGCCCGATAGCCGCTCGATTGCGTTCTTTGCCGAGGGCAAGCTGAAGAGGATTTCAGCCGCCGGAGGGGCCGTCCAGGTCATCGTTCCTTCCATCCGGGATGTGCGCGGCGGCACATGGAGTCGGGATAATACCATCCTTTTCGCCGATGGCATCGAGCCCATTCAACGTGTCAACGCCAATGGAGGGCAGCCCCGTCCCATAACGGCCCTTGCGCAAGACGGATCGGCCTCTCGCTATCCCGTGTTTTTACCCGATGGCCATCATTTCCTTTATCTAAGCCTTGGCTTTCATCGCCCGACGAGTCTGTATGCCGTGTCCCTGAAGGATCTGCGCCCGGATGCGGTTGCCCCCATCGACAACAGCGCCGTATACGGTAGCCCGGGATTTCTGCTGTTCGCCCAGGCAAATGCTTTGTTCGCCCAGCCTTTCGATTTGGCAAGTCTCAAAGTGACGGATCAACCGATACCGATCGCGGAGCATGCCGGCCATACAAGCACTTTTAAGAGCGCGATTTCCGTGTCGGATACGGGAACTTTGGCTTGGGCTGGTACATTGTCGCCCGCAGGCAAGTTGACTTGGCTCGATCGCAGCGGCCGACTCTTGAATTCAATTGGGCCGGAAGCATACTACAGCGACTTTCGCCTCTCGCCCGATGACAAAGCCGTGGCTGCATCGATGTTGGACGCAAGAACCGGGACCATTGACGTATGGATCGACGATCTTGCTCGCGGAACCAGTAACCGTGTTACCGGTGGTAATGCATTCGTCAAGGCAACTCCGCTATGGTCGCCCGACGGCGGTCAGCTTGTGTTCCGGGCTAACCGCAGAGTGGTCGAATTCTACAAAAGGAGCGCTGCCGGAGGCGGGGCGGAGCAAATCATACTGCCGTCTTCTGTTATCCGCTCATCCGGAATCCAATCGAACATGATCATTGACACCGATTGGTCCCCCGACGGAAAGAACATTCTCTTCTCCGTCCCGGGTCCGGACACCGGGACGGATCTCTGGATGCTGCCGCTCCTGGGAGATAGAAAGCCGGTTAAGTATCTTGCATCGCCGGCCGACGAAATGCACGGCAATTTCTCGCCGGATGGCCGCCTCGTAGCTTATACCTCGAATGAATCGGAATCCGGAAAGTTTCAGGTCTACGTGCAAACTATTCCGCTATCCGATAAAAAGTGGCAGGTCTCGACGAGCGGCGGTTACGAGCCGCGCTGGCGCGCGGATGGGCGCGAGATTTACTATTTGTCCGAAGATCGCAAGCTGATGGCAGTTGAAGTTCGGCACGGACCTTCCTTTGGCATCCCGCAAATTCTCTACCAAACGCAAGTGCAGGGAGGCGTCTCTCCGAACCGGATGCACTATGTGCCCGCCCACGACGGCCAGCGATTCCTGATCAACATTCAGACCGCTAGATCGATCACTCCTATCACGGTAGTTATGAACTGGACCAATGCCCTAAAGAAATAGATCCTCAACCACGTCCCATCGCGTAGTAATCTCTGGAAGCCGGTTCTGTGGACTCGCCGACAAATTCGGCCAAGCGAAATCGCTAGGTAGACATCGCCGTTACGGGGTATCTAACATCGTTCCTATTGCTTTCCCACAGGAAATTTGCGATACTCATTTGGGCAACCAATATGGGCACGGACCAAAGCATAATCCGCACACTGCGTCGCGGCTGGAATCGCTTACTCGGAACTCTGTTCCGCCGAAACGCCGCCGACGCTGATCTCGCCGAGAACCTCGATTCTCATATCCAGCTGCTCGCCGAAGAAAATATTCGCCGCGGCGTGCCGCCCGAAGAGGCGCATCGCCGCGCGAGGCTTAAGTTCGGCAACGTCGAAGCAACCAAGGAAAGCTACCGCGATCAGCGCGGTCTCCCGGCACTAGACGCCCTCGCCCAGGACCTCCGGTATGCATTTCGCGGAATGCGTAGAAATCCCGGCTTCGCCACGGCCGCTATTCTTTCGCTCGCCATTGGCATCGGCGCGAACACCGCCATCTTTTCGCTTGTCAACTCCGTGCTCCTCAAGCCGCTTGCCTACAAGGACCCGCAACGTGTATTCGCGGTTGGCGAACTCCTTCCACACTTCTTCGGCCAAAATCCCGTCGGTGTCAACCCGACTCACGCGCGCGCATGGGCCGAGAAGTGTCCGTCGCTCGAGCAGGTCGCATTGATGCGCGGCAATCGCGCCGACGTCGCCGCCGGAGGAGAGCCTGCCTCTTTCCCCAGCGCGGATGTTACCCGCAATCTCTTCCCGCTTCTCGGCGTTCAACCGATTCTAGGCCGCACTTTTCTTCCGGAAGAGGAGCAGCAAGGCAGTCACCGCGTCGTAGTCCTTTCGGAATCGCTCTGGCGCTCTCGCTTCCACGCAGACCGGAGGCTGGTCGGCAAGTCGATTCTGATCGATCGCGAGAATTATCAGGTGATCGGTATTCTTCCTGCGCGGTTTCGGTTACCTTACGGCGTCGCCAGCGACATGAACGTGCCGTTCGAGATCTTTCGCCCTCTCGTATTCGGCCGGGAAGAGATCGTGCGGCTGATGGGCAATTTCAACTACACAGCCGTCCTTCGGCTCAAGCATGGCAAAAACGCCGATCAGGCGCTTGCCGAGATCAACGTCGTGGAGGCACAGTTTCCACGGCTCGCCGGCAGCACCGATAGAGAGCTGAAGGCGAAGCTTACTCAGCTGCACGAATTCGTCACCGGCCGCGCACGGCTCGGCTTATGGATGCTCGCTGCCGCTGTAGGCGCTGTCCTGCTCATTGTCTGCATCAACCTCGCCAACCTGCTGCTCTCGCGAATCACGTCGCGGAGCCGCGAGGCGGCCATTCGTACCGCTCTCGGAGCCAGCCGCGGCCGCCAGTTTCGCATGGTGTTGACGGAAACTCTGCTGCTGGCCATCTCCGGTGGGGCTCTGGGAATTCTGTTTGCAGGCTGGATCGTACATCTCCTCGTGACCACGACAACGCTCGATATCCCTAGACTCGACGAAGTCGGCCTGGACGCCAGCGTGCTCTTGTTCGCCTTTTGCCTCACGGTTCTGACCGGGCTTGTGTTCGGCGCTCTTCCCGCTTGGCGATTGACCCGCAACGATCCCCAGGAAGTGTTACGCGCCAGAAGCCATACCGTCACCGAAGGGCGACGCGGCCTGCGCCTTCGCGAAGGCCTGATCAGCCTCGAAGTCGGCCTGAGCGCGGCGTTGCTTATTGTCGCCGGTCTTCTCGCGGGCAGCCTCGCACGACTGCTGCAAGTCGACAAAGGATTCGCTGCCGACCACGTTCTCACCGTCGACATCGGCCTCTCCGGCAATCTTTACGCTGAGGCGGTCGCGGTGAACCGGGAAAAGTTCTTTGACCGTCTTCTCGCGAAAGTTAGCACCATCCCCGGTGTCCGGACTTCCGGAATCATCACCGCGCTGCCCACGCGCGGCCAGACCTGGAACGATCCGATTTACCTCGAAGGCGCCGGCCAGCGCGCCGAGGACCGCCACCCGGTCGATAATCGGTACGCTAGTCCCGGATACTTCCGCGCGATGGGCATTGCTGTACTTCGCGGCCGGGCATTTGAGGAAAGAGATCGCGGGCAGGGCGTCGCTGTGCTTTCGCAGAAGGCGGCCCAACTCCTCTGGCCGGGAGATCCGAATCCGGTGGGCCGGCGTTTCATGGGTGAGGACGACAAGGCGAAGACTCTGGTCGGAGTGGTTGCGGAGGTGCGTGCTGTGCTCTACGCCTACCCGCCGCCGATGGCGTATTACCCCTATTGGCAGCGCCCGCCCGATGGTGTTTCCTTAGTCGTTCGGACCACTGCCGACCCTGGCACTGCCGCTGCTGCTCTTCGCGCTGCGCTTCGCAGCGAGGATGCACAATTGCCGATCCAGCCCATCCGAAGCATGGAGAGCCTGGTCGATGGCTCCGTAGCCCAGCGCAGGTTCCAGCTGACTCTGATGGGCGTCTTTGGCGCTTCCGCGCTTCTGGTGGCCAGCCTCGGCATTTACGGCGTTGTCGCTTACTCGGTGGCCCGCCGCCGGAACGAAATCGGCATCCGAATGGCGCTCGGCGCACAGCGCTCACAACTGCTTGGGCTCGTCATTCGCCAAGGCATGGCGCCGGTCGTTGTTGGCCTGGCCGCCGGTGTGGTGGTCGCTGTGTTGCTCGGGCGAGCGATTCGCGGCCTCCTGTTTGGGGTTCAGCCGGCCGATCCTCTGACGATCGCGGGAGTCACTTTGGTGCTCCTCATTGTCAGTGCCTTAGCCTGCCTCATCCCAGCTCGTCGAGCCGCCGGCACAGATGCCATCGCAGCACTCCGATTCGAGTGACGACGATTATCCGCGGCATGCACGCGCAACGGCGCTGCAGCACTAAGTTTCGTCCGACCCGGGCAGCAAGTCGACTCTTGATAGCAAATGGAGTTCCGTTTCGGTCGACGCAAATGGATACCAACGTATCGGGTATCTCTCGTCCACTTTTGCACCGTCTGTCTCTCGTTCACCGCGGAATCGGGACGCTAGTGATTGTAGTCCCGGGAACGCACGGAGGCGTTCAGCAGAATTTCAATAGCCGACCACATTCGCGCGATGTTTTCCGCTTCGCCGAAGAGACGGAGTTTTCCATCCAATGCGGGCGGCCCGCGCGCCCACCAGTTCACGCATACGGCTTAATCCGCCCGGATCATCCTTTCGAAGTGCCTCGATCAGCGCCTCCACGTACTCGGCGAGCGTATGTCGCCCGGCCTCAGTCGACATACTCAATCACTCCCAACACCGATTCCTTTGTCGAGACGTGTCCTATTGTGCCTCGATACACAAATCCCCCGGGAATTTCGTGAATGAAGCTTGCTCTGGGAAGCATGGTCAATGTTGCCGATTGGGATGATGGGTGCTGTCGCCTTCCTCAATCGGCCGACATTACATATGCTCATCGCCAGTTGGAACATCAATTCAATTCGCGCTCGCTTAGACCACGTTAAAACCTGGCTCACTACACACAATCCGGATGTTTTACTGCTGCAGGAGCTCAAAGCAGCCGAGTTTCCAACGGAGCTGTTTCAGGAACTCGGCTACGCTAGCGCCGCGGTCACGCAGAAGACCTACAACGGCGTTGCGATCCTGTCCCGCCGCCCTATGGACACCGTCTCGACCACCCTCATAGGCGACGAAGCAGACAGTCATGCGCGCTTTCTCGAAGTCGTGATCAACGGCATTCGCATTGCCAACATCTACCTGCCCAACGGAAATCCGCCCGCCAGCGACAAGTTTGTTTACAAACTGGCATGGATGGACCGCCTCCACCGGCAAATGCAGATTTGGTTGAAAGACGAGATGCCGACGCTCGTTGGCGGTGACTTCAACGTCATTCCGGAAGACATCGATTGCCACAAACCTTCGTCCTGGATGCACGACGCATTGTTTCAACCTGAGCCCCGGGCCCGCTACCGCGCCTTACTCGGACTTGGCTACACCGACGCATTTCGTTTCTTACACCCCGGACAAGGCGGTTACTTTACCTATTGGGATTACTTCCGAAGAGCCTTTGAATACAACCGTGGCATTCGTATCGATCATCTTCTGCTTTCGCCTGGGCTGGCCCCGCGGCTGGCGAGTTGTGAGATCGACAAAGGACCGCGAGCTCTGGATAAACCCTCGGATCACACGCCTATCGTCTCGCACCTCCGCGACTAATCCATCCTGTCTGCGCAACCCGCGCCGAAATTGGTACTATCTCTCAAATGGCCGATTCGGTTTGGATTCCGGCCTCGCATTCGGCCGTGCCAACCGCGGCAGTTCCTCCGCGGCACTCTGCCCTCGTTCGCGTCACGCACTGGATCACAACCCTGTGTTTCCTGGCGCTGCTCGTCACCGGCGTGGAAATTCTCATCTCACACCCACGCTTCTATTGGGGTGAAACGGGCAACGTGATGACTCGTCCGTTGTTCCAGTTGCCGATACCGTCCTCGAGATCGACAGTGCCTACGGGCTACGGCTACGTGCTGCCTGACCAGAACGGCTGGAGCCGCTATCTCCATTTCCAGGCTGCATGGCTTGTTGTATTGACCGGCTTACTTTATGTAATCTTCGGATTGCTCACAGGGCATTTACGCCGGAATTTACTGCCTCCTCGTGCGGGCCTCTCCTGGCGAGCGCTCTCGACCGTGATTGCCAACCATTTGCGCTTCAGGTCGCCGAGTGAGGCCGGCGCCTGGTCGTATAACCTGCTGCAGCGGCTCACGTATCTGTTCGTTATTTTCGTTCTGTTCCCGTTAGTAATCTGGACGGGCCTGGCCATGTCGCCCGCCATCGCGTCTGCGGTTCCCGCCGCCGTCACTGTTTTGGGTGGCCAGCAGTCCGCGCGCACCATTCACTTCTTTGTCTCTGTGTTCCTGTTGCTTTTTCTCTTGGTTCACATCATCATGGTTTGTCGTGCCGGAGTCCGAAATCGTATGCGAGCGATGATCACTGGCAGGACTTCTAAATATACGGAGCGGGCATGACCGAGTTCTCAAGACGTAAACTCATCACCAATGGCCTTGCGGCGGCCGCAGGCGTGTCCGGGCTCGCCGTAGGTGCCGGGCTTGTGCGGCGCTATGGACTGATTCCGCCAGATGGCGCTGGCGTGTACGGTCCGGGCGCGACGCTTACCTACGCGGCGCAGCGGATCTTGACTCGCCATTCGTTGGCTCGTGAGTTCGCGCCTGGCCAGATTTCAAAAATTCCGTTCGCAAACGAAGTGGCTCCATTAGGCGAAGCGTTCCACCACCTTGAGGGAGGCTCCTTCGTTGATTGGCGCCTCGCTGTTGATGGCATGGTCGCCCGTCCGGCATCGTTCTCGCTTGCCGAACTCAAAAGCTTTCCCCGGCGTAACCAGATCACTCATCTGGCGTGCGAAGAGGGCTGGTCCTACATTGCTGAATGGATCGGCGTGCCTCTATCTCACGTTCTGAATATGGTGGGAACGTTCCCCCAAGCTCGATACATCGTCTACCGTTCCTTTCAGACTGACTGGTGGGATAGCATCGACATGGCCGATGCATTGCACCCGCAAACTTTCGTCACCTATGGGATGAATGGCGGTGAGCTTCCCGTCCGGTTTGGCGGACCTCTTCGACTGCGCATCCCTCGGCAGCTTGGTTATAAGAGCCTCAAATACATCACCCGCCTCACCGTCACCGATAGCCTGAAACGCTTCGGCAAGGGCTTGGGCTCCGCCGCCCCCGAAGCCGGATACGCTTGGTACGCAGGTATCTGACAGCCTGGGCGCGCGGCGCATCTCCGCAAAGCAGAAGATCAAAAGTCTCCGCCTTCAGAGCACTGCCTTGACAACCGAGCCGAGCTTCATATATTCGTCAAGATTCTGGGGCTTAAGAAAGTATCCATCGGCCCCTAAGCTTGCCGCCTCTGCCCGATCGGTGGCAGCGTCGGAAGAGGTCACGACGATCACTGGCACGCCCGCAAATCGAGCGCTCTTTTTAACACGTCGTAAGACTTCCATGCCGCCCATACAGGGAAGATTTAAATCGAGGAGGATGACTCCCGGACGGGGTGCCTCCGGATCAAGGTCCATGGAGTCAATAAAAGCGATTGCTTTCTCGCCATCTTGCGCCACGACGATGTCACTATCGATGCCTTCGGATTCAAGGGCCGTTCGTACGAAGAAGACATCAGCCGGGTTGTCTTCGACCAGGAAAACAATGGAACCAATTCGGCTCACGTCGTTATGCTCATGTCGTCACGCTCATTGTGATTGACATTGGGGAAGAGTAAATCTGAAATCACTACCGGCTCCCGGTTGTGATTCCACCCAGATACGGCCTCCGTTCCGCTCCACAATTTTCTGGCAGATTGCCAGCCCGACGCCAGTGCCCGGATATTCGCCGCGGCCATGCAGCCGTTTGAAAAGTCTGAAAACAGTGCTCGTGTACTGCGGACTGATTCCTATGCCATTGTCTTTCACAGAGAAACACCAATAGCCGTTGGATGCTTCCGCGGAGATCTGGACACGCGGCGGTGCAGCACCTCGATATTTGATCGCGTTACTGATCAGATTCTGAAATAGTTGTTGCAGGTGCACGGGTTCAACTGGTACGGCCGGCAATTCGTCATAGATGACAGTAGCATCGCTCGCCCGTAAGCCTGTTTCCAAATTGGACAGCGCGTGATCGATCGCCAACTTTACGGGAATGAGCGTGGGAGTGGAACGAGTCCGCGAACCCGATACGTCCAGGTACGCGAGAAGGTCTTTTACCAGAGCAGTCATCCGCGCGGAACCTTCAATCACATGCCCTATGAATTCGTCCGCCTGGGCATCCAGGCTGCCGGAATATTTTGCCCGGAGCATTTGGCAGTAAAGGGATACATTTCTTATTGGCTCTTGAAGGTCATGGCTAGCGCAGTAGGCGAAGACGCTAAGATCGTCATTTGCCTGGCGCAGGGCCTCGTTTGTTTTTTCTAGCGCCCGTTCGGCCTTGCGGCGCTCGGACATATCGCGCGCATTGATAAGTATTCCGCACACCGCAGAATTGTTGAGCAGATTGGCAGCTACTCCATCTAAGAGTCGCAGAGAGCCATCGCTGTGTCTGAGATGAAACTCAAAACGATGGCTGTTCTTCGACGCCTGGCGTGGGTCTGAAAAGATTCGATCGACTATCGATTGTTCCTCAGGCAGAGTGAATTCTCGAATGGATTGTCCGACAAGCAGGTCGGGCGAGTAGCCCAGTATGCTATCCGATGACGGGCTCGCATACAGCAATTCGCCCGTTTCGTTCGTTAGAAGAATTAGATCCGAGGCATTTTCAATTAGCGACCGAAAACGCGCCTCGCTAGTCTGCAATCGTCCATATAATTCGTCGAGTTTGCTGGCTGTTTGGTTAAAGACCGTAGAAAGGCGTGCCAGTTCGTTTGTTCCGCCTATTAGGACGCGATGTTGGAAGTCGCCTTGTGCCAGAGCTCTCGCACCCGCGCTAAGCCTGGATAGAGGTCTGGTGATGCTGCGTGTGACTACAAGCCCTGCTACTACGGCCATCAAAAAACTAAAAATAGCGGTAATAGTAACCGTCTGCACGGCTTGGTATTCCGCACGTCTGATGTCTTCAACTACGCGCTTTCGGGCTTGCGATAATTCTATGTCGGCCTGCTGCATCAGAGTCTCGGCAACATCGTCTGTATGATCCACCTGATTCGATAGCCGTGCATTCAACGCAGGCCAATCGCCGGCGCCGGCCAAATTCGCAAGCGTCGCCACTCTTTCGGGTAAGTCTTGCACTACGTCACTGAGGCTTTCCACGATGAACTTCTCGCGGCCATTTGCCGGTGTAATTTCTCGCAGCGCGCTCGTTGCCTCGCGCGTTTCGTTTTGAAAAGCCACCAGCAGTTCTCGCGCCTCCTCCCCGAATTGCTTCGCGTCTTGTCCCTCGGCCGCCCGATGTAAACGATTGGTCAGCATCAGGAGGCCGTTATTCACTCGAAGAACCGCCGCCAGTCTTTGTTCGGTGGTCGAAATCTCGGCAACGCGCGCGCCGACTTCGTGAAGATTCCAAAAGGAAATCACATTGCCTACCAGCATCAGCAAAAGAATGCAGCCGAAGGTCACTTGGAGACGAAATCCGATTCCAAGATTTTCGAGACCAGTCAGACCGCCCGGGGCACGCTTCAAGGAAATCATGACTACCTGCCGGCTGGCTGGATCTCTAGATCCACGAGCTCCCGCTCGAGGTCATCCAACGCCTTCTCGGGCGACGATTGACCAGTAAGAATCCTGTGCACCGCCTCGTAGTAATTTTTGGACAAGGCGGAATACTTCGCGGCCGCAATCGAAGAGGGCCTTGCAATCCAATCCTCCCTTCGGGTGTTTGCGAATACTGCAGCTTCTGGAACGGCCTTTAATACTTCTGCATCCGAGTAGAGCTGAGTGAGAGTCGGAAGATAGCCCTCTTGAACAGCGCGCGATTTTTCAATTTTGCTGCTTGTTAGGTACTGCACCAGTTCCGCGGCCTCCCGCGGGTGAGCTGAATAACGAGAGACTGCTAGCTGGAATCCGCCGACACTCTGACCTCGCCCGCCGGGACCTGTCGGAAGCTGGGTGACGTTGAATTGTTCGCGCACCTTCGAGCTAGCCGACTTATTGGCGCGGTATCCGCTGCTCCAGTACCGCATGAACGCCGCGTTCCCGGAACGAAATACGTTCAAGCTGTCTGGCTCCGTATAGGACACGACGCTTGGCGGAGAGATAGACCCGACCCAACTGGCCGCCGTGCGAAACGCCCTCGCCGTCTGAGGATTGTTGACATGGATCGTTCCGTCCGGATCTATGATTTGGCCGCCTCCAAATGACGCTTGCCATTCCAGCGCATTGCATGTCAGGCCCTCGTAAGCGGCGCCCTGCCAGACGTATCCCCAGAAGGAACTATGGCCCGCCGCGCGTTCGCCTCGCTGGATGCGCGCCGCCATCTTTTTCAATTCGTCCCAGGACTTGGGGGGTTGACGATAGCCATACTTTTTAAGCAGATCGGTTCGGTAGAAAAGCATCCCCGCGTTTAGGTAAAAAGGGAGGCTCACTATGCGGCCGGCAACGGTATCGTTTTTTAGCAGTTCTGGTAAATGTTGACGAGGGTCGTTATGTAGATACGGACCCAGGTCCAGCAGGTGCTGATGGAGCGTTCCCGGCCAGATCACGTCTATTCGATAGACGTCCGGGGCAGGGAAGTGTCGATCCAGCGTCCGCAGAATCACCTCCAGTTGATCGGCGGAGTTTCCCCAGCTCGGAAGGAACTGCACTTGAATTCCGGTATCGCGAATAAATTCGCTCAGCCCTTCCCCTGGTAAGCTTGCTGCCGCTTGGTACCCGAATCCGGCAACTGTTAACGTAATTTTCCCGGCCGGCTCAAGTGCGAACAATGGCGCCCCGAGGCGCACTGCGCCCGCAATCATTAGAAGCGCGCACACTGAATAGGTCCCCAGAGACAAACGCTGGAGACCGGACAGGGCCAAACATTTCTTTCCTGGCCTTGCCCGATCCAAAAGAAAAAGTTTCACGCCACCATAACAGTCGCGTGGCCAGAACATAAGTGTGCCTCCGCTCAACCGTCAAACCGTCGCGAGCTGAAGACGTCGGTATATCCGAGGCCGGTATTTAAATCTCGACTACTATTTCAACAGTCTAAACTAATCTGTGGCTTTCTCCGCGTTGCGGGATTCCAATGTGCTTGCGGGATCGCTACAGGGTGCTATCGTCCAGAGATTAAGGGCGCTCCTGTGCTTCCCGGTTTTTTCGTACGAGACTTTCCAAGCGCGATTTGGTAAAACTCTTGCAAGCGGAACAAACGCCAGTATTGTGGACCGAATCTGGGATCGGTGTGTCTACCGTCGCCCGATGAGCGCAAAGAGGATGTTATTCCCGTGCTGATCTGCCCCGAATGCAAAACCTCAAACCCGGATAGCGCCGTCTCTTGCGAGAGCTGCAGCACCGCCTTTCGATTGGATTCTCCAACCACTGCCGTCGATCAGACCGATCAGCGTACCGAAATTGCGGCCCCCGCTTCCTCCCCGTTCAGTTCCCCGTTGAGTGGCGCCGCCGTCGCACGCGGGTTCGCAGGCTTAGTGGCGGGCGATGTAATCGCCGCCAGATACGAGATCATCGCAGGCATCGGGCAGGGTGGGATGGGCTCTGTCTACAAAGCGCTGGATCGTGAACTCGACCGGGTTATTGCTCTGAAGACGATTCGCCCGGATCTGGCTTCAAACGCGAGTATCTTGCGGCGCTTTAAGCAGGAAATTTTGCTCGCAAGACAGATCTCTCACCGCAACGTGATTCGTATCTTCGATTTCGGGGTCGCCGATGGGATTCGGTTTATCACCATGGAGTTCGTTGACGGCGAGGACCTGAAGTCGCGGCTAAGGCGCACCGGCAAGCTCCCGCCGGATGAATCGGTGGCGGTCATGCGCCAGATCTGCGAAGGGCTGCAGGCCTGGACCGCCTACCTGAACAAGCGCTACGACTTCTACGGTCGCAAGATCGTCAGCCTCGACGGGCCGGGCAACAACGCCGGATCGAAGCAGCAGAGCAACTGCCACTTCCCCTACTGG
>Ga0157369_10004855_pt1 | contig 15777 bp, 12 predicted proteins | sample C25metaG_FD_113461 | JGI IMG/M metagenome (GOLD analysis project Ga0157369, IMG submission 113461) | Corn rhizosphere microbial communities from Kellogg Biological Station, Michigan, USA - C2-5 metaG | ecosystem: Host-associated > Plants > Roots > Rhizosphere > Soil | place: USA: Michigan... | reverse complement strand
CAGCACGCAACCTGAGCGATCGCGAAAGCGTGATCAGGGAATTGACTGGAAACGCCCGCGGCCAGCTTGCGCCCACCAAAAAGATCCTGCATGAGCGAGGCATGCGCCTGCCGGAAAGTGTGCTGCTGCAAACGGTAACCGGGGATTTTGTCGACGACGACATCTACTACGACCTGCTCGATCCAGCCGATATCGACATGGTCTGCAAGCCCGTGGCTGATGCGGTCTACGTGATTCCATGGGCGATCGAGCCGACCGCCATCGTCATCCACGACACCTTCGACAAGTTCGGCAACCCGATCGAACTGTCGCCGCGCAACGTGCTGAAGAAAGTCTTGCAGCTCTACACCGACAAAGGCTGGAAGCCGATTGTGGCGCCGGAAATGGAGTTCTACCTGACCCAACGCTGCGAAGACCCGGACTTGCCGCTGAAAGCACCGCTAGGCCGCTCGGGCCGGGCGGAAAGTGGCCGGCAGTCGTTCTCCATCGATGCCGCCAACGAATTCGATCCGCTGTTTGAAGACGTCTACGACTGGTGCGAACTGCAAGGTCTGGACCTCGACACGCTGATCCACGAAGACGGCCCTGCGCAGATGGAAATCAATTTCCGTCACGGTGACGCCCTCGATCTGGCTGACCAGATCACCGTGTTCAAACGCACCATGCGTGAGGCCGCGCTCAAGCACAACGTCGCCGCGACCTTCATGGCCAAGCCGATCGGCGATGAGCCGGGCAGCGCCATGCACATCCACCAGAGCGTGGTCGACATCGCCACTGGCAAACCGATTTTCGCCAATGAAGATGGGCAGATGAGCGAGCTGTTCCTGCATTACATCGGCGGTTTGCAGAAGTACATCCCGAAAGTGCTGCCGATGTTCGCGCCGAACGTGAACTCGTTCCGCCGCTTTTTGCCGGACACCTCGGCACCGGTCAACGTTGAATGGGGCGAAGAGAACCGCACCGTCGGCCTGCGGGTACCGACGTCCAGCCCGGAAGCCATGCGCGTGGAAAACCGCTTGCCGGGCGCCGATGCCAACCCATACCTGGCGATTGCCGCCAGTTTGCTCTGCGGTTACATCGGCATGGTTGAAGGCATCGCACCGAGTGCCGGGGTACAGGGCCGCGCCTACGAGCGCCGCAACCTGCGCCTGCCGATCACCATCGAGGAGGCGCTGACGCAGATGGAAGAATGCGAAACCGTGGCGCGATACCTCGGCGACAAGTTTGTTCGTGGCTACGTCGCGGTGAAGCGTGCCGAGCATGAAAACTTCAAGCGCGTGATCAGCTCGTGGGAGCGTGAGTTCCTGATGCTTAGCGTTTAACCCAACCCAAAACTCCCCTGTGTCGATCGTTCCCACGCTCTGCGTGGGAATGCAGCCCGGGACGCTCCGCGTCCCATCCAAAGCCGAACGCGGAGCGTCCGTTGAGGCATTCCCACGCAGAGCGTGGGAACGATCATTATAAGAAGAGGTGTCGAAATGCGTCTGTTGAAATCCGTACTCCCGGTCGCCCTGAGCGTGCTGTTCAGCGCCGTAGCCCACGCCCAGCCCCAGGTCAGCGTCTACAACTGGACCGACTACATCGGCGAAACCACCCTCGCCGATTTCCAGAGCCAAACCGGGATCAAGGTGATCTACGACGTTTTCGATTCCAACGAAACCCTTGAAGGCAAGCTCCTCGCTGGCCGCACCGGCTATGACGTGGTGGTGCCGTCCAACCACTTTCTGGCTCGTCAGGTGAAGGCCGGTGCATTCCTCAAACTCGACCGCTCACAACTGCCGAACTGGAAGAACCTCGACCCGAAACTCCTTGAACTGTTGGAGAAAAACGATCCGGGCAACCAGCACTCGGTACCGTACCTGTGGGGCACCAACGGCATCGGCTACAACGTCGACAAGGTCAAGCAAGTGCTGGGCATCGACCACATTGATTCCTGGGCCGTGTTGTTCGAACCCGAGAACCTGAAAAAACTCAGCCAGTGCGGCGTGTCGATGATGGACTCTGCCGACGAAGTCTTCCCCGCCGTGCTCAATTACATGGGCCTGGACCCGCGCAGCGAAAACCCCGAAGACTATAAAAAGGCCGAAGCGAAACTGCTGAGCATCCGTCCGTACATCACCTATTTCCATTCTTCGAAATACGTGTCGGATCTGGCCAACGGCGATATCTGCGTAGCCTTCGGTTATTCCGGCGACGTGTTTCAGGCCGCCAACCGCGCCAAGGAAGCCAACAACGGCGTGAACATCGCCTATGCCATTCCGAAGGAAGGCGCCAACCTCTGGTTCGATCTGCTGGCCATTCCTGCCGATGCGAGCAACGCCAAAGAAGCCCACGCCTTCATCAATTACCTGCTCGATCCGCAAGTGATCGCCAAGGTCAGCGCTTCGGTCGGTTACGCCAACCCGAACCCGGCCGCCAAGCAATACATGGATCAGGAGCTGGTCAACAACCCTGAGGTTTACCCATCTCAAGCAGTGCTCGACAAGCTCTACATCTCCTCTACCCCGCCCCAGGCGATCATGCGACTGATGACCCGATCCTGGAGCAAAGTGAAGTCGAACAAATGAATCAGTACACCCAGGAACACGCCCGTTCTTACTACGCCGCTTCGGCCCGGGCGAGTACACCTTATGCGCTTTTGGACGGTGACTTGACCGCCGATGTCTGCGTGATCGGCGGCGGGTTCACCGGGGTCAACACCGCCATCGAACTGGCCCAGCGCGGGTTGTCGGTGGTGTTGATCGAAGCCCGGCGCATCGGCTGGGGCGCCAGCGGGCGCAATGGCGGCCAGTTGATCCGCGGCATCGGCCATGACGTCGAAGGTTTCGCCAAGTATGTCGGTCAGGAAGGCGTTCGCTATTTGCAGCGTGCCGGCATTGATTCGGTTGATCTGGTTCGTCAGCGCATTGGCGACAACGGCATCCAGTGCGACTTGCGCTGGGGCTTCTGCGACCTGGCCAATACCCCCGCGCAGTTCGCTGCCTTCAAGGATGAATTGGTCGACCTCGCCGAACTCGGTTACGCCCACGAAACCCGACTGATCGGCCCGGAGCAGATCCGCCAGCAAGTAGTCAATTCCGACATTTATGCCGGCGGACTGGTGGATATGGGTTCCGGTCACCTGCACCCGCTGGATCTGGTGCAAGGCGAAGCGCGACTGGCAGCGTCGCTGGGCGTGCGGATTTTCGAACAGAGTGAAGTGCTGGAAATCATCCACGGCCCCACCGTGCAGGTGCGTTGCGCAAACGGCACGGTGCGCGCCGGCAGTCTGGTGCTCGGCTGCAATGCGCATCTGGACGACCTCGAACAACAACTCAGTGGCAAGGTGCTGCCGGCAGGCAGTTACATCATCGCCACCGAACCGTTGTCCGAGGCGCGCGCGGCGCAACTGATTCCGCAGAATCTGGCGGTGTGCGACCAGAAGGTCGGCCTCGATTACTACCGGCTCTCGGCCGATCGGCGCTTGTTGTTCGGCGGTGCCTGCCACTATTCCGGACGCGATCCAGCGGACATCGCTGCTTATATGCGGCCGAAGATGCTCAAGGTCTTCCCGCAACTGGCGGATGTGCGCATCGATTACCAGTGGGGCGGCAAGATCGGCATCACCGCCAACCGCTTCCCGCAGGTCGGCCGGCTCAAGCAGCACCCGAACGTGTTCTATGCGCAGGGTTATTCCGGGCATGGTTTGAACGTCACGCACTGGTGCGCAAAACTGCTCGGCGAGGCGATTCATGCCGGCCACAGCCAGGGCATGGACGTGTTCAGCGGCGTGCCGCACATGACCTTCCCCGGTGGCCCGGCCTTGCGCTCGCCACTGCTGGCACTGGGGATGTTCTGGTATCGCCTGCGGGAAATGCTCGGATAACCCGCAATCCCTGTAGGAGCTGCCGCAGGCTGCGATCTTTGATCGTTCCCACGCTCTGCGTGGGAACGCAGCCCGTGACGCTCCGCGTCACTGGACGCAGAGCGTCCCTTGAGTCATTCCCACGCAGAGCGTGGGAACGATCATCAGGCGCAGGTGCGCTATACACATTTGCTCTATCGCCAAGCACTTCTATATTGATGAGGTGCTTTTGCGTTCCTGACGCTCAGTGCCCATTCAATCGAGGAGACATGGATGAAGTCGTCAGCCACCGACGAGCCGCGAGCGCCGGGCCAAGCCCCCGTCAAAACCCGCCGGTTCGGCATCTCCCTCGTCTGGATCGTGCCGATCGTGGCGGTGCTGGTGGGTATTTCGCTGGTGGTGCACAACATCCTGCAGGAAGGGCCCAGCATCACCGTCAACTTCAAGACCGGCAGCGGCCTGGTGGCGAACAAGACTGACGTCAAGTACCGCAACGTCGTGATCGGTCAGGTCACCGATGTCGCATTGAGCGATGACCAGAAGAGCGTCAACGCCACCATCAAACTGGCCAAGCAGGCCGAAAGCTTTACCCGCGAAGATTCACAATTCTGGGTGGTTCGCCCCCGCATTGGTGCCGGTGGCGTGTCGGGTATCGACACCCTGCTCTCCGGCGACTACATCGGTGCCGACATCGGCCAGTCCAATTCACGGGCGAAAAACTTCAAAGGCCTGGAAAACCCGCCTCCCATCACCTACGGCGAGCCGGGCAAGCGTTTCATGCTGCACACCCAGGATCTCGGTTCGCTGGACATCGGTTCGCCGGTGTATTACCGCAAGATCCCTGTCGGTCAGGTCGTCACCTACGAGCTGGCGCCTGACGGTAAAGGCGTGAATATCGAAGTGTTCATTCACGCGCCCAACGATGCCTTCGTCACCGAAAACACCCGATTCTGGAACGCCAGTGGCATTGATGTCAGCGTTGGCGCCAACGGTTTTCAGGTGAAAACCGAATCCCTGTCCTCGATGCTGGTGGGCGGTATCGCTTTCCGTGCGCCGGATTACAGCCCCAACGACGTCGCCGCCGCCGATGACAAGGAATTCGAACTGTTCGCCGACCAGCAAACCGCCCTTGCCCCGCCCAACGGCAAGGCGCAATACCTGAGTCTGCGTTTCGACCAGTCCCTGCGCGGCCTCAAGGTCGGCGCACCGGTGGAATTCCTCGGCATGGAAATCGGTCGGGTGGTGGCGATCAATCTGGATTTCGACGCGAAAAAACGCAGCTTCCCGCTTAACGTCGGCATCGTCATTTACCCGCAACGTTTGGGCATGGCTTACGGAAAGATGCTCACAGCGTTCAAGCATGATCCCAACGATGAGGCCGCCGGTATTCGCCTGATGGGCACCTTTATCGACAATGGCCTGCGCGCCCAGGCCCGCAGTGGCAACCTGCTGACGGGTCAACTGTACGTGGCCCTGGACTTCTTCCCGAAAGCCGAAAAAGTCGCCTTTGACCCCACGGCGCGCCCGGTGGTGATTCCAACCGTGCCGGGCAGCCTTGAACAATTGCAGGAAAAACTCGAAGCCGTGGTCGACAAGCTCAACAAGCTGCCGGTCGATCGCATCGCCAATAACCTCGACAGCAATCTGGTCGAGTTGCGCAAAGGCCTGGCCCAGTTCAATGCCAAGACCCTGCCGGGCGTGCAGAGCACCCTCGCCGATGTCAGCAAGACCTTGCAGTCCGCCAGCTCGACCCTCGCCGAAGATTCGCCGCAGCGGGAAAAACTCACGGAAACCCTCGACGAACTCGGGCGCATGTCACGCTCGCTGCGTGAGCTGTCGGATTACCTCGGCCGGCATCCGGAATCGCTGATTCGTGGTCGCCCCGACAACGCCGCACCTATCGATCTGAAAGGCCCGCCACGCAACTGAGCACAGGAGCTGAACCATGGCTGTACCGCTGAAAATCACCGTGCTCGCTGCGTTCATGCTGCTGGGCGCCTGCCGCAGCGACCCGATCAGCTTTCACACCCTGACGCCGGTGCAGATCGCCAACACCCGCACCGGCGCGCAAATTCCGATTGAAGCGCTGAGCGTGCCGCCGCAGGTCGACCGGGCGCAAATCGTTATCCGCCAGGGCAGCAGCGGCCTGGCGATTCTGGAAACCGATTGGTGGGGGGCGACACTGGCGGATGAATTGCGCGGAGCGTTGGCCGATCAACTGAGCAATACCAGTGGCCAAGGCAACGTTTCGGTGCGCATCGAAGTGCAGCGCTTCGACTCGATCCCCGGTCAGTACGGCCTGATTGATGCCAAATGGCGCTTGCGTCCCGTCGGCGCCACTGACAATGGCTTGCTGACCTGCCGTTCGACCCTGCAGACACCGTCCGGCCCGACCATCGATGATCTGGTGGGCGCCCAGCAGCACAACGTCAAACGGCTGGCCGAGCAGATCAGTCGGGCGGCAACCGGCAACGCTCGCACCTGCCCTTCGCCGTCCTGACGCGGCCTACAGATCGAAGCGATCCACCGCACGCCGCCGCTCGTTGTCATCCCGCACATCGTAGTTGGCGGTGGTCTGGATATTGCTGTGGTGCGCCAGCTTCTGCGCGATCGACAGATCATGTTCCTCGATCACCCGCGTGATAAACGAGCGACGAAAATCGTGGGGCATGATCTTCACCCCGACCTGAGTGCCACGCTGACGGGCAATGTAATAGATCGCATGTTTGGTGATGCGCTCACGGGTGATGTGGCTGCCACGGCGGATGCGGTTGAACAGAAAGGCATCGTCACTCTCGCCTTCCTTGAGTTGTGAGCGACGCAGTTCCAGCCACGCATTGAGTTTGGCGAACGCCCAGGCCGGTGCGTACTTGATCAGTTGTTTGTTGCCCTTGCCGGTGACAGTCAGGCTGCGCTCGGTGAAGTCGACCTGCTGCAAGTCCAGGTCCACCGACTCCGATTTACGCATGCCGGTGCCGTACAACAACGCAATCACTGCCGCGTCGCGCAGACCTTGAGGGCGTGGATCGGCGGCGCAGACTTCCATCAGTTCGTGGATCAAAGTGCGCTTCAAGTTGCGCCCCTGAGACAACCGCGTGCCGGCAATACCTTTGACCGAACGCATCTTCAACAGATGATCCTGACTGATCAGGCTCATGCGCCAGGCTTCATTCATCACCCCGCGCACGGCATTCACATACAGCGACGAGGTATTCGGCGCATAGCCGTCGGCGCGCAACGCGGCGACCAGTGCCACAACGTCTTCCGGTTGCAGCCCGTGCCAGGGGATTTCTTCGATATCCACGTCTTCGAAACCGAGACGGTCAGCGGCGTCCTGCAAGACATAGCGCATGGTCAGTTGGCTGGAGGGCGCCAGTCGCGCCAGATAAAGCGTCAGCGGATTAGTGTTGGACGGGGTGGATTCAGTACTCGACAAGTCAATCAAACGAAACGGCCTTGAATAGAAAACAGTTCAACAAAACAACTTAAAAGTGCAAAGAAACTTATATAAAGAGCGACTCTTGCGTAGGACTTTTCCACTAAAACAGCCGATGAACGGAAGAAGTCTGAACGGTGGCTGTATGGCTTACAGATAGACGAATCGCCGACCGTTTTTTCATGTTCCTTTGACAAAAACGCGCATAACCTTAGTTACAACAGGTTGCCCCGAAAGGCCTGCAACCCTGCCGGCCGCGGACTGGAAAGTCAATCAGGTATTCCCCGACCGGTAACTCAACCCATTGAAATCCCGTGTTTTTCAGACAATCGGCTGAAGGATGGCTGTCGCCCCGAGGTTCTTATGAGTCAAGCGTTTCTGCCGTTTTCCCGGCCGAGTATCGGCGATGAAGAAATAGCCGCGGTTGAACAAGTATTGCGTTCGGGCTGGATTACTACCGGCCCTAAAAGCCAGGCACTGGAAGAACAGTTTGCCGACTATGTCGGTTGCCAACATGCAGTGGCACTTTCCTCGGCAACCGGCGGCATGCATATCACGTTACTGGCCTTGGGCATTGGCCCCGGTGATGAAGTGATTACGCCGTCGCAGACCTGGGTCTCGACCGCCAACATGATCTCGCTGCTCGGTGCCAAACCGGTATTCGTCGACGTTGATCGCGACACCTTGATGACCGACGCCGCGCGCATCGAAGCGGCGATCACCCCGCGCACCAAAGCGATTATCCCGGTGCATTACGCCGGCGCTGCATTCGATCTCGATCCCCTCTACGCGTTGGCCGACAAACACGGCATAGCGGTAATCGAGGACGCCGCCCACGCTGCCGGCACCCGCTACAAGGGCCGTCCCGTTGGCGCGCAGGGCACGGCGATTTTCTCCTTCCACGCGATCAAGAACATGACCTGTGCCGAAGGCGCGATGTTCGTCACCGACGACGAGGCCCTGGCCAATCGCGTGCGCATGCTCAAATTCCACGGTCTGGGCGTTGACGCCTATGACCGCTTGACCGGTGGCCGCAAGCCGCAGGCCCAGGTGATGGAGCCGGGGTTCAAATACAACCTCGCCGACATCAACGCCGCGATTGCCCTGGTGCAACTGCAGCGTTTGGACGCGATCAACGCCCGCCGGGCTGAATTGGCCGCTGCTTATCGGCAAAAACTCGAGGGCCTGCCGGTGCAACCGCTGGCCGTGCCCGCCTACGCACAAACCCACGCCTGGCACCTGTTCATCCTGCGCATTGACAGCGAGCGCTGCGGCATCGACCGCGAAGCCTTCATGCAAGGCTTGCAGGACCAGGGCATCGGCACCGGTATTCATTTCATCGCCACCCACCTGCACACCTGGTATCGCCAGCGTGATCCCGACCTGTACCTGCCCGACACCGAGTGGAACTCGGCGCGGCTGTGCTCGATTCCGTTGTTCCCCGACATGAGCGATCAAGACCTTGATCGCGTGGTCGGCGCCATCGCCACCCTTATGGACAAACGCCTGTGAAACCCTATCCGATCCGCTGTGTGTCGATCGTCATCCCGGTCTACAACGAACAGGACAGCCTGCCAGAACTGCTGCGCCGTACCGAAGCGGCCTGCCGTATGTTGCGTCACGACTATGAAATCGTCCTCGTCGACGACGGCAGCCGTGATGATTCCGCCCATCTTCTGGAGGAAGCCGCGAGCCGTGAAGACAGTCCATTCGTGGCGGTCATCCTCAATCGCAACTATGGCCAGCACGCGGCAATCATGGCCGGTTTCGAGCAGTGCAAAGGCGATGTGGTGATCACCCTCGACGCCGACCTGCAGAACCCGCCGGAAGAAATCCCCCGGCTGGTTGCTGAAGCGGAAAAGGGTTACGACGTCGTCGGCACCGTGCGCGGCAATCGCCAGGATTCGGCCTTGCGTCGCTACCCGTCGAAGCTGATCAACCTCGCCGTGCAACGCTCCACCGGCGTCGCCATGAGCGACTACGGCTGCATGCTCCGCGCCTACCGCCGGACGATCATCGACGCAATGCTCGCCTGCCGCGAACGCAGCACGTTCATTCCGATTCTGGCCAACAGCTTCGCCCGCCACACTACTGAGATTGTCGTCGCCCACGCCGAGCGTGAACACGGCGATTCGAAGTACAGCCCGATGCGCCTGATCAACCTGATGTTCGACCTGATCACCTGCATGACCACCACGCCGTTGCGCCTGCTGAGCATTGTCGGCTTCGCCATGGCCGGCCTCGGCGTGCTGTTTGCCGCCGCACTGATCGTGCTGCGTCTTGTGTTCGGTGCGGGCTGGGCCGGTGACGGCATGTTCGTGCTGTTCGCGGTGTTGTTCGTGTTCACCGGTGGCCAGTTCATCGGCATGGGCCTGCTCGGCGAATACCTGGGGCGCATGTACAGCGACGTGCGTGCCCGCCCGCGTTTCTTCGTGGAAAAAGTCTTGCGCGGCCAACCCGCCATGCCGCCGCGCGCCATCACCGTCGACGGTCTCTCCTCCTCCAATGATCAGGTTCTCTCATGAGCGCAAAAACGGTTGTCTTCGCTTATCACGATATCGGCTGCGCCGGCATTCAAACCCTGCTCGACAGCGGCTATGAGATTGCGGCGGTGTTCACTCACACCGATGATCCAAAAGAGAACGCCTTCTACGGATCGGTTGCGCAACTGTGCGCCGCCAAAGGCATCCCGGTGCACGCGCCGGAAGACGTTAACCATCCGTTGTGGATCGAGCGGATTGCCAAGCTTGATCCTGAATATATTTTCTCGTTCTACTATCGCAACCTGCTGAGCGAGTCGTTGCTGGCCGTGGCCAAGAAAGGCGCGTTCAACCTGCACGGTTCGCTGTTGCCAAGCTACCGTGGCCGCGCCCCGGCCAACTGGGTGCTGGTCAACGGTGAGACTGAAACCGGCGTCACCCTGCACCGCATGGTCAAACGTGCCGATGCCGGCGCCATCGTTGCCCAGCAGCGTGTTGCGATTGAACGCAGCGACACCGCGCTGAGCCTGCACGGCAAATTGCGCGTGGCAGCCGTTGACCTGCTGCGCGACACCTTGCCAGCCATGCTGCAAGGCAAGATCAGCGAAACCGCGCAGGACGAATCGAAAGCCAGCGTTTACGGTCGTCGCACCGCAGCGGACGGCAAACTGCTCTGGGCACAGCCTGCCGAGCAACTGTTCAACCTCGTGCGTGCCGTGACCCAACCTTACCCAGGCGCTTTCTGCGCCGTCGGCGAGCACAAACTCATCGTCTGGAGTGCTGACGTCGTGAAAGGCAACGACGGCCAGGCACCGGGCCGCGTAATCAGCGTTAATCCGTTGCGCATTGCTTGTGGTGAAGATTCGCTGGTGATCCTCTCCGGCCAACGCAACGACAACGGCCTGTTCCTCAGCGGCCCGCAACTGGCCAGTGAACTCGGTCTGGTCGACGGCTCGCTGTTGCGCGGTGCCGAATCGGGCCGTGCGCCACGTCGCACGCGGGTGCTGATCCTTGGCGTCAACGGCTTTATCGGCAATCACTTGTCCGAACGCCTGCTACGTGACGACCGCTACGAAGTCTATGGTCTGGACATCGGTTCCGACGCCATCGAGCGTCTGCGCAGCCATCCGCACTTCCACTACGTCGAAGGCGACATCAGCATTCACTCCGAGTGGATCGAGTACCACATCAAGAAGTGCGACGTGGTGCTGCCGCTGGTGGCCATCGCCACGCCGATCGAATACACCCGCAACCCGCTGCGTGTGTTCGAGCTCGACTTCGAAGAAAACCTCAAACTGGTGCGTTACTGCGTCAAGTACAACAAGCGCGTGATCTTCCCGTCGACCTCGGAAGTCTATGGCATGTGCCAGGACAAGCACTTCGACGAAGACACCTCCAACCTGGTGGTCGGCCCGATCAACAAGCAGCGCTGGATCTACTCGGTGTCCAAGCAACTGCTCGATCGGGTGATCTGGGCCTACGGCGCCAAGGGTCTGAATTTCACCCTGTTCCGTCCTTTCAATTGGATGGGCCCGCGTCTCGATCGACTCGATTCGGCGCGGATCGGCAGCTCCCGCGCGATTACCCAGTTGATCCTCAATCTGGTCGAAGGCACGCCAATCCGCCTGTTCGACGGTGGCGAGCAGAAACGCTGCTTCACCGACATCGCTGACGGCGTCGAAGCACTGGCGCGGATCATCGATAACGACAACGACGTCTGCAACGGTCAGATCATCAACATCGGCAACCCGGACAACGAAGCCAGCATCCGTGAGTTGGGCGAAGAGCTGCTGCGTCAGTTCGAAGCGCATCCGCTGCGCAGCAACTTCCCGCCGTTTGCCGGTTTCCGCGACGTCGAGAGCAAGGCGTTCTATGGCGCTGGCTATCAGGACGTCGAGCACCGCAAGCCAAGCATCGCCAACGCCAAGCGCCTGCTCGACTGGACGCCGACCGTGGAAATGCGCGAGACCATCGGCAACACGCTGGATTTCTTCTTGCGCGAAGCGATGCTCGAAATCGCGGACAAGCATTAATGCAGGCCGGTCTACGCATCGACGTCGACACTTTCCGCGGCACCCGTGAAGGTGTGCCGCGCTTGCTGGAAATGCTCGACGAGGCGCAGATCAAGGCAACGTTTTTCTTCAGTGTCGGCCCCGATAACATGGGCCGGCATCTGTGGCGCCTGATCCGCCCGCAGTTCCTCTGGAAAATGCTCCGCTCCAATGCCGCCGGCCTGTATGGCTGGGACATTCTGCTGGCCGGCACCGCGTGGCCGGGCAAACCGATTGGCCGCGATCTCGGGCACCTGATGCGTCAGGCCCGCGATGCCGGTCATGAAGTGGGCCTGCATGCGTGGGATCACCACGGCTGGCAGACCAATGCCGGACGCTGGAGCAGCGCACAACTGATCGAGCAGATCCGTCAGGGTGTCGACACCTTGAGCGACATTCTCGGCGAGAAAGTCGACTGCTCGGCCGCCGCCGGTTGGCGTGCCGACGAGCGCGTGATCGAGGCCAAGCAAGCCTTCGGCTTTCGCTACAACAGCGATTGCCGAGGTACGCGGCTGTTTCGTCCGCTGCTCGCTGACGGCACGCCGGGTACACCGCAAATTCCGGTGGACCTGCCGACCTTCGACGAAGTCGTCGGCTCCATCGTTGCTGCGCATGACTACAACGCGTTCCTCCTCGATCACTTCCGCCCGCAGCAGCTCAACGTCTACACCATTCATGCCGAGGTAGAAGGGATTCTGATGGCCGAGGATTTTCGTCAATTACTGGCCGCTGCACGTCAGCGCAACATCGATTTCAAACCGCTGGGCGATTTGCTGCCCGAGTTCTTCAACACCTTGCCCGTGGGTCGGGTGCAGCGCGGCGCCCTCGACGGCCGTGAAGGCTGGCTGGGAGTGCAAGGCGCATGACTAAACGCTGGGCATTGCCGTTGCTGCTGTTGGCGATTTGTCTGCTGGCCTACTTGCTGCCGCTGGGTACGCATGGCTTGTGGATTCCCGACGAAACCCGTTACGCGCAGATCAGTCAGGACATGCTGCTGAGCGGCAACTGGGTGTCGCCGCACTTCATGAGCCTGCGCTACTTCGAGAAGCCGATTGCCGGTTACTGGATGATCGCGCTGGGTCAGCAATTGTTCGGGCAGAACCTGTTCGGTGTGCGCTTTGCCTCGGCACTCAGCAGTGGCTTGAGTGTGTTGCTGTGTTACCTGATCGCCCGGCGCTTGTGGAACGATCCGCGTAAAAGCTTCGTCTGTGCCCTGCTCTACATGAGTTTCACCGTGGTCGCCGGTCAGGCCGGGTACGCCAACCTCGATCCGCAATTCACCTTCTGGGTCAATCTGAGTCTGGTCGCGCTGTGGTTTGCCGTCGACAGCCACACCAGCGGCAAACGCATGATCGCCTGGGCGGTGCTGGGGCTGGCGTGCGGCATGGGCTTCATGACCAAGGGCTTTCTCGCCTGGCTGCTGCCGGTGTTGATCGCCGTGCCGTGGATGCTCTGGCGAAAACGCTGGCGTGAACTGCTGATGTTCGGCCCGGTGGCAATTGCCGTGGCGATCCTCATCAGCCTGCCGTGGGTGCTTTCGGTGCATGCGCAGGAACCCGACTACTGGCGGTTCTTCTTCTGGCACGAACACATCCGCCGCTTTGCCGGGGATGATGCGCAACACGATGCGCCGTGGTGGTTTTACTTGCCGCTGCTGATCGCGTTCAGCCTGCCGTGGGCGGGATTGATGCCCGCCGCTTTCAAGCAAGCCTGGCAAACCCGTGCGCAGCCGAAAGTGCTTTATCTGCTGCTGTGGCTACTGTTGCCGTTGCTGTTCTTCAGCCTGAGCAACGGCAAATTGCCGACCTACATCCTGCCGTGCCTGCTGCCTCTGGCGTTATTGCTAGGCAGCGCGCTGGCTGATCGCTTGCGTCTGGAGCAAGGCCGGGCGCTGGGCCTCAACGGTTTGCTCAATCTGCTCCTCGGCGCCGTTGCCCTGATCGTGGTGGTTTACCTGCAATTGAACCGGCCGCTGTACGACCACGAACTGCACAGCCTGGTGCTGGTATTTATCGGTCTGATCGGCTGGATCATCGCCAACCTGCTGCAAGCCATGCTGCCGCTGCAATGCTGGGCGGCGCCGGCGTTCGGCAGCCTGTTGCTGATCGCGGTGCTCCCGGCGGCCCTGCCCAAATCGGTGGTCGCCAACAAGATGCCCGACCAATTCATCAAGCATCACGTCACTGAACTGGCGCAGACCGCCCATCTGCTGAGTAACGACCTCGGCGCTGCTTCGGCGCTGGCCTGGCGCCTGAAAACGCCGCAAGTCGCGTTGTACAACACGATAGGCGAATTGAAATATGGCCTTGCTTATCCTGACGGCATTCAACAGCGGGTCGATCCCGATCACGTGCAACAGTGGATGCGCGAGGCACGCCGCAGCGGTTCAGTCGGCGTGGTGATGCGCGTCAAGGGGCAGGACGAACTGGACGAAATCGACAGATTGCCAAAGGACGGCGTCCGTTATGAGCAGGGCAACCTGGTGATCATGATCCTGCCCAAGGAGGCGTCATGAGCCTTTTGCTGCTGTTGGCCGCATGCCTGCTGACCTGTCTGGGACAGGTCGCGCAAAAGTACGCCGTGGAGAGTTGGCGCGGGGTCGACTCTTCGCTGACCGGCAAACTGCGCACGCCGTGGGTATGGCTGGCCCTGCTCGCCCTCGGCTCGGGTTTGTTGGTCTGGCTGCTGGTATTGCAGCGGCTGGAAGTCGGCATCGCCTATCCGATGCTCAGCCTCAATTTCGTGCTGATCACCCTGATCGCGCGCTTCGTCTTCCGTGAACCCATCGACCGCCAGCATTGGCTCGGTGTGGCATTGGTAATCGGCGGCGTGGTTTTGCTGGGGCAGCAGTCATGAACCAGCGTCGCGGAATCACGTTCGCTCTTGGCAGTGTTTTGCTGGTCAGTGGCGCACAGCTCGCGATGCGCTGGAGCATGACGCGTCTCCCTGTGCCGGAACACTGGCTGGCGCTGGACAGCCTCGACCTGCGCGCGCTGTCCGTGGTCATCGCGGCGGTTTTTGCCTACGCGCTGTCGATGCTCTGCTGGCTCGCCGCCCTGCGCGATCTGCCGCTGGGCCGCGCCTATTCGCTGCTGAGCATCAGCTATGCGCTGGTGTACCTGCTGGCGGCCAGTCTGCCGCTGTTCAACGAATCCTTCAGTTTCACCAAATCGCTGGGCGTGGCGCTGGTCATGCTCGGGGTCATCACCATCAACACGCGTCCGGCCCGTGCGCCCGAATTCAGGAGTGCTCCATGAAAATCACAGTGTTTGGCAGCGGTTACGTCGGTCTGGTGCAAGCGGCTGTGTTGGCCGAAGTCGGCCATGATGTCGTGTGCATGGACGTCGACCAGAAGAAGGTCGACCTGTTGCGCCAGGGTCACGTGAGCATTTTCGAACCGGGGCTGGCCAGCCTGGTGCGCGAAGGGCTGGACTCGAAACGGCTGCAATTCACCACCGATGAAAAACTCGCGGTGCAGCACGCTCGGGTCGCGTTTATCGCGGTGGGCACGCCGTCGCGTGAGGACGGTTCGGCGGATCTGCGTTACGTGCTGTCGGTCGGCGATGCGATTGCCCGCCATCGTGAGCAACCGTTGATCATCGTCGAGAAATCCACGGTGCCGGTGGGCACGGGCGATACGCTGCGCACGCACATCGAAAAGGCTTTGATCAAGGTCGGCCGCCTGCTGCAGTTCGATATCGTCTCCAACCCGGAATTTCTCAAGGAAGGCTCGGCGGTCGCTGACTGCCGCCGTCCCGACCGCATCGTCATTGGTTGCGAAGGCGACGACGTGCGCGACGTGATGCGTGATCTGTACTCGCCGTTCAACCGCAACCATGACCGCATCATGTTCATGGACCTGCGCAGCGCCGAGCTGACCAAGTACGCCGCCAACTGCATGCTGGCGACCAAGATCAGCTTCATCAACCAGATCGCCGAACTGGCCGAACACCTGGGCGCCGACAT
>Ga0157369_10004854_pt1 | contig 15777 bp, 14 predicted proteins | sample C25metaG_FD_113461 | JGI IMG/M metagenome (GOLD analysis project Ga0157369, IMG submission 113461) | Corn rhizosphere microbial communities from Kellogg Biological Station, Michigan, USA - C2-5 metaG | ecosystem: Host-associated > Plants > Roots > Rhizosphere > Soil | place: USA: Michigan... | reverse complement strand
CGCTCGCCATTGTCCGGCTGGGTGGTGATGACCTGGTGATCCGCGCCCAGGTACGCCAACGGCGTCGGATCATCCTTGGAATACTGCGTGACGATGATCGTGCGCTGCGGGTCGAAGGCCTTGCCGCTGGTTTTCTGCAGCCAGGCCATGAACGCTGCGCTGTCGCCCTGGCGCGGGAAATCCTGGGACTCGGCCACGTAGTAGAACGGCTTGCCACCGTTTTGCAGGTACATCGGCACCTTGTTGTCCACTTCCACCAGCACCATTTGCCACTCATCCCAAGGCGCGCTTTTGACCGCTTCGGTACGCACATCCTCGGCCAGGCGGGTGACGCCGCCATTGCCGTTGCTCCATGGATAGGCCACGCCAATGACCAGCAGCATCAACACCGCGGCGCAGGCGAACCCTTTGTACCAGCGCGGTCGGCTGGCGGGCCTGGCTTGCAGGCGTTCGCTGAGCCACCAGGCGCCGAGCAACTGGGCGAAGGGCACCAGTGGCAACACGTAGTAGCTGCGCCGGCTGCCACTGGCGGTGAAGAACACAAACAACAGGCCCAGGCCCCACACCAGCCATCGCACGTTGGGCGGGGTCTGGCGCCAGTGCCGCAGCGCCAGCCGCAGGCCGAGCAGCCAGCACGGCAGCCACGGCAGGGTGTAGGCGGGCAGGTAGATCAGGTAGGTGTAGATCGGCCCCATGTGGTCGAAGGGGTCGAAGAATCGCACCACGTTTTCGCGGAATACCAGGGCCAGGCCGCTTTGCCCATAGGTCGGCGCACCGTAGACATGCGACAGCACGAACGGCACGGCATACACCGCGGCGGCGATCAGCAGGGCGAGCACCAGGCGCAGGTTGAGATGCTGCTTGTAGCGCTGCTCGCCGAGCAGGTGCGGCAGCAGGACCAGGCCTGGCAGCACAAAGCCGATCAAGCCCTTGAACAGCGAGGTCACGGCGAGCAGCAGGAAAAACACGGTATAGCGACCCAGCCGGGTGTCCTCTGGTCCACGCCAGTACCACCAGACCGCGGCCAGCACGCCACACACCGTCAGCACATCCGCCGTGGCCACCCGCGCCCAGAACAGAAAGTAGAAGGTGGTGGCGAGCATCCAGCCGGCGATCAGCCCGGTGCCTTTGCGCATCAGTTGCTCACCGAGCAGGTAGACCAGCCACACGCTCAGCCAGGCGCCGATCACCGAGGGCAAGCGCAGTGACCACGGCCCGAGGCCACCCATCAGGTGGGCCGTGGCGGTGATCAGCCAATAGGAAGGCAGGGGCTTGTCGTAATAGGGCGCGCCCTTGAGGTAGGGGTCGAAGTAATTTCCGCTCTGCAGCATCTGCAAGGCGATGTTCGCCCAGCGGGTCTCCGGGCCCCACAGGTCGCGTGCGCCGAGGCCGGTGAGCAGCAGCAGCGCGGTGACGCCCAGCAATAGCAGCAGGGCGCCGCGTTCGCTCTTCCACAACGTCGTCATCAGGGCAGGCTCGGGTAGATGATCAGCTCGAGATAACCCTTGTAGTAACGTTTTCCGCCGGGCGGCAGTTGCCCGGCTTCGCGCATTTCACTGGTGCTGTTGACCCGCAGCAGCACGCCCACCGAGCCGTGCTGGCGCGCATCCTTGAGCCAGGCCTGGACTTCCTCCAGTTCCACCTTGCGGTGCACCGAGCCTGCATACTGCAAGCCGTAGCGCAGCTCGCCCTCGGTGTCGTACAGCGACACTTGCGGGCGTTTCAGGCGCCAGGCCAGGGCGCTGGCACTGCCCAGGTCGTTGCTGAGCAGGGCTTGGGTCTGTTGCAATTCGTCCAGGTGTTCGAGCACAAATTGGTCGGGCATTTCGTTGTCCGCGATCCACGACGGCATGCTTGCCGGCAGCAGGATCACCAGAACGCCGATACCCATTGCAGGCATTGCCCACAGCGTCAGCGGGCGAATCACTTGCAGCAGGTTGGCCAGAATCCACACCAGCAACACGATGAACGCCAGGGACAGGCTGAACATCTCGGCGTGACTGTTGCTGTACAGCGGCCGGGCGATTTGCAGGTAGATCAGGCCGATCATGGCCGCCATGCCGATCACGAAGTTGAACAGGCCATTGAGGCAGATGGTGCGGGCTTTGCCCTGCTTCACCAGGTCGGTCAGCGTATGACCCATCAGCAAAGCCAAGGGCAGCAGGCACGGCATGATGTAGGTCGGCAGCTTGCCTTTGCTCAAACTGAACAGGCCCAGGGGCAGCAGTAGCCATAACGCCAGGAAGGTAATCGCCGGCTGGCGTTTTTCCTGCCAGGTCTTGTGCAGGGCGGACGGCAGCAGCCCGGCCCACGGCAGGCTGGAAACGGCGATGATCGGCAGGAAGAACCACCATGGCCGCACATGCTGGGCGTTGTCGGCGCTGAAACGGCGAATGTGTTCATTCCAGAAAAAGAAGCGCCAGAAGTCGGGTTCCTGAAGATGGATGGCCAGCACCCACGGCAGGCCCACCAATACCGCGACCGCCATCGCCAGCGGGCCATAACGCAGCAGCTCTCCCAGGCGGCGTTGCCAGAGCATGTATGGCACGGCAATCAGCACCGGCAACACCAGGGCCAGGAAACCCTTGGTCATGAAACCCATGGCGCAGGCGAGGCCCACGATGACCCAGGCCCCGAGGCGGCCGCGCAGTGTGGTGCTGTCGAGCGCAAACCACAGGGCTACCAGACTCAGGTTGACCCAAAGCGTGAATTGCGGATCGAGGTTGGAGTACCCCTCCTGCCCGGCGACCAGGCCGAAGCTCAGGTAGAGCAGGGCACAGGCGAAGCTCTTGCGCGGGTCATTCCACAGTCGACGGGCGATCAGGTAGGCCAGCAGCACGCTCAAGCCCGTGGTCAGCGCCGAAGCGATGCGCACGCCGAACAGGTTCTGGCCGAAGACCGCCTGGCCCAGGGCAATCAACCAGTAGCCGCCTGCGGGTTTTTCGAAGTAGCGGATGCCCATGAAGTGCGGCGCCACCCAGTTACCGCTCTGGAGCATTTCCTGGCTGATCTGGGCGTAGCGGGTTTCATCCGGGATCCACAAGCCATGCAGGCCCAGGGGCAGCAGGTAAAACGCAACGAAGGCCAGCAATAACACCGGCAGGGGTTTTAATCGGGTCATGCAAACGTCGCTCCCTGACGCTCAGTGATGTAGGTTTCAAGTTGTGAATTAATAGTTGGAAAAGTCACAGTGTTCACGCAATTGCAGAAAATATTCATGATGTCCTTATTTAAAAGGCGCAACTAAACATGCCAGAACAGGGCTGTCTTTTTGCTGAACAGGGCGAGGGGTAAGTTAGTGAGTCTGTTTTAGCGCGGCGGGCCAATCCGGGTTGTTGACGATGCCCAGGATCTTCAATTTGCCGTTGGGCAACGCCTGCACGAACAACGCGCTGCCATATTCGGGGAACGCGGCATGGGGGAAGCCCTGGGTTTTTTCGAAGTCGGCGATGCAACCACTGTGGGTGACGAACACCAGGTTGCGTCCGGGGGTCTTTTGACTGAGCAATTCCTCGCCCATGGCCGTGCCGCAGATGGCCTGTTGGCCCGAGGTCAGCTCGTTTTTATCGAACATGAAACGCAGGGTCTGCGCCGTGCGGATAGCCGGGCTGGCAAGCACATCGCTGGTGTCCATCCCCATGGATTTAAAGGCGTTGCCGAGCTTTTCGGCCTGTTGGCTGCCGTGCACTGTGAGGCCTTCCACCGGGCCCAGGCACGGGTTGGTGGAGCGGTCGCAGCGCTCTTCATGGCGCACCAGTACGATCAGGTCGCCGTCGCGCCACAGCGGCATCACTTGCGAGGTCAGCAGGCGGTTGCCGATGCCCAGGTCCCGTGGCGACGCCGGCCAGAACAGGCTGCAAACCAGCAGCAGGCCAACCACCGCAAGTCCCAGCCAGAGTCGTTGCAAACGCTTGAAAAAGTCCCGGGGCGAGCGCGGTTTGGTCAGGGTAAGGTCAACCACTTCATTCACCATGGGCATTGTTGGCAGTGTTGTATTAGTTAGGCGCAACGTTTTAGCGAATGTCCTTAGTGGGACCAGAGGCTGTCACACGACGGCTGTCTTTTCGCTGAACACCTTGCATGTAAAAAGTTGTGAAAAAGGGCAACTAACAAGTTGCCGACAAGTGATGCTTGGTGGGTAATTTAAAGAGGCGCGGGTGGGCAGCCGGTGAAATCCATGTGAAAAATTTGCGTGGCCTTGGGCGGTAGCCGTTATTCTCGATGGCCGCCCATCAAACGAGTGTTGTCATGTTGCAGGTGCAAGGTGTGACCAAAAGCTATGCCACCCCCCAGGGGCCTTTGGCAGTGTTGGCCGGTGTCGATCTGCACCTGGGCCGGCGCAGCAGCCTGGCGCTGATGGGCGAGTCGGGCAGCGGCAAGAGCACCTTGCTGCACCTGGTGGCCGGGCTCGACCGTGTGGATGGCGGCAGCATCCGGGTGGGCGAGCAGCGCCTTGACCAACTGAGCGAAGCGCAACTGGCCCATTGGCGACGTACCGAAATCGGTCTGGTGTTCCAGCAGTTCAACCTGATCGGCAGCTTGCCGGTCGAGGATAACCTGGCGTTCCAGGCGCGGCTGGCGGGGCGCTTTGACCCGCAGTGGCAGGCGCAATTGGTCGAGCGCCTGGGCCTGGGGGATTTGCTCAAGCGCTACCCGGAACAACTCTCCGGCGGCCAGCAGCAACGGGTGGCGGTGGGGCGCGCATTGGCGTCACGCCCGGGCCTGTTGTTGGCCGACGAGCCCACCGGCAACCTGGACGAGGCGACCAGCGACGAAGTGCTGCAACTGTTGCTGGACCTCTTGCGCGACAGCCCCACCAGCCTGTTGATGGTCACCCACAGCCCGCGCATCGCTGCACGACTGGACCGGCAGGTGGTGTTGCAGCGTGGGCGCGTCCTAGCCGCAGGCGCCGCCTGAGATGGCGGTATTTCAGAGGACCTTGCGCGCATTGCTCAGCCACTGGCGACGGCATCCCGTGCAGTTTTTCAGCGTGCTCACCGGCCTCTGGCTGGCCACCGCGCTGTTGATTGGCGTGCAAGCCCTCAACAGCCAGGCGCGAGACAGCTATGCCCGCGCCAGCCAATTGATCGGCGGCGAACCCCAGGCCAGCCTCGGTGCGCCGGACGGGGCGAGTTTCCCCCAGGCGGTCTTCGCTCAATTGCGCCGCGCTGGCTGGCCGGTGTCTCCGGTGGTACAGGGGCGGGTGCAGCTCAAGGGGCAGGAGGATGTACGCCTGCAGTTGATGGGCATCGATCCGTTGTCGTTGCCCGGCAGCGGCGCCGTGGCGGGGCAGCGCTTGAGCCAGGCGCAGATGCTCGCGTTTTTTGATCCGCCGGGGCGTACCTGGATCGCGCCGCAGACCTTGCAGGTCTTGGGGCTGCGCGAAGGCCAGCAACCGACCACTGTGGGCGGCCGCACACTGCCGCCATTGCAAGCCCAACCAGACATGGCGCCCGGCCTGTTGCTCACCGACATCGGTTTTGCCCAGCCTGTGCTGGATATGTCTGAGCGCCTGTCGCGGCTGCTGGTGGACAAGCCATTCGCCGCCAGCCAACCCACGCCGCCCGCCGGGTTGCAACTCAAGCAAGGCGAGGACAATAACCTCGCTCGCCTCACCGAAAGCTTTCACCTGAACCTCGACGCGTTGGGCTTCCTGTCCTTCGTGGTGGGGCTGTTCATCGTGCATGCCGCCATCGGCCTGGCCCTGGAGCAACGGCGCGGGCTGCTGCGCACGTTGCGCGCGTGTGGGGTCAGCGTGCGCCTGCTGATTGTGAGCTTGAGCGTGGAATTGGGCGTGCTCTCGCTGCTCGGTGGTGTGCTGGGCGTCGCCAGCGGCTACTTGTTGGCCAGTCTGCTATTGCCCGATGTGGCCGCCAGCCTGCGTGGCTTGTATGGCGCTGAAGTACCGGGACAGTTGAGCCTCAGCCCGTGGTGGTGGGGCGCGGGGCTGGGCTTGAGCCTGCTCGGTGCGGTGCTCGCCGGTGCCGGCAGCCTGTGGCGGGCGGCGCGCCTGCCCTTGCTGGCGCTGGCCAACGCACAGGCCTGGCATGAAGCTCACGGGCGCTGGTTGCGTCGTCAAGCGTGGGTGGCCGCGGCTGCGTTGCTGATCGCCGTGCTGGCGCTGTGGCTGGGTAACAGCCTGGCTGCCGGCTTTGTACTGATGGCGGCATTGCTGCTTGGCGCCGCCCTGGGGTTGCCGGTGCTGCTCAACGGCCTGCTCAAGGCCGTGTTGGGGCGTAGCCGTTCGGTGCTCGGCCAGTGGTTTCTCGCCGACTGCCGCCAGCAGTTGCCGGCCTTGAGCCTGGCCCTGATGGCGCTGCTCTTGGCCCTGGCCGCGAACATCGGCGCGGGCTCCATGACCTCGGGTTTTCGTCATACCTTCAACAACTGGCTGGAGCAGCGCCTGACTGCCGAGTTGTATCTCAACCCACAAAGCCCTGCCCAGGCCGAACAACTCGGCACCTGGCTGGCGCAACAGCCGTTAGTGCAGGCCGTGCTGCCCACCTGGCAGGTCGCCGTGCAAGTGCAGGGCTGGCCGGCGGACCTGTTTGGCGTGGTCGACGATCCCACCTACCGTCAGCATTGGCCGCTGCTGGAGGTCACGAGCGAACCCTGGGACCAGTTGCAGAAGGGCAACACCTTGATGCTCAGCGAGCAACTGGCGCGCCGGCTCGGGGTGAAACTGGGCAATGCCGTGAACATCCCAACGCCCCAGGGTGTGTGGTCGCCGAAGGTGGTGGGGATTTACGCCGATTACGGCAATCCCAAGGGGCATGTGCTGGTCAACTCACAACATCTGCTGGCGCACTGGCCGACGCTGTCACCGGCGCGTTTCAACCTGCGGGTGTCACCGTCGGACGTGGCGCCGCTGGTACGTGAGGTGCAGCGCGCCTTTGTCCTGGACGACAGCCGTATTGTCGATCAAGAACAACTCAAGGGCTGGTCGAGCCAGGTGTTCGAGCGCACCTTCGCCGCCACCGCTGCCCTGAACAGCCTGACCTTGGGCGTGGCCGGCGTGGCGTTGTTCATCAGCCTGTTGACCCAGAGCCAGAGCCGCCTGGGCCAGCTCGCACCGCTGTGGGCATTGGGCGTCACGCGTCGGCAATTGATGCTGCTCAACCTCGGCCAGACCTGGCTGCTGGCGGTGCTCACATTGGTGCTGGCCGTACCGCTCGGCCTGCTGTTGGCGTGGTGCCTGGATGCGGTGATCAACGTGCAGGCGTTTGGTTGGCGCCTGCCATTGCAGGTGTTCCCGTGGCAGCTGGCGCAATTGCTCGGGCTGGCGATGCTGGCGACCCTTCTGGCGTCGGCCTGGCCGTTGTGGCAGTTGTACCGCAGCCGTCCTGCGGATTTGTTGAGGACGTTTGCCCATGAAGATTAAGCCCCTGTTGGTGGCGTGCCTGTTACTGGCTGCTTGCGACAAAGTGCCTGCGCCACAGGAAAGCTTTGCCGGCCTGGGCAGCGACGCGGCGAACTTTGCCCAGGTGGTACCGGGCAAGGTGTTCAGCTTCCCCGAGGATCATGGCCCCCATGCGGACTTCCGTATCGAATGGTGGTACGTCACGGCCAATCTCAAGGACGCGCAGGGTAATGTATTTGGCGTGCAATGGACGTTGTTTCGCAATGCACTCAAGGCCGGTCCGGTGCAAGCAGGCTGGCATGACGCCACCGTGTGGCTCGGCCACGCGGCCGTCACGTCCGCCACCCACCATTACGCCGCCGAGCGTTACGCACGCGGTGGCGTCGGCCAGGCCGGGGCCAGGCAGTGCCGTTCAACGCCTGGATCGATGATTGGAATTTCGCCACCCGCCCGGGTGCACTGGGCGCCTTGTCGGACATGCAACTCAAGGCCAGCGGTGCGCAATTCGCCTACGACCTGCACCTGACATCCAGCCGTCCATTGGTGCTGCAGGGCGACAGCGGTTACAGCCGCAAATCCGACCAGGGCCAGGCCTCGTACTACTACAGCCAACCGTTTTTCAACGCCAGCGGCAGCGTCAGCCTTGATGGCCGGGTGTATCAAGTCAGCGGCCCGGCCTGGCTCGACCGCGAATGGAGCAGCCAACCGCTGACCGCCAGCCAGACCGGCTGGGACTGGTTTTCCCTGCACCTGGACCGGGGCGAGCAATTGATGTTGTTCCGAGTACGGCAAACCGATGGCGCGTCCTACCTGACCGGCACCTGGATTGATCGCGAGGGCCATACACAAACCCTGCACAACGCGGATATCCAACTGACGCCGCTGGAAACGACGGCCATAGAAGGGCGCAAGATCCCCACCCGCTGGTCACTGAAAATCCCCGGCAAGCAGCTGGATATCACTACGCAAGCAGTCAACCCGAATGCCTGGATGAACCTGAGTATCCCGTACTGGGAAGGCCCGGTGCAGTTCGAGGGTGGGGTGGGTTACCTGGAAATGACCGGGTATTAGGATTGTTTCCGTAGGCTGTATTTCTTTGCTGCGTAGGCAGCTTCCCAAATGTAAATCGCCCCCCCTGGACGTGTGTCCGGGGCCTAGGCGCTTGCTTATATTTCGACGCCATCTTCATTGCTCACCGGATGTGAGGCATGGCGCAAAGCTTTATCAACGACCGCGCGACAGACTATCAGAGCTTGAAAAACCGACTGATGGGCGGCGCCCCGGGCGGCCAGCATTCTTCTCAGACTCAAAGCGCCATGTGGAGGCCGGTATTGTGACGGAGGCTGAATTAGCGTCAGTTCCTTTGGCGCTCAGGCGTTGGATGGTGTGGCCTTATAAAGTTGGCTATAGCTGGGCCTTCGGTACAGCTATCTGGAGCTTCTGGCGCTGGTGGTGCGACATCCCCACTCCATAGAAATTGAAATTTCTTCAAAAAAATACTGTACATCCATCCAGTCATATCCTACATTCCATCCCAGGTGACCGGACGTCACCTGAGCTTCACTTTTTAACTATGGATGGATAAAAAATGAAATCGAAAAAAGCCTTTATGCTGGGCGCGGCCATGGCGGCCTCCTGCTTCGTTTCGGCCTTCGCCCTGGCCGAGCAAACCCCTCACACACTCAGCGCCGAAGCGGTCAAGCAGGCCGTGGAAAAAGCGCTCAAATCCGGCGGCAAGCTGGACGCGGCGAAGGTGCCGACCAATCTCAAGCAAAAACTCCATGCAGCCAAGACCGGCCAGTCCAAGGCCGTCACCCAGGCGGTCAAGTCCGCACCGTTCAACAGCGTAGTCAGCGAGTTGAAAAAACCGAGCCAAGCCGAGCCGAAAAGCGCTGCTGTCGCCGACTTTGTGCCGCTGTTCCCCACCTTGGATATCAACACGCTCTACACCATCAACGGTGTGGCCTAGGGCGAAGAGTTCGCCTACCACTTCAACCTCCCACAGAATGCGCGGGTCCAAGTGCAATTGGTCAACCAGAGCGCGGGCACCGACATGTCGCTGACCCTGTTTCAGGACGATGGCCAGGGTAACTTGAGCGTGGTGGGTTCCTCGGATACCGCAGGCAATGCCGATGAGTACCTCAACGGGGTTCTGCCGGCCGGTGATTATTACTGGTACATGGTGGCCAAGGTCGCGAACAACTCGCAGTTCAGCTTCGGCGTGGCGGTGGACACCAACATCGATGCCTACGAGCCCAATGACACGCCACAGACTGCCTTTGTGCTGCCGGACTCGATGAACAAGGTCTCCGGAAACCTCGATAACGCCAACGATGTCGACTACTTCGACTTCAAGGCCGTGCGTGGCCAGAGCGTGAGCATGTACCTGGCCGGTGACGCGAGTGGCAGCCGTAACCAGTGGATTTTCGACCGTTTTGACGGCGTCAACTGGGTTACCGTTCCTGCGGGCTCGACCTCGACCTACCCGAGTGTCACCCCGGGCACCACTGTGAAGGTGCGTGTGCGGGCCAACCCGGCTGTGGCTCAGGACCCGACCAAGCACTATCAACTGAGCCTCGGCTCTACGCCTCGGTTGAACACGTCGGATGTGAAGGGTGACAACATCGTGCGGGTGCCTGCATCGATATTCTGGATGGCGACCCAGGCTGCGCGTACGGTGAACTGGACCACTAACTGGTCCGACTCCACGGGTGCGCCGCTGCTGGGTCTTACGCCGGTACTGCGCATCGATAACCGCTTCGAAGGTGCCGAGTTCAACTGGACCGACTTCAAGGCCACCACCAACAGTGCGGGTACCTCCCAGGCCAGTGCTGCTATCGGTGACTGCTTCGGCGATTACCGTGTGCAGTATCCGGACAGCAGCACCGGTGTGACGTACACCTGGGACACCACCTTCAACTTCGGCGGCTGGCGTATCGAGCTGGATGAGTTCCCCGGTGTGGGGGTTGGCGGCGAGAATGTGCCTTACGTGACTTTCGGGCACATCTGCACCCAGAACATCGTTCACTGATTCTAGGGTGTGAGTGAGGAGGGGCAGCCTGATGAGGCTGCCCCTTTTCTATTCTCCCGCCAGCGCCTGTGCCAACGGCAACCGCGCCATGCTCGTGCCCTTCAACGAGCCCAGGTACAACCACTCGCCATATTCCCGAGCGGTAGTAATGGGCGAGTAATTCCCCGCGCTGCCATCCTGCAAATTGGCAATCACCCTGCCTTGCGTATCCAACCCCAGCACAAAGGCTTTGCGCTCGATCGGCTTGGGCACCACCATCAACGCCCGCACCATCACTTTGCGCAGCAAGGGGTAGCCGGCGAAGCTGTCCAGCAACGGGTTACGCGGTGAATACAGTGCTACCCAGAAACGGTCCTGGCCGTTGAAACTGAGGTTGTCCGGCAGGCCGGGCAGGTTGTCGATAAACAGGTCATGGCTGCCGGCACGTTCGCCCTTGAGCCAATACCGGCTGATGCGATAGGCGCCGGTCTCATTGACCAGTACGTAATGTTCATCCGGGCCCAGGGCCACGCCATTGGCGAATTGCAGCTGGTCGAGCAGCACCTCGGTGGTGCCGTTGCTGAAGTCATAGCGCAGCAACCGGCCATCGCCACCATGCTCGATCACCGCTTCGCCGTCCTGGCCGTAACCCCAGCGGCTCGATGCATCACTGAAGTAGGCATAACGCCCGCTGGCGTCCACGGTGACGTCATTGGTGAAACTGAAGGGGACGTTATTGGCACCCGTGCTCAAGGTAGTGAGTTGGCGGTTTGCATCCAGGGCGAGCAGGCCCTTGATGCCATCGGCAATGATCAAGCGCCCATCCGGGTGCAGCGCCAGACCCAGGGGCCGCCCGCCGGTGTCGGCCAGCACCTCCAGGCTGCGGCTGTCGGGCGCGGTGCGGATGACGCGCCCGTCATGCAGGCCGCTGATCAGATAACCCTGTGCATCCAGCAGCAACGCCTCTGGCCCGGCGATGTCCTGGGCGCCGATCTTCTGCACGCACTTGAGGCGCTGGTTTTCGGCGTAGGGGCCGTCCTTCATCGACGGTGGCTTGGGCGGTGTCCAGTTCACCGGTTGCACTTTGGTGGGCATCAGCAGCAAGAAGACGATCACCAGCAGAAACAGTACAAACAACAGATGACGCAGTTTTTTGGGACGGGTACTCATGACGATTCCTGGTTGTCGTGGGGGCCCGGCTCCCAGTACAGGGTGCCGAACAGGTAATCCATCAGCGGGAGGACGATATTGAAATTGCGCCCCTGCATCAGCTCACGGCGGTGATGCAGGGCGTGCAACTGGTGCATCTGGCGGATCCACGGCATGCGTGCCACCGGGTGGTCGGCGGGCAGGTGCTCACAGGCGTGAAACAATTCGTAAAGCAAATACCCGAGGATCATGCACCCGGCGAACAGGCCGGCGACGTTGGGGCTCAGTTGCTTGATCAACCACCACGCGGGCAGTGTGATCGCCAGGCTGTGCAACACGATCAGCCAGGCCGGGAACAGGATGACGCGCCAGTCCCGGGGGCTGTCGTAGGTCATGTGGCCGGGGGTGAAAAAGCTGTGGTGATCGCCAGTATGGCGCGCATAAACAGACGGGCCAAGGCGTGTTTGTGGTGGCCAAGGTGGCGGTGCACCAGGTAGATACACAGGTTGAAGAACACCAGCGTCGCCGGCACGGTCAGCCATTGCAGAGCAGTAATGTGATGTGTCGATGACCAGGCCAGGCTGATGCACACAATGCCGTAGCCGAACACGAAACCGGCGTGAAGCCAGGGGTTGTAGTGGGGCGCGACGTGGGCGCGGTAACGGGCGCGAAAGGTCTCGGTGGGATGGGCCATGGCGGGCAGCTCGGTATTTTTTATTGGAGGCTGAGCTTAGTTGGTACTCAAGATTGTGCGAGGTTTTGTGTTGCGCACATGAACACGTGTGGGAGGGGGCTTGCCCCCGATGGTGGCGGGTCAGTCACTTACATCGCCAACTGACACTCCGCCATCGGGGGCAAGCCCCCTCCCACATTCCGACCGAAGCCGACCAGTGGCCCCTTGCGTCACGCGAATTTCCTTGTTAGCTTCTCGCAAAATGTTAACGATAACATTTGCTCTAACAATAAAAACAAAACAGAGAACCACGCCATGAAAATGCTCCCGAAAACCCTGTGTTTATTGGCTGTAAGCATCACCCTCGGCACCGCTGCCCCTGCTTTTGCCGACGCCGCCAAGCCGATCCGCATCGGCGCGTCCTTCCAGGAAATCAACAACCCCTATTTCGTCACCATGAAAAACGCCCTGGAAGAAGCCGGGGCGAGCATCGGTGCGAAACTGATCATCACCGACGCCCGCCACGACGTGGCCAAGCAGGTCAGCGACGTCGAAGACATGCTGCAAAAAGGCATCGATATCCTGCTGATCAACCCCACCGATTCGGTCGGCGTGCAATCGGCCGTCAAATCCGCCCATGCCGCCGGTGTGGTGGTTGTCGCGGTCGATGCCCAGGCGGATGGCCCGCTGGATTCCTTTGTCGGTTCGAAAAACTTCGACGCCGGCTTCCAGGCCTGTGAATACCTGGCCAAGAGCATCGGCGACAAAGGCAACATCGCCATCCTCGACGGCATCGCCGTGGTGCCGATCCTGGAGCGTGTGCGCGGTTGCAAGGAAGCCGTGGCCAAGCACCCGGCCATCAAGATTGTCAGCATCCAGAACGGCAAGCAGGAGCGCGACCAGGCGCTGACCGTCACCGAAAACATGCTGCAGGCGCAACCGACGCTCAACGGTATTTTCAGCGTGAATGACAACGGCTCCCTCGGCGCACTCTCGGCCATCGAAGCCAGCGGCCTGGACGTGAAACTGGTCAGCGTCGACGGCGCGCCGGAAGCGATCAAGGCGATCCAGAAGCCGGGCAGCAAGTTCATCGCCACCTCGGCGCAATACCCCCGCGACCAGATCCGCCTCGCCCTGGGCATTGCCCTGGCCAAGAAGTGGGGCTCGCAAGTGCCGGCCACCATCCCGGTGGACATCACCTTGATCGACCGGGACAAGGCCAAGGATTTCAGCTGGTAAATCACCCAGGCCCCACGCCGTCCGTGGGGCTTGCGGTCTCCTTCTGAATACGAGGTCGGCGGTATGAGCAGTCTTCTGAAGCTTGAAAATATCTGCAAGCGTTACCCGGGCGTACAGGCCCTAAAGTCCATCAACCTGCAGGTCGAGCGCGGCGAGATCCATGCCTTGCTCGGCGAAAATGGCGCGGGCAAATCGACCCTGATGAAGATCCTCGGCGGCGTCGAGCATCAGGACGAAGGCCAGATCCTGATCGATGGCCAGGCCCGGCAGTTCGCCACCTACCGCGATGCAATCGCCGCTGGCATCGGCATCGTGTTCCAGGAATTCAGCCTGATTCCCTACCTCACGGCGGTGGAAAACATCTTCCTCGGCCATGAGCTCAGCAACCGTTTCGGTCTGCTGCGCAAGCGCGAAATGGTCGAGGCCAGCGAGGCCTTGTTTAAGCGCCTGGGCGTGACCATTGACCTGCAATGCGCAGTCAAGCACCTGAGCGTGGCCGAGCAGCAGTTTGTCGAAATCGCCAAGGCCCTGGCCCTGGATGCGCGCCTGCTGGTGCTCGACGAACCCACCGCCACCCTCACGCCCAGCGAAGCCGAGCTGCTGTTCGAGATCATGCGCGAGCTCAAGCGCCAGGACGTGGCAGTGATATTCATCTCCCATCACCTGGAGGAGATTTTCCAGGTGTGCGACCGCATCAGCGTGTTGCGCGACGGCGGCAATGTCGGCGTCACCGAGGTGGCCGACAGTGACATCGATCGCCTGGTCGAGATGATGGTCGGGCGGCGCCTGGAATGCAGTTTTCCGCCCAAACCGAGCGGCGCACGCGGCCCGCTGTTGCTGGAGGTCAGGGACATCCAGCTGGTGCGCAACGGGCCCCGCAACAGCTTCCAACTGCACAAGGGCGAGATCCTCGGTTTTGCCGGTCTGGTCGGCTCCGGTCGCACCGAACTGGCGCTGGGCATGATGGGCGCGCTGCCGTCAGTGAGCAAAGACGTGTGGCTGCGCGGTGAGAAAATCACCCTCGATGACCCGGCGCAAGCGCTCGCCCACGGCATCGGCCTGCTGCCGGAAAGCCGCAAGAGCGAAGGGCTGATCACCGATTTCAGCGTTCGTGAAAACATCTCGCTGAACAACCTGCCCAAATACCAGAACGCTTCGGGCCTGATCGACAAGGCCAGGGAAAGCGCCAGCGTCGAAGACCTGATGCGTCAGCTGTCGATCAAGGCCCCCAGCGGCGAAAGCCGGGTGTTCAACCTCAGTGGCGGTAACCAGCAGAAGGTGGTGATCGCCCGCTGGATCAACCACCACTGCGACGTGCTGGTGTTCGACGAACCCACCCGTGGCATCGACGTGGGGGCCAAGGCGCAGATCTACGCGCTGATGCGCAGCCTCACCGAACAGGGCTACGCAATCATCATGATTTCCTCCGAGTTGCCGGAAGTCATCGGCCTGTGCGACCGCGTCGCCGTGTTTCACAAGGGCGCCATCGTCAAGGTACTCGAAGCGTCCGCCGTCAATCCTCAAGAGGTCATGCGCCATGCAACAGGGGGCTCAAGTGAATACGTCCATTAACACCGTCGACAGCAGTCGGCTGCGCCTGAACCTGGCGCGGCTGGTGCGCTCGCCGGCGTTCTACCCGTTCGTGGGGCTGGTGGTGGTGACCCTGGTGATGATCCTGGCCAGCGACACCTTCCTCACCGCCAGCAACCTGTCGAACATCGCCCGCCAGGTGTCGATCAACGCGATCATCGCGGTGGGCATGACCTGCGTGATCCTCACCGGCGGCATCGATCTGTCGGTGGGGCCGGTGATGGCGTTGTCCGGCACGCTCACCGCCGGCCTGATGGTCGCGGGTCTGCCGCCGGGCCTGGCGATTGGCGCGGGGATGTTGATCGGCGTGGCCTTCGCCGTCGGCAACGGCCTGTTCGTCGCCTACCTGCACATGCCACCGATCATCGTGACCCTGGCGACCATGGGCATCGCCCGGGGCCTGGGCCTGATGTACACCGACGGCTACCCGATTTCCGGGCTGCCGGAGTGGTTCGGCTTCTTTGGTCGCCAGAGCCTGTTTGGCATCGAAGTGCCGATCCTGATCATGCTGGTCACCTACGCCGCCGCCTATGTGCTGCTGCAACACACGCGCATCGGCCGCTACATCTACGCCATCGGCGGCAATGAAGAAGCGGTGCGCTTGTCCGGCGTGCGCGCCGCGCGCTTCAAGTTGCTGGTGTATGGCATCAGCGGCCTGACGGCGGCGATTGCCGGGCTGGTACTCACCTCACGCTTGATGAGCGGCCAGCCGAATGCCGGCGTGTCGTTCGAGCTGGATGCGATTGCCGCCGTGGT
>Ga0157369_10004852_pt1 | contig 15779 bp, 17 predicted proteins | sample C25metaG_FD_113461 | JGI IMG/M metagenome (GOLD analysis project Ga0157369, IMG submission 113461) | Corn rhizosphere microbial communities from Kellogg Biological Station, Michigan, USA - C2-5 metaG | ecosystem: Host-associated > Plants > Roots > Rhizosphere > Soil | place: USA: Michigan... | reverse complement strand
CGTGAAACTCGTGATGGGTCTGTGCAACCAGATGACGGTGCTCGACTACGGCAAGGTGATTGCGCAAGGTCTGCCGCAAGACGTGCAGAAGGATCCGAAGGTGATCGAAGCTTATCTGGGTGCGGGAGTCCACTGATGTCCACAACGCAAGCAATGTTGAAAATCAAGGGCCTGCAGGTCAATTACGGCGGCATCCAGGCCGTCAAGGGCATCGACCTTGAAGTCGCGCAGGGCGAACTGGTCACACTGATCGGCGCGAACGGCGCGGGCAAGACCACGACGATGAAGGCGATCACGGGTCTGAAGCCGTATTCGGCCGGCGACATCGAGTACATGGGCCAGTCGATCAAGGGCATCCCGGCGCACGAGTTGCTCAAGCGCGGCCTCGCGATGGTGCCGGAAGGCCGCGGCATCTTCGCGCGCATGTCGATCGTCGAGAACATGCAGATGGGTGCCTATCTGCGCAACGACACTGACGGCATCAAAGCGGACGTCGATCGCATGTTCGGCTTCTTCCCGCGCCTGAAGGAACGCGCGACGCAGTATGCGGGCACGCTCTCGGGCGGCGAACAGCAGATGCTGGCCATGGCGCGCGCGATCATCTCGAAGCCGAAGCTGTTGCTGCTGGACGAGCCGTCGATGGGTCTGTCGCCGATCATGGTCGAGAAGATCTTCGAAGTGGTGCGGTCGATTTCGGCCGAAGGCATGACCGTGCTGCTGGTCGAGCAGAACGCGCGTCTCGCGTTGCAGGCGGCCAACCGCGGCTATGTGATGGACTCGGGTCTGGTCACCATGTCTGGCGACGCGAAGCAGATGCTGGATGATCCGAAGGTGAGGGCGGCTTATCTGGGTGAGTAGCATCTGTACCTGCCCGCACGCGCCGAGGTATCGTCACGTGCCTGTGGCCGACGGCAGGCATCGAATAACCCTTAACGAACGCGGTCCGATGCTGAACCTCCGTTGCAGACCCAACCGGCCCCTTGATCGGCCAATAGGGGCCGATCGGATGCGAATGCTCACCCTTCTGCGACACCATTTCGTTACCCGTGCCGCAACCAATGGCGCTTTAGGCACGGACCGCGCCGTCAGAAGTGCGGACCGCCCTGGACCATACCGCGTGTGTTACTTCACGGCAACGCCGGCCAGCTGCCGAATCCCGTCTGCCGTCTGTACGCCCACATTCCTTGCGACAACACCTAGGCCACCCACCACCGTGACACCTGTGTCGGCCACCTCGAACTCGGTTCCTGCGATCGTGACCGTCCCCTTGATGTGGTCACTGCCGGCGAGCGCGCCAAAGAGTATCCGTGCTGCAACGGGCCGTGTCGTGAATTCACTGATGTGCAGCGCGACCGGAGCGCCCGCCGCCGTAACCGGAATACCGATCTTCTTCATTTCGGCATGGAAAGCCCCGAGAAGATCCGCCTTCGCTTCAGAAGAAATGTCAAATGATCCCGTATCGATCTGCAATTCGCTCACACCGCTAGCAAGTGCGACGCTTACATCGTGCCCCCGGTCAGCGGGTAGAGGATTCATGGTTGGCGCTCCCGCACACGCGGCGAGGAGGAAGACGCAGATCGCTGAAAGAGGGATAAAACGCATTTTGTGGTTCCGGATTTGTTGTTTAGAAACTTGATGACCGGCAGTGCCGCGGCCAAGGCCTCAGCCACGCTGAGGATCAGAACTTTCCAAACCGCGAGAGCTGCGGTGTCGCCATCGGCTTGGTGAGTGAATATCGGCTGTGGGCGATCAGTTCTTTAGTGTTGTCGTAGTGCTCGGCATCAGTTTGCAAAATGCAGGAGACTTGTTCCTGTAGGCAACGCTAGGAGTCCGCCCATCATTATCAATACCAGCCCTGCAGCGATTCCGCCTCACTGCAATCGGGCAAGTGGGTGAGCATTGTCGCCAACGGTCTACGCCGGAATGCAAAAGGACAACCGATCTGTCGTGCCTGGGTGCTGTGCGGATCACTCGCGTATTGCAGACGGGATTGCCCGCGCAAGTGAGCGTGGCGGCCTGTCAGTCGTCGGGGGCGAACATAGGGTAGTTCTCCACGACACCATATTCGGCGATGACCGCACGTACACCGGGCCTCTCGAGGACATGTCGAAGCCGCCGTGACAATAGTTGATCGTACGGCGTTGGGTTGGGCGTCGGCAAATAGTTTTGATCCGCTGCCAACTCAGCATTGCGAGTTCGATCGTTGCGCAGTCATCGCGATGATGACCGCCTCCCCGATGTCAACTCGAAAAACGTTCAGGAATCTCGAAATATTATTGTAAATGACTATTTTTAACGATGAATACTCGAAAATTCTTCGCTCGTTGGCCCTGTTGATAGGCGCGACCGCACCTGCACCGCTCAGGCGAGCGTCTAAGAGGAGGGGCCTTTCGATTCAACGGTCTACGATCCGGCCCTTAGACAGACTTTATTCTCTCGGATCAGAGACGGAGACACGAGGACAGTTGGGAACGGCCTCTCGCGTGGCAATGATTCACCGTTGGCCGAATCGACCTCCATCCTGCATCTGAAGACCGACGTGGTGCGCACTGAGAACGACATACACGGCAGCACTTATCTGGTGACGCGCCAGTGGGTGAGGGATCAGAAGGCCTTCTGCAAACAGTACGGCGAGACGGTGCGGATCGGCGTGGTGGATCTCAGATAGTAAGTCGCTCGGACGACTTTGCACATCCCGTAATGGCGGCCGTTCCGACCCGGCGGATCAATCAGTTCGCACATCGGATGGCGATCATTCGTGCTTGTGCGGAAATTTCCATCATGCCCCAGGATAACGGTCACAATAAAAATCAGATTCCGGCGAATTGTCGTATTCGCCGATGCGCCATTCTCGGACCGTCGCGAGGTCGTCGGCCATGGCTTCGATGACGTCCCGCAGTTCTAACGGTGCCAGCCAGCGGCTGGGAATCGACTCTGCCCCCATGATGGCGCCGAGCAGGTTGCCGGTGATTGCGCCAGTCGAATCGCTGTCCCCGTCGTGATTGACGGCAAGGACCACGCCTGACTCGAAATCCCCCGCGCACAGTGCGCAGTAAAGGCTAATCGCCAATGCCTCCTCGGCGACCCAGCCTTCGCCGAGTTCTTGCATTGCCTCGGTTTTGCCGGGGCGAGTGGCGGCCAGTGCTTGCGCATGTTCGATGGCGGCGAGCGTTTCTGCGTGGCCTGCGCGGCGGCGCAGCGCTGCCTTGGCGCAGTCGACGGCTGCCGACAAAGACAAGCCGCGAAGAAGCTGGGCGACGACGACCGCAAACACGCCGGCGGCGAGTTGCCCAGTGGGATGCCCATGCGTGATGGCGGCGATTTCGCACGCCACCTCAAACGTCTGTGTCAAGCGCTTGTCGGCGGCTTCCTCGTCATCGAGCCAATTGGCGGTGAACATGCCGACGGGGGCGACGCGCATCACGCCGCCACATCCTTTGCTGTCGTTGTCTGCCCGTTCCCCAAACGACCGGAGTCCCTTCAGGGCCGACAGACAGGTGCTGCCGGGTGCGCGAAGGCTGAAGAGTTCACGATGGCCAAGCAGCCAGCCTGGTTGCGCGTTTTCAGCGAGTGCCTCTGACCGATAGCCTTGGGTGAGCAGCCACCGCAAATAGGCATGCGAAGTCACGTCGGCAAAGACCGGCCCGATGCCGCGCATGGCTGCCCGCACGTAACCGCGCAGCATGCCGTCGGCAGTAAAGAGCGTCATTTGCGTGTCGTCGGTGATAGCGCCCAAACGACCATAAGCCGTCGCATAGTCGCGCATCCCGTCCTTGCCGAATCGCCGCTGGATTTCGGCGAGATTCATGAATTCAACTGGGGCGCCGAGGGCATCACCGGCCGCACCTCCCAATAGGCAGCCCCGATATCGGTTGCGTTTGACGAAGTCCGAAGGCACCCGCGGCAAGGCTATCGTTGCAAGAGATTCTTGATTAACTGGGCTCACTTTGCACTCCTGCGCCAGCCGAAAGCATGGCGATGAAACGTTGGGCGAATTGCCATGCGTCTGCGACTGGCTTACATCTAACGGTTTCAAAATGGCTCCCGCGCAACGGCGCCTGCAAGAGCACCGCTGCCGGCGGCTCTTGCAGGTGGTTGATCAATGCTGCCTGCACAGTTCGGCCGCAGCATCCTTTCCATGCGATGATTCATCGCAGCAGGTATCCATCAAGGGGCGTCGAGCCCAGCAAGCTGGAGGATATACAGCCCCGCTGCGGTGGAGCGCGCTCGATATTCAACGGGCCCAAGCTGATTTTAAACTTTTCTCGGTGATGATCTGACAGCCCGGCTGTCGGCGCCCAATGCGCCAATTGCAACGCAATCGAAGCGAATCGAGCATGAGGGGGAGTAGTGGGGACTACCGGGGAATCAAGGCAATTGGCGAATCGGTCGCCTTTGCGGCTTGCTGTGGCGAACCTGTTCGTATTGACTGTGCTGGTGGTGTGGGGTTTATCAGAGGGACGTGCAATGGGTGTATTCGATCGTCTGGTGTTGTTCTCCGAGGTTCACGGAACGGTGTTGAAAGAGGGCAAGCCGGTCGCGGGTGCCGAACTTGTGCAGAAGGTGGTGTGGTCCGACGATGCGGCTCAAAACCCGACGCAACATACGGTGACCGATAAAGATGGCGCTTTCACGTTTCCGGCGATCGAGCGCAAAGCAGGTCTGCTCCGGCTGATTCCGGCGCAGCCGACGATCCAGCAGACCATCCTGATCCGATATGAGGGCGTGGAGTATGTGGCGTGGCTGCATGGCAAGAGCTCCTACAACGAGAATACGGAACTCGAGGGCCGCCCGTTCCGCCTGGTTTGCGAGCTGACGCATCAGCCCGATTACGAGGGCAAGCATTATGGAATCTGCAAGGCGGTCTGACACATATTCAGATGAGAAGGCGAGTCATGATTTCCGGCCATGAAGGAGGTTAATGAAATGTCCATCGTCAGCAGCCAGCAGAGGGCGCTTGCCGGGCACACGGCTTCGGCTATGCGCGTCGAGAAACCGCCGATTTCCCGGTTCTGGGATGAGAGCAAGAACAATAGCGTATGTGTTCTTGAAGCCGCTGATCGTCCACAGGCTGGGGACACGGCCTACGCGACCATTGGGCTGTCCGATCATCCCCTGATGTTTAACGGGCGGGAGTTCGGCACGCGCGTCGAGCTGGTTGGAGCGTGCAGCCCGGCATTCCCTGGCTTGGCCAATATTCTCGCAACGGCTGCGTTTTGCGTCATCAATTCACGGTGGTTTTGTGCGCCGGGAATCATATTTCCTGGCATCGTTTCGATGTACGGGGCGTCAAGTACCTTGTGCGATATTTACTTTACCCATCCCTTCCTCTGGGACGAAGAGCTAAAGTCCGTGTTGATTGGTGACAGGCAGGTGGCGTGGCTGCTCGTGGTGCCGATATCAAAAGCGGAGAGTGCCTATGCCCAAAGCTATGGGCCGGAGCGTCTGGAAGCATGCTTCGAAGAACGGGCTATTGCTATTTTTGATTTGAACCGCGCTTCGGTGATCTGATCATGTATTTCGATTTCCTCAAGACCCGGGCGGAGAGCTGGCGGCGATGGATCAGTCGTTTCCAGGGCTTGCCGCATTGGACGTTGTTCGGGATTCAAAGGGAGCCCGTGGGGCCATCGGCCAGGACTTTTCCAACCTTGATCAGGAAGTCGAAGCGTCGTTGCCGAAGGAATGCGCATACATCAATGATGACCCCACTGGAGCTTTCGGTCTCGGTCGGGGCGCCCATCACGCTGTGCCGATCGCCTGTGGACAGATTCAATTGTTTTGCCGATTCAGGATGGCGTCGTCCAATCGCTCGGAAAATTCGCGAGCAATTCGGCGGTCTTTATATTTTGAGCCACTGTTGATCATGCCAGGAACGGAATTGTGGATATCCTCAGCAAGCCAGTTCAGATAGCATCGCCCTTGATCTTTGTATTCAGCTAGCTCTTGAGCGGACAATTCAATAGCGAAACTGTATCCAACTGCTCCCTGTGAACAGGATACGTCCAAGTACAGATTCCCGCTCTCTTCCGCCAGAAACCACGTTTGAGGCTCGTGATCGATGATCTTCATCTTTGCTCTTGACGTGTCGTGATTTGTTTGGCCTGCGCTGAAGCGCTCCGCGTGTTGCGATGGAGCGTCTTTCGGCATACCTGATTCCAATCCCAGGGAAAAACGAAGAGAATCGCGGAGCTGGTTTGCATCGGCATGGCTGGTTGGTAACGGCTGACACACTATCAAACCCGGCTCGAGTAATACATCGACCCGGAAGCCGGCGCGATGTCACGGCCAAGTGTTAGACAGTTTGAGACCAAGCAAGCCCTATTAATATCGGTAAGCCGACGCCGCTTATTCGACCCGATAGAGCCCGACACAACCCAGATCCGTTCGAACAGCGAGCAAGCCGTCGCTAGTCCATGCAAGAGCGGCGGATCTCGCGACTTGATCGATCCTCAATTCGCAATGTTTCCGCATCGTTGGCCATTCGTAAACATATGCCCGGCCACGAGTGCAGAAGGCCAGGCGTTCGTGCGCGTTATCGATCGCAAACTCACTCTCACCCAGATCGTTTAAATCCGGCCATCCCACAGCAGGCTTGCCCGTGGCCAGTTCGAAGGCCGTCAGGCCCCAGCGTCCATATCGCTCCTTGACAATCAGTTGCCGGTTGTCGGGCGTGAACGCGAGCTTGCTGACCATCTCGAAGGCGCCGCTGACAGTGAAGCGGTGTGTTCCGCTGGCGACATCGTGGACGAGAATTTTGCCCGCCTGCGCGCAATGTGCCAGCATCGACCCGTCGTCAGAGAGCGCGCCAGTGAGCTGTGGGCTGTGGCCAGAATACAGCTCGGGCTCAACCTTTAGGCGCAGTAGCTTCCTCCCGGTTGCCAGATCATGCACGACGAGCTCGGGCTCTTCATGCCACGCCGCCAACGTGCCCTGGCAATCCAGAAAACTTGCAGGCGTCTTGTTCCGCTGTGTTAGCGCAGTGATGCTGTTGGATAACGGTTCCCATGACCGGACCTGATGGTCCGCTCGAAAGAGGACTTTATTCAGCTTCGGCACGGCGATCAGTTTCCACACCAGGGTATTCTCACCGACGAACGTTAGTCGTTGCGCGACTCCATCCCTTGCGATTTGCCATAGTGCATCTCCTCGTCCGGCATCGTCGAATTGATTGACTAGCAAGCTGCCGTCGAACTCCGCAATCGCGAGCGCCCCCGTATTTCCGCGGCCGAGGTGCCGGAGCATGCAAGGGGCGCCTGGCGCCGCATGAGGATCGGCGAGCAGCATGCCCTTGCGCAGCCGCTCACCTTCTTCTTTTTCAAGGAAGCGCTGCATGGCCGCTTCGTCGGTTTGTGGCTTAACAATTTCCTTAGTCTTGCTCGAGACGCCTGAGACGAGGATGGCATTCAAGCCATCGACCCGCGTACCCCAAGTCTTCCCGGTCGCTGGAACATGGAATGTGCGAATACGGTCCAATTGATATTCCCCTTCATGGCTTATCGTGGTCCAAACAGCAGCGCGATACGCATTAAGCGCCGTAATGACTCGCATCAAGATTATTACCTTTCGCAACGCATTGGCAATCCGTATAGTGAAGGTTCCACAGGCACTCGGCTCCGGGTATCTGCTATAGCTCGCGTGGCGCATTGCGCGCAGCGGGACGGCGGGGAAGTTGAACGGCCACGCTAAGAGCATGCACTCATCTCGTGCCCGTCGTTGCGCCTGCATCGATCGCTCAAATGGCTCGGACCAAGTGCCCAAGGCAGTCGCCGACCTCCACCTGTGCAGAGGTTCGCTGACAAATGGCCATCCCTCCCCGAGCGAATCGAACAGGAGTCGGCTTGCGCCAGAAGTCATGGTTGTCGTAGATGTAGCCTGCTAGTTGTTCGTTTTTCAGCAACATCTCCCAGGCGGAACGTCGGCGCAAAGAATCCGGGGCGTTGAGCGTAGATGAAGAGGTCCGGATCATCCATGGAATAGGCCGCGCGCTTCACGGGAGCGTCTGTGACGTTCGATGCGCCCGAGAACTGGACTGCTCCGTTGATACTCAAAACGCCGATATGGACGAGCGGGCGAGTCAGTGAATACTCGACCATTCTGCGTGTGAGTGCAGGCGATCCATTATGCCCAGAGCACGAAACTGCGCGAGCGGTCGCTAGGGATCAATGAAGCCGCACGGTCCCCGTAATGCAATCGTACGATTCCCCCTGTCGAACGGCTCTGTCAGCGCAAAGGCTATGGCGCGCCTTCCATCAACTGCCGCGCGAGCAGATCGGCATGCGGCGTCAGCAAGAGAAAGTCGCGCGCGCAAAGGTAAAGCCGCCGCGCAGCCCATGTCTCCGACAGTGGCAGGATGGCAAGGTCCCGACGCAGCGTGCTCGCCAATACCTTGGACAGGATCGATACGCCGACGCCTGCCTCGACCAACATTGCCACATGCTCGACGCTGCGCAACTGGACGCGGTAGTAGAGCTGGCGACCAAGACGCGACGCGCGTTCCGCAAGGTGTGTTTCGAGCGCACTATCGGCCATGCCGACAACCGGTTCGCCCAGAATTTCCGTGAAAGCGACGGACGCTTGCGTCGCCACGCGATGCGCGCGGCTGGCCACTACTACGAGTTCATCCTCTGCAATCAGATGCGTCTGCAGGTTCGCGAGGTCAGTGGTGTCGGCCACGATGCCGAGGTCCGCGCGCCGGTCCACCAGCGCCTGGACGATCTCGGAACTAGGCCGTTCTTCGAGATCGACGGCAAGATCGGGATGCGCCGCCAGGAACTGGCATAGCCGGAGAGGCAGGAATGTTGCCAGCGCTGCGCTGTTGGACAGCAGTCGAATGCGTCCTTTCAGTCCCGTGGCGTAGGTACGCAACTCCCCGCGCATCTGCTCGACTTGGCCGAGGATCGAACGGGCATGCCGGATCAGGGCCTCGCCGGCCGCGGTTGCGCGCACGCCGCGACGATTGCGCTCCAGCAACGGTGCGCCAAGCGCCGACTCCATACCCGCGATGCGCTCACTGACCGACGCCAGCGCCAGGTGCATTTCCCGCGCGCCCTGCGTGAGGCTGCCGCATTCGACGACAGTCAGGAATAGCCGCATATCGGTCAGGTCGAAGCGCACGACAAAGTCCGTCCTCTAGGTGCTTTCGTTTTTTCCGAAGTCTAGCACTGGAAATGCCAGATTGCGGACAGATGATTGCGCGCTTAGCATCCCCCCATGGAATCATTTCTTTTGGTTTTTCTGGCCGGACTGGTGGCTGGTGCAATGAATGCGCTAGCCGGAGGCGGCTCGTTTGTCAGCCTGCCTGCGTTAATCGCGGTGGGTGTGCCACCGGTTTATGCGAACACCTCCAGTACAGTTGCGTTGTTTCCTGGCGGTCTCGCCAGCGCATGGGCGTATCGTGACGGCCTGGGTCCGGTCGGGGCGGTGCCGTTGCGCGCGTTGCTAGTTGCGACGCTGTTCGGTGGCCTAGTCGGAGCGATCCTACTGCTGCGCACCTCGTCCGCAGCATTCACTTTCGTATTGCCATGGCTGCTGCTGATCGCGTGCGTTGCGCTTTCGTTCGGACGGCGGATCGGCGATGCACTGCGTGCTCGCTGGCACATTCGCGCAGGCGCGGTACTGGCCGTTCAGTTCGCGCTCGGCGGATATGGAGGCTACTTTGGGGGTGCGGTGGGGATCATGATGATCGCCACATGGGGGTTGCTCGACAATCGCGATATCAAGTACCTCAACGCTCCACGTACGCTGCTGGTCGGCGCGGCGAATCTTATTGCAGTGCTGGCGTTCATCGGCGTGCAGGCGGTGCGCTGGCCCGAGACGCTGGCCATGCTGGCCGGTGCAACCCTGGGGGGATATGGCGGCGCGCGCATTGGCCGACGCGCCTCGCCGGCAGTCATTCGAGCCGGCACGCTAGTGACAACGTCTTGCATCACGCTGGCCTTCTTCGTGAAGACCTACGCGCCGATGCTGCTGCATCGTTGAACATGTTGTGCGCCCTGCTGGAAACGATTGGATCGCTCGCCATTCTGGCAAGCATTGCGGTGCATGTAGCCATGTCGCGCTGCAAGCCTATATCTCGCGACGTTTTCGGCTCGGCTCGTCGATCCGATAGTTGCCTTGCATTCCCTTCCAGGCGCAGCAGCCACCGCAGCCGTCCGGTTCGCAGGCGAGCACGGAAAACGCCATGGCGGCAACGATCCGCAGCCGATTGATCATCGGCCGTCATACAGCGCTGCGGTGTGCAGGAGCCCGTTCTGCCTCGGCTGCTGCCGTCGGCGGCCACGGCCTGCAACGATGCGTGGCGGCCGTCGGTGTCGATCCGGGTTCGGCGACAACGTGACCGTCGAGATAGACTCCCAGTTTTCTGCCGGAACAAGACACGAATGGAAAAGCCATCGATGGAATCTGCCGTTACGCTACGCCAAGCATATCTGGTCATGTTTGAGTTCCTCGAACGAGAGGGGGAGCGTCTCGATAGGCCCGAGGTGCTCGGCGCACTTCTCGGTAGCCTGGGGTGACTCGCATGGACGTGGAGCGCCTATGGACGCTGCAGTTTCTCCAGAATGGCTTGAATGCGCTCACAGCGTGATTGGGGATGACGTGCTTGGCGGTTACACAAGCGCCGACATCAGTTTGTCGCCCGAATAACGTGCAAGTGTTCGCTTCGAGGCGCCCCGATTGTCTGGAACGCGGCGTCCGCCGCTGCACGGGCGAATTTCCTTGTTCTGCCAAACCGCGATCGGCAGCTTCGTCGCACCGGATTGCAACCTCTAAATACATCAGGATAATAGCGGTCACTCGCCGGATGAGAGACGGCGAACAGGCGTCCCTGTAACACAAACGAATTGAATAAAGGATAGCTCGTGGCGCAGCAGCAAGAACAGCCGTCTCAGGTCGAGACGTGGGCGTATCCGTTTTCTTTGAAGAATCCCGGCGCACAGCCTCCGCCGGAAGACTATCTCCGCGCGTTGAGCGCCTCCGAGGATGGCTTTTATCCGCTTGGCTCGAACGGGCTGTGGCACGGCGGTATCCATTTCGGGCAGGAAACCGCTGGCAGGTTTGACCAAGAGCACGGCGTCCGCTGTATTGCCAATGGTGAGGTCGTCGCTTATCGCATCAACGCAAGAATTCAAGAACTCACGTATCCGGGCGGGATCAAGGCGGGGGTACTCGAGCGGATTTACGCTCGTACGGCATCGGCTCGTGTTGCCAAAGCCGCGGCTGCAGCATATTGGATCAACAACAGAATGTACGAAACGGCCGATCAAGGGGCTACCGAGGACGATGTCGATAATATTACGAGAACCATCAATCCCGGCCTTTTCAAGCATTCACCTGGGCATCCAATTAACCCGGAGAACATGAGCGACATCGTTGACCGGCGAAGTAGCTTCGCCTCGATTCACAACTGGGAGGGTTTGAAGTGATGCGTATGGCAGGAATTTTTACGATCGTTCTATTGTCGCTCTTCAAATTTGATGCAGCGTGCGCACAAGACGCGATGTCACTGCAGGAGCAGACGCTTTGCAACGACGGCGAGGAGGTTTATTTCAGCTGTCCGCTCGAGAACCGAAAGACCGTTTCTGTATGCGCTAAGGGCAACACGGACCCAGGTCGAGGCTATGTGCAATACCGGTACGGTACGAAGGACAAGGCTTTCACATTTCCGAGAATGAATGTGCCTCCTGCCAGCACGGTCACGATTACGGACGTCTCGGAAGGAAGCATTCGTGGATTGCATCTGAAATTCTCGAAGGGGCCGTACACATATGTTGTTTCCTCGGTCTCGCCAGGTGAAGTTTATGTGTCGAAAAACGGAAAGATAATATTCGATAAGGAATGCCAGGCGTCGAAATACAAGAGCTTCTCGAACAAAGTCTTCGATGGAATAAATGAAGCGCCGGTGTTGAATGTTGATATTCACTGATATCGTGCTAGTGGTTGGAATGTAGTCAATTTATGGAATATTGACCCACGAAAGCCTCCGTTTTGAGATGCGCTCGCAAGTCGGAACCTACTTAATGATCGCGATGGCCTTGCACTGGGGGCAAATTCACTACATCTGCGCCGGCAAAGCGCCGCTGGAAGCCTGGCTGAAACGACGAGATATCGCTCGCCGAAGTGCGTCGGCATATGGAGCGCATTGCAGCTAGCACTTGTCTGCAACCGTCGCGCCGATCTGCTGTGTCAAATGAAAACCGGCGATCCGCTCCCGCCGACTCTGCCGCGAAACGAACCATCGCCCGCTTCGACATCGGGCCTCGCGAGGCGGAAAGAAGTCCTGCTCGACGTCATACGCGAGAGTCATCTTGTTCGAAAACGTGACTTCACTGCCGCGACGCTGACCTCACAAATTCGGCCAGATCGCGATTGAAACGCTCGGCTTCCTCGATGAACGGTGCGTGCCCCGAGTCCGCGTAGACCTTGCTCACGATGCGCGGATTCAGCGCGGTCGCGCGTGCGAGCGTCGCGTGCGTGTCGACCAGCGCGTCATGACCTCCGTAGATGAAAAGCAGAGGCACATGCGCCTTGCCCAGCCCCTGTGCGGCGAAGACCGTCATCGTCGGTACTTCCTTTTGCATGTCCCACGATGCCATCGCGGCGTTCGCGAGCAGGCGGTCAAATGTATCGTCGCCAGGCCGATGGTTGAAACACAGGCTGACGAACGTGCGCTCACCGTCGAGATGGGTCTTCAAATCCGGCGAATTCATGTCGCGATACACCTCCGGGTGATCGACGATCTGGCCCGGAGCAAGCTCGACCACGCTGTCGACGTACACAGCGCCCGCGATCGCGCGATCGCCATACTTGGCAAGGTAGTTTGATATCACCACGCCGCCGAGCGATCAGCCGACCACGACGGGCTTGTGCGCGTGCGAGCCCCGGATCACCGCTGCGAGGTCGTCCCCCCAACGGCTCCCGTCGTGATATGGCTCCGCGCCGGGTGGTTTATCGGATAGGCCGTGGCCGCGCAGATCATACGTAATGATGCGGTATTGGCGCAATTCGGCGCCCTGCACCTGCGCGTCAGGGCGGCCCGTTCGGGTTGCCGCTTTCCTGAACCGCCAGCCTTACACCATCCGCCGATGTAACTGCATAGCTGGTCGGCCCCGCGAGTGCGTCGAGCGCGGACGCGAAGAGCGTCGCCGTCAAGAGCGTGGAAATAAAAAAGTGACGGAATGTCTGTAAGCTCATTGCTTTCCCTGGAAGAGTGTCCGTGCTCTCAGTCTCAACCCTTACACAGATGTCAGAGTCAAGAAGATTCTGTTAGCATGCTTTCCATGAAAGAACCCGCTTCTGTGGAACTGCTATCGATCGGACAGCTCTGGCAGCGCACCGGCGCGAGCGTGCGATCGATTCGGCATTACGACGCAAATGGTCTGCTCGCCTCGGTACGCGCGAGTAACGGCTATCGTATGTTTCCCGAGAAAGCGGTAACGCAGGTCAAGCAGATTCAGCGCATGATCGCGACCGGATTCACCATCGACGATATCCGTGGTTTTCCGGACTGCATGCTTCTGATAGAAGGCGCCCGCTCTTGCGATCAGATCACCGACGTCCAGCGGGTACGGCTGGAAGCCATTGATCGGCAGATCGCGGACCTCGAAAAGCGTCGCGCGCGGCTTATGAAGACCTTGCTTGAAGGTGTCGTGCCGCCGGTCGACTAATAGAACTAACGTGCATCTCGTCCAGATCATCGATCGTGGTCGCATCCGCTTGCGCATTTGGGAGCGCGGTGGTGGCTCGATAGGGCTTCCCTACCATTTATCACTCAAAGTCACAAGATATAACCGGAGGACGATAACGAATGGCGGATGATGATCGCACCAAGATAATTCCCAGGGGAACACCGGAATCCGCGGCCATGTCAGCGAACGTCAAACGAGCGATGGCTATCACCGCCACTCTCAACCGGTTGACATTCGACGATGCGGACGAAGTCCGGACTTTGTTCAGCGATCTCATCGGTAAGAAGGTAGATGACAGCCTTTTATTGATACCGCCGTTCTACACAACCGGCGGGGTCGATATCAGTGTCGGGCACAATGTCTTCATAAATCAGAATTGTACGTTCTATGACCTTGGCGGTCTCAACATCGCCGACGATGTGATGATTGGACCGAACGTGAGCCTCATAACGTCCGGTCACCCCATTGACCCTTCCCAGCGGCGCAACGGCGTAATCGCAAAACCCATCGTGATCGAGAGAAACGTGTGGATCGCAGCTGGTGCGACCATTATCGGCGGCGTAACAGTAGGCGAGAACTCGGTTGTCGCGGCCGGATCGGTCGTCACTAAGGACGTGCCCCCGAATGTTCTTGTCGGTGGGAATCCGGCGAGGGTCATTCGCTCGATTGCTTGTTAAGCGAATACCCTCGTTACGGATTCACGATCTGCCGGTTAGCAAACGACCCTCGCTACGGATTCACGATCTGCTGCAGATAGTTGGTAATGATCGATTGCGTGAACCCGCATATCTGATCGACTTCACCGACACCTTGTGACGAATTGACGTACGCCCGTCCGTAACTATCGGTGTAGCCGGCGACCGTCTGCACGAAGTTTTGACCAAAGACCGTTGCGCTGACGATCACACCGGGCTGGTTGTACGCCCATTGCTGTAGATAGGTTCCATCGAGACCGATTTGAGTCTGAGGCACGAAGAACTGCGTGTAGTACTGCTGCTTCGTAAAGGGACCCGCCCAACCGCCTGTCGTCACGCCGAAACCGTCGTCGGAGAACAGGTTGTAGACGAGCGAAGTCGGCGGATACGAGGGATTGCCGCTCGCGAGGGTCTGCATCCACCATTCGTTGAGCGTCACGTAGTCATCCACCTGTTGCGCGCCGTTGTACCACACGGATAGATCGTCGTCCCGATCGGCGACGTATTGCGAGCAATCCCCGCCAGGGCCCGTGACCGATGCAATCGTTCCGTCCCACCATTGCTTATCCGGCGCGCGATTCGCATAGGTACGCGACTGAATCCCGTAGAGTTGCGAGCTGATCTGGATCTTGAGGTTGTCCGTATAGCTCTTGACGAGCTGTTGCGACAACAACGCCCAGTACTCGTCGCCGTTCACGACTGTCTGCGGCGTATAGGCCAGCATACCGAGCGCCACGCTGCGCCCGGACATCGGATCCGCGTACGGCGATTGCCACAGATTCTGCAAATCGTCCCCGCTCGCCTGCTGCAGATTGTCGTGCATCTGCGTGACGTAATCGATCGTCGCATTGGTCGCATCGACGAGCATGTTTTGATACTGCTCGAGCGAGAACGTCCCGCCACTGCTCTTGGTGGCGTCGATCGCCACCTGTACCCCGGCCGACACGAGGGAAGCCAGTACGCCGCCCACGCCCGGGATGGCGTTGAGGCAAGCCTGCACGGCGCCGAACAAGCAGTCGACGAGAATCTGCATGGTGGGATCGGCGATCGGCGCGGCGGTGAAATCGACGAAGACGCCCGTGGTCAACGACGACGCAACGCTCTCGCAGTTCTGCAGCGCCAGATACGTTTGATGCAGGACCGCGACGACCGTATCCACGTTATCCTGGCTCGCCTCGGGCAATGGCCCGAGATCGTATTCAGGAATGCCGATCAGCCCGCGCGTGGTGGCCCATTCCCATGTCGGCCAGCCTGCCGCGTACCCGATATTTTGCGCCACGCGCATCGCGGCGTTGGCCCACACGGCGGGGTCCGTGAGATCGACGAGCTTCGCCGGCTGCCCTAGTGAGAAATACAGCTGCGTATTCGGCGCGTCATAGAAGGACAGCGGCGGATAGTT
>Ga0157369_10004851_pt1 | contig 15781 bp, 14 predicted proteins | sample C25metaG_FD_113461 | JGI IMG/M metagenome (GOLD analysis project Ga0157369, IMG submission 113461) | Corn rhizosphere microbial communities from Kellogg Biological Station, Michigan, USA - C2-5 metaG | ecosystem: Host-associated > Plants > Roots > Rhizosphere > Soil | place: USA: Michigan... | reverse complement strand
GCTCACGCGCTTACTTCTTTTTCGACTCGATGTAGTCGATCGCGTCCTTGACGGTCTTGATCTTCTCGGCCTCTTCATCGGGGATGTCGAGGTCGAACGCCTCCTCGAACGCCATCACCAGTTCGACGATGTCGAGCGAGTCCGCGCCCAGGTCGTCGACAAACGATGCGCTCGGGTCCACCTGGCTCTCGTCGACCCCAAGTTGTTCCACAATGATCTGCTTTACCTTCTCAGCTACCGCCATGAATTGTTCTCCTGTGCTCGCAAATACGTGCGCCGCAAATCTCTAAGCTACCTCATCGTCCTGGTGGTTTTGCAACCTCGGTTCGCAATCGCCTACTGTAGCAATTGACCCAGACCATTAAGATGTAGATATTGTCCGGTCGCCCGCGTGTCCTCTATTTGCACGGCTTCGCTTCCAGCCCCGCCTCCCGGAAGGCACGCTTTTTCGCGGAGAAGCTCCTCGCGCTCGGCTTCGCCGTCGAAATTCCCGATTTGGCCGAAGGCGATTTCCAAGGATTAACACTGACTAAGCAGCTGGCTCGGATCGAACGCCTGGGCCGCCATGAGCCCGCCATCGTCATCGGTTCGAGCCTGGGTGGATATCTGGCCGCTCTCTACGCCGCACGCCATCCGGAAGTCGACCGCGTAATCCTGCTCGCGCCCGCCCTTCGCTTCCATGCGCTCTGGACCGCCGAGTTTGGACCCGAAAGGCTTCGGCTCTGGAGGGAAAAAGGCAGTATTCCGGTCTTCCATTACGGAGCGGGCCGTGCCCAGCTGATTGACTATCAATTGATGGAGGACGCCCGTAGCTTCGAGCCCGAGCCCCAATTTTCGCAACAGTGCCTGATCTTTCACGGTGATCGAGACCCGGTTGTCCCGGTTACCCAATCGGTGGAATTTGCCGCCACGCGTCCGAATGTTCACCTAATCCGGCTCGCTTCGGGCCATGAATTGACCGATGTGTTGGATGAGATCTGGGAAAAATCTGAAAAATTCCTAACCGCCCACCCTGCGGTAAAATGATCAAATAAGCGTGGACTACGCTAGACTGGCGTACAGGTGCAGCGAAATTTGCAACTGTGATTTTTCATATCACGTCCAAGATTGCGGAGAGTAGCGTCGTATATGGGGAGTTCGTCGGCGGAGTGGACAGCAACCAACGAGCTGAAAAAGGAAGCCATGGAGCGTGATTCTCAGGTAGCTCACACAGATACCCATCTCGATAACCTGTTGATAGCGAGCGACCTGGAAGCACCCTGGTACAAATCGATCGTACAGGGTATCCGTGAAATCATAAGTCCGCCGAAGCTCCCGCCGCTTGAGCTGACCTCTCTGCCCGGTGAAAGCTCCTATCTCGGGGCCTCTAGCAAGATCGAACTGCCCTGGTACAAATCTTTAGTCGCCAACGTTCGGGAGCTGATCAATCCTCCCAAGTTGCCTCCTTTGGAAGTTACTTCCAAACCCGTCGAAGTCGGGTCGATCTGGGGCGCATATGGCGGTGGCGGTACTCGCTCTGGAACCGCTTCGGTTTTGATCCACGTCGGCGTGGTGGTTTTGTTGCTCGTATTCTTCCAAACACCCACAGGAAGGAAAGTTGTCCAGCGGGTCACTGATATCTACTACGTCCCGCCTTACAAACTTCCTGCGGCCGCCCAGAAGGCGCAGGGCGGCGGAGGCGGCGGTGTGAAATCTCCTATTCCGATCAGCCGCGGCGAAGCTCCCAAACCGGCACCCAAACAATTTATACCGCCGGCAATGGCTGTTCCGAAGCCCACATTACCGGTTACGCCGACCATTACGGCTCCCGCTCCGCAAATTGTTGCCGATCAATACGGCGATCCGTTGAGCAAACTCGACCAAAACTCCGCTGGCCAGGGCGCGAATGGCCTGGGTAACGGAAAAGGCGGTGGTCTCGGCAATGGCGACGGTGATGGCTTGGGCAGTGGTAGTGGCGGCGGCAGCGGCGGCGGCGCCTACCGCATCGGAGGCGAAGTCTCCGCGCCAGTCCTTGTCAGTAAGGTAGAGCCCGAATATTCCGAAGAAGCCCGCAAGGCTAAATACTCCGGAGAAGTTTTGTTATCGATCGTTGTCGACGCTACCGGCGTTCCCCGCGACATTCATGTGATTCGGCCTCTCGGTCTGGGCCTCGACGAAAAAGCGATCGAAGCCGTCATGAAGTGGCGGTTCCGGCCCGGCGTCAAAGGCGGCCGGCCAGTCGCTACTCAGGCGCAAGTGATCGTCAACTTCCGCCTGCTCTGACCTTCTCTACTTGGCACTCGGTGCACGGGCAAATCTTCCGCAAATGGTCGAACGAGTACATTCCCGTGCTGTGTCCGTCGTTCCAGAATATGCGGATTGCATATTGGCCGATCGGCTCAACTGAATTCATCTTGAGCGAGGGTTTGTACATCGGAAACAACTCCTGCTTCCTGTAGTCGGAGCGCTGGGGCGGCGTGCCATGCGCTCCCGTGCACGTCGCACAAGGACACTCGTCGCGCAGATAGGCTAGCGAGTAGGCGCTGTGATGACCGTCCCGCCAATCGATCTGAATACCGGTCGATTTAGAGATCGCGATATGTTCCGGGTCTGCCGCCACAGATTTTAGTTCCACTTCTCCATCCCACTCCTCAAGACGCATTCTGCGCGCGCTCGATATCGCGCACGCCGGGAATTCGCCGAAATCCCGTGATTACTCGCTCGAGCTGCTTCTTGTCGCGCACATCCATGGTGATATCGATTACCGCGCTGTTATCCGTCCGGTTCTCGTCGCCACGCGCTTCGAGCGTTCGGATGTTGCTGGATTCCGCACTCAAGATCGACGTAAGTTGATGCAGGATCCCCGGCCGGTCGTCGGTATAAATGACAATCTTCACCGGCAGCGGATCGCTTCCGCTGCGGGCCCATTCCACCGCGATCTTACGTTCCGGCTCATACATCAGGTTCTGCACGTTAGGGCATTGCGCCGAATGCACCGCTACACCCTTGCCCCGGGTGATATAACCGACGATCTGCTCTCCGCGTACCGGATTGCAGCATTTGGCGCGATACACAAGAACGTCGTCCGCGCCTTTCACGTGAATTGTTAAATCGCCGTCGGCAGCCGGCGATCCCGGCGGCGGCATTCTCGGCAGTGGAGGCGGTTCTACCGTATCCGGTTCGATAGTTTCTTCCGGCGCGACTTTCTGGAGCACTTGCCGCGCCGAAAATCGCCCGAAGCCCAGAGCCGCGTACAAGTCTTCCGCTTTGCTGACGCCGTATTCAGTCGCAACCGACGCTAGATCGTCGCTCGAAATGCGCCCCAGGCTCACGCCCCTGCGCCGCGCTTCCTTTTCGAGCGATTTCTGTCCAATTTCCACCGCCTTGGCTCGCTCCACGGCGTTGATCACGTGCCGGATCTTGTTGCGCGCGCGCGAGGTCTTCACTACCGCCAGCCAATCCCGGCTCGGTTGATGGCCCGCCTGCGTGAGAATCTCCACTACGTCCCCATTGCGCAGCGTGGTCTTCAACGGTCTCATCGAGCCGTTCACTCGCGCACCCACGCACGTGTTGCCTACGTCACTATGAATCGCGTATGCGAAATCGATAGGCGTTGCATCCCGCGGCAGGACAATCACCCGGCCGCGTGGAGTGAACGTATAGACCTCTTCGGAGTAGAGATCCACTTTGAGCGTCGAAAGAAAATCTCCCGAGTCGCTCATCTCCCGCTGCCACTCTACAAGTTGCCGAAGCCACGCAATCCGCTGGTCGTCGTCTCCCGGACCCTTGCTTCCTTCCTTATACTTCCAGTGCGCTGCGATGCCTTCTTCCGCGAGCCTGTGCATTTCTTCCGTCCGGATCTGCACCTCAAATGTCACCCCACCGGGCCCGATCACCGATGTGTGCAGCGATTGATACAGATTCGGCCGCGGCATGGCGATGAAGTCTTTGATGCGTCCGGGAATCGGATGCCATTCGTTATGGATCACCCCGAGCGCCGCGTAGCAATTCTTCACCGAGTCGGTAATAATCCGTACCGCCAGCACGTCGTACACCTGGTCGAGCGTGATCCGCTGCCGCTTCAGCTTGAGGTATACCGAATACGCCCGCTTCACCCGCCCATGCACCCGTGCTGGAATATCTTCGCGCTGAAGCTTCTGCTCAATCTGTGTCTTTAAAAGATGGAGCAGTTCTTCGTGCTGTGCATGCTTGGCGTCGATTTCGCGCATCAGGTCCGCTGCTGCTTCCGGTTGCAACGCCTTGAACGCTAGGTCTTCCAACTCGCCGCGCACCTTGCCCATTCCGAGCCTGTGCGCGATCGGCGCATAGATGTCAATCGTTTCCTGCGCGATTGCTTGCTGTCTGTCGGGCGATAAAGAGGTCAGCGTGCGCATGTTATGCAGCCGGTCTGCCAGCTTTACGATGATCACGCGGATGTCGGTGGTCATGGCGAGCAGCATCTTGCGCAGGCTCTCCGCCTGCCGGTCGTCCCGATTGCCGAAACTGATCTTGCTCAGCTTTGTCACGCCATCCACGCAACGCGCTACGTCTTCGCCGAATTTTTCACGCAGTTCGTCGAGTTTGGCGCTCGTGTCTTCGAGCACATCGTGCAGCAGTCCTGTTTCGATACATACTAGGTCCATCTGCATATCCGCCAGAGTGTGCGCCACCGCGAGCGGGTGCATGATGTATGGCTCGCCCGACTTCCGCTTCTGCGTCTTATGCCGCTCGGCGGCGAAATGGCACGCTTCTTCGAGTTTGGTCAGATCCTCCTTCGGGCGAAGTGCACGCACCTTTTCCTCGAGGCTGCGGTACAGTTCCTCCACTTGGGGAAGTTCCAGGACACCGGTGGACATCGGAGCTACTACTAGGTTAGAGCAACGCCTTATTAATCTAACCGTAGCAATTGCCCTCTATGCTGAATCTATAATCCATGCGCTTCGGGTCAAGATTCTTTCTTCTCGCTATTTCCCTCGCGGCGATCCAGCTATTTGCTCAATCGGAAGTCGGTTCCACTGGCGTAAACGGCACCATCACCGATCCCTCCGGTGCCATCGTAGCCGGTGCAAAAGTCACCGCCACGAATACCGGCACCAACTTCACGCGGCAAACCACCAGCACGGCCGCCGGCTTATACAGCCTGGGGAATCTGCCGGTCGGTGCTTACAACCTCAAAGTGGAAATGGCGGGCTTCAAGACGGCCGAACAAAAAAATCTTGCGCTGGCAGTGGGCGCCGTCGCTACCGTAAACCTGCAGCTCGAGATTGGAACATCGAGCGAAACCGTCAGCGTGACCGGCGAAGCGCCCCTGGTCGAGACCAGCCGCTCGAGTACGAGTACCGCCATCTCTTCGCGTCAGGTACAGGATCTGCCCATCAACGGCCGTAATTTCTTGGATTTCACGTTACTGACCCCGGGCGTAGTCCGCGATCCTACACGCAGCGGCGACATCTCTTTCGGAGGGCAGCGCGGCACCTCAAACAGTCTGCTGATTGACGGCTCGGATGCCAACAACACCTTCTACGGCCAATCTACCGGCCGCGCGGGCACCGGCCGCAGCCCTTACTCGTTCAGCGAAGACGCCGTACAGGAGTTTCAGGTCAATACCAACAATTACGCCGCGGAGATAGGGCGTGCCGGCGGTGGTGTCATTAACACCATCACCAAATCCGGCACCAACGCCTTTCACGGCGACGCGTTCGAGTTTTATCGCGACAAAGCGCTGAATGCCAATAGCTGGGACAACAACGCCCTCGGTCGGCCCAAGCGGGCCTATCATTTCAATCAATTTGGCGGCAGTGCCGGTGGACCCGTCATCCAAAACAAGCTGTTCTTCTTCTTTAGCTACGATGGCCAGCGCAACACCACTCCCAACACCGTCGCGCCGGGCGCACTGCCTGCGGCCAATGATGCGGCCGGCCAGGCCGCTTTCGCGTCCCTGCAGCAATATTTCGTGTCCTATGCCAACAGCTTGAACAACAACGTATACCTGGGAAAAGTGGATTGGAATCTCACTGATAATCAGCGCGTCAGCTTTCGTTACAACGCCAATCGTTTTCAGGGCGTCAACTATGAAAATTCGGGTCCCACCAGCGCGGAGGGTCACACCGGTAACAGCAACGTGTCTACAGACAATGCCGGCGCCATCTACACCAACGCCCTGAGCACCAACACGGTTCTTGAAGGCCGCTTCTTTTACACGCGCGACTACGAGCCCGGTTTCGCCAATTCCGACACTCCCGAAACGATTATTCAGCAGAATGGAACCCCTGTTATTTCGTTTGGAAGAAACAGCTTCAGTCCCCGTTCGGCCAATATCGATACTCTCCAGCCGACCGTGACGCTTTCTGTCACCAAAGGGGCTCATTCCATGAAGTTCGGCGCCGACATGATCTTCCAGCAGATTGCCAACTTCTTCCCGGGCAACTTCGGCGGCTCCTATTCCTTTACGAGTTACGCCAACTACGCCAACAAAATCCCGGCCTCCTTTACGCAAGCCTTCGCTGGTCCGAATACCACCGGAGCGACTGTTTATCCCAATGTGGACGAATATGCGTTTTTCGCCGAGGACAGTTGGCGGGTGTCGCGCCAGCTCACCCTAAACTACGGCCTGCGCTACGACTATTTCGATTACGCCCAACCGCCGGTGCTGAATCCCGATGCCTCGCTCACTGCGATGAACATTCGCACGAATCGCATTCACATCGATCCGGCCGACGTCTCGCCGCGTTTCGGCTTCGCTTACTCGCCGGGCCAAGATAACAAAACTGTCATTCGTGGCGGCTATGGAATTTTTTATGCCGTTACACCTTCTATCTTCACCGGCACTGCGTTCACGCAGAACGGCATCCAGGTGCAGTCCTTCACCTTCAATGGCGCGGCTATTCCAGTCACCTATCCGGACCTGCTTGCCGGCATCCCCACCACCAATCGCACGCCCAGCCTGTTTGTTTTCTCGAATGATTTCCGCAATCCGCGCACCCAGCAATGGAATCTCAGCTTCGAGCGTCAATTCGGTGCCAGCACTTCCATCACGCTTGGATATCTCGGCGTCAAGGGCGTGCACCTGCCGCGCACGCGCGATATCAATCTATTTCCGGCCGTACCTGTTACCGCCCCTGTTCAGGGCGGCGGCTCGTTCACTTTCTACCGGCATCCTACGCTCCGGCCGAATCTGAATTATGGTCGTATCTGGCTCGCCGACAGCGGCGCCGATTCCACTTATCACGGCGCATTCGCCCAATTCACCCGGCGCTTTTCTCGCAGTTTTCAAGTGCAGACATCCCTCACTTGGTCGCACGCCATTGATGACGATCCCGATGCCACGGCCGTCGTCTTCGGCACGGACGATGCGAAACTTGTGCAGAACAATCTACTGCCGAATCTCGATCGCGGCGATGCCAACGCAGATATCCGGCTTCGGTTTCTTTTTTCAGGCGTATGGGACATCAACTATGTGCCGATGACCGCCAATCGATTTCTGCGCGCTGTTGCGAACGGCTGGCAAGTCTCTACCATCGCCACGCTGCAAAGCGGCCGCCCTTACAACTCGACCATTGGCTCCAGTTCAGACGTCAATAACGACGGCAATCTGCGCAACGATCGAACACCCGGTCAAGGCCGCAATTCACTGCGCGGTCCGAATTACTTGAACGATGATGTGCGCGTCTCACGCTTTTTTCAGCTGCTGACCGAGCGTGTTCGGCTGCAACTGATCGGCGAGGCCTTCAACATCACCAATCGCGTGAATTTCATCTCCCTGCGCACTACCCAGTACAACTACACTGGCGCGCTTTTTGTCCCGCTGAACACGGCGCTTACGCCCGCGCCCGGAAGCGCTGCCGCCGATCCGCGGATCCTCCAATTGGCCGCCAAAATCGTCTTCTGATGCTCTACTATTCCAGAGCTTTCAGTAATTCCTGTCGCACGGGCCAACTCGCCAGAACTTCTTTCCGCACTCTGTGAAAACTTCCCGCCGCGATCAAGCCGGTGAGATCCGCCGGGTTGGGTTGCCGCTGCGCCCGCTGGAGCCCGAGTTTCAGCATTTTGGTCTCAATTTCGAGTTGCGCCCGCGCCGTTTCAGCGCTCGCTTCGATCGGAAAGGTCGCTTCGAGTTCGACCAGGAAGACTGCCTTTTTGTCGGTTGCTGGACCTAGCGACAAAATCACGCGATCGGCTGACTGAAGAGAAATTGCAAGTATGCGCACCGGCAAAGGCAGAGTATCCGGTTTCGTCAGCAGCGCTTTGGATACGCTCACCCAAACCGGGTTGGTCGGAGCTTGGTCCTTCACTGCGGGAGATTGCCGCCGCAGTGTTTCCGCCGCTGCGCTATTGGCGCTGATCGACAAGCCGGCTACGTCGGGCTGAACGCGTACCAGGTTCGCCCAATAGCCGGATTTGCTGGCGGAAACCACACAGGATTCCCTTTGGCACGTCCCGCCATGTGCCACGGAATACTGTTTCAATTTGTCCCATTGAAACCGGCCGTGTACCAGAAAAAAAAATTGCTCGCCGTCCGAAGCTCCGGCTAGTGCATTCACGTCCCGCGTGTAATCGAACTCCGTCTGCCGGACGAATTCTTCGTAATCCTTTTCTTGAATCGGACTCGCCCCAGTCAGCAAATGGAGCAATCCGGCTTTGCGCAGCGCCCCTAGATCGGCATAGAATCTCGTGAAATCGCCCGGGGGCAGTTGCTTTACCAGATCTATGCTCGATCGCACAAAGCGATGGCGCTGTGTGTCGACTACGGATAGAATTGCCGCCCCGGCGAGCGCCAGTATTGCTATGGCGACCCAGATCGTGCGTTGGCCCATCAGGCCGGAGCAAGCTCCACCACACGCGCCGCCTTCCATAAGGCTACATATGGCTTCAACTCTTTCATCAATGCACTGAACTGATCGAGAGTCAGCGATTGCGCGCCATCGCTGATCGCTTTCTCAGGATGCGGATGCACCTCCATGATCAAGCCATCCGCGCCGATCGCCACCCCGGCGCGTGCCAACGCCGGAACCAGGCTGCGTTTCCCGGTCGCGTGGCTGGGGTCCAGGACCACCGGCAAGTGCGACAACTCATCTAGCACCGGCACTGCCGTGATATCGCAGGTGTTGCGCGTGGCCGTTTCGAATGTGCGTATGCCGCGCTCGCACAGAATCACATCCGGATTGCCATGCGCCACAATATACTCGGCGGACATCAGAAGTTCCTTGATCGTCGAACTCAACCCTCGCTTCAGCATCACCGGCCGCTGCGCCTTGCCGAGCGCTTTAAGCAGCGCGAAATTCTGCATGTTGCGCGCCCCGATCTGCAAAATATCGGCGTACTCGGCGACCATCTCCACATCGCCGTCGCTCATGACCTCGGTGATGATGCCCAGGCCCGTCTCGCGCTTGGCTTTTTGGAGCAGCTTCAACCCTTCCAGTTCCATTCCCTGAAAATCATAGGGCGAAGTGCGCGGCTTGAATGCCCCGCCGCGCAGGAATGTGGCGCCATGCTCCGCCACAAAGTGCGCCGTCTCGAGAATCTGCTTCTCGCTTTCCACCGAGCACGGCCCCGCCATCACGACAAATTCATCGCCGCCAATCTCGCGCCGATTTGCCACAATTCGAGACTTGTTCGGCTGAAACTCCCGGCTGACAAATTTGTAGGGCGCCGAAATGCGTACGGCTTTCTCCACTTGCGGCATCGCTTCGAGCGATTCGAGACATGCCGTCACGTCTCCTACGCCTACCGCGCCGATCACTACCCGCTCCTCGCCGGCAATCGAATGCACCTTATACCCAAACTCCCGGATGCGGTCGCACACCGCATCGATCTCCTCTTTCTTCGCATGCACTTTCATCGAAATGATCATTTGCCCCTCACGAGTGTTCGCATGAAATAAAAAGACCCACTCGTTTCCGAGTGGGCCTCCTTTTTACCGTTTCGCCGCTGTCTCAGTATTTCGCGGACGCCCCTCGGCCCAATCCTGGCGATTGCCAAAATCGATAGCCAAAAAAGCTGACCGCGTACGCAGGCATGAATCTAGTAGTATCACACAGCCGGGATGTGCCACGTTCGGAAGTTAGACTGGAGAGTATGAGATGGGTTTGCGCCCTGACAGTCTTCGCAACATTTCTAGTCACACTTCCCGCTGCCCCACCTGCACAATCTTCCCAAAAACGAACTACCGCCCATCGGAAGACCTCCAGAGCCAAACGAGGGCCCTCCTACCAAACGCACCCGGATACGGATCGTTACAAGGAGATCCAGCAGGCGCTTGCCGACAAAGGTTATTACAAAGGTGAAGTGAACGGCCAGTGGGGCGACGATTCAGTTAACGCCATGAAACAGTTCCAGGCGGATCAGAAGATCCCGGATGACGGAAAAATCAGCGCGCCGACGTTGATTGGCCTGGGCCTCGGTCCCAAGCATGACGCCGCGCCTCCGGCGAAACCTGCAGAACAATAAACCTGTGGAAGAACACGAAGTCTACGCCGCCATCGGCGATGAAGGGTTCGACCGGCTGATCGCGGCATTCTATAAGCAGATCCCCGGCGACGAGATTCTCGGCCCGATGTATCGCGGGCGCGATCTTGCCGCTGCCGAAGAGCGCCTCCGGGGTTTTCTCATTTACCGTTTTGGCGGTCCGCAAACTTACATCGAAAACCGCGGCCATCCCCGCCTCCGTATGCGCCACGCGCCCTTTGTGATCAATCAGGCCGCTCGCGACCGCTGGATGCAACTGATGCGGACCGCACTGCTCGAAACAAATCTGCCTTCGGAACCCACCGACGTTTTACTTTGCTTCTTCGAGTCGACTGCCTCGGCAATGATTAACCGGATAGAATAACGACTGCATGCGACTCCTTGCTCTCCTTGCACTTCTTTCTCCTCTTACAATCGCTTCGCCTATTGGTTCGGTTAATCAACTGGTTGTCTTTGGTGACAGCCTTTCCGACAACGGTAATGCCGCAATTTTCGCGGCCTCCATGGGAATACCGTTTCCACCGCTCTCGAACGGTCCACTATGGATCGATCAATTGGCCCCCAAATTATCTCTCCCCGATCCGCAGCCATTTCTTGCGGGAATGGGCGGCACAAACTATGCTGTCGCTACCGCGCAAACCGGATCGAATGGACTGAGCGGCGTCTCCGATCAGTTGGCCGTGTTTGCCGCGACCCATCCCGGTGGCGCGCCGGCCAACGCGCTCTACACGCTGTGGGCCGGTGCTAATGACATCTTCAACGGCGGCAATCCGGTTTTGGCGGCTGACAACATCTTCAACAATATTCTTAGTCTCGCGGCTGGCGGCGGCAAATACTTTCTCTGGCTCAACCTGCCCGATCTCGGGCTCACGCCACGCGCCATGACAGCCGGCCAGACTATCCCGGCCAATCTTGCTTCCAGCGCGTTCAATGCGGAATGGGCGATCGACCTGGGTAAGCTGCAGGCGCAGGGAATTAACGTCGTCGGCGTGAATGTAGAAGCTCTCTTTGCCCAGATCGTCGCAAATCCAGGGGCGTTTGGCTTCAGCAACGTGACCGATCCCGGGCAAGGTCAACCGAATCCCAACTCCTATCTTTTCTGGGATGATGAGCATCCCACCACGGCGGGCCACGCCTTAGTCGCCGATCTGGCGTTTGCCGATCTTACGGTCCCCGAACCGGCAAGCATTGCCTTCGCCATGCTAGGCCTCGTCAGTTTGGCTTTGTGGAAGCGGCGCGAAAAGAAAGCGTGATGGTGCGGCGGTCTTCGCCCGCATGCGCGATCCGAATCTCCGCCCTTTCTTCCGGCATGAGTTCCGGGAAGCGCTCACCCCATTCGATCAGTGTGAGTGCCGGCCGTTCAAATAGTTCTTCGAGTCCCACGCGCCGCGTCTCTTCACTTGTATCCAGCCGGTAGAGGTCCACATGGTAAATCCGTACCGGATCGCCATATTCGTGGATCAGCGTGAACGTGGGACTCGAAACTTCGTCCGCGGGGGCTGCGCCGAGCGCCTCCACAATCCCTTTGGCTAGCGTGGTCTTTCCGGCGCCCAAATTGCCGATCAGCAAAACCACTCCCTGCTGGGGCAGTAACGGCGCCAATCGGCTGCCGAGCATTCGCGTTTCCTCGTCCGAATTCGTATCAAAGCGCAGGACGGACTTCATGCATTGCCTGTGGCACAAAATCAAGCAGATCTGTTGCCATCGCCGCCTCTTCGCCCCAATGTTCGCCCGCGAGTTCTCCACAGCGGCCGTGCAGCCACACGGCGGCCACTACTGCGCGGCGCCAGTCTTTAATATGTTGCGCCATCAGACCGGCAACTATCCCGGTCAGCACATCACCTGTCCCGCCTGTCGCAAGAGCCGGCGAACCAGTGGGGTTTATCCAGGTTTCTCCATCGGGAAACGCGATTACCGTATGATCGCCCTTAAGTACAACCGCTGCCCCACTCTCCCGGGCCAAACCCTGCGCTGCACCTAGCCTGTCCGCCTGGACTTGCTTGGTCGATTTTCCAATCAGGCGGCCCATCTCGCCGGGATGCGGCGTCAGCACACGAATCTTTTTCGTGGCCGGCAGCGCTCCAGCGAGCGCGTTCAGCGCATCGGCATCGAAGACGGTGGGAATCTCGGCCTCTTCGTACAGCCGTTTTACGAAACGAATTGTCGCCTCTTCTGTGCCTAGGCCCGGACCGACCGCGAGGACCGTCATCTTTTTTATAAGTTCGAAGATATTGCCATCCAGAAATTCGGTCATGAGTTCCGGCCGCGCCGGAACCGGAGCGTCCTTTGGTATCGCTACCGTGACCAGACCGGCGCCGCTGCGATACGAACCCAATCCGCTCATGGCGGGAGCACCGCTCTTGCCTGGGGAGCCGCCCACCACGAGCACGTGCCCATACATGCCTTTGTTCGAGTCGCGGGGTCGCCTAGCGAATAAATGGCGAATATCGTCGGGCGTTGTCAGCCTGAGCTGATAAATTGGGTTCGTTTCGCAAAATCGGTCGGGCGTGCCGATATTAGCGACGACCAGCTTACCCGTGCGCTCGTAGTTCTTTACGGCTGTGAACGTAACCGTGTAATCGACCTGCAAATTCCCGGAGGGGACGTCGACCGCCACCTTTTTTGCCAGGGGAAACTTTTCGTCGATCATGCGAATGCCATCGAGCGCCCGCCCGCGCGGTTCGCCCTTCGAGCCGGTGCCCAAAATGGCGTCCACCACGATCGTCGCAAAATTGGCTTCGAACGGTAATTCGCGCACCACCGGACAGCCGCAGGCATCGAGCATGCGCCGGTTGGCCAGCGCGTCGCCCGTTAATTCCTCCGCCGGAAAAAGCTCGAGAACCGTCAGCTCGCGGCAGAGCTTGCGCGTGAAAAGCTGGCGCGCGACGACGAAGCCATCGCCGCCATTATTTCCCTTGCCGCACATCACCACTACGCGCTGCGCGGAAAGCGGAGCGAACGTCTCACCTAAAAAATCGACCACGCGGCAGCCGGCATTTTCCATCAGGATCAACCCTGGAATGCCGCTTTCGATCGTGAGGCGGTCCACCTCCCGCATTTCGGCCGCGGTTAGAATCTTCATGCCGTCTGTGTCTCCCTCGCCAGCAGCAGCGTCATATCGTCCTGCAGTTCAGGCGTACCGGTCCAGCTGCGAACCGCGTCTAGAACGATCTGGATGATTTCATCGTCCTGATCGTGGGCATGTTTTTGTACCAGCTCGATCAGCCGTTGTTCGCCGAACATTTCGCCGTAAGCATTTTCCGGCTCGGTGATGCCGTCCGTGTAGCAGACCAGCAGGTCACCCGTCGTGAGAGCCATCGAGCTTTTGTCGTATTGCGAAAAAGGAAATGCACCCACCACCGTTCCATTCGAATCGAGTGGAACGACGCTGCCGTTGCGGAACAGAAGAGGCGACAGGTGGCCGGCGTTCGTGTAAGTCAGTTTGCGGCTTTCCTGGTCGAACATGGCGAAAAAGAAGGTAGCGTATTTTTCCGGTGAAGTATGCGCGTAGATCTGCCGGTTCAGCTTGGAAACAACTTGCGACGCGTCGATTTCAGAAATTTCATCTGAGATCTGAGCGCGCAAAGCGGCCTGTAGTGTGGCCATCAGCAGCGCAGCCGAGATGCCCTTGCCAGCCACATCACCTATCGCAAAGGCAAGCTTTCCGCTCCCGATTTCCTGGTAGTCATAGTAGTCGCCCGAAACCATACGTGCCGGATCGCACTGCGCGGTGAGGCGCAAACCGCGAATCGGAGCAGCGTTTCTAGGGTAGAGCTGATACTGGACTTCGCGCGCAATCTCAAGCTCCGTCTGCAGGCGCTCCTTCTCCTTTTCCACCGCGAACAGGCGTTCGAGATTGGAGGTCATTTGATTGAATGACTGGCCCAGCTCGCCGAGCTGGTCGCCGGCCCGGACCGGAATGCGATGATGAAAATCACCCAACAACACGCGCCGTGTCCCTTCGTAGAGTTGATGGACCGCACCTGTCAGCCGGCGCGACAGGGAGATGCCAATGATCACAGCGACCAGTTCCACCAACAGGAACAGGATCGCTACGATGACAAACAATGTCGACAGGTAGCCGCGCAAAAATTCCGCTTTAGAGAAAAACGTCGTGAGGACCGCGGACGTGCGCGAATGGACCCACAGATAACAATCGAATGTGCGGTTCGGCGTGTCGAGATGGTAGCTGGGAACCGTAGATGGTAGAAACACCTGAAAATCCAGAAGGCTCATGGCAGGCGGAACACGGCTGCGGCGGCGATTGCTGCTGGTGTAATCCGGATCCTCCGGCGATCCATTGTCTTTAGCGCGAAGAGAACCCGCAGTCGCCCCGTTTCGCCTGCCTGGCTCAAGAAGGGCGATTGCTCCGAGGTTAGGAACGAGTCCTTCGATGAATTCATCCGAGAGCGGGGCAAGCGCTGTCACTTGCACCTTGCCCCGGACACGGTGCGCCCAACCATAGAAGTGCCCGTTCCAGACCAGCAATCCATTCGCGTCCTTCCATCCGCCTGGTAGATTGAGCGCCGGACTGGCCGGCGGAAAACGCCGCGAGCCGTCCTCATCATCGACATAGAAAGCAATATCGGGAAACCCTCTGCGGAAGGCTAGCTGCATCTCGGCCGCGGCTTCGGAACGCTGCGCGGGCGGCATTCGCGACAAGCTGTCGACCACGCCATTGATTGGATCGAGCCGCCGGTCCAAAGCGGTGCTCGCCAGATAGATGGCGATTTCGTTGGTGAATCCCCAGGCGCCCAGTCCAATCAGAACAAAGAGCAGCAAGATGGGAAGCGCGCCCATCAGGCCATACACAAACAGCAGGCGATTGCGAACACTCCACAGCAGGTGGCGTTGGGTGAATCGCAAAGCTCGCACGGAAAGGATGATCGCAAGGACTATAATTGCGAGCAGCGTCAGGAACGCAAGCACTCCGTGGCCGGAGAAATAGAGCGCAAAATACAGCACGAGAGAGCCCAAAAAGGCTATCCCGGACTTTCCTAGGCGCTCCAGGGCTTCGCGAACACGCGACATCTTATCAAGAGTATCGCGGCAGCGCCGCCCGTCCTCAGCCGCCCGAACCTAGCTCGGAGCGAATCGCTGAGGCGATGCGTGAAGTCCACTTGTCCACGTCTTCATCCGTGTTGGCTTCGATCATGACGCGTGCGAGCGGTTCGGTGCCGGAGAAGCGAACGACCACGCGCCCGCTGCCTGCGAATTCGCGCTCGGCCGCCTGAATCTCGGCCTGCACGCTCGCGAGTTCGGTGAGCGGGCGCCGGTGTTTCACACGCACATTGACGAGCTTTTGCGGAAAAGTTTTGATTTCCGCCGCGAGATCGTC
>Ga0157369_10004850_pt1 | contig 15783 bp, 11 predicted proteins | sample C25metaG_FD_113461 | JGI IMG/M metagenome (GOLD analysis project Ga0157369, IMG submission 113461) | Corn rhizosphere microbial communities from Kellogg Biological Station, Michigan, USA - C2-5 metaG | ecosystem: Host-associated > Plants > Roots > Rhizosphere > Soil | place: USA: Michigan... | reverse complement strand
CCAGGGCGACGCGACGGGCATCGCTTCGCTGACCGGACTGCACAAGATCTACACCGCCGAAGGCGGCCAGGTGTACATCTACGCGACAACTGACGGCCACGCCATCAATAACCAGTACGTCACCGTCACGGGTACGGCATACGACGTGGCGTATATGGACGGCCTGAGCGACGCGAACAATACGGTGTATTGAGCGGTGCTGGCGGGGTTAGCGGAGTTAGATTGAGCGAACCCACTGCAGTGCGGTAAAGCGCTAACTTCCCATATGAGCGAGTCCGTCACCGATACGTTCACTGCCGATGTGATGGCGATAGCGGCGCATCGCGACGATGTGGAGCAGACGTGCGGCGGAACCCTGTTGCGGTGCGCAGCCCGCGGACTGCGCACCGCGATTCTCGATTTGACGCGAGGAGAAGCGGGCACGCGCGGAACGGCGGAAGACCGGGCGCGCGAAGCAGATGACGCGGCACGGATTCTGGGCGTGCGCTGGCGGGACGCACTCGACCTGCCCGATGGCGCGATCGCGAACACCCTGGAGAATCGCGTCAAGATTGTCCACGTGCTGCGGCAGCTTCGGCCTCGCGTGGTGATCCTTCCCTATTGGCAGGCGCGGCACCCCGATCATGCGATTGTTGCGTCGCTGGGATACGAGGCGTGCTTCCTCTCGGGGCTTGCGAAGATCGACACGGGAACGAAACCGCATCGCCCATTCAAGATTGTTTATGCAAGTCTCTATGCCGATGTGCGTCCGAGTTTCGTGGTGGACATCACGCCATTCATCGAGCAGCGCCACTCCGCGTTGATGGCTTACCGCTCGCAGTATGCCAACCAGGCGGCGGGAGGTGGACTGTTTGTTGCCGAGGAGGAGATTCGCGAGCGCACGTTCGCCGAAGCACGGCATTATGGATTGCTGGCTGGGGTGCTTTACGGTGAGCCCTTTGTGCAAAAGGAAGTGGGGCTGGTGGACGACCTGACGCTGATTCCAGTGCAGTCAATCTAGTCTTAGCCATTGCAGACCAGATGCTGGCCATCAGAATAATTGGCTTACCACGTTCATCGAGGGTTCTGTTGCGATTGCGCCAAACAAACAGGCGGTCCATCCTCCCACAAGGAACGGACCGCCTGGTTTGCATTCCGGGAAACTTGCTTCCGGAAATGTGGAAGACAGCTTTCTAGCTCTTAGCTTTTAGCTCTTAGCTTTAGCTTCCAGCTGCTGCCTGATGCCTGGCAGATTACAGAGTCCTCTTGAACAGCGGCGTGGCGATGAGCAGGGTGCCGATGCCGAAGGCGAACAGGAACAGCAGGTCCGTCTGGATCGAGACGAAGCCGCCGTCCTTGAGCAGGATCGACTTGAAACCGTGAATAGCGTAGGTGAACGGATCGACGAAGGCGATCTTCTGCAGCCATTTGGGAAACTGCGAGATGGGCGAGATGGCTCCCGAGGGAAAGAACAGCAGCGTGTTGAGCACTCCGAACATGGCGCGCGGCACGAGCGGATCGTCGACGCGAACCATCATGAGGAACATCATGCCGTTGAATGCGATGGAGGTTCCGAGGATCAGCAGCAGGAGGTTGAGGATGGCATCGGGATGGAAGATGGTTCCCAGTCCAGCCATCAACGAGCCGATCACCGTGAGACATATACCGGAGAGCACGGCCTTGATGGCGCCGGCAGCGTTCAGCCCCATGACTAATTCGAGCTTACTTATCGGCGTGACGAGGTATCCTTCGTGCACGCCGCGCGCCTTGTCGTCGATGTAGAGCATGCCGCCGCCGATCATCACGGAGATATACATGGCCAGGGCGATGGAGCCGGCGAGAAGGTATTTCATGTATTCGACGTAGGGGTAGATTTCGACGATGCGCAGGGCGATATCGGTGACGACGCGCCTGGGGACATCGGGTTGGTTCAGCGCATCGACCAGCGACTGCATTTCAGACTCGATTGCGCCGCTGACAATCTGATCGGTGTTATCGACCACAAGCGCGATGCGCGGCGTGTTTTTGGCGTAAACGCGGTGCGAAAACTGTGGCGGGATAATGACGGCGGCATCCACTTTGCCGGTGCGAACGTCTTCGCGCGCCTGCTGCTCGTCCGTGTAGGGGACAGTGGTGAACGTGGCGATATTCACTCCGACGGCAGTAAGAGCCTCGTGCACGCGCACGGCCTGCGGTCCGAGATCCTGGTCGACAACAGCAACGCGCGCGCCTTTGACATGCCCGCCAAGGGCGTGGCCGAGAATGACGAGCTGCACGATGGGCAGCATCATGGACATGATCATGAGCACGGGCGACCGGAAGAACTTGCGCATTTCGCGTTCGACGATGGCCAGGAATCGGTTCATGGCTGTACTCCCGGCCGCGGCGGCATTTGAAACACGGCCTTGACCTGCTCGTCGCGAAGCTGGCGGCCGGTGTAGTGGACGAATACGTCGTCAAGGGAGGTGTTCTGCACGCTGAGCGAGGTCAACTGCTCGCCCAGACCGGCTGCCATTTCGACAAGCTGAGTGGTGGTCTGGGAGCCGTTGGAAGTGAGTACGCGATAGACTCCGGCCGATTGCGACTGCACTTCGGTGACGCCGGTAAGCGCCTGAAGACGCGACTGCCACTCGGGATCCTCGCGATTGAACTGCACCTCCACGACGTTGGAGCCGGGCACACTCTGCTTGAGTTCGACCGGCGTGCCGAGGGCGACGAGCTTTCCGTGGTCGACGATGGCGATGCGGTCGCAGAGTCGATCTGCTTCTTCCATATAGTGCGTGGTGATCAGCATGGTGAGGCTGCGGGATTTCTTCAGGTTGTTGAGCATCTCCCAGACCGCGATGCGCGAAACGGGATCGAGGCCGGTGGTGGGCTCGTCGAGAAAGAAAATGCGCGGATTGTGAACCAGCCCGCGCGCGATTTCGAGCCGGCGCCGCATGCCGCCGGAGAGTGTTTTGGTTTGCGCGCCGCGCCACTTGGTCAGGTCGACGGCTTCGAGCACTTCGGCAATGTTTTTGTCGCGCTGCACTTTGGGCACGCTGTAGAGCTTGGCGTAGATGCTCAGGTTCTCTTCGACGGTGAGGTCCTGGTCGCTGGTGAGCGCCTGGGGAATGACGCCGATCATGTGGCGCACCGCGTTGGGCTCTTTCACCACGTCGTGGCCGCCGACGAGCGCACGGCCGGAGGTGACCGGGATCAGCGTCGTCATCATGCGGATCAGCGTGCTCTTCCCTGCCCCGTTGGGACCGAGAAGACCGAAGATTTCGCCATCCTTGACCTCGAACGAAACCCCCTTGACCGCTTCGAATGTGCCGTAGCGCTTCACGATGTTCTCGACGACAATGGCAGGCGAAGCGGCGGCGCCGGGCGCGCGGTCCTCGTGAGATTTCGTGTGGCGCAGAGCGCTCATTTCTGCACCTTCAGTTTGGATTTGGGGATGTAGACGTCAGCGGTCATTCCGGGAACGAACTTCTCGCCAGGATTAGGAATGAGCAGCTTGAGACGGATGGTTTTGATGTCGCGCTTGCGGCCTCCGTTGACGTCGCGCTGCGTCGCGAAGTCGGCCTCCGCAGCCTTGGCGATCAGCTTGCCCTGTACCGTGGCGCCGCTTGGCATCACGACGCGCAGTTGGTCGTCAAGTTGCACGGAATCAGCCTGGGTCTCCGGGAGTGGAGCATAGACCCAGGTCTGCCCCAGATCCATGATGGTGACGATGGGCTGGCCTGCGGTAACGACTTCTCCCTGGCGCGCCGCCCATATGTTCACCCTGCCATCGATGGGAGCGTAGACATTCGAGTAGCCCAGCTCGACGGAAGCCTGCTCCGCCAGAGCCTTCGCGTTCTGCACGAACGCCCGCGTGGAGGCCACAGTCCTGGCGGCCACGTTGGCCTGCAGTTCGTGCGCGCGAGCCTGTTTGAGAGCCGCTTCAGCCGCGGCGATGTTCGCCCTCGCCGATTTCACGGCTGCCTGGTCGGCGTCGAGCGCCGCGGAAGCCTCTTCGCCCGCCTGCTTGCTCATGATGCCCTGCTTTGCCAGGGCAATGGTGCGCTCGGTATCGGCCTGTTGCTTCGCCAGGTTGGCTTCAGCCTGGGCCAGTGCCGCCTGGGCGGCGGTCACCTGCGCCTGGGCGTTGACGGTGGCGCTGGAGGTTTCGCCTTTGGTCTGGCGCTCGGTCTCCTCGGTTTCGCTCAGCTTCTGCTGCTGGCCGGTCACGGTGGCTTCGGCCGCGGCACGGGCAGCGGCGAGGTCGTTGCTTTCAATCACGGCGATGAGTTGGCCGGCCTTGACCGGGTCGCCTTCCTCGACGAGCAGTTTTTCAATGCGGCCGGGGATCCGGGAGCTCACCTCAACAAAATTGGCATCGACGGTGCCGATGAGGTGCAGATCAGACGAGGGCCGGGCCGTCAGCAGGTACCAGATGAGCGAGCCCAGCGTAAGCAGCCCCAGAATGATGAAAACTCGATTGCGTGCGTTCACTCGGTTCCTCCCAGAACAACCGGGCTATGAATTTCGGGAATGGGCGTATCAGAAAGAACCTTGGCGGCAAGCGCGGCGCCGTGCCGGCGATCGACGAAGATGGTCTGTCCGAGGTATTCCGCCAGCAACTCGCGGCGCCTCAGCAATGCTTCCGGAGCCAGGGGATCGGTGGGCAGAACCCTGCGCCAGATGGGGGCGCTGAGGAAGTAGAAGACATTCGCTCCGAGCGAGGCGAAGTGCATCTGCAGCCAGTCGACCGGGATGAGTTCGCCTGACTCGATGCCTGCGCGCACGGTGGATTCGTAGATGTCCAAAACCGGCTTGAAGAGGCGCTTGATGATGACTGTCATAGCGTCGGACTCGCCCTTGTGCAGGCGAATCATCTCGTGCTGCATCAGGCTCTGGAATTCCCGCTGTCCCACGACGCGGTCGAAGTGGTTGAGCGCGGTGCGCAGAATGCGTTCGCCCGGGCTTGCTTCCCGCAGAAACACGGCCATTGAGCTGTCGCGGATGCGCTCGGCGCTCAATTCCAGGGCGGCCTGGTAGAGTCTTTCTTTGCTCTCGAAGTAGTAGTAGATAAGGGCCTTGTTCACTCCGGCGGCGGCGGCAATACCCTCAGTCCGCGCACCCGCCAGGCCGTTGGCGGCAAACGCGGCGAGAGCTGCATCGAGGATGCGAGCGCGGGAATCGGGTACGCGTTCTGAGTGGGCGGCACTGGGATTGTCGGTCATGTTTAACTAACTGGTTAGTAAACTATCATGGCTTCCCCGGGGGCGCAAGCTTTAGCGGTGTGTCAGATTATCGCTTTGTACGACCTGGCATCCCTATTTACCGTTGGCTGCGCTATTTGGACTGGCGCCCTGACCCGGCTCGCGTCGGCTTGGGGTTCAGCTCATGCCCTGGCTTAGCCGTATAATCCGGACATTGTGGAAGACCCGTCCTGGAGTGACGTGACAATCGATTACGTGTGCCCAACTTGCGGCAGACCCGACCGCCAACAGTTTTCTATCGAGGGCATTGGCTATGACGTTCATAGGCGCTGGAGAGAGGGTGGATCCACAGGTCGCCTTGTTGGTCGTGTAAGCAACCGCTCCCCGACGGTCTCGATCTATCCATTGACATACGTCCGTCAATTCGCCCTGTTGAATGAAAGGGAGTCGCAGTGCCCAGACAGGTAGCGATCCAGAAACTGGTTGAAGCCCGGTCGGAAAGAACTCTGTCATCGCTGGCATTTCCGCTCGCATGGTAAGGCGATCTCCGCAGAATGTTTCTTTACAGGAAAACGGGAACAACGACTCGCAAAGAATGATGCGCCGCACGTTCTCACGTTCCCAGGAGCGGAACAAAGCACTTCGTTCTCAGATTTGACCCGCCTCAATGCGCCTGCCGGTGATTCGGTAGCCCGATGCAACCCCCATCTGCAGGGTTGCTTCCAACGAATCAGACGCACCTATCCCCATTGAGGCCGGCCATACGGAACCATGCGGCAAGGGTCGCACTCGCAACAATCTCTCTACGACGTGGCCGCCACGGCGAGACGGAGCTTCCCCTAAATGGAACCGCAATTGGACGTGTTGGAAACACCGGATATTACTTTGTTTTCCGGACCCGGCGAGATGGCCCAGTTAATGCGTGAATTCGACTGGACCAAGACGGAGCTTGGGGGGCCCGACCAGTGGCCGCGGTCCCTGCGTGTTGCGGTGCGAATGGTTCTGGGAAGCGGGTATCCCATGTACATCGCGTGGGGTCCGAGTTTCATACAGCTCTACAACGATGCTTACCGCCCCATTCTGGGCAGATTGAAGCATCCTGCTGCCCTGGGGATCGGAAGTCCTGAGACGTTTCCCGAGCTATGGGAATTCATCGGTCCGATGTTTGCAAAGGTGATGCAGCAGGGGCTGGATACGACTCTGCTGGGCCAGGCGCTCAATCTCAATCGGAACGGCTACATAGAAGAGTGCTACTACGACTTCTCCTACAGTCCGATTCCTGATGATGATCTGGGCAAGGTTGGCGGCGTATTGGTCACCTGCTGCGAGGTTACAAACCAGGTCTTTGAACAGCGGCGGCTGAAGACCGTTCGCGACCTGGGGTCGAGCGACCCCAATTTGCATACCGCGGAGGACGTATGCCAAGCGGCCGGGGCGGTGATGGCGCAGAATCCGTACGACATTCCGTTCGCGGCGATCTACCTGGTGGACGAGCGCACCGGAACTGCGACGCTGCGTGGTGTAAGCGGCGCAGAATCGGGCGAGCCGGTGTGTCCGGAAACGCTCTCGGTTTCCGACGAGGAACCGTGGCCGGTGCGAAGCGTGTTGCAATCATCCTCGCTGCGACACGTGACCGACCTGGCGAGCCGGTTCGATCGTATCCCGGCAGGCCCCTGGCCTGAACTTCCGAAAGAGGCCGTGCTGATTCCCTTCACGGGAGCGACGCTGCAGCCCATAGGGTTCGTCGTGATGGGCATTAACGGACGCAAGCAATTTGACGATGCCATGGAGCAATTCCTGGTGCGGTGCGCGCAAGGGATCGCGGGCCGCCTGGCCAACGCGCGCGCGTATGAAGATGCGCGCCTTCGAGCGGAATCGCTTGCGGAGCTGGATCGTGCGAAGACGGTCTTTTTCAGCAACATCAGCCACGAATTCAGAACTCCGCTTACGCTGATCGCGAGTCCACTCGAGGACCTGGCTGCTTCTTCTTCGCTGACGGCAGCGGACCGCGAGCGGGTGGAGCTTGCGCAGCGCAATGTAATTCGTCTGCAGCGCCTGGTGAACAATCTTCTGGACTTCTCGCGCATAGAAGCTGGGCGCGTGACGGCGGCGTTTGAGCCGGTTGATCTTTCGGCGCTTACCGCGGAACTGGCAAGCGGGTTTCAATCCACCTTTGACAAGGCGGGTATCGCGCTGGTTATCAAGACGGAGCCTCTTGCAGGGCGCGTGTTTGTGGACCGCGAGATGTGGGAGAAGATTGTGCTCAACCTGCTCTCGAACGCCTTCAAGTTCACCTTCGAGGGCAGTGTAACGGTGGAAGTGGCGGAGAGGGTGGACACCGTCGAATTTTGCGTAACGGACACGGGGGTTGGGATTCCTGCCGAGGAACTGCCGCAGGTGTTCAAGCGCTTTCATCGCATCCAGGGCACGCGTGGCCGCAGCTATGAGGGAACGGGAATCGGGCTGGCGCTGGTGCAGGAGTTGGTGAAGATTCACGGCGGATCGATCGCAGTAGACAGCGAGGAAGGCGAAGGCACGCGGTTTACCGTTAGCCTTCGCAAAGGGACGCAACACCTGGACGCAGAGAGGATTCGGAAGGCGAGCCCGGCCGCCGTAGCCTCAGCACGCCTGGACGGGTTCATCATGGAGGCTCTGCGCTGGATCGATGACCCGACGGAACCTGGAACTGAATTCTCGACGCCGTTCTCCGACGGTTCGCTTGGAGACATCGCCGCCCCAGCCCAGGAGAAGCGGCATCGCGTGCTCGTAGTGGACGACAACGCGGATATGCGGCATTATCTGCGACGGCTGCTCGAGCCGTTCTTCCATGTCGAGTCCGCAATCGACGGAGAGGATGCGCTGCGGCGCATTCGACGCGGGCGACCCGACCTGGTTTTGACAGACGCCATGATGCCGGTGATGGACGGGTACTCCCTGCTGAGCAAGATTCGTTCCACGCCGGAGATCGCCACGCTTCCGGTCGTCATGGTTTCAGCGCGGGCCGGTGCGGAAATGGAGATTGAAGGACGCGAGGCGGGCGCAGACGACTACATCACGAAGCCATTCTCGGGGCGCGAATTCGTTGCGCGCATCAGCTCTGCATTAAAGATTGCGGAGGTTCGCGCATCGAGCGATGCCGCCATTCGCGCCAGCGAGAACTACGCGCGGGAAATTCTGGAACGCACCAGCGATTCCGTATTTCTCCTGGACCGCGATTGGAATTTCACCTATCTCAACCCGAACGCTGCCGCACAGATTGCCGGTGGCCGTGAGCTCGTGGGGAAAAATATCTGGACGGAGTTTCCAGAGGCCGTGGGAACCAATTTCTGGCGTCAATATCGCCGCGTAATGCTTGAGGGAGTGAGCGTTCAATTTCAGGAATACTATCCGGACCCGCTGGACAAGTGGTTTGAGGTGAATACCTATCCGACGGAAGGTGGAATCGCAGCTTTTTTCCGCGATGTCACGGTGAAGCTCAAAGCGGAAGCCGCGCTTCGCCAGAGCGAGAAACTCGCCGCGGTGGGCAGGCTTGCATCGTCCATCGCTCACGAGATCAACAATCCGCTCGAAGCGATTACGAACCTGCTCTACCTCATGGAAAGCGACCAGAACATGCAGACTGACACGCGCGAATTCCTGGCTACTGCCCAGTCGGAACTTGCGCGCGTCTCGCACATCGCTACACAGACGCTGGCATTCCAGCGTCAGAGTACACACCTGCTTCCGGTGCGGCCGTCAGAGATTATCAGCTCGGTGATGTCACTGTATTCCACCCGGCTTTCCAGGCCGGGAATTACGATCGAGCGTCAGTGCCGGTCTGACATGGCTATCAGAGCTTATCCGGGAGAGCTTCGGCAGGTATTTTCAAACCTGGTGCACAACGCGCTGGATGCGATCGGGCAGGAAGGCCGGATCATCATCCGGGAACGAGCATGCACGGACGTCAGGACGGGAGAGGCAGGTGTGCGGATCACGATTGCGGATTCGGGACACGGAATATCTCGCCAGGTGGGGGCGCGCCTCTTTGAACCATTCTTCAGCACGAAGCCGTCTACCGGAACCGGGCTGGGACTCTGGGTAAGCAGGCAGATCATCGAGAAGCACCGCGGCAGCATTCGTATGCGATCTTCGACGGATAGTGCTCGCCACGGCACTGCGTTCTCCGTGTTCCTCCCTATGAATGGTGGTTGCGAAATTCGCGATGCAGCGTGAAGGAGGAGAGCGGATGGGCACACGTGTCGTCGTATATGTGAGGAGGAGGTCAGGATTGGCGCCGATGTTCGAGAGCCGCGCAAACCGGCGGATGGTCTGAAATTCGTGTATCTATATGATATATAATTAGTTATCAGTTTTTTTCGATCCCTCACCAGCAGATGGGGGGGGAGGGGGTCGGAATTCTTTTCACTAGTATCGGTCAAAGGATCCCGAGGCAATTTGCGCGGAGTAGAGGAGCTTGGCGCCCGTCTTTTGATCGATCATTCCGAAGAGCATGGCATACGAGATACAGGCGACGTGTTCGCGGATGGATTCCGGGTTTTCCAGGCCGGGCAGGGTGCGGAAGAAATCCTGTCTGGCTAACTGTTCGGCATCCTGGGCTGGGGTGCCCTTCCCCTTTTCGGCGTCCAGGGTTTTCTGGTAGGCGTTGGCGCATTCGAGGACGGCTGGATGGGTGAGCAACATGGAGAATCCTTTCTGGTGCGGGGTGGGCTAAAAACACGAATGCCCGGCGGAATGGTCCGCCGGGCATTGCTGTTTTCTACCTATATCCACCGTAGCAGAAATGAAGCGAAAACCGGAAGGGTCGGGGAAGTTTATTTTCTTTTTGGATTCAGTGGTTTAGGTGTGTTTTCCACAGGCGGGGGGCTTGACAAGGTTTGGCGGAGTGCACCGGGAGTGGTGCAAAAGCCGGTGGGGCCGCCCTTCGCACAACAGGCGCGAAAAGGCTGGGGCACGGTCGACCATCGATTAGGATGACAAGTTTGTGGGGTAAAAAGCAGATCCCCTGCGGGGATGACAGATCAGAAATGCAAACGCAAAAGCAGATCCTCGGCTTCGCCAAGGAAGACAGAAAGAAAAGCGACAGGACAGAAAGAAAGGCGACAGAACAGAAAGAAGGGGGGCAAGCCGGAAAGAAAGGCGAGAGGACAGAAAGAAAGGCGGCAGGACAGAGAGAAAGGCGACGGGACAGAAAGGAAGGCGAGAGGACAGAAAGAAGGGCGACGCAAGAGCCGGCTATTCCTCGATGACGGACCAGCGATCGCTTACCGTGGCTGGTCCTTTGGGCGTGGCCGGGGTGCCGGAATTTTCCATGGGGATGGGAACCTGCTCGACGATCTCGAGGCCGAAGCCTTCGAGCGCGGGAATGTGCATGGGGGTGTTGGAGAGCAGGCGGATGCGTTGGATGCCGAGGTCGGAAAGGATCTGGCCGCCGAGGCCGATGGCGCGGAGGATGCGTCCGGAGCGGTCCTGCGCGGCTTCGCGGGCGCGCAGTTCCTGGTGCAGAATGAGGCGCGGAGCCTGAGGAGGATCGACCCTGGACGGCGGAACGACGCCTCCGGCCTGGAACGCCGCATGATAGGGCTCCGGCTCGGCAGGGGTGTGGTCGATCTCGAATCCGCGCGAGGTGTTGTGCAGGTAGATGATGGCGCCGCAGCCTTCTTCGGCGATCATGCGCATGGACTGGTCGAGAATCTCGCGGCAGCGGCAGTCGGCGCCGAAGATGTCGCCCGCGGTGCAGCGGGTGTGCACGCGAACCAGCACGGGATGGGTGCAGGGCGGGCGGTAATTAGGGTCGCCGGGAAGGCCGGCCGGGCCGCCTAGGAACGCGGGGCAGCCGCTGGGACACAGATCTCCGCGCACCAACGCAATGTGGCTTTCGCCGGCGTTGACCTCGGATTCGTAGGCAATCATGCGGAACTCGCCGTGGCGGGTGTTGATGCGCGTCTCGCCGGAGCGGACGATGTAACGCTCATGGCGGAGGCGATAGCGAATGAGCTCCGCCACGGTAAGGATGCGCAGGCCGTGTTCTTTGCAGAACGGAATCAGGTCGGGGATGCGGGCCATCTCGCCGTCGTCGCGCATGATTTCGCAGATCACGCCGGCGGGTGTGAGGCCGGCCATGCGGGCCAGGTCGACGGAGGCCTCGGTTTGGCCGGCGCGGACCAGGACGCCTCCGCGGCGGGCGCGCAGCGGGAAGATATGGCCGGGACGCGCGAGGTCCGATGCGGTGGATTTGGGGTCGATGGCCACGCGGATGGTGTGCGCGCGGTCGGCGGCGGAGATGCCGGTGGTGACGCCTTCGCGGGCCTCAATGGTTTCAGTGAACGCCGTACCGAAGCGGGATGAATTCTGCTGCGTCATGGGAAAGAGGCGCATGTAATCGGCACGCTCTTCTGTCAGGGTGAGGCAGATGAGGCCGCGGCCGTAGCGGGCCATGAAGTTGATGGCCTCTGGGGTGACGTGTTCGGCGGCAAGCGTGAGATCGCCTTCGTTTTCGCGGTCTTCGTCGTCTACCACCACGACCATGCGGCCGGCGCGAACCTCGTCAATAGCTCCGCGAACATCGATAAACGGAGGCTCGGGCGTGCGCTGGCTGGTCATGTGGCTGAAGTTATTGTCGCGCAATTGCTCATGGTTGAGCAAAGAAGAGGGTTGTCGATGCCGATTTCGATTTCATGAGTGGGGCCTTCGCTGTGCTCAGGATCACACGCTATTTCCTGCTCGGGATCACAAAGTGTGTTTGGCGCGATGATTGCGGAACCGGGTGGGGGTCAGGAGCGTACATTCATGGCATCATGGCCAGCACTCTGAAGACTGCAATCCGGAAATTGGTGAAGTCACCCGGCTTTAGCCTGACGGCGATTATCACGCTGGCGCTGGGCATTGGCGCCAATGCCGTGGTTTTCAGCGTGCTGAACGCGCTGGTGCTGCGGCCGGTGAACGTGCCGCACGGGGAAAACCTGTACACCGTGCAGCGCTTCACGTATCCGTCGCAGTCATACCCGGACTATCTGGATCTTCGCGACCGGAATCGCACATTTGAAAGCATGATCGCGTTCCAGATCATGGGGCCGGTAGGCATCGACAAAGGTGGAGCTCCGACGACCGCGTGGCCGTACCTGGTGAGCGGCAACTACTTCGATGCGCTGGGAGTTCAGCCTTACCTGGGGCGGTTCATTCATCCTTCCGATGAAAAGGGGAAGAACAGCGCGCCTTACGTGGTGCTGAGCTATGACTACTGGCGCACGGAATTCCACGGCGACAAAAACGTGGTGGGCCGCCCGGTCGCGATCAACAAGCACCCGATGACCATTATTGGCGTGGCACAGCCGGAGTTTCGCGGAACGGAGTTGTTCTTTGTGCCGGCGCTGTGGATTCCCATAGTGGATCAGCCGATGGTGATGGGATTCGACCAGATGGAGCAGCGGGGCAACCACTCACCGATGGTCGTTGGGCGATTGAAGCCGGGGGTGACTCCGGCCCAGGGGACGGCCGACCTGAATGGGATCGGGTCGTTGCTGGCGAAGACGTATCCGAGCGACGATGACGGGATCAAGTTCAGCCTGGCGAGGCCGGGCCTGGTTGGCGATATGCTGGGCGGACCGGCCAAGGCGTTCATGGCGGCCCTGATGCTGCTTGCCGGGTTGATCCTGCTGGCGGCGTGCGCGAATCTTGGAAGCCTGTTTGCGGCGCGCGCCGCGGATCGGGCGAAGGACGTGGCGCTTCGGCTGGCGCTGGGATCGCGGAGAGGGCTGATTCTGCGGCAACTGCTGACGGAGGCTCTGCTGGTGGCGCTTGCCGGAGGGGTGATCGGACTGCTCGGCGGAGTGGTGGCGCTGCATGGGCTGAGCGCGTGGCAGCCTGTCCCCGATGTTCCCATTAATGTGCCGGTGAATCCCGACGCGCGCACCTACGTGGTGGCGCTCCTGATGGCGCTAGTGAGTGGATTCCTCTTTGGAATGGTGCCGCTTCGGCAGGTGATGCGTTCCGATCCGTGGCAGGTGATCCGGACGGGGATGTCCGGCGGCACGGGAACGAGGCGGTTTGGATTCCGAGATGCGCTGCTGGTGGTGCAGATTGCCATTTGCGCGGTGCTGGTTACGTCGTCGCTTGTGGCGGTGCGGGGCATGGTGCGTTCGCTGCATGCGAATTTCGGATTTGTTCCCGACAACGTGATGATCCTGGGAAGCGACCTGCACATGGCGGGATATAAGGATGACCAAATTCCGCAGATGCAAAAGCGCATGCTGGACGCGATGGCGGCCTTGCCGGGAGTGGTCCATGTTGGGTACGTCAATTCCCCGCCGCTGAACCTGGGCGGCAGCGATTCCTATGTGTATTCCGATACGACGACGAGCTTCAAGCCAACCAACTACATTGTGGACGCGATGAACTTCAAGATCTCGCCGGGGTACCTGGAGGCAGCGGGGACAAAGCTGCTGGCGGGCCGGGATTTCACGTTAGACGATGACAAGAAAGCGCCGAGGGTCGCGCTGATCAACAAGCAGTTTGCAGTGAAGGTGTTCGGATCGGTGCCGCAGGCTATTGGCGGACACTTCAAGTTCTGGGGCGATCAGCGGGCGGAAGTGGTTGGCGTGGTGGAGGATGGCAAATACCGGTCGTTGACCGAAGAACAGCAGCCGGCCATGTTCTTCTCAAACCAGCAATATTCATCGTCTGAGACGTTCTTCGCCGTGCGCTACCGTCAAATCCCGGGCGATGCAGGGGCGACGCTTGAGAGTACGATCCACGGCCTCGACGCGGCGTTGCCGGTCGCCGCCCGTCCATGGTCAATGGAGCTGCAGGGCGCGTTGTTTGCGCCACGCGTGGCGACCGTGGCATTGGGCGCGCTGGGACTACTGGGCGCCATGCTGGCGGTGACGGGCATCTTCGGCATGGCCTCTTACACTGTGAGCAAACGGCTGCGCGAAATGGGAATCCGCGTTGCGCTGGGAGCTGGACGGCGAGAGATTCTTGGGGCATCGATGGGACGCGTGTTCCGGCTGCTGGCGGCAGGATCGGCAGCGGGGCTTGTGCTGGGACTGCTGGCCACGAAGGTGCTGTCCCACATCGTTTACCAGGCCACCCCGAAGGACCCGATGGTGATGGGCGGGGTGACCGTTACGATGCTGATTCTGGGCATGATTGCGGCGTGGATTCCGGCACGCAGGGCGTTGGCGGCCGATCCTCTGATCCTGCTGCGGGAGGAGTAGGGTTGGGCCACAAAATGAAAGCGCCGCTCGAAGCGGCGCTTTCCCGAAGGGACCAAGGATAGTGGCCTACAACGTCGACTCGATCTCGAAACCCCACGCTTCCAGAAGCGCTTCCGGAATGTACTTGGAATTCTTGTTGCGGCGGGCCCATTCCCGAAGGCGGGTAGAACGGATGTACTGGTCCGGGGTAAGTTTGAACTCCTTCACGATCTGTTCGAAAGAGGTCACAGTGGGCACAACGGGCCCGATGGGCTCCGGCTTGCCCCAATTTGGATTTCCACGACGCTTTGCCATTTGGTGTCCTTATTCAGAGGGGTAAAATGTTTGCTTCCTCGGACGCGCGCTTTGGGGGGTAGCTGAACTGGTCCTGAGGGTCCATCACTAGAGTCTTAGTTTACCGATTTTTTATCCAAAAATCAATAGGCAAACGGTGTAAAACCGGAGCATTTCAGACCCTTGCTCCGGCGTCGCAATTACTGATTGCATATTGCAATGCAATCACTTAGAGGATTCCAAGTTGTCAGAAGGGGTGCCCTCATATTGAGGAACACCCCTGGTGGCGGCATGGTGGCGGCACCCCGGGCGCGCGTGTCACTATGTTCTTATGCGAAAACTCTGGGCTAGTGCTGCGCTTGCGGCGTTGTGCGCCGCGATGGCGGCGGCGCCGTGCCGCGCGGTGGAATTGAGAGTAAGCCGGGACGCCCTGGAGAGGACGCTGCGGCAGCAGCTCTTCAGCGGGCCGGATGGCCGGTATTACCTGAAGGGCTCCGCCGAGAGCGGATGCTATGTCTACGCGGAGGACCCGCGGGTCACATTTGTGGACGGCAGGATCGTGGTGCGGGTGAAGGCTCACGCCAAGCTGGGAACTCACGTGCGGAGCGCATGCCTGGGGATCGCGCTCGCGCCGACTTCAGAGGTATCGCTGGCGCCAGATGGCGAAGGGGAGACGCTGGGCTTTCGCGATGCGCGCCTGGAGCGGGTGAGCGATCGGCGGGAGCTGAACTTTCTGCTCAGCCCGTTCCTGAGCCGTACGGTGCCGGCGAGCATGAAGGTGAACGCAGCCGACTTGCTGCGTAAGGCCCTTGCCGGCTCGACGGCAAGCTCCGGCTACAAGATTTCGCTGGATAAGCTGAAGATCCACTCCGTGCAGATCGATGGGGAGAATGTGGTGGTGGATGTGGACGGCGGAATCAGCGTGAAGTAGCGGGGTTAGCGGTGCTAGATCGTCTCTGAGCCCACTCACCTAAAGCGATCATCGCTCCAGTTTGCAATCCAAGTTGGCTAGGGTGTATCGACATATAGGGGTAGGCAGCGTTGCGCGCGAAAATCGGGCCAGACGAGGCGGAGGACGACGGCTGTGGCGGGTCCACCGCCTAGGACGACAACGAAGTATGGCCCGATTT
>Ga0157369_10004847_pt1 | contig 15788 bp, 14 predicted proteins | sample C25metaG_FD_113461 | JGI IMG/M metagenome (GOLD analysis project Ga0157369, IMG submission 113461) | Corn rhizosphere microbial communities from Kellogg Biological Station, Michigan, USA - C2-5 metaG | ecosystem: Host-associated > Plants > Roots > Rhizosphere > Soil | place: USA: Michigan... | reverse complement strand
CCTCGAACGCGTCCGGGTTGCGGAAGAAGCTGGTGACGCCGATCAGGATGTCCTGGTAGAGGGCGTCGACCTCGTTGCGATTGCCCTGAAGGAGCTCGGCGTACTCGCGCAGGCTTTGCACCTTGTTCAGCACCATCCGGCGCATCACGCGCCGCTCCACGGTGTTGCGCTTGTAGTTGGCGAAGTCGGTGCCGTGCACGCCTCGCAGCACGGTCAGCACTTTCTGCAGGTCCTGCGCGTTCTCCTCCGCGTCCGGCGCCGGCGGGGCGATGTACGGATGGCGCGCGATGCGCGCGAGCTCCTCGCCGATCTCGCGCGCCGAGAGCACGAAGTCCACCGCGCCCGTCGCGATGGCGCTGCGCGGCATGCCCTGCTGCTCGGCGCTCGCGTCCTGCGCGAAGGTGATGCCGCCCGCGCCCTTGATCTCGTCCAGCCCGCGCGTGCCGTCCACGAGGGTGCCGGAGAGGACCACGCCGATGGACTGGTGGCCGTGGTGCTCGGCGAGCGAGCGCATGAACACGTCCACGGGGCGGGCCGCGGTGCGCGAACCGTCCTGCCCCTTCACGTGCAGCGCGCCGTCGCGATAGGTCACGAACGCCTGCGCGGGGGCCACGTAGATGCGGTCCGGCTCGACGCGCACGCCGTCCGCCGCGGTGCTCGCCGGGATCTTCACTCCGCGGCCGAGGACGGCGAGGAGCTGCGCGTCGTGATCGGGGCCCGTGTGCTGCAGCAGCACGAACGCCATCCCCGTGTCGGCGGGGATCGCGGCGAGGAGCTCCTTGATCGCCTCGATGCCGCCCGCGGACGCGCCGATCGCGACGATGGGATAGGGCAAGCGCGGGTCGTCGACCGGCGGGTTCGATTCGGGCGCCAACGGCACCGCCGCGGCACGCGCGGGGCGCGCGCCGGGTGCGCGGGGCGGGGTTGGCTTCTTCGGCATGGCCATCCTGGGCGAAGTCCGATTCTACCCCCCCCCCCCCCCCGCGAGGTGGCGCGATCCCTGCAGGAGGCTGCGTGGATCGAATCGAGGCGCGGCCTTGTCGAAGCATCGCGCGCCTTGCGCACGATGCCGCGATACGACGATGACGAGAAGGAAGATCACCCGCGAGGAGCTCCACGCCTGGCTCGAGCGCGAGTTCCGCGCGACGGCCGCGGACCTGTGCGGCCGCTGCCGCGTGCCCATGCCGGTCTTTCGCGCGGGCGCGGCGGCGCCCAACTGGCGGCTGCCCGCGCATCCGGAATGCCCGGCGCTCTGCCACACGTTGCTCGAGGAGGTCGCCGCGCGCGCCGCGCAGCGCTTCGAGCTCGCGGGCGGCTAAAGGTCCTTCGCGGCGCCCCCGGCCGTGACCTGCGCGTGGTTGAGCATCGCCACGAGCATCACCCCGCCGATCACGTTGCCGATGAGCGTCGGCACGATGTAGCCGCCGATCACCTCGCCCCAGCCCGCGTGGCCCGACGCGGCGAGCGTGAACACCTCGACCGCGCCGGCGATGACGTGGCTGAACTCGCCGACGCCGACGAGGTAGGTGAGGATGATGATGACCCACACGCGCGCGCTCTCGGCGAACGGCAGCACCCACACCATGAGCGCGATGAGCCATCCCGCGAAGATGCCGCGCAGGACGTGGCCGCCGAAGCCGGGCTGGATCGCCTGGGCGCCGATCTCGCGGAAGGCGGTCGTCGCCTCGGCGCTGAAGCCGTCGGTATGCGTGACCGCGAAGGCGATCACCAGCGCTCCCAGGAGGTTCGCGACGAGCACCGTGCCCCAGAGCCGCAGCACGTTGGCGACGCTCGCCATGGGCCGCTTCTGCAGCAGCGGCAGGATCGGCGTCAGCGTGTTCTCGGTGAAGAGCTGCTGGCGCCCGAGGACCACGATGAGGAAGCCCGCGCAGTAGCCGAACTTCGTGACGAGGATCGCCCAGTGCTCGTCGGGCAGGTTCGCCTTGAGCAGGCCCTCGCCGATCATCGAGAAGCCCATCGAGAGCCCCGCGGCGAGGCCCGACCAGAAGAGCGCGGCGGTGGGCCGCTCGAGCTCCTCCTCGCCCTCCGTGAGGATCGCCTTGTAGATCACCTTCCCGCTGGGAGATGCGCGCTCCTCGGCTTCCTCGTCCTCGCGCTGCTCGGCTTCGGCCATTCCGCTCCCCGGTTGGACAAACGTGCGGTGCGCCCGGCGCGGCTACCGGCCGGGCGTTGCTTCGAAGCCGCATGCGGCATTAGGTTCCGCGCGCGCAGCTTGAGTACACTGCGCGCCAGAGACCGAGGGAGGCCGCCGTGCGCAAGGTTCTGTTCATCTTCAGCGTCCTTTCGGACACCGACGTGGAGTGGCTCGGCCGCGCCGGCGAGCGCGTGCACGTCGATCCGGGCATGGAGGTGGTGGCGCTCGGCGCGCGCATCGACCACCTCTACTTCGTGCTCGACGGCACGCTCGCGGTGGTGACGCGCAACGCCGAGCGCCTGCGGCTGCTCGAGTCCGGGGAGGTGATCGGCGAGATGTCGCTCGTGGACCCCGCGCCCACCAGCGTCTCGGTCAAGGCGGTGAGCGAGGCGACCCTGCTGCGCATCCCCGACGCGGTGCTGCGCGACAAGCTCGCCTCCGACCTCGGGTTCGCGGCGCGCTTCTATCGCGCGCTCTGCGTCTTCCTCGCCGACCGCATGCGCCACACCACCGAGCGGCTGGGCTATGGGAGCGCACAGGACGATCCCCACGCGCGCGACGAGCTGAACGAGGACCTGCTCGACAACGTGCACCTCGCGGGCGCGCGCTTCGAGCGCATGTTGAAGCGCCTCGCCGGCTAGGATGGCGGACGACTCCCCGATCTTCCGCCAGGCGGCGCTCGACCGCCTCGCGTCGCCCGAGCGCCTCGACGAGCGCCTGGCGCTCCCGCCCTTTCCGCATGCGCTGGTGGCCGCGGTCGCGGCGCTGCTCCTCGCGGTGGCGGCGTTCGCGGCGTGGCTGTGGCTCGCGTCATGAGCGCCCCGCGCACGCCGCTGCACCGCACGCCCACGATCCTGCAGCTCGAGGCGGTCGAGTGCGGGGCCGCCGCGCTCGCGATGGTGCTGGCGTACCACGGCCGCCACGTGCCGCTCGAGCAGGTGCGGGTCGAGTGCGGTGTCTCGCGCGACGGCAGCAAGGCGAGCGGCATCCTGCGCGCGGCGCGCTCGCACGGGCTCGTGGCGCGCGGCTTCAGGAAGGAGCCCGAGGAGGTCGCGGAGCTGCCGCTGCCGTCGGTCGCGTTCGTGAACTTCAACCACTTCGTGGTCGTCGAGGGCTTCGGCGGCGGGCGCGTATACCTGAACGACCCGGCGCGCGGCCGGCGCACGGTCGAGGCGGCGGAGTTCGACCAGGCCTTCACCGGCGTCGTCCTCACTTTCGAGCGCGGCGCGAGCTTCCGGCCCGGCGGCGAGGCGCCCTCGGTAGCGCGTTCGCTCGGCCAATACCTCGCGGGATTCCGCCTCGCGGTCGCGCTCGCCTTCATGGTGGGCCTCACCCTCGTCCTGCCGGGGCTTGCGCTGCCGTGGCTGCTGGGCCGCTTCGTGGACGAGGTGCTGGTGGCGCATTCGAGCTCGGCCGCGTGGCCGCTCCTGGGCGGCATGGGGCTCGCGATCTTCGCGCGCGCGGTGCTGCTCGCGCTGCAGGCGCGCCTCGTCACGGACACTTTCGCGCGCGCGGCGCGGGGCTCGGCGCGGCGTTTCCTCGGGCACGCGCTCGCCCTTCCGATGGCCTTCTACGCACAGCGCTCGCCGGGCGAGATCGCCGCGCGCGTCGAGCTCAACGAGCGCGTGGCCGAGACGCTGTCGCACGACCTCGCGCGCCTCGCCCTGGACTTCGTGACCGCCGCGTTCTTCCTGGTCCTCATGGTGCGGCTCGAGGCCACGCTCGCGCTGGTGGTCGCGGTGTGCACCGGGCTCGAGGTGCTCGCGTGGCGCGCGCTGGCGCGGCGTACGGCCGAGGTCTCGCAGGAGCTCTCCGTGCAGGCGGGCAAGATCGCGGGGGTCGCCACCGGGAGCCTCGCCAACATCGAGGGCATCAAGGCGGGCGGGCAGGAAGGCGCGCTCTTCCTCAAGTGGATCGGCCTGCAGGTGCAGTTCATGAACGCGTCGCTGCGCGCGCAGCGCTTCATGGTGACGCTCGGCCAGGCGCCCGCGCTCCTCGGCCTCGTCGCCACGCTCGCCGTGCTGGGGCTGGGCGCCGTGCGCATCATGCAGGGCACGATGACGGTGGGCGAGCTGGTCGCCTTCCAGGTCCTGCTCGCCGGCTTCGCCGCGCCGGTGCATGCGCTCTTCTCGAGCACGCAGCACCTTCAATCGCTGCGTGGCGACCTGGCGCGGCTGGATGACGTGCTGCATCACCCGACCGGGGTCAGACCACGGTCAGCATCTGAAACGGCCGTTCCACATGCTGACCGTGGTCTGACCCCGGTCGTGGCCCCGGTCGTCGCCCCATTCCACGTCTTTCCCGGCTCGCCGGTGTCGCTCGAGCTGCGCGAGGTGACGTTCGGGTACGACCGCGGGGCGCCGCCGATCCTCGAGGCGTTCTCGCTCACGGTGCCGGCGGGCGCGCGGGTCGCGATCGTGGGCGCGTCGGGATCGGGCAAGTCGACGCTCGGGCGGCTGGCGGCGGGGCTGCATGCGCCGTGGAGCGGCGAGGTGCGGGTGAACGGCGAGCCCCGCGCGCAGTGGCCGCGCGAGGCGCTCACGCGCGCGGTGGCCTATGTCGACCAGGACGTGGTGCTGTTCGAGGGCACCGTGCGCGAGAACCTCACGCTGTGGAACGAGACGGTGCGCGACGACGCGCTCGAGGCGGCGCTGCGCGACGCGTCGCTGCACCGCGAGATCCTGCGCCGCCCCGGCGGCCTCGCCGCGCCGCTGCAGGAGGCCGCGCGGAACCTCAGCGGCGGCGAGCGCCAGCGCCTCGAGATCGCGCGCGCGCTCGCCCTCTCGCCGTCGCTGCTCATCCTCGACGAGGCCACGAGCGCGCTCGATGCGTCGACCGAGGCGCGTGTCGCGGCGCAACTGCGCAAGCGGCGCATCACCTGCCTCGTGATCGCGCATCGCCTCTCGACCCTGCGCGATGCCGACGAGATCGTGGTGCTCGACCAGGGCCGCATCGTCGAGCGCGGCACGCACGCGGCGCTCGCCGCGCATGCGAACGGGCGCTATGCCACGCTCGTCGCCGCGGAGGCCGCGTGACGCGAGCCGATCCCGGCATCTCCTTTCGCTCCATGACGCTCGAGAGCGCGTGGACCCTGCTCGCGGCGCCGCTCGGAATGGAAACATTGCCCTCGCGCGCGCCGGAAGCGCGCGAGGACAACGCGGGCGAGATCGTCGAGGGCCTCGCCGACGCCGCGGGACTGCGTGCCCGTCGCGTGCTGCTCGACAAGCAATGGTGGAAGCGCGCCGGCGCGCCGATGCTGGCTCGCCTCGCCGAGCGCCGGCGCAAGCCTCGCGAGGACGCCCCCGAGGAAAGCTCGCGCGGATGGGTGGTCCTCGTACCCCATCCCTACGACGGCTACCGCATGCGCGCCGTCGATCCGCGCGATGGCGCGGTGATCGAATGGCGCGTCGATGCCGGCATCGCCGCGCGCCTCGGCGCGCACGCCTACACCTTCCATCGCCGCTTTCCCCATCGCCCGCTCGGCGCGCGCGACCTCCTCGCCTTCGCCCTCGCGGAAGGGCGCCGTGACCTCTGGCTCCTCGCCGGCGCCGGCGCGATCGCGGCACTGGTGGGATTGCTCATGCCCGCCGCGACCGGGTGGCTCATCGATCGCGCGATCCCCTCGGGACGCGGCGATCGCGTCCTCGCGCTCATCGCCGGCCTGGCGCTCGCGGGCGTGACCCTCATCGCGCTCGACGTGCTGCGCTCGCTCGCGGCGATGCGCTTCGAGGCTCGCGTCGGCGTCTCGCTGCAGGCCGCGCTCGTCGACCGCGTGCTCGCGGCGCCCGCGCGAATGCTGCGCGGCTTCGCGAGCGGCGACCTGGCGCTGCGCATCGGCGCGGTCAACACGCTCCAGCGCACGCTCCTCGGCACCACGCTCGCCACGTTCGTGACCGCGCTCTTCGTCGTGGGCAACGTGGCGCTCATGCTGCACTACAGCGCGACGCTCGCCGCCGCGGCGCTCGCCATCGGCGCGCTGGTGGTCGCCGTCTCGACCCTCGCGGGCCTGCTGCGATTGCGCCTCGGCGCGCGCATCGAGGCGCTCGACGGCGCCGTGGGCGCGCTCACCTACGAGCTCTTCGCCGGAATCGCCAAGCTGCGCGCCGCGGGCGCGGAGGCCCGTGCCTTCGCGCGCTGGGCCGGCCGCTACGACGCCTACCGCGACGCGAGCCGCGACGGCGCACGCCTCGCGAACTGGGAAACCGTGGCGCTCGGCATCCTGCAGCCGGGCGCGACGGCGCTCGTGCTCTATCTCGCGTGGCGGCTCGCGGGCCGCATGGCGCTTTCCACCGGCGACTTCGTCGCGTTCCTCGCCGCGATGTTCGCGATGCTGGGCGGCGTGCACGCGCTCACGGCGTCGGTGCTGGACGTCGTGAACCTCAAGCCGGTGTGGGAACGCGCCCGGCCGATCCTCGAGACGCTGCCCGAAGACGGTCCGGCGCGCGGCGAGCGCCACGTTCCCGCCGGCGCGATCCGCTTCTGCAACGTGAGCTTCGCGTACGCGGACGGCGACCCGGTGCTGCACGGCATCGACCTCGCGATCGCCCCGGGCGAGCTCGTCGCCGTGGTGGGCCCGAGCGGATCGGGCAAGTCCACGCTCATCCGCCTGCTGCTGGGGTTCGACGAGCCCTCGCGCGGGCGCATCGAGTACGACGGGCGCGACCTGCGCGGCCTCGACCGGCGCGCGCTTCGCCGCGCGATCGGCACGGTGCTCCAGGACGGGCGCCTCTGGGACGGCGACCTCTACGGCAACATCGCGGGCGCCGCCGAGGTGAGCGTCGAGCAGGCGTGGGAGGCGGCGCGCGCGGCCGGGCTCGCCGAGGACATCGAGGCGATGCCGATGGGCCTCTACACGCGCGTGGGCGAGGCGCTCTCGACGCTCTCCGGCGGGCAGCGCCAGCGCGTGCTCATCGCGCGCGCTCTCGCGTCGGGGCCGCGCATCCTGCTGCTGGACGAAGCGACCAGCGCGCTCGACAACGTGTCGCAGGCGAAGGTGCTCGAGGGCCTCGGGCGCCTCGACGCGACGCGCGTGGTGATCGCGCACCGGCTGGAGACCGTGAAGCGGGCCGACCGCATCGTCGTGCTCGAGGGCGGCCGGATCGTGCAGGAAGGGACGTTCGCGCAGCTCGCCGCGCGGCAGGGCCCGTTCGCGGCCCTGCTCGAGCGGCAGACGGCCTAGGCTAAGCTCTCAGTTCTTGCCGGCCTTGCCCGTGACCGCGGCCACCTGGGTGCCGCCCGCGTCGTGCTTCTCGCGCTTGGCCGTCACCACGATGGTTTCCATCTTCACGACCTTCTGCTCCTGGGGGCGCTTCGCCTCGACCACGATGGTGCCCATCTTGCGCACCTCGGTGCCGCCGGACACGCGGTCCAGCTGCTGGTCTGAGAGCTCGCCTTCGTGCTTGTTCTTGCGCGACATGTGGCCTCCTGGGGGGTGACTGCGGTGCCAAGATACCACGCTCGCGGGAGGCGCTCTGCCGAATTTTCCGCATGATCGGGGCGCGATGTAACGCCTTCGTCCCCGGGCAGCCGCGGCCCGCGCGCTTGACCTAAGGCAAGCGGGCCGCCAGCGGCCGCGGTAACCTCACGCCGGTGAATGAAACCCCCGCGGGTCGCGCGCGCGGCGACCTTACCCTGGCCGGGTTCATCGCCGCGGCTGTCGTGGCGGTCCTGCTCGCGGCCGCCGCAGCATGGCTCTCGCGCCAGCAGGAGGAGACGGCCGAGTGGGTCGCCCACACGCGTGAAGTGCTGGGCAGCCTCGCCCGCGCGCGCGCGGGCCTCCTCGATGCGCAGGGCGCGGTGCGCGGGTTCGCGATCTCGGGCCGCGAGGAAGACCTCGATCCTTATCATCGCGGGCGCGCGGACGTCGAGGAAGAATTTGCGCGCCTGCGCACGCTCGTCGCGGACAACGCCGTCCAGGAAGCGCGCCTCGACCGGCTGCGGTCGGCGCTGCGCGAGCGCTTCGCGATGCTCGATCGCACCGTCGACGAGCGCCGCGGCGGCGGCCTCGACGCCGTCAAGGCCCTCATCGACACCGGCGTGCCGCGCCGGCAGGTGGGCGCCCTGCGCGCGGTCTTCGGCGAGCTCGAGGACGAGGAGCAGCGCCTGCTGCGCACCCGTCTCGAGCGCCACGAGATGCGCCTCACGGCGTTCTGGGCGAGCATCAGCGCGCTGGTAGGCGTGCTCGTGATCATCCTCGCGTTCCTCTACACGCAGGTGCGCCGGCAGCGCGCGCAGCAGGACCGGCTCTTCGAGACCGAGCAACGCTTCCACCGCATGACCGAGAGCGTCGTCGACTACGCGATCATCATGCTCGACACCTCCGGGCGCGTGGTGAGCTGGAACCCCGGCGCGGAGCGCATCAAGCGCTACGCGGCCCCCGAGATCGTCGGGCGCCACTTCTCGTGCTTCTACGCGCCGGACGACATCGAGGCGGGGACCCCGGCGCGCGGGCTCGAGCGGGCCGCGAGCGAGGGGCATTGCGAGGCGGAGGGCTGGCGCGTGCGGCGCGACGGCTCGCGCTTCTGGGCGCAGGTGTCGATCGCGCCGGTGCGCGATGCGCAGGGCACGCTGCGCGGCTTCGTCAAGGTCACGCGCGACCTCACGGAGCGCAAGGCCTCGGAAGAGGCGCTGCTCGCGGAGGTGCGCGAGCGCCGCCGCATCGCCGAGGAGCTGCATCGCCTGAACGCATCGCTCGAGCACATCGTGGCGGACCGCACCTCGGAGCTGCGCGAGAGCAACGCGGGGCTCCTGGATGCCAAGCAACGGCTGGAGCAGCTCTCCCTTCGCTTCATCACCGCGCAGGAGGACGAGCGGCGGCGCATCGCGCGCGAGCTGCACGAGGAGATCGGCCAGGCGCTGGGCGCCATCCGGCTTCGCGTGGGCATCGCGCTGCGCGACGATGCCGATCGCAGGCGCCCGCTCGAGGAGAGCGCCACCATCGCGGACGAGGCGATCGGGCGCATCCGCAGCCTCGCCGTGAACCTGCGCCCGCCGATGCTCGACGACCTGGGCCTCGCGGACGCGCTGCAATGGGCGCTGTCGCAGCAGTCGAAGGCGGCCGGGTGGAAAGCCTCGATGCGCGCCGACGAGCTGCCGCAGCGCCTGCCCGAGGACGTCGAGACGGCGTGCTTCCGCATCGGCCAGGAAGCGCTCTCCAACATCGTGCGCCATGCCCACGCGAAGAGCGTCGAGGTCACGCTCGAGAACGGCGGCGAGGAGCTGCGGCTCACCGTGGCCGACGACGGCGACGGCTTCGACATCGAGCGCTTCCGCCGGCCCGAGGAGCGGCGCCGCCACGTGGGCCTCATCGCGATGAGCGAGCGCGCGAGCCTCGCCGGCGGCCGGCTCGACATCGAGAGCGCTCCCGGAGAAGGCACGCGCGTCGTCGCCACTTTCCCCTTCGCGGCAAGCGCCGGGCGCTGACGGCTTATCATCGCAGGGCCAACCGCAGGAGCCCTTGCATGCTCACCCCGGATTTCGTCGAGCGCGAGTACAACAACCGCGCGCTCGTGAAGGACCACCCGCGCTACTTCGAGCGGTGGACGCGCGACTCGGAGTTCGTCCGCGCGACCCTCGTGGGCCAGCTCGACGTCGCGTACGGGCCGGACCCGCGCCATCGCATCGACCTCTTCCCCGCCGGGCCGCGCGCGCTCGGCACGCTGGTCTTCATCCACGGCGGCTACTGGCGCTCGCTCGACAAGGACATGTTCTCGTGGATCGCCGCGGCGTGGAATGCCGCCGGCGTGAGCGTGGCGCTGCCGCGCTACCGCCTGTGCCCGGCGGTGCGCATCGAGGACATCGTCGAGGACGCGATCGCGGCGGCGAACTGGCTCTTCGCCCACGGCGCGCGGCACGGCATGGACACCGGGCGCGTGGTGCTGAGCGGGCACTCGGCCGGCGGGCATCTCGCCGCCGCGATCATGGCGGCCCCGCGCGAGAAGCTCGCGTTCGATCCCGCGCGCATCGTGGGTGCCGTGCCGGTGAGCGGCGTGTTCGACTTCGAGCCGCTGCGGCTCTTCGCCTTCAACAGCGACTTCCGCCTCGACGCCCCGGCGGTGGCGCGCCTCGACCTCGCGCACCGGCGGCCCACGATCGGGGCGCCCATGATCGTCGCGGCGGGCGCGAACGAGAGCAGCGAGTTCCGCCGGCAATCGCAGCTCCTCGCCGAGGCCTGGAAGCCGCAGGTCGAGGCCCTCCTGCTGCTGCCGGGGCTCGACCACTTCAGCGTGGTCGACGCGTTCGCCGAGCGCGGCACGCCGCTCTACGAAGGCACGCTCGCGCTCTTCACGCGCGCCGCGGGCGCGGCTCGCGGGTCGTGAACGACGACCTCTCCAGTCTCGCGATCGACCGCTCGGGCGCGGCGGCCGCGCCGCGGCGCCGGCGGCGGCGCTGGCTCAACAAGTGGACGCTTCTCGCGCTCGCGGTCGTGCTGGTCGTCGTCGCCGTCGCCGCCCGCCGCGCGACGGCACCCGTCACGGTGGAGACGGCGACGGTCACGACCGCGTACCCGACGCAGTCCATCTCGGTGCTCAACGCCACGGGCCACGTGGTCGCGTGGCGCAAGGCCGCGGTCTCGACCAAGGCCACCGGCCGGCTGGAATGGCTGGGCGTGCAGGAAGGCACGCGCGTGAAGGAAGGCCAGGTCATCGCGCGCCTCGAGAACCAGGACGTGGCCGCGGCGCGCGATTCCGCCGTCGCCACCGAGGGCGCCGCCCGCGCGGCCCTCGAGACCGCGCAGGCCGAGCTGCGCGATGCCGCGACGAGCCTGCGACGCTCGCAGGATCTCTTCGAGAAGAAGTTCATCGCGGAAGCCGCCCTCGACACGGCGCGCGCGCGCTTCGAGAAGGCCGAGGCCGGCGTGGCGAGCGCGAAAGCCGGCATCGGCGTCGCACGGGCGAACGCACGGCAAGCCGAGGTGGCGCTCGAGCAGACCCTGATCCGCGCGCCCTTCGACGGCATCGTGCTCACCAAGAACGCGAACGTGGGCGATATCCTCACGCCGTTCTCGTCGGCCACCGACTCGAAGGGCGCGGTGGTCAACATGGCGGACATGGCGACCCTCGAGGTCGAGGCCGACGTGAGCGAGGCCTCGATCGCCAAGGTGCGCCCCGGCATGCCGGCGGAGATCCAGCTCGACGCCTATCCCGACATGCGGCTCATGGGCGAGGTGTCGCGCATCGTGCCGACCGTCGATCGCAGCAAGGCCACCCTCCTCGTGAAGGTCTCGTTCCGCGAGAAGGACCCGCGCGTGCTTCCGGACATGAGCGCCAAGGTGGCGTTCCTCTCGCGCGAGCCGCGCGCGGGCGAGCGCGACCCCGTCACCGCCGTGCGCCCCGAGGCGATCGTCCAGCGCAACGGGCGCAACGTCGCCTTCGTGCTGGACGCGGCCGGCGTCGTGCATGCGAGCGCCGTGGGAGACGCGCCGAAGGTCGGCGACCTCGTGCGGGTGGGCGGTCTCAAGCCCGGCGACAAGGTGGTGCTCGCACCGACCGAGCGCGTGCGCGACGGCGTGCACGTGGCCCTCGCGAAGAAATGACCGACGTCATCGTCGACATCCACCACGTCTCGAAGAGCTACCGCAGGGGCGGCCAGGCCGTGCCCGTGCTGCGCGACATCACGCTTGCGATCCCGCGCGGCGACTTCATCGCGCTCATGGGCCCGTCGGGCTCCGGCAAGTCGACGCTGCTCAACCTCATCGCGGGCATCGACAAGCCCGATGCGGGCGAGCTGCGCGTGGGCGGCGAGGACATCACGCGCTTCGGCGAGGCCGAGCTCGCCGACTGGAGGGCCCGCAACGTCGGCTTCATCTTCCAGTTCTACAACCTGATGCCGGTGCTCGACGCCTTCGAGAACGTGGAGCTGCCGCTCCTGCTCACGGGCCTCGCCAAGCGCGAGCGGCGCGTGCGCGTGGAGACGGCGCTCTCGCTGGTGGGCCTCGCCGACCGCATGGAGCACTATCCCAACGAGCTCTCGGGCGGGCAGCAGCAGCGGGTGGCGATCGCGCGCGCGCTCATCACCGATCCCACGATCATCGTCGCCGACGAGCCCACGGGCGACCTCGACCGCAAGAGCGCGGAGGAGGTCCTGGCGCTGCTGCGCCGGCTGAACTCGGAGATGGGCAAGACCATCGTGATGGTGAGCCACGACCCGCACTCGGTCGAATCCGCGCGCCACGTGACGCACCTCGAGAAGGGCGAGCTCATCGCGGGCTGACCATGCTCCTCAAGCTCGTCTTCAAGAACATCTTCCGCCACCGGCTGAGGAGCCTCCTCACGATCGCGGGGCTCGTGATCGCCATCCTCGCCTTCGGCATCCTGCAGACCGTGGTCGACGCGTGGTTCGCCGGGGCCGACATGGCGAGCGCGCAGCGGCTCATCACGCGCAATGCGACCTCGCTCGTCTTTCCCCTGCCCGCCTACTACCGCGAGCGCATCCGCGCGATCGACGGTGTCACGAAGGTCGCCATCTCCAACTGGTTCGGCGGCATCTACAAGGACCAGTCGGTGGGCAACTTCTTCGCCCAGTTCGCCATCGACGACAACTACTTCGACCTCTACCCCGAGTTCCGCGTGAAGCCCGAGCAGATGGCCGCGTGGAAGGCGGACCGCCGCGGCGCCCTCGTGGGGCGGCTCCTCGCCGACCAGTTCGGCTGGAAGGTGGGCGACGTGGTCCCGCTGAAGGGCGCGATCTACCCCGGCGACTGGGAGTTCGTGGTGCGCGGCATCTACGAGCCGAAGGACGAGACCACGGTCACGCGCCAGTTCTACTTCCACTGGGATTACCTGAACGAGGCGCTCAAGCTCAAGTTCCCGCGCCGCGCGGAGCAGGCGGGCGTCTTCATCGTCGGCATCGCCGACGGCAGCCGTGCCGCGGAGCTCTCGCAGGCGATCGACCGCGAGTTCCGCAACTCGCTCGCCGAGACGCTCACCGAGACGGAGAAGGCGTTCCAGCTGGGCTTCGTGGCCCAGATGGAGGCGATCGTGACCGCGATCCGCATCGTCTCGTTCGTCGTGATCGTCATCATCTTCGCGGTGGTGGCCAATACCATGGCGATGACCGCGCGCGAGCGGCTCTCGGAGTACGCGACGCTCAAGGCGCTCGGCTTCGGGCCGGCCTTCGTCGCTGGGCTCATCGTGGGCGAATCGGTGTTGATGACGGCCCTCGGCGGCGCGCTCGGAATCCTGCTCACCTTCCCCACCGCCGCGGCCTTCAAGGCCATGGTGGGCACGCTCTTCCCGGTGTTCAACGTCTCGCGCGACACCGTGACGCTGCAGGTCGCCTGCGCCGTCGCCGTCGGCCTCTTGGCGGGGCTGCTGCCCTCGATCCGCGCCTCGCGCGTGAAGATCGTGGAAGGGCTGCGCTACATCGGATGAAGATCCCCCTCGCCTACGTCGTTCGCAACCTCTGGGCGCGCAAGCTCACGACGCTGCTCACCGCGGGGGGCATGGCGCTCGTGGTGTTCGTCTTCACGGCGGTGCTCATGCTGGACGCGGGCTTGAGGCGCACGCTCGTGTCGACCGGCAGCTGGGACAACGCGATCCTGCTGCGCCAGGCGTCGCAGACCGAGATCCAGAGCGCGATCTACCGCGACCAGGCGTCGCTGCTGGATACGCTGCCGCACGTGGCGCGCGGCGCCGACGGCGCGCCGCTGGTGTCGAAGGAGACGCTCGTGCTGATCGCCATCGCGAAGAAGGGCGGCGACAAGCCGGCGAACGTCGTGGTGCGCGGCATGCCGCAGGCGGGCCTCGCGTTGCGCCCGCAGGTGCGGCTCATCGACGGGCGCTTCTTCCGGCCGGGCTCCTCGGAGATCGTCGTCGGGCGCAGCGTGGCCGACGGCTTCGAGGGGACCGGCATCGGCGAGCGCCTGCGCTTCGCGGGACGCGCATGGACCGTCGTGGGCATCTTCGACGGCGGCAAGTCCGGCTTCGACTCCGAGGTATGGGGCGACGTCGACCAGATGATGCAGGCCTTCCGCCGCACGCTGTATTCTTCGGCCCTCGTGCGGCTCGAGGAGGCGGCGGACTTCCAGGCCTTCGCCGACGCCGTCGGCGCCGATCCGCGGCTGGTCCTCGACGTGAAGCGCGAGCCGGCGTTCTACGAGGAGCAGTCCAGGCAGCTTTCGCAGTTCATCACCATCCTCGGCATCGTGCTATCCCTCATCTTCTCCATTGGCGCCACCATCGGCGCGGCGATCACGATGTACGCCGCGGTCGCGAACCGCACGGCGGAGATCGGCACCCTGCGCGCGCTCGGCTTCCGCCGCTCCAGCATCCTCGCCGCCTTCCTCGTCGAATCGATGGCGCTCGCGCTCGTGGGCGGAGCGGCCGGCCTGCTGCTCGCCTCGGGGCTGCAGGCCTTCACCATCACGACGATGAACTGGCAGTCGTTCAGCCAGCTCGCCTTCGGCTTCGACCTCACGCCGCGGATCGTGCTCTCGGCGATCGCGTTCGCGCTCGGCATGGGGCTCCTGGGCGGGTTCCTGCCGAGCCTGAGGGCCGCACGGCTCGAGATCGTGGACGCGCTGAGGGCCGCATGAGCGAGAGCGGTCGCATCGTCGCCACCTACCGCTTGCGCGTCGAGCCCGCCGAGGTCGATGCGCGGGCGGCCGCACTCGCCACCGAGCAGAGCGTCGAGATGCCGCTCGAGGCCATCGACGACCCCGGTGTGCGCGACGGGATCGTGGCGCAGGTCGCCCGCATCGAGCCTGCCGGCGGCGCCTTCGAGGTCGACATCGCGATCGCGCCCGCCACGACGGGCTACGAGGCCGGCCAGCTCGTGAACATGCTCTTCGGCAACTGCTCGCTGCAACCCGAGGTGGAGCTCGTGCGCGTGGGCTTTCCGCGCGGCTACGCCGGGGCGTTCGGCGGCCCGCGCTTCGGCATCGGCGGATGGCGCGAAGCGACTGGCGTGTTCGGCCGGCCGCTCACCTGCACCGCGCTCAAGCCCCAGGGCAGCACCGTCGAGCACCTCGCGCGCCTCGCGCACACCTTCGCGCTCGCGGGCCTCGACGTGATCAAGGACGACCACGGCCTCGCCAACCAGGCCTTCTCGCCTTTCGCCGCGCGCGTGCCGGCCGTGCAGCGCGCGATCGACGAGGCGAACCGCGCGACCGGCGGCAACACGCTCTACGCGCCCACGTTTTCCGGGGGCCCCGCCGCGCTCGCGCAGCAGGCGGCGCTCGCTCGCGACTGCGGCGTGCGCGCGGCCCTCGTGGCCCCCATGCTGGTGGGATTTCCGGCGTTCGTGGCGCTGCGCGACATGCTCGGCGTTCCCGTCATGGCACACCCGGCCTTCGGCGGTGCGTCCCGCGTCGCGCCCGCGGTCCTCTTCGGCACCCTCTTCCGCCTCTTCGGCGCGGACGCCACCATCTTCCCCAATCACGGCGGACGCTTCAGCTACGACCGCGCGACCTGCCTCGCCATCGCGCACGCGGCGCGCGAGCCCTGGGAGGACATCGCACCCGCGCTGCCCGTGCCCGCGGGCGGCATGACGCTCGAGCGCGTGCCGGGCATGCGCGCGGACTACGGCAACGACACGATGCTGCTCATGGGTGGCGGGCTCCTCATCGCGCGCGGGCAGCTCCTGGAGCGCAGCCGCGACTTCGTGCGGGCCGTCGCGAGCTAGGCCGCGCGGG
>Ga0157369_10004845_pt1 | contig 15794 bp, 10 predicted proteins | sample C25metaG_FD_113461 | JGI IMG/M metagenome (GOLD analysis project Ga0157369, IMG submission 113461) | Corn rhizosphere microbial communities from Kellogg Biological Station, Michigan, USA - C2-5 metaG | ecosystem: Host-associated > Plants > Roots > Rhizosphere > Soil | place: USA: Michigan... | reverse complement strand
CGCTGTCGACCCTGATGCTGGCCGGCATCCGCGAGGTGCTGATCATCTCCACCCCGCGCGATGTGCCCAACTTTCAAGCCCTGCTCGGCGACGGCTCGCAGTGGGGGATGGAGATCCAGTACGCCGTCCAGCCCAGCCCCGACGGCCTAGCTCAGGCCTATGTGATCGGCGCAGACTTCGTCGGCGACAACCCCTCGGCCTTGATTCTGGGCGACAACATCTACTACGGCCACGGCATCACCGACCTATTCACCAACGCGATGGGCCGGTCCGAGGGGGCGACGGTGTTCGCCTATCACGTCAACGACCCCGAACGGTACGGCGTGGTCGAGTTTGATGACCGCATGCGCGCTTTGTCGATCGAGGAGAAGCCGAAAGCCCCCAGGTCGAACTGGGCCGTCACCGGCCTCTACTTCTACGACCCCGACGTCATCGCGATCGCCCGAGATCTCACGCCATCGGCCCGTGGTGAACTTGAAATCACCGACATCAACCGCATCTATTTGGAGCAAGGCAAGATGTCGGTCGAGATCATGGGTCGCGGCTACGCCTGGCTGGACACCGGAACCCCCGACAGCCTGATCGAGGCCGCAGAGTTTGTTCGTGTGTTAGAAAAACGTCAGGGATTTAAGATTGCTTGCCCAGAAGAGGTTGCATTCCAAAAGGGCTTTATCGACGCCGCTCAACTTGAAAAAATTGGGGCCAACTTGGGCAGCAGCGCCTATGGCAGCTATCTTCGCAATATTGTAATGGGGCGCTGAAGTTCAACCCTGTGGCCATCAGCGATGATGGCTCCCAAATCAGATGCGAACTTACTATTTTTGCTTAATATTCGCACGTCGTTAGTTGATAGATCAAAGCTTGGACTGTGATTTGAAGTTACACCAAGATATTTTGAGAAATTTTATAACACCGAATTGGCTCAAGTTTCGTTCTTACATGTCCGAATTCAGCCATCGCAGACTGGTGGCAGATCGCAGTCGCCTCGGAATCGACAAGGCTGAGGAGGCGAGGCGGCAGATGGATTGGGCTAGCGCAATTAGCGTATACAAAACCTATTTGGCAGTTCGGCCAAAGGATTTGGGCGTTCATTTACGCCTAATTCGAACCTACCAAGCTGCCGGGTATATAGGCTTGGCCGAGGCCGCCATCAGGACACAACTCCGTCAACGCCCTGACAGGGCCGACCTTCAAGACATGCTGGCCGAGACTCTGGTTACAATGGGTCGGTTCGACGAAGCCTTCTCCATCGCAGCGTCAGGACATAGCCTCAAGTTAAACTCCAATACCAATAGTCTTGTTGACGACTGGGAAGCCCGACTTAAAGATAGTCTGCGAGTGGCGAGGCTGAGGGCGCGAATTGATGAGGCGGTCGATACACCGAGGGCTTCTGATAGAACTGTCACGCCCTTGCTCGCCGACTACAACGTCTTTCGCCAGTCAACCCGACCGCCACAACCACCTCATAGCGACCCCATTTCAGTCACCGTCCTGGTCGATGCTCGGAATGGGGGCTTTGTCGAGCTTCGCGCGACGCTGCTCAGCCTTCTGAGTCAAATATACCCGGCGTGGACCGTTCGAGTGTTGGCGCCTGAAGAAATGCTCGACCATTCAGTCGCCAGTCTGAGCTATGTTGATGGCAGGATCGAGATCATTTCAATCGGCGATGATCAAGATACGGCGGTGTCCGGTCCAATCCTCAGGCTGGACGCCGGTTGCGTGCTAGATCCCGACGCCATAGGTTGGATGGTCTCCGCTCTGTCGAATACAGACGCAGTGGCAGTCTATAGTGACCACGACAGAGGCTGGGATCATTGGACGCATGGAGCGTTTCGATTTGACCCCGCTCTGCAGTGTCGTCCGCAGCTAGACGATTTGCGCACCAATCCACGCCCCCCAATCGCGACCCTATTTAGAAGTCAGGAAATCTATTCCGCCACAACGGCGTCAGGCCAGGGGCTCAGCGACGGAATGGTCGCCCGCCTCCGATTGATGGCAGCTCTTGAGCACGGGGAAGTGGTTCATATTCCTCTTGTGCTCGCCACCCGGCTTGAGATTGGAGTATTGAACGCCGCAACATATGTTCCCGCGCGTGAAGGTCCTGACTGGATCGCACAGTCTACATCACCTCACTCGGGACTAGAGCGAGATCGTATTCTGCCCAGCCGGGCGAACGAGAGCCAAGGCCCTACGAACCATGAGGAAATCAAGCGGGACTGGAACTGAGGGCTCAATGGATCAGACCGCTCGTGGCTAAAGTCCCGCGCCGCCCGTTTACCACGCTACCCGACCCTGCTTAGTTTTTCTGGATCAGTTAGGCAGCGTCGTGTCGACGATAGACCTCCAGAGCTCAACCTTGCGAGATGAACGGATTGGCTGCAAGAAGCGCATCTGCGCGTATGCCGCAGTCAGCGGCGGAGAGTTTTGTGTACAGCGTTATCAAACACCACAGCCGTGTTGTCGGAGCCCTTCTGCTCAGAGAGGTTGTGACCCGCTACGGCCGGCAAGGTATTGGCTTCTTGTGGGTGGTTGGCGAGCCCTTGATGTTCTGCCTCGGCGTTCTGCTGCTCTGGACGTTGGTGAAGCCGGAATACGAGCACGGCGTTCGAGTCGCCCCCTTCATAATGACGGGCTACATGTGCCTCTTACTTCTGAGGCATACCGTATCCTACAGCGTTAGCGCTGTACAGGCAAATACAGGACTACTACATCACCGCAAGATATCTATAATACACATCTACCTTTCAAGATCTGTCCTCGAATTCGCCGGATCTACGGTAGCTTTTGTTATTGTTTATCTAATATTATTGATTATCGGGGCCGTTTCAATGCCCCATGATGTTACTTTGCTATATGGTGGCTGGTTGTTACTTTGGTGGTTTGCAACTGGCTTGGCGCTTGTATTTAGCGGCCTTGCCATGGAATTCGAGGTAATGGAGCGCATTGTTCCCGTCTTGATGTATCTGATGATCCCTATGTCGGGCGCGTTCATAATGGCGTCGTGGTTGCCTGACCACTGGCGGGCTATGTTTCTGCTTATCCCGCTACCGCACACCGTCGAGATGGTGCGAGCCGGGGTTTTCGGCGAATTCACCCCAACATACTACGATCCGGTCTATGTGGCATGCTGGGCCGCAGCCTTGAATTGTCTCGGATTGCTTATTCTCGCGCGCGCCAAGAAGCGCTTGGAAGTTGAGTAAGATTCTCCTATGCCCATCGTCACGCCAGTAGGGAATTTCGATGTCGGAACCTAAGCTTTCTTACCTCGGCCCGTTGGATGAACGGGGCGAAGTCAGGCCCGTGCGGCGGCCTATTTGGGAGCGTCTGCCGATAGGGTTCCTCCTGATCGTCTGTTTGCCCACACTGATCGCGGCCATTTACTTCCTTCTGGTAGCCACGCCTCGCTATGTGTCCGAGGCTCGATTTATCGTGCGGGCACCGTCACAAAATCAGCCGTCCAGCTTGGGTGTCGCCCTACAGGGCGTGGGGATACCGACAAGCCAAACCGACGCCTTCGCCGTGCACGAGTATATTTCTTCGCGCGACGCCCTGCGGGAACTGAACAGAAAAGTCGACGTCGCTACGGTCTATTCTGGACGTTTTGCTGACCCCTTTTCCAGCCTGCCTCGGCCATGGCAAGGTCGATCGTTTGAAGATACTTATCAGGGCTTCAAGGATTTTGTGACCGTAGGCTATGATGCGACAACCGGCATCAGCACGCTACGCGTCGAGGCCTTCCGCCCCGGCGACGCAGAGCGGATCGCGAATGTGTTGCTTGAAGGTGGCGAGGCCCTTGTCAATCGTCTGAACATGCGTGCGCAGGCTGACGCAATCTCAAACGCTGAACGCAATGTCAGCGAGGCGCAGGAACGCCTCAGCCTCACTCAGGACAAACTGTCAGCGTACCGAAATCGCGAACGATTTATCGATCCAACTCAGACGGCCAAGATTGGTAGCGAACTGATCGGAGAGCTGGCGATAAGGGTGGCGACTCTTCGAGCCGAACGTGCCCAGATCGCCACTGATGCTCCTAATAGTCCTCAGCTTCCGATCATTGACAGCCGCATTCAAGCCTTTCAACAGCAAATCAGTCAAGAACAGGCCAAGCTGGCCGGTGACACATCGTCCTTGGCGGCGAAAATCGGCGAATACGCGCAACTGGAATTGGAGCAGCAGTTTGCAGACAAGGCGCTGACCTCGGCCACACAAGGACTTGAAACGGCGCGCCTCGACGCACGCAGGAAGATGTTGTATCTCGACCGCGTTGTAAATCCAAACCTCCCGGACTTGCCAACAGAGCCACACCGCTGGATGGCAATACTAGCCGTTTTGGGTAGCGCGCTCCTTGCTTATGGCACAGGTTGGCTAATCTGGTCGGGTGTCCGCGAAAGCAGGCAGGATTGATGGCGATAAGCGAAGGTGAGGTAGGGCTTGTTGTTCGGGACCTATCTAAAACCTACGAGGTCGTGGGTAGCAGGTCGTTATTTTCGGACTTGGCCTTCGATGTCGGCCGTCAGGGACGTATGGCGATCCTCGGACGCAACGGCCAAGGCAAATCGACGCTTATAAAAATCTTGGGCGGGGTTTTACGACCTACAACAGGTACGGTGGAATGGGCGATGAGTTCTTCCTGGCCCATAGGGTTCGGCGGTGGGTTCCAAGGTAGTTTAAGCGGAATCGATAATATTCGGTTCCTGACGCGGATTTACGGCAGAGATTTTCAGGACACCTATGTTCGGGTCGAGGAGTTTGCTGAACTTGGTTCCGCGCTCAAGCGCCCGGTAAAACACTATTCATCCGGTATGCGCGCGCGATTGGCGTTCGGACTCTCGTTGGCTATTGAGTTTGATTGCTATCTGATCGACGAGCTTGTGGCCGTAGGCGACGCCCGATTTCAAAGGAAATGCAACGAAGAGCTTTTCGAAAGGCGGGCTAATCGTGCCTTTATGATGGCTTCTCATGACATGAGCATAATATCAGAAGTTTGCACCCGCGCCTTAATCATAGAAGGAGGCAAGGCGAAGGTGTTCGAAGATATTGAAGAGGCTGTCGACATCTACTTGTGGCTCAAGGCAGATTGATAAGCCGTGAAGCGCATCTGCATCCTAGACCTCCCTTCACCTTTCAGCGAGGCCTGGCGCCACGCGCTCGCTGAAAAGGCAATCGAACTCGGCTTTAAATATCTGGAAATCTGGGGCGAGCTTCACGCCCCTCTAAACGATGATGCAGACTATCTGATCGTCAGTGGCGACGTCGCCGGGGGCGCCTTGGCTAACCCGACGCAGTGGCTTGTTCTTTATGCATCGCCAGCGCAAGCTATTGAGGCCTTGTCCAGTCATGGGGAGCACGCCTTTTGGCTTGCAGCCAGTCGTCTGGCAATGGGTGCGGCTGTGCTGCAGAACGGCGGCACGTCGCTAGACTCCAGTGCACAGACGATCGTAGTTCCTGGCTTCGGTACAGTGCGTCGTGAGGATGTCATCACGTCGACACCAGCCAAAATTGAGGCGCTTGCATTCTACGAGGTACTGCCGCCCACTCCTGGTGCAAAGGCCGTATGGCCGGGCGAACTTTTTGTGATCCCGGAACAGGAACGTGGCACCATCCGACGCGAGGGGGACCCCATCTCCATCGCCGGCCGGCGACGAGTCATCGCACACGCGCCCTATATCGAACTTTGTCCCGGCGAGTGGAGCCTGCGGCTTCGGATCAAAGTAGATCCTCAAAGCGCGGCTAATATTATGCGTTTCGAGTGGGGACCGGGCGAAGATGTCGTATTCCTTGAGCATCGGTTTGAGAAGCCAGGGCGTTATTAACTGAATCTCACAAACACTTGGCGCGCTGTAACGCCCATGCGCATGCTAATCTGGGCTCAACGGCCTACGTTCGACGGAGTAATATGGGTCGAGAGTGCCGAGATAGAATATCTTTGAAATCTTGGTTCATTGTTTTCCAGAAGTTCCACACCGACCGCAATATTCAAGTTGGTCATTTGCAAACCTTTTGCGTGATGGAATGTCAATCAGGACAAATATGTTGACGATCCAAGACCCCAAGATAATCCATTGGAAACAAGGAGAAGACGTTCAGAATTTCGGCGATTTTTTGACAGTTCTAATAGCACGAGAATTGTTCCTTTTTCCGCGCGTCGCCGGGGATATTTACCGCATCGTCGGCTCCTGCATTTCCGAATGGATGATTTGGGAGGATCTTTTACCCCTAGGCCGAGAGAATAGTGGGCGGGTGGTCTACTGGGGATGCGGACTACGCGACGAGACGCCACTCCATCCTGCCGTGGTCGCACGATCACGCTTTTACGGCGTGCGGGGCCCGCTGTCGCGTGATGTCCTGGGACTACCGCCGGATACACCGTTGGCCGATCCTGGTCTTTTAGCTCCTCTATTTCACCGGCCAACCAAAGTGCCGGAGTTGACCGATCGTGTGCTTTGCATGCCACACATCAATGATCAGACGTCGGAAGAGGATCTTCTGACCCTATCTGGAGCGGACGCGTTGATCCGCCCTACGGTGGCGAACACTGAGTCTGGCCTTCGCAACTTACTTAACCAGATCGCAAGCGCGGACTTCCTGCTTACAGGCTCCCTGCACGGAGCTATTCTTGCCTGCGCCTACGGCGTCCCATTCGCTTTTTGGGACACAGGGCACGTCGATATTACATTCAAATGGCGTGATTTCGCGGGATCTATCAATATCCCTACGATCTTCGTGCGAAACGTCGTAGAGGGCCGCAGAGCATTCGACGACCTGATCAAACCCGTGATGCAGCGTCCGTCATTCTTCGAACTCTTAGAAATAGCCCCATTCGAGATTAAACCATCAGTGCTCATACGTGCGCTGCAACTCGACGGCGACCTCACTGGACCGCAAGGCGACGCCGCCGCTAAACGCCTTGAGGCGTCGCGGGTCGAGGCGCCCAGCGTTATTGACAGGATCCGACGTGACAACCTCGATTTCGAGGTCGAATTGGCCGCATGGCGAGATCTACCGCGCCGTGCACTGGAAGTTGACCTCGCAGCCCGCTCACAGGAGTTGGAGTTAGCCGAGGCTCGCTTCGGCGAAGCGCTTCAAGTCGAACTCGAACGGGCTAAGGCAGAGGCCGACGCAGTTACCCAGGAAGGTCTGAATGCGAAGCGCCTCCTAGAACAGTCTCTAAACGACCACATGGCCGACTCCAAACGTCGCGAGACAGTGTTGGCGAGCGAGCTTGAAGACACACGGCGTCTTCTCGAGCACGAGCGTATTGGCCGCAGCCAGGATCTAGCGCGTTTTCAAGATGCTTTGTCAAACCTTAACGCGCGCACCGTCGCTCTGGACCAAGATCTGCGTGCGGCGATCGAAGGTCGTAGGACCGACCAGGCGTCGCACGATGAACAGCGTCGCGCCGACGCCGAGAAGGAAGCCGCCATCAAGGCAAATATCCTCAGCGATCTAAAGGAGGCGGCGATGGCATTGCAGGCATTCGAGGATCTGACAGCGAGCGCCTTTGAAGCCGTGCGCCATGGACCATGGCCCGCCTCATACGCGACGGCGACGTCGCTGGAGGCCGTCATCAACCGGATCGGAGAATGGGTCCGCGATCGGCAATCCCGATATTTGGCGATCCAAACGCACCAAACCGACAATCTCTTGAGGGTATCGCAACGCGCAGCCTCCCTGTCGAACGAACGAGAGGCTTTGGTTGCGCGCATTGCCCGTCTCGAGGATGACGACCTTCAAGCGAAAACCACAATCACCGAACTTAACCATCAAATCCAGAGGCTCAGTCTTGAATGGAGCGTCACCCAACGACCCTAAGCCGTTGTCAAAGGAGGGCTTAGGGCTCGGTCCTAACTCCAGACTGTTAGCTTAGGGCCTAAGCTTCCGGTGTAAGAAGCTTGCCGTACAGAGTTTTGATCGCCTTCATCGAGTAGCGCTGCCCCACCAGATCCAGACCGTTGCGAGACAACTGCTTCAGTCGCGGCATGTCATCGTAGAGATCCAATATGCCTCGCGCGAACGCCTTGGCGTCCGAGACCAGAACCACGCCGTCCCCATCGTTGACACCCGAACCCTCGATGGCCATGGGCGTCGCCAAGCACGGAACACCCGAAGCGAGGCCGGCAATAACCTTCACCTTGACCCCGGCTCCGTAGCGCAGTGGCGCGACGTTCAGCCGCATTCGGTCTAGAAGCTGCGAAAGATCAGGCACAAAGCCGACCAGCCGCACATTGGCCGTTTCATAGGCTTTGAAACGCTCCGGGGGGTTGGCGCCGACGATGTTGAAAATGATGTCGTCGCGTTCGCGAATGACCAATGGCCAGACTTCGCGGAGGAAGAAATCGACGGCATCGACGTTCGGAGCATGGGCATAGCCGCCAAGAAAGAAGATGTCCTTTCGCTCCTTCGGGTCATAACTGGCCGGCTTGTCGGCCTCGAACACCGGCGGAACGACTACGACCTGCTTGCCCACCTTTTCGGTCGTCAATATGTCTCGCTCGGTATCCGACAGCACGATGGTTGCGTCGGAACGGCGGATTAGGTTCAACTCAAGGGCCTTGACCTTAACTGATCTGGCGAAGCCTTCGACATCTCCCTTCAGCGTTGCTTCCCGCTGCTCCCGCAAGTAGTGGAGATCGACAGTATTGAAGATCACGCGCGCAGAAGGCCATAAGCGTTTGACCTCTTCAAAATGTCGACCGCCGGAATAGATACGGGCTAGGAAGACGACGTCGAACTGCTCCTGGCAGCCTTGCAGGAAAACCTCGGAGTGTTTCACATACGGAGCGTAATAGGGCCTTACGCCGATCTGTTGCAAATCCTGAGTGTAGCGACCCGCATGTTCGAACTGAGCATCAGGAAGGAAAGTTATCTCCCAACCATCATCGCGGAGCATCTTTAGCACGCGTGCGGCAGTGTCCGACCCAGCGTCTTGATCCGGCTTGGGGATGGTCGAGTCAATATACAGCATTCGCTTGCCCGCTGCGGGCGGCACGAAGTCGGGTCGACGCCCGGCGGGGATGCCGGAAAAGAATGCCTCGGCCTTCGGCTGATAGACGGCTCCCTCGCGCGCCGCCATCGAAACCAGATCGGCGATTTGATCGCCGGGGGCCGCCGACCTGACGACATTGAGCAAGATGCTGCGCCGAAACAAGACGACCGGCCCGCGAAGGGCGGCCCCAACGCGTCTGACGTTCACGTCGGGATGCCCGCTGTCCAGCGGCCTCTCGGCCCGCAAGGTTAGAGGAGCGATGTTCGCCACGACCAGCCTAGCCGGGCCGACGACCTTGGGAGCGACACTCATGGCACCTTCGCCGGCGTTCAGCTCGGCGATCAAGATCGCGACATCTGTGGCAGTTAGGAGGGCGTCGCCCTCCAGCAGCAGGATGGCTTTAGCGCGTGGCGCCCTGGCCAGAAGTTCGCCAAGGCTTTCAGCAGTAGCGGCGGTGACGAAGGTTGCTCCTGGGAGATCGGCGAGGAGCGCAGCGCGACGGGCTGCGGCCGAAGGGCCGGCCCGGCCGTGTCCGACGATCAACAGGCCGGAAACCTGGTCGGCCGGGGCGGCTCCCATTGCCTCCGTGCGTTCGGCGAGCCATCGGTCGGAGGTCAGATGCCCCCCCTCGGCCTGAGGGTCCACTCCCTCGTATCTCCCCTTGGTCATAAAGTGATGGAGCGCCCGAGTTTCGCTTTCGAAGCTCAGGTGACGCGAGCGGTAGACCTTGGCGTCGAACTCTGGCGAAGGTGATAGGCCTTGTGCATCTCCCGACCGCAAGAAATGCGCTAGCGGCGCGGCTTCAGCCCCGTCCAGGTGAGCGTAGACAGATTTATAATAGTAGGGTGAAAAATAGCGGTTTGGCCGCATGCCCGCTCTTTCTCCCGACATGACGTAGTGGACTGCGCCAGCAATAGCGCAACCAGTGTTGGCCTTGTACTGGCCTTCGTCGAAGGCGGGATTTGGCGGCCAGCCCCAAGTATGGCCGTATTGAACGTAGTGCTTCAAGGCCGGTTCGACCCTACCCGATAGCAAGGTGTCCCTGTACCAACGCTCGTCCACTAGGGCGTGGGGCGAGGCGCCGCTCGCTGGACGATGCAGATATTCCGCCAGCGGCGTACCGCACTCCAACGTAGCCCGGCCCCCCTGGAACCAGGTTGGATCAAATAGAGGGTGGGGTGATACATTGATCGCGCGTGGATCGACCAGATAAACTCCCAGCGAATCCGCTGGATCAAGATACACGCCGGTTGCCGCCTGGTAATGCAGGGCGAACCAAACCGGATCGAAGACCGACGAGGGAGCGCGACCTTCGTGGCGTCCAAATTGGACGAAATGGGTCAGGGGTTCGACGCCGGCAGCGGCCACATCCGGATGCAGGCGCAAATACTCGGCTGGCTCGAACAGCGGGTTCGGCTGATAGTTGTCTCGCCAACCCTTAGTCAGATAATGCGTCAGCGGCTCTTCACCCGACTTCGCGACGTCACCGTAGGTGCCGACGTACCAGAGAGGGTCAAACCAAGCGCTGGGGCGTTCTCCCAACTTCCAGCCGATCGTCAGGTAATCCGACAATGCCGCCCCTCCCGTGGCGGCAGGGCGCGCGCGTAGATAGGCGGGAGTGTCGAACAGCGGATGCGGCGTCGCCATCAAGTCGCCGGTCAACAGGCTGCGAAGCGGTTCGGCGCGCTGGTCGCTCGCCTGGCCCATGAGCCATCGGATATCGACAACGGGGTGCGGATTACGACCCTCTCGCCAACCATGTTCGACGTAGTGCCTTAGGGGTTCGATCTTGGCTTTGGCCACATCCGGATTGGTCCGCAGATAGTAGTCAACGCTGAAGACGGCGCTGGGCGACCAGCCTTGTTGCCAGCCAATCGACACATAGTGCGTCAGCAGCTCCTTGGCCGACACGTTTGGGAAATGCGACTGGTACCAGGTCGGATCGAAATAGGGTGAGGGCTGACGGCCCTCACCAGCGCCTTTTGCTCGATAGTGGACGAGAGGCTTGAGGCCGGCTAGATCGCCATTGTTGGCGCTGTACCATTGCTCGTCAAAAAGCGCGCGTTGGCCTGCAGCGCGACGGTTGGCCCTCGACGGCCCCCGCCCACGAAAGGCCTCCAGCGCTCTGGACGCCATTCTCGTGAGCTTTTTCTTGAGCTTTTTCATTGTTCGGTTTCTTAGCCGGGCGTCTAGCGAACGAGCTGGTTGATCGGCGACGACACGCGTTCGCGCCAATACTCCAAAAGATCGAACATGGTTTTTTCAAATGAGATTTCCGGCTCCCAACCCGTGTGCGCGCGGAATTTGCGTGTGTCAGGAACCTGCAGATCAGCATCGATCGGGCGAAGACGGGCCTGCTCGGTCTCGACAGTGATGTTCTTGACAGTCGACATCCCGATTAAGGTGTTCAGCATCTCGCGGACGCTGCATGTATAGTCTCCGCCGATATTATAGTATTCGCCAGGCGTTGGATTGACCGTGAGCAGCATGTAGTAGGCTTTGACCGCGTCACGAACGTCAGCGAAGGTTCGCAGGGAGTCCAGGTTGCCCGTCTTCACGACGGGTGGAATCACATTATGCTCGATCATCGCGATCTGTTTTGCGAAGCTCGATTCCGCGAATACGTCGCCGCGACGCGGGCCGGTGTGAGTGAACATGCGGGTGGTCATCACGTTTATACCGAACGCTTCGCCGTAGTAGCGGCCGATTAAGTCGGTGCCGACCTTGGAGATCGCGTAGGGCGACGCCGGGTGGAACGTGCACTCCTCATTGATGGGCAGTTTTTCCTTCGGGACCCGGCCGAAGACCTCGGACGAGGCGCAGACGTGAACGATCGCCTCGGGCACCTCGGTTTTGATCGCTTCCAGAAGCCGGTTGGTGCCGTTGACGTTGGTGTCCATCGTCTCGAGGGGCGCGTCGAAACTGGTCTTGGGGAAGCTCTGGGCCGCAAGGTGGAAGACGAAGTCCGGTTTAACGGTCCGGACCACATGCATCATCGACAGTGAATCGCGCAGGTCTCCGTGGATTAATTGCACCCGGTTCGCCTGGTTCACCCGGTTCAGCAGGTGGCTGATGTTGTCCAGCGGCGAACGCCAGCGGGCCATGCCGTGGATTTCCCAGTCGGTGTTTTCGAGAAGGTAGTCGGCAAGGTGGGAGCCGACCATCCCGGTGATGCCGGTGATAAGCGCGCGCTTGGTCATTGGGTTTTTTCTCCGGAAGTATCACCGTGCCTGGAAGAAGGCGGCAGTGTTGAAAGTCTGTTTCCGCGGGCGATCCTGGCGTCGGCTTCGGCCATTTCCCCTACGATGTCGGAAAACGAGCGGCGGCGACACCATCCGAGCTCGCGCTCGGCCCGGGCAGGGTCTCCGACCAGGGTGGCGGGGTCGTCAGGTCGGTAAAAGGCAGGGTCGATGCGGACCAGAATTTTGCCTGATTTCGGATCGACGCCCGTTTCATCCACGCCTTCGCCACGCCATTCCAGAGACATCCCCAAGGCACGGACCGTCGCCTCGACGAAATCTCGCACGGAATGGGCCGCGCCGGTCGCGAAAACATAGTTGCCCGGAGTCTCGGCTGCGAGGCACAAGCGCATGCCTTCAACATAGTCGGTGGCCGCTCCCCAGTCCCGCGTGGCGTTGATGTTTCCAAGGGCGAGATTGTCCTGTTGGCCCATCTGAACGCGGGCTAGGCTGGAGGTAATCTTGCGGGTTACGAACGACGGATCGCGCAACGGCGATTCATGAGCGAAAAGCACGCCACATGAGGCGAAAACCCCGAAGGATTGCGCATAGATATGGCATGCTTGTTGAGCTAGGGCCTTGCTGGCTCCGTACAGGTTGGCCGGGCGCATCGGTGTTTTGATGTCCATTCGGCCGGTGTGAGGACCGAAAACCTCGCCGCTGGAGGCCTGGAAGAACCGGCTCGAGCCATTTGCCGAGCGCAGGGCTTCAAGCCATAGCAGAGGCGCCATGGCGTTTGCGTGGAAGCCGCTGATCGGGGCTTGGTTGAACGCGGCGACCGAGCTTTGGGCGGCGAGATTATAAATCTCATCCGGGGCCACCGCTTGTAGCAGCCTGTCGATATCCTCGATTCCGGCTGGCTGAGCCTGGATCAGTTCCACGTGGTCGGAAAGGCAAAACGCATCGAGGCGGGCCAGGCGCTCGTCCGGCGCTCCTCGGGTGGTCCCGACGACGCGAACCCCGTCAGCCAAGAGCGAGGCGGCCAAGTGTGCCCCGTCCTGGCCGCCAATGCCTGTGATCAGCGCGGTTTTCAAATTTTGCCGAGCTCGATGTTCAGCTTCGGTGCCTTGATCGCATAGAACAGGACTTGGTCCTGGCCAAGATATCCGTAGGATTCCGACCAATACTGGATGATCTCGGCGGAGGCCATGCCCATGGCGCGCAGCCGATCCAAGGTATCGAGACCTAAGTAACGGAAGCAAAGCGCTCCGTTCTCGGGATCGACAGGATTGCCGTGATACTCAGGAGGCTGCTTCAGATAGTCGTAGGACCCATCGGGCCGGACCTTGACCAGATCGCTTGTATCCTTCCCTTGGAAATGGGTCGGCGCGGCGAATAGCAGTTTGCCGCCGGGCTTGAGCACCCGGACTAGATTTGCCAAGGCCGCGTCAAAGTCCTCAACATGCTCCAGAACGTCGAATGACATCACCACGTCGAACGTGTTGTCAGGAAGCGAGAGCTTGCACAAATCCTCGTGACGGATGCCGTCGATGATCTCTCCGGGCGCAATGTCGCTGCCTAGGTATTCGCTACCGACCGTGTCCGGATAGCGCAGGCTCAGCCATTTGAAGACGGGCGTGACTTCTTCCGTGACGTAGATGCGGTCGTTGGGACTGGGGCGAACCAGCGTCTGAAGGGCGTGCATGGCTGCGCGCACCCGGTTAGGGAAACCGCATCGACAGGTGACGTGTTCACGCCAGTTTGGGATTAGCTTTTCACGGTCGTCGAGGACCGCCGCATATAGGTAAGTGGTCACCATCGGAGAGACCGTCCGGCACATCGAACAGACGCCCGTGATGCTGAAGACTTCGCCATTGTCGTCCATTATCCGACGTTCGACGGCGCGCTGTGTCTTCCTTACCTCAGCGGTTTCCTTCTCAACGCGGAGATAGTCGTCCCAATCCGCGATGGAGACAGTAAAGAGATCGCCGGGAACGCCGCTGTAATCGGTGGAATTCCGGGGTGTCGCGTTCGGGCCGAAGGCCGCCAGGGGGCGGTCGATCTTCCCCGTACCGGCGGCGATTTTTTCGCGCACGCTTTCAGGCGTGTGAAGGTTGATGGTACCCGCACCACTCCATTTGTAGGCGTATTCAAAAGTTCCAAAATGCTTGAAACCGCGGTCAAGCACTCGCTCTCGATAGGCCTCCAGAAGGTACTTCACGTCGCCGATATTATTGTGATCGAAATGCACGGCATGCCGCGAGAACGTCGAGGGCTGAGTGATATCGGCGCCGCTGAAGTGGAGGAAGCGCAGCGGCTCTCCATTGACACTCCAGACACCCTTCAAGTGCTCGACCTGGCGCTGCAGAAGATTCCAGTAGGCGACATTGTAGCCGGGGTGGCGCAGGATTTTAACGTCGGGAAGGAAGCTGGGCAGCAGATCGGCCCATTTCTGGTCAACGAACAGTCCGTTGGCCAGATCAATTACGCATCCGTATTCTAGACGATCACCCCACCACTTCATCGCTGCTGCAGTTTCGGGCGTTCCGCGCAGACCCAAAAATCCCAGATTGTATACGCCGAAGTTCAACATCGACTGATCTTGGAACCACGGATGATGGATCGGTTCGAGGATGTGCGGGGTCATGACCGCATGGGCACCGTCGCGCAGGGCAGCTACAGCCTCGACCAGCGGAGACATCACCATGATGTCGGGGTCCAGGTAGCAGATAGGCTGGCCCGGGTGGCGTTCGATCAGCCGCTGGAAGACGAATGGCTTTATAGAAGTGTTGAACTCCGTGACGTTATAGCGCTCGGCCATTCCCCAGACGCGAGGTTCGTCCAGGTCCTGAAGATCAATGATCTCGAAGTCGAACTCGCTCGGATCCAAGCCCGCCGATGAGTCAGCTAAGGCCAGATAGAGCTTCGCCTTAGGGTGGGAAGCGCGCAGGCTGTCGAACAGGGTCCTCGCATAAGGAATGTAATTCCTAGCGGAAATCGAAAACACCACGAGGTCCGCATAGGGATCGATCGTGCCGGGGGCCGTCACCGTGCTGGTCCGGCGCTGTCGTTCAGCCATATCTACTCAGACTCCAGCAGTTCTTCTAGCGCTTCGTACAGGTCACCCCCTTGGAACAGGAGGCAGTTGGTCAGACCGGCGGCTTTTCCCGCGTCGATATCAGACGACTTGTCGCCGATGATCCAGCTTTTCTCGATGCGCACTGGCCAATTGTCCATCAGATCGATCAGCATTCCTGGATTGGGCTTGCGCCAATTACATGCCTTCGCAAACTCGCCAACCACCCCATCGGTATGGTGAGGACAGAAACGAAAATCGTCGATGTGCGCACCGGAAGAACGCAACTCTTCCTGCATGAAGCCGTGTAGTAATGTAACATCGTTGAGGCCATACAAGCCGCGCGATACGCCAGCCTGATTAGTGACGACGAACACGAACCAACCCTTGTCGTTGAAGGCCTTGATTGCCTTGACCGCTCCCGCCATCCAGTGGAACCGCTCTATTTCACCGACATAGCCCAGATCTTCGTTGAGGACCCCATCGCGATCGAAGAAGATCGCCGGACGCCGTTGTGACTCGGGAACGCTGGTCTGCGCTTCGGTGAGACTTG
>Ga0157369_10004842_pt1 | contig 15797 bp, 11 predicted proteins | sample C25metaG_FD_113461 | JGI IMG/M metagenome (GOLD analysis project Ga0157369, IMG submission 113461) | Corn rhizosphere microbial communities from Kellogg Biological Station, Michigan, USA - C2-5 metaG | ecosystem: Host-associated > Plants > Roots > Rhizosphere > Soil | place: USA: Michigan... | reverse complement strand
GTTCGACATCACGAACGAGGGGTGCCCGGTCGCATTGCCGAGGTTGAGCAGCCGGCCCTCGGAAAGCACGAGGATCGAGTGGCCGTCGGCGAAGACCCACTCGTCGACCTGCGGCTTGATGTTGCGCCGTACGACGCCCTGCAGTTTCGCCAGGCCGGCCATGTCGATCTCGTTGTCGAAGTGGCCGATGTTGCCGACGATGGCGCCTTGCTTCATCTGCGACATCTGCGCCGCGGAGATGACGCCGAGGTTGCCGGTCGCGGTGACGAAGATGTCCGCTGTCTCGACGACGTCGTCGAGGGTGAGCACCTGGTAGCCGTCCATCGCGGCCTGCAACGCGCAGATCGGATCGATCTCGGTGACGATGACGCGCGCGCCCTGGCCGCGCAGCGACTCGGCGCAGCCCTTGCCGACGTCGCCGTAACCGCAGACGACGGCGACCTTGCCGCCGATGAGCACGTCGGTGGCGCGGTTGATGCCGTCGATGAGCGAGTGCCGGCAGCCGTACTTGTTGTCGAACTTCGACTTGGTCACCGAGTCGTTGACGTTGATCGCCGGGAACAGCAAGTCGCCGCGCTCGTGCATCTGGTAAAGCCGGTGGACGCCGGTCGTCGTCTCTTCGGTGACGCCCTTGATGTCATTAGCGATCTCGGTCCACCGGCGTGGGTCGGCCGCGAGCGACCGCGCGAGCACCCGCAGGATGACGGCGAACTCCTCGTTGTCGGTCGACGACGGGTCGGGCACGGCGCCCGCCTTCTCGAACTCGACACCCTTGTGCACGAGCAACGTCGCGTCGCCGCCGTCGTCGAGCAGCATGTTCGGGCCACGGAGGTCGCCTGGCCACACCAGCGCCTTTTCGGTGCAGTCCCAATACTCTTCGAGCGTCTCGCCCTTCCAGGCGAACACCGGCACGCCGCGCGGATCATCGGCCGTCCCGTCGGGCCCGACCACGACCGCCGCGGCCGCGTGGTCTTGCGTCGAGAAGATGTTGCACGAGGCCCACCGGACGTCGGCGCCGAGCGCGACGAGAGTCTCGATGAGCACGGCAGTCTGCACCGTCATGTGCAACGAGCCCGTGATCCGCGCGCCGCGCAACGGCTTGGTCGCGCCGTACTCCGCCCGCATCGCCATCAGGCCGGGCATCTCGTGTTCGGCGAGGGCGATTTCCTTACGGCCGTATTCGGCGAGAGACAGGTCGGCGACCAAGAAATCCATGGCCGCCAGCCTACGGGACCAGTTGCTCAATCCTCCGATTCGAGTCGCCGCTTCACTTCGTCGATCGCCGCCACCGGCGACGGATCGATGCCTTGAGCGATCGCCAAGTAGACGGTCGCGAAGTCGGTGAGGCAGACGAGAGACGCCAGCCGCTCGATGGGCGACGCGCCTTCGGCGGTGATCGTCGTCGTCGCCACCGCGCGCCGGCTCGCGACCTCCTCGCTCACCCGCGCCCGCCGTACGGATGCCGGGTTGTCGTCGTCCCGCAGCAAGACCAACCGCAGCCGTACGTCGGCGCCGTCGTCGACGCGGTCACGGAAGATGTCGTCGTCGGATTGCGCCGCGGCGAACGCGCCGTCGAACGTGACGACCTGGTTGTGATGCGCCTCCGACAACACCCCGGACACGGCGGGATACTTGGCGTTTTCGGCCAGTTGGCAGGTCATCCGCAAGGCGGCGACGCCGCCGATCTGGCCAGTGCCCCAGATCATCGGCAGGCTGCCGGCGAGTTCCAGCGCGAGTGACTTGCCGGGGTTGACGAACGACTCGCGATCCGGCCGGCACGTCTCCGCGACGGCTTCGAGCCGGCTCGCGGCGGCTTCGAGAAACTCGTCGCCGCGACCCAAGTCGACTAACCCGAGACGGGCGCCGAGCACGAGCAGCGGTGTCGCCAGCCCCCACAGAGTCGCGCGCGGGCCGACCTGCGTGACGACCGGCGCGAACGCGCCGCGCGCCTGCTCGCAACGGCGCGCCAGCGGCGAGCCGGCGGCGCCGACGCCGAGCAGCGTGGCGCCCCGCCGTACCGCTTCGTCGGCCGCGGACAGCGTCTCTTCAGTCGTGCCGGAACAGCTGACGGCTACGACGACGTCTGCCGCGCCGGCCCAGCCTGGCAGGCCGGGGCCGCGATGCACGATGATCGGCACCGGGCTGGACAGGCCGACGACTGACGCGAAGACGTCGCCGGCGATGCCCGATCCGCCCATGCCGGCGACGACCAGCGCGCGCGGCCGGCCGAGCGCGGCGACGTCGGCGAAACCCGCGTCGTGGGCTGCCGTCTGCCCCATCCGGACCTGCGCAGCCGACGACGCGACCGCGCGCAGCATGCCGCTGGGATCGATCGCCGCGAGCGCCGCGGCATCGTCGAGCCGCGATTCGTCGACGTCGATCGTCACGACTCTGGATCGGCCGCGGCCGGCCGGCGCGCCTCGTCGACGAGCAGCACCGGGATGTCGTCGCGGACCGGGTAGGCGAAGCCGCACGACGTGCACACGAGCTCGGCCGCGTCGTCGTCGGCGCGCAACGCGGCGCGACAGTTGGGACAGGCGAGGATGTCGAGCAGCGCCGGGTCGAGGTTCACCGGAGCAACATTAGCCGCGCAGCAACCCCAGCACGTCGTCGCGGACGTGGCTCATCGTCGCCTCGTCGGCGGCCTCGACGTTCAGTCGCAGCAACGGTTCGGTGTTGGATGCGCGCACGTTGAACCACGACCCGTCCGGCAGCGACACGGTGAGCCCGTCGAGATGGTCGATCGTGACGCCGTCACGACCGGCGTACGCCGTTTCGATCGACGCCATCGTCGCGGCTTGATCGTCGACCCGCGTGTTGATCTCGCCGGACGCGACGTAGCGGGTGAACTCCGCGAGCAACGCAGACAACGGCCGCTCTTGCTGACCCAACGCCGCCAGCGCGTGCAGCGCGGCGAGCATGCCGGAGTCGGCCCGCCAGAAGTCACGGAAGTAGAAGTGGCCGGAATGCTCACCGCCGAATATCGCGTTGGTCTCGGCCATCGTCGCCTTGATGAACGAATGGCCGACCCGAGTGCGTACGGCGACGCCGCCGTGTTCGGCGACGATGTCCGGCACGGCGCGCGACGTGATGAGGTTATGGATCACGGTCGCGCCGGGTTCTTTGGCAAGTTCGCGGGTCGCGATCAATGCGGTGAGCACCGACGGCGAGACGACGTCGCCGTGCTCGTCGATGACGAAGCAACGGTCGGCGTCGCCGTCGAACGCGAGCCCGATGTCCGCCCCGGTCGCGCGGACTTTCGCCTGCAAATCAACGAGATTCGCCGGCTCGATCGGGTTGGCTTCGTGATGCGGGAACGACCCGTCGAGGTCGAAGTACATCGCCGTCAAGTCGACGGGGAGCCGGTCGAACACGACCGGCACGGTGAGCCCGCCCATGCCGTTGCCCGCGTCGACGACGACCGACAGCCGGCGGATCTCGGTGACGCCCGGCACCAGCGCTACGAGGTAGTCCGCGTAGTCGGTCAGCACGTCGCGTTGCGAAATCGTGCCGGGCGGACCGTCGTACGCCGGAACCCCCGCCTCGACCAGGGCGCGGATGTCAGCGAGCCCGGTGTCCTGGCCGACTGGCGCGGCGCCCGCACGGCAGAGCTTGATGCCGTTGTACTTCGCCGGGTTGTGGCTTGCGGTGAACATCGCGCCGGGCACGCCCAGCGAGCCGGACGCGTAGTAGAGCAAGTCGGTCGAGCCAAGCCCGGCTTCGATAACGTCGGCGCCTTGCGAGGTCGCGCCGTCGGCGAACGCGCGGGCGAGTCCCGGTGACGACTCGCGCATGTCGTGCGCGGTGACGATCCGGCCTGCGTCGACGACGCGGACGAACGCGGCCCCGATGTCCCGCGCTAGGGACTCGTCGAGCTCGTCGGGGACGATGCCCCGGATGTCATACGCCTTGACGATGCTGTCGAGAGTGGAGTGGCCGGGCACGGGCCCGACCCTACGAGGTCAGACCTTGGCTTTGGTGGCCCGGGCGAGCACGTCGGCGAACACCAGCTCGCCGCCGTCGTGCGTCCAGGTGCGGTGCTCGCACTCGTGGCAGGACGAGAAGCGGACCGGGGTGCCGTCGGTGAGGGTCATCGCCAACGCGGTGAGACGGCTGCTGCCGCACGACGGGCAACTGCCCGCGTGGCTGGAGCTGGTCTGGGTGAGCGAGGTCGGCTGGGCGGCAGAGCGCTGAACCGGAATGCCAGGAATGCGAGTCATCGGATCTCCCGGGTGGGCGGCGGGACCCCACACTCCTCGGCCTAACTCGCCAAAACCTTTAGCGACGGGCGCGTCTAGGACAATCCGGAAATTAGGCGCTGTCGTTGCGGAGCACGCGCAGGTGGCCGCGGCGGCCGGTGCCGCTCCCGGGCGGCGGTGGCGGCGGCATCGCGGCCGGGCGGGCGGCTTCCCGCACCGCGTTCGCGAGCGCTTCGAGGTCGTCGCTGTTGGGCGTGAGCGTGGCGCCGTCGATCTCGAGCCGGACGACCTCCCAGCCGCGCGGCGCGGTGAGGTTCGCCGCGTGCTGCTCGCACAAGTCGTACGAGTGGGGTTCGGCGTACGTCGCGAGCGGGCCGACGACCGCGGTGCTGTCGGCGTAGACGTAGGTCAGCGTGGCCACGGCGGTGCGCCCGCAGGCGGTACGCGAGCAGCGGCGCAGTGGGCTCACGGGCGGGACCGTACCGGCCCGAACGGTCCGAAGCCACTCTCCGCGCCGTGACAGGCCGACAACGAGCGTGACTAGGCTCCGGACGTGACCGATCGCGGGCCCTCACGACGCCGCGACCGCCGTGGCCGCGGCGCCCGTGGCCCGCTCGCCCCGGCGCACGTCCCGCTGGTCGAGTCGCCGACCGAACGGTTCGACAATCTCGTCCTCGACGCCGTCGAGCACGTCGAGACCCGCTGGCTCGATCAGCTGCGCTCCCTCGAGTTCGCGGTCGAAGAAGTGCCGCCGTCGGACCCGCCGGCCGCGGTCGACGACGAGATCGCCTCGGCCGGCGTGCCGCTGGCTCGGCTGCTGCCGCCGAGCGGGACGACGCCAGCCCGCGTGGTCATCTACCGCCGGCCGCTCGAGTTGCGCGCGATCGACCGCGAGGACCTCGAGGACCTGGTCCACGACATCGTCGTCGAGGAGGTCGCGCACTTCCTCGGCCTGTCGCCGGAGATCGTCGATCCCGAGGGCTTCGGCGACGACGACGACAACGACTGACGCCCAGATCTACAGGGTGGCCGCGCGGGGATCGTCGACGACCGGCGGCAGCGCGATCGGCGCGGGCAACACCAGCGGGACCTCGGTCGTGATGAGCGGGCCGTGCAGGCCATGGGCGTACATGACCCGCGCCGCGTAGACCGGCCCGTCGTCGAGCGGCACGAGCGCGAGCGCGCCGACCCTGGTCACATGCAGCGCCGCTCGCAGGTCGACCCGCAGCGTGCGACCGGCCGGCACGGTGACGACCGCCGACGGGCCGCTGGGCGACGCGATCCGTACTCGCACCGGCGACCGCGGCGCGGCGAAGACGAGGTAGACATCCTGGTCGAACGGCGGTGTGCTTGCCGCGATCCCGGCCGGCCCGGTCAGCGGCGCGGCCGCCGGCACCCACGACGTGTCGTCGTACTGCGCCCGCACGTGTGCGGTCATGCGCACCGCGGCGAAGACCGGCTGGTCGCTCGTGCCGATGATCGCGGCGGGCTCTTCGGCGATCGCCGCCGACAACTCGACGTCGGTCGTGTGCCCGGCGGGCACGACGACCGACTGATGACCGGCCGGTTCGAAGTTCGCGGCCCGGGTCAGGACCCGCAGCCCGACAGTGGCGTCGCGGTTGCCCGGGTTCGCGATCTGCAGGTGCCGGGTGCCGCCGCCCGCCGGCACGCCGGCGACCACGAAGTCGGCGGCGGGCACGGCCGCGGGCGGGATCCACTCGGAGCCGCCCGGATGGATGCCGTGGATACGCCGCTCGGTGAGGGCCGCGACGATGCTGCCGCTCTGCGCGTGGACGTGGATGGCGACGTTGTGCGCGTCCGGAGCGAAGCTCGCGACCTTGTAGGCGACAACCCCGCGTGGCGGCAAGGTCAGCGCGTCCATCCCGGCCAGCCGCAGCGCGCCCGCACTGCTCCACGCCGTCACCGCGACGTTGGCGAGGGTGCCCGTCGGGTTCTCCAGCAGCAGCGCGTCGTCGAAGCCGACGGCGCCGTCGGCGCTGGCGAACCACCAGTCGCCAGCCGGTGGCAGGCAGGTCGAGTCGGTGGCGGCTCGGCCGAGGCCTTGCCCCTGCAGCCCGACCTGGTCGGCGGCGATCTGGGCCGCGCCGGGACCGCGGGCGGTGAGCGCGATCGCGGCGTACGGCGTCGACTTCCGCAGCGTCGCGACCGGCCGCGGGCTCAGCGCGAACGACCGGGTCGCGGCGGGCGGTAGCGACGGCTTCTGCGGCGGGTTCTGGTTGACGCTCGGCAGCGGCACGGCGGTGACCGCGACCCGGCCGCGGTCGCCGGGCAGCGCCGCGCCGAGGTCGGCGACCGACATCGTCGTCACCAGCCCGGCCCCGGTCCCGGTCACGGCCGGGCAGACCAACGTGACCGCGCTGACCGGCACGCTGCCCGCCCGCAACGCGACGGCATGACCGGCCCGCGGCTGGGCCATGCCGGCGCCGACGCCGAGGCCGGCCAGCGCGACCGCGCACGCGACCGGCGCGAAGGCCCCGCGGCCGGTCATGAGCCCGCTCCGCTGCCGACGACATGAACGTTGGTGATCGGCCGGGCGTCGGCCCCGACCTCAGCGGCCGGAGTCTCAGTCGCCGGCGTAGCGCCGTCCTCGCCCTCGCCACTGTCGCCGCCGTCTCGGCTCGAGCGCGTCAGCCGCCGGGCCGGAATGCACAGCAGCAACGCGACGCACAGCAGCGCCCACTGCACGCCCATCCACGTGCCCCGGCCGTCGTCCGCCCGCTCGACTGCCAGATGGCCGCCGCCCGCCGGCAAGACCCATGCCTGGGCCCAGCCGTACGCGTGCGTCCTCGGCAGCGGAGCCCCGTCGAGGCGCGCCCGCCAGTGCGACGAGTACGGCTCGGCGAGGACCAGCAGCCGCCCGGCCGGACCGGCGGGCAGCGTCGTGCTCGCGTGGCCGCTGGCCGCGGGCAGCGGCGCCGGCTCGGTGTGCGGCGCCACCACGGTCAGCTCGCCTGCGGGCAACGCGGCGCGGTAGACGACGGTCGCGGTCGCCGGCACCCGGGCCAAGCCTGGCACCCGGGCGATGGGTGCGAGCGCGCCGCCGGAATCGGCCGGCACGACGATCAACGTGACCCCGAACGCGGCGATCTGCCCGGCGGCCTCCGGGCGACCGGCGGCAAGATTGCGCACCGCCGCCGCGAGGGCCCGCTCGCCCGCCGTCGGCGCCGACGCGGCGTCCGGCCCGACCGCGACATCCGCGGCGCCGAGCACTGGCCCGTCGGCCCCGCGCAGCAGCGCGTAATGCACCGCGTCGGCGTCGGCCCGCAACGACAGCACCCGCGGCGTCGTCGGCGCCTCGGCGGCCGCGACCGCGAACACCGGCAGCACGCTGTCGGCGCCCGATCGCACCGTGCCCGCGGCGGCGACGTCAGACCGGGCCAGCCAATGGCCGCCGACGATCACCAGCGCCGCGACCAGCGTCACGCCGATGACGGCTGCGCCCGCCTGCCGCCAGCCGAACGCCGACGACCGGAGCGCCGCCGGCGTCTCCGTGGCCGCGACGGCCACCGCGACGAGCATGGCCAAACCGGCCGCGACGAGCAGCCCGCCCGACCAGTACCGCGAGCCGGGCGCTCCCGCGGCGACACCGGCGTCGCGCGTGATCGCCACCGCGGCCGCGAGCCCCAGGACCGCGCCGGCCATCGCCACGCGGATCACCGCCGCGCGCCGCGCGTACGCCGTGGCCACGACCGCGCCGAGCAGCAGCGGCGCCCATGCCCACCACGGTGGCTGGCCCGGCCCGCCAGGATGCAGCAACAGCAGGTGCGAGTAGGGGACCGGCAACCGCGATTGCAACGTCTCCGGCAGGCCGAGGCCGCGCACCAATGCGTGTGGATGGCTGACGGCGTACGGCGTCCACGGGATCAGCAAGACCGGCGGAACGACGGCGACCGCGACGGCGGCGAGTGCCCGGCCCAGCCGGCCGGCCGCCGGACCCGGCAGCGCCGCGAGCACGAGCGTTGGCACGGTGACCATCCACAGCAGCGGCACGAGCGCGGTCACCAGCGCGAGCAGGATGCCGGCGCCGGCCGCCCGGTGCCAGCCGGTCCGCCGGGGGTCACGCCGTACGGCGGCGACGCACGCCCGCACGGTGAGCGGCAGCAAGATCGCGGCGGCGGTGACGTCGACGCGTCCCTGCACCGCGGCGCCGGTGATCGGCGGCAGCAGCGCGTAGCCGACGGCGAGCGGCGCCCGTACGACGGCTCGCCGGGAGATGGCCCCCGCGGCGAGGTAGGCGGACAGACCGGCGAGCGGCACCGCGCCGATCACCAGCAAGTCGACCGCAAGCCACACCTTGCCGAGTAACAACGTCGAAAACAGCGCCAGCACCGCGAGGGCCGGCGGCGCCGTGGTCGTGGAGCCCAGGCCAACCGGATGCCAACCCTGGGTGTAGGTCCGCCACAGGTCGCTCGCGCCGTCGGGCGCGGCGAGCAGCCGCCCGCCGTGCAGCGAGCCGCCAAGCAGCCGCCGCTCGACGATCACCGCGGCGACGGTCAGGCCCAGCGCGAGCAACACGCCGGGTCGGCGGACGAACCGCTGCAAGACGCCGAGGTCGTCGACGTCGAACGACTCGGCCTCTTCGGCGACGGGCCCGGTCTCGACGGGCGCGCGGCGGCTGCGCCGCTGCTCGGCGGCGGCCCGACCACCCACCGCCGCGGTGAGCGCGTCGCCGAGGTGCCGCCAGCGCAGGCTGGCGGGGGCGAGGAGCGGGCGGATCTCTCGATGTGAGCGGGACCGGCCACGCCGGCGGGCCCGGCCGGCGAGCACCAGCGCCGGGCGGGTGAGCAGCATCCGCAAGCCGACGAGCTCGTCGACCGCGCGGCGCGGCCGCCGTAACAGCAGCAATTCGACGATCGACCGGAGCAACGCCTCGACGACGAACCGGACGACGAAGAACGGGACGAGCGCGGCCCCGGTGTTCATCAGCACGATCCGCATGCCGTGGGCGCGCGCGACGCCGCCCGCCCGGCCGGCGATGGCGTCGGGCCGGCGGCGGCCACCGGACAGGCCGGCGCCGTGGCGGATCACCGAGTCGGTGGCGACGACCACGCGGCCGCCGTCGGCGTTGACCCGCCAGCCGAAGTCGATGTCGTCGCCGAAGATCTCGAGGTGGTCGTCGAGGCCGCCGAGCCGGTCCCAGACGTCGCGGCGGACCAGCATGCCGGCTGTGCCGACCGCGAGCACGTCGCCGGTCGCGTCGTGCTGGCCCTGATCGACCTCGCGAGGTTCGAGCATGGTCTCGCGCCGGCCCGACCCGTCAGTCGTCACGCCGACCTCGAGCAGCCGGCGCCGGTCCCAGCTGAGCACCTTCGGCCCCGCGACCGTCACCGACGGGGAAGCGTCGACGCGTTCGAGAAGTCGTTCCAGCGCCTCAGGATCGGGCGCGCTGTCGTCATGCAGGACCCAGACCCACTCGATCGCGTCGGTGTCGATGCCGGGCGGCGGCGGCGCGCCGGCGAACGCGTCGAGGCCGGCCTGGATGGCGGCGCCGAGCCCGGCGTCAGCCGGCCGGTGGATGACCGCGGACTCGCCAAGCGCGTCGGCGAGCAGGGCCGGGGAGGCGTCGCGGCTGCCGGTGTCGACCGCGACGACGCGCTGCGCGGGGCGGGACTGCGCGGCGAGCGCGGCGAGGGTCTCGGGCAGCCAAGCCGCCCCGTCATGGCTGACGAGGACGACGGTGACCGCGTGGCGAGAGAACGCGAGGCGGACGGTCTTGGGGGAAGGTTTGGCAGGCATGGGAAGCGCGGCAAGCCTACGGCACCCGCTGGGCCGATCCGGCGTCCGCCGCGATTCACGGATCCCCTAGGGCGTTGCTGGCAAGGCCGCAGGAGCCGCCGTCTCGGGCGGTGGGTGGGGCGGCGGACGTGGCCGCAAGGCGACGAGAACGCCGCCAGCGACGGCCTAGCCGGCGCGGCGCTTGAGCCGGCGGCGCTCCCGCTCGGACAGCCCGCCCCAGATGCCGAACCGCTCGTCGTGGCCGAGCGCGTATTCCAGGCAGTCGGCCCGGACGTCACACCGGCTGCACACCCGCTTCGCCTCCCGCGTCGACCCGCCCTTCTCCGGAAAGAACGCCTCCGGATCGGTCTGGGCGCACAGTGCCTCTTCCTGCCACGGCAGGGTCTCGGGGCTGTCCTCGTCGAGCAGGAAGCTCTGTTCGGTCACGGCGTCGTCTCCTCGCCTGCGATGGTGCGTCGTGCGCTGGCCATCACGGTTGTGCGGCGCAGAGGGAAGAACACGAGTGAAATTACACGCGCGTCGTACCCGTCTCGTCAAGGGGGTTGGTGGTATTGACAGGTACGCGAACTGGTATGGAGCAGCCCAAAAGGGGAGTTAGCGCCCACGCGCCGCTTACGCCGAGTGGTCGACCGGTTACGACGAGGGCGCGGTTTCGGCAGGATTTCCGGGCTGGCCGGCCGCCGGCGCCTCGCTGGACGCGGCCGGCGTCGCGGTCGACGGGTGCATAGCCGACGTCTGCGCGGCTGCCACCTTCGCGGCCGGCACCTTCGCGGGCGCCGTCTTCGCGGCTGGCTTGGCCTCGCTCGGCGTGGCTTCCTTCGCCGGCTCTGCCTTCTTGGCTGCGGCCTTTTTCGCCGGCGCTTTTTTGGCCGGGACCGCCGTCTTCACGGCGGCAGGAGCGGCGGGCGCGACGGAGTGTCGGCTCTCGGACGCGCCCCCGCGCGTCGTATCGCCGACACTTGAGGTCGTCTTCTCGGCCGCGCTCGCTTTTCTAGCCGGCGCGGCCTTCTTGGCAGCGGGCGCAGGGGCGTCGGTGGAGCGTGCGCTGTCGGACGCGCTATCGCGCGTCGTGCTGCGCACGCTTGGGGTCGGCACCACCTTCTTAGCCGGGGCAGCCGCCTTCTTGGCGGGCGCGGCCTTCTTCGCCGCAGCCTTCTTGGCGACAGCTTTCTTGGCCGGTGGCACGGTCTTTTTCGCCGTAGCTGCCTTCCGGATCGGCGCCGCCTTCGGCGGCGCGGCAAAGGGCTCGGCGGGCTCGACCGGCGCGGTCAGCGCGGCGAGCGCGTCCGGCACGTCGGGCACCGTGACCGCGGGCTCGCCGGCCTTGACCCGGCGGTAACGCTCGGCGTCGCGCGCGTCTCGGCGGCGGTCGAGGGACTCGCTGACCTTGCCGGCGATGCTGCGCCGCTCCTTCGCCGACAGCCCGGCGGCGAACTCGTCGAGCACCTCGTGCAGCGTCCGGTCGCGGTCTTGTTCGAGCAGGTGGTCGCGCTGCGCGAGATACGCGACCAACGCCTCGCCCGCCGAGGCAAGCCGCCCGGTGGCGCCGGCGAGATGGCCGTTGGCCTCGCCCACCGCGGCGGTGTTCGCCTCGACCGAGCGCCGCAACTCCCCCACCGTCGCGGCCACCTGGGCCCGGAAATCGACGACCGCGGCCTCCGCGGCTTTGCGGGCGAGATCGATCGCGGCGTCGGTACGGCGATCCCATTCGCTGCGCAGCCCGCTGACGACCTCGTCGAGACCGGCGACGGTCTGGTCCAGCGACGCCAGCCGGGCCGCGGCCTCCTCGCTGTTGCGGCTCGCCGCGACGACGCCGGAGCGCATCTCGTCGAGGCTCGTCCGCGTCGTCGCGCCGGTCTCCTCAACCCGATCGAGCACGTCGGAGCGCAACGACCGGACGACCTCGTCGAACGCGCCGCGCTGCTCGTCGACCGAGCCGGTGATCGCTTCCTGCGCCCGCGCGACCGTCGCGCCGATCCGATCCCGTACCTCTTCGAGCGCGTCGGCGAGGTCTTCCCGCAACGACGCGACTTCGCTCTCGACCAGCTGGCGGCTGTGCGCGTTGGCGCGGTCGAGGCCGTCGAGCGTCGTCGACAGCTCCTCGACCAGCCCCGAACGGGCTTCTTCCAACCCGCTGCGCAACGACGCCTGGATGTCCTCCAGCCGGCGCTCCGTCGAGACCTGGAAGGCCTCGACGAAACCGCGCAGATCGGCGGCGGTCGCCGACGACGAATCCCGTACGACGGCAAGCCGTTGCTCCAGCGCCTCGACCGCCTGCTCGACCGTCGCGCGCAACTCGCCGACGAGCTCGTCGACGTGACCGTGCTCCTCTTCCCGGCCGGTGCGGACCGCTTCCTGCAGCGAGTCGCCGAGCGAGCCGAGGCTGCGATGGACCGCCTCGGCGAGATCGCCCAGCGCCGCCCTGATGTCGGCCGCCCACTGCTCCTGCCCGGCGGCCTGCTCGGCGAACGTCGTGGTCGCGAGCTCGTCGAGCCGTTGCGACACCGCGGCGATGCGTTCGCCGGCAGCCGACGCGGTGTCCCGGGTCACGGCTTCGAGCCGCTCGGCCAGTCCGTCGAGGGTGTCCTCGATCGCGGCCAGCCGCTCTTCGACCGCCGACCGCACCTCGGTCCAGGCGGTCTCCGCCGCGCGGTTCGACGCGGACGCCTGGCTGAGCCCGGCCGAGAGGGTACGGCGAAGATCCGCGGCCGACGTCTCGAGCCGGTTCGCAAGCGACTCTTCCAGCCGGGTCAACGATTGCTGCGCCGTCGTCGCGCCGCCGGGCAGCCGGTCGAGCGCGGTGCGCAACTCGGGCAGCACCGACCGCAGGTCGGTCATCACCGCGGCGACGTCGTCGACGCGCTCGGCGAGCTCTTCCTGCTTGCGGCCGAGTTCTTCGGTCTCCGCCCGGGCCGACGTGAGCCCGCCGGCCAGCCGGCCGGTGCTGCCGTCGACGCTGGCCTTGACCGCGGCGAGGTCGGCCCGCAACGTGCCGATTTCGGCCCGCAAGCCGCCGAGGTCGGCCCGCAGCCCGGTCATCGCGGCGGCGAGGACTGGACCTTCCGGGGGCGGAGGCTCGTCGGCCGCCGCTTGGGCAGCCAACTGCTCGATCCGGCGGAGCAACGCCCCTGCGTTCGCCTCGGTTTCCACACTGGCTCCCTGTGGGTCAGTTCTCGCGCGGAACCTTACGCCGGATAGCGCGGTTTAGGCCGGAAGCGCGTACGTCGTCGTTCGTTGCCGCGCGGGGCGGCCGGCCGCGGCGGCGATCGCGACGAGCTCGCCGACCTCTTTGCGTGAGCCGTGGGCGCTGCCGGCCATCCGGCTGATCGTCTCTTCCATCAACGTGCCGCCGAGGTCGTTCACCCCGCCACGCAGCATCGTCACGCAGGCCTCGGGGCCGAGCTTCACCCAGCTGCACTGGATGTTGTCGATCCGGCCGTGCAACAGGATGCGCGCCATCGCGTGCACCGCGCGGTTCTCCAGCAACGTCGGGCCGGGGCGGGCCAGCCCGGCGAGGTAGAGCGGCGCGTTCAGGTGCACGAACGGCAGCGGCACGAATTCGGTGAACCCGCCGGTCTCCGCTTGCAGCCGCGCCAGCAGTTTGAGATGCGCGACCCAATGCGCCGGTGTGTCGACGTGGCCGTACATCATCGTCGACGTCGTCGGAATGCCGAGCCGATGCGCAGTCGTGACGACGTCGATCCAGGTCGCCGCGGGCAGCTTGCCTTTGGTCAGAATCCAGCGGACGTCGTCGTCGAGGATTTCGGCCGCGGTGCCGGGCAGCGAGTCGACGCCGGACTCTTTCGCTTTGGTCAGCCAATCGGCGATCGACAGCCCGGTCCGCGCCGCGCCGTTGACGACCTCCATCGGGCTGAACGCGTGCACATGCAGTTGCGGCTGCCGCCGTTTGACCTCGGCGGCGAGGTCGAAGTACGCCGTGCCGGGCAGGTCGGGATGGATGCCGCCTTGCATGCAGACTTCGGTGGCGCCGGCGGCGACCGCCTCGTCGGCGCGGACGCCGACTTGCTCGACCGACAACGTGTACGCGTCGGCGTCGGTACGGCGCTGCGCGAACGCGCAGAACCGGCAGCCGGTGTAACAGACATTGGTGAAGTTGATGTTGCGGTTGATCACGAACGTGACGTCGTCGCCGACCGCCTCGCGGCGCAAGTCGTCGGCGAGGCCGGCGAGCGCGTCGATCTCGGCGCCTGGCGCCGTGTCGAAAAGCAGCAGCGCGTCGGCGTCCGACAACTGCGACGGCGCGCTCTCCGCATGGCGCAGCGCGGTCAGGAAGTCGGGCCGGATCCGGTCACTGGGCAGCCGCTGCGGCACGACCGGCGCCGGCGCCGACAGCGAGTCCCAATCGCCGTACGCGGTGTCGAAATCGGATCGGCGATCGCTGCTGCGGCCGGTCGTGTCGATGCTGTGATGCAAGTCGGTGCGGCCGGCGTCGGCCCAGCCGCCATCCGGCTCTTGCCACGCCAAGCCGATCGGCAACACATCGGTACGGGCCAGCCCGCGATCGTCGGCCAGCGCGGCGACGTGCGGTCGCAGCCGCGGATCGAGCCACGGCTCGTCGAGGTACGGCGGATGCGCCGTTAGCCGTTCAGTGAGATCGAAGCCGGCGGCCGCAGTCACGCGGGCAAGGTCGTCGAGGTGCGGCCACGGCCGTTCCGGATTGACGTGGTCGGGAGTGAGCGGTGAGACGCCGCCCCAGTCGTCGACGCCGGCCGCGAGCAACCGGCTGCATTCGGCGAGATCGACGAGGTTCGGCGGCGCCTGCACGCGCACGCTCGGCCCGAGCAGGATGCGCGTGACCGCGATCGTCGCGACGTAATCGTCGAGATCGCAGTCGGGCGCCGCCTGCATCGCGGTCGACGGCTTCGCGCGGAAGTTCTGCACGATGACTTCTTGCACATGCCGGTATTGCCGCGACAACGCACGTAACGCGAACACCGAGTCGATGCGATCCGCGTGCGTTTCGCCGATGCCGACGAGGATGCCGGTCGTGAACGCGATCGACGACCGGCCGGCGTCTTCGACACACCGCAACCGCACCGCCGGCGCCTTGTCCGGGCTGCCACGATGGGCCGCGACATCGCCGGTCGTCTCAAGCATCAGCCCCATCGACGGCGCGACCGGCTTCAGCCGTTGCAGCTCTTCCCACGACATGACGCCGGGGTTGAGATGCGGCAGCAGCCCGGTCTCCTCGAGCACGCGGATCGCCATCGCGCGGACGTAGTCGAGCGTCGTCGCGTAGCCCGCTTCGGCGAGCCACTCCGCGGCCTGCGGCCAGCGCGATTCGGGCCGATCCCCGAGGGTGAACAACGCCTCTTTGCAGCCGAGGATCGCGCCGCGGCGGGCGATGTCGAGGACCTCGTGCTCGCTGAGGTACGGCGCGGGCAACTGGCCCGGCGTCGTCGCGAACGTGCAGTAGTGGCAACGGTCCCGGCACAGCCGAGTCAACGGGATGAACACCTTGCGGCTGTAGGTGATCGTGCCTGGCCGGCCGGCGTCGACGAGGCCGGCGTCGCGGGTTCGCGCAGCGATCGCGCACAACTCGTCGAGCGCGTCGCCGCGCGCGGACAGCAGCGTTTCGGCTTCGCCGGCGTCGAGGGTCTTGCCGGCGCCCGCTCGGGCGAGCGCGCGGCGCAGCCCGTTACCGCCCGCCGCCGCCATGTCTCGACCCTACGCGGGCCCTGACACACTGCCGCCCATGCGGATCACGGTGCTCGCCGGCGGCATCGGCGGGGCACGCTTCCTGGCCGGACTGCGCGCTCTTGGCCACGACATCACCGTGATAGGCAACAACGGCGACGACATCACGATGTTCGGCCTGCG
>Ga0157369_10004834_pt1 | contig 15821 bp, 14 predicted proteins | sample C25metaG_FD_113461 | JGI IMG/M metagenome (GOLD analysis project Ga0157369, IMG submission 113461) | Corn rhizosphere microbial communities from Kellogg Biological Station, Michigan, USA - C2-5 metaG | ecosystem: Host-associated > Plants > Roots > Rhizosphere > Soil | place: USA: Michigan... | reverse complement strand
TTGGCCGGGCTGGTGTTTATTCCGTTGACGCGCTGGCGTTCGGTGGAGCCGGCGTTCATGCGGGGCATGTTGCTGATCGGCGCGTTGCAGTTTGGCGTGACTTACGTCTGCCTGTACCTGAGTTTCCGTGTGCTGACGGTTCCGGAGGTGTTGCTGTTCACCATTCTCACGCCGCTGCATGTGACGCTGATCGAAGACGCGCTGAACCGTCGCTTCAACCCATGGGCGCTGATTGCCGCGCTGGTGGCAGTCGGCGGTGCGGCGGTGATTCGTTTCGACAGCATCAGTCCGGACTTCTTCATGGGCTTCCTGCTGCTACAACTGGCCAACTTCACCTACGCCGCCGGGCAGGTCCTGTACAAGCATCTGGTGGCCAGGCACCCGAGTGATCTGCCGCATTACCGGCGCTTCGGTTATTTCTACCTCGGCGCATTGGCGGTGGTGCTGCCGGCGTTTCTGTTGTTCGGCAAATCGAATTTTCTCCCGGAAGCACCGCTGCAATGGGCGGTGTTGCTGTTTCTCGGGCTGGTGTCGACGGCGCTGGGCTTGTACTGGTGGAACAAGGGCGCGTGCATGGTCCACGGCGGGACGCTGGCGGTGATGAACAATCTGCATGTACCGGTAGGGTTGTTGTTGAATTTGCTGATCTGGAATCAGCATGAGGAACTGGGGAGATTGTTCCTCGGCGGCAGTGTGATTCTGATGGCGGTGTGGATTAGCCGGTTGGGTATTCGCAAATCCCAGGCCACTGCATAACCCCGTGTAGGAGCTGCCGAAGGCTGCGATCTTTTGAGATCTTGAAAGTCAAAAAGATCGCAGCCTTCGGCAGCTCCTACATGTGATTCGTGGGTTACATCAGGTGTTTTTCCGGCTCCGGAATATTCGCCGTGCCCAACACCGCCGGCAGCAACCCCGCGCGCAAATCCCCGCCACTTGGCTGCTGATACAAACTCAGCCCAAACTCCGGCAAAACCGCCAGCAGATAATCGAAAATATCCCCCTGAATCCGCTCGTAATCGGCCCACACCGTGGTGCGGGTGAAGCAGTAGATTTCCAGTGGAATGCCCTGGGCGGTGGTCTGCATCTGCCTGACCATGCAGGTCATGTTCGGCTGAATCTCCGGGTGACTCTTCAGATACGCCAAAGCATAGGCGCGAAAGGTGCCGATATTGGTCATCCGGCGGCGGTTGGCCGACATTGCGGCGACATTGCCCTGCGCTTCGTTCCAGGCCTTGAGCTCGGCTTTCTTGCGGCCCATGTAGTCGGTCAGCAGGTGCACTTGCGAGAGCTTTTCTTCCTCATCGTCGCGGATGAAGCGCACGCCGCTGGCGTCGATGAACAGGCTGCGCTTGATCCGCCTGCCGCCGGACTGCTGCATGCCGCGCCAGTTCTTGAACGACTCGGACATCAAGCGCCAGGTCGGGATCGAGACGATGGTTTTGTCGAACATGTACACCCGTGAGAAGGCCATTAAATGGACATGCGAAACTCCTGAAAAACAATTACTTACAGATAAATGCAGTTGTCCATCTTTTTCCCAGAAAATGGACAAGGCCGGCAAGCCCTTAGATTACAAGGTGTGGACACTGGTACTCGACAAAATGATTCTCCGAGACGATCCAGCCTCCTCAAGCCATTTCTGGCGTATTCTGCTCTTGCTGCCTAAAAGCATGCTTATGCCTGCGGCCTAGCGAGAGTGCTGTCCCTCAGTGCAAGGGTTTCAGCCAGCCAAGTGCCCCGTTGCATTTGCTACAACAGCTTAATCCTCGAAATTCTGATGCCATAATCGACGCACTGTCGACTCAGGGATGCCCAACTCTTTCTTCGCCTGAGCTTGGGTGAAGCCTCGCTCCTTCAAGTCCTGAACGGCCTCCCATTTCTTCCTGGCGCCATCTGTCCCATGGCGGGCTAATTCCGCTGGCTTCATGGGAAGGCTAGCGTCAGCCAGCTCCAAGGCATCCAGCTCCGCGAGCGCAGTCAGGAGCATTTCCCTAGCTGTTTTTTGATCATGAGAGGCAACCGCCAGGGCTAGGAGGGTGATCGGCTCCACCGTTAACGCGGCAGCGAGCTGATAGCTCGTATCGAGGGAGACTGCACTCTTACCTAATTCCAATTTGCTCACATAGGGTTGAGAAACCGAGCCCTCAATCTCAGCGAGGTTCTCCTGGGAAAGCCCTTTACGAGTGCGTAGCAACTGAAGAGATGCTGCAAAGGAATAACGCAGCGACATCGCAAGCTCCCCAAAAACGAACGGTATGCCGCGTTTGCCTACCGCCACGCAAAGAGCTATAGTTATATTGGTGGCGGCCAAGTCTCTGATCGTCAATTTATGTGTAATTATTGGCGGGGAGGCGGTGGATGGATAGAGGGCTCGAAAATGGGCTTTTGGGCGAAGAAGGGATTGCCCTAGTCGGCTCTGCGCTATCTCTCGAAGAGGTGCTTGTTGCGGCTCGGCGACGGTATAAGTGGTTGCCCTTATGCGCCGTAGAAGACTGGGTGATCCTCGACGCCATCGTCACCGACGAAGAGCGAGCCAAAGTAGCCGCCGCAGGCTGCCAACCAATCTTCATGTTTGCCCACAAAGTTGTGGATGACGAGCAAAGGCGTTTCGAGCCAGGCCATTGGGTGCGCTCAAGCATGGGAACCGCTTTCAAAGAAGGCTACTTATTCGAAACACGCAACACGGTCTACGTGTTGCTCGGGCCAGGCCATCGTAAGTCTGCTTCTATCGAAGCGATATTTTCCCTTTTTTGATTACCAACCGGTTCTGCTGAGCAACTGACGTGCTCCAGCAGCTTGAGGCGACACATGTTCAGAACCATAGACAGCGACCTCATAGGTGTCCCAGGAATGTTCGGGGAGGGCGTGTCCCATTGGCGCGGAGTCTCAAGGCTGCTCCGAACGCCTTGGTATCACTTAACCCTTAGCGTCGAAAACGAGGGTCGGCTCAGCGAGTGCTCGCTGATGATTGACGACACCCACCAGCTTCAAAAAATGTTGGTAAGCCAAGGTGCGGATTTAGCTATCACCGAGATTATGGCTGTGACGCCATCTTGGATGAATAAGTCCGGGGGCTGGCAGATGGAGCGATTAACCAGAGTAACCGTAGGTGAGGACAGGTCTGGTTCTGAAGTTTGCTTACTGGAAGTGGCTAAGGGGGCGGTGTATCACACCTCACACCAGCGAGACTTCCAGATTGAAGCACTTGTCAACCTGAGGCCCGTCTTTCTCTCAAGCATGATTCGATCAGCCTGAAATTTACCAGTAATTCCCCACGATACCAGCGCGCCTGGTTGCGTGTGCAATTCTTGATATCCATACAAACCACAACCGGAGCCCAACGATGCTGGACACACTAGATGTGAATTTTCACGGCAAACGCCATACAGATTTTGATCTTAAGCGAATTATAAGGGCTCAAGAGCAAGGCTTCGACATACCGGTCACTGCGTACCTTTGCGGAGTATCCATTAGGGCTCGTGCAGGCATCGGTGTGGTGTTTGGCCACAAGCGCAAAGACCAGTACGGTCGGTTTGGCGATGGTCACTTGATCCGCACTTCTGACGTGTTGAAAGTCGAACGCGAGGGCAGGTTTTGGGTGATGACAACTGAAAATTCGAGATATGTCCTTGCAACGTTTCAGCGTAGTAACGGACGTGCTAGCCTTCGCGATTACCTGCGACTTACTAAAGGGCAACCGCACCCGTCTCCACGTAGTCTTCAGTGATGACTCATGGTAAACCGTTAGCCCTGTCCATAATTTGGACTAAGCGAAGTAGGTGATGCCATCATCGTGAAGGAAAGGCAGCATTCACTATTGCTTCAGATTTTATGAAGCGTACGACCGTGTAGGTTTCTCATTTTGGTTCATCAAGATAATCAGGTCTTACCAAAGATAGGGAAACGCACTGAATTTCAGGCAATTCTCACGGTAAGCGGGCTGCGCTCAATTACGAAGCTAGAGCACAGAATATATTGCTGACGCTATGCCGATGAGTCCGACCATCAACGTGAACACCCAGTGCATTGCTATATATTCGCCAATGATTTTTGGCGAAAATCCGTGTGTGTCTTTCCACTTGGCGTTGGTCTTAAGAGAGCCATCTAAAGTCCTGCCAAGAAAATTTGCTAGTACATCTACCTTTCGTAACGTCGACTGATGCAGTTTGACGTATTCATGGTTGTCAAATGCGTCTGCTTCACCCTGACCATTTAATAGATCTTTGGTTGTGATTCGATTTCTTTCCATCAGTTTTTCGATGCGTGGATGGGAGATGTAGGCATTCCCATACATTGCAACGAGTGCACGGGATAGGTCGAACTTTTTAGATTCGTCGATTTCAACTGGTTCACCTCCGAGGATCTTAAAACGATGTTCCAGAGCTGGAAAGCCGTAATTAATGTCTCTCATGTTCCAGTGAACCCAGTCATAAGGTTTGTGTTGCCTTACATAGTCGTAAAATTCAGAAAGCATTTCTTTTTCTAGTTGGTCGTAGTTGTTGCCAATTTCTCCAAAGGGAACATGCTTCAGCTCAGCAACCTTGTGAATCGAAAAAGATGCAGTTTGGCCATTTGCATAATTGCGAACTGCAATTGATGTAACTCTAGGAGTTTGACCTTCCGGGCGATCATAGAAGCTTTCGCAGGAATAGTGGATTACAAGAACCTGATCTTCTCGACTGGCTAATTCATCCAGTTTCTTTCGGGCTTTACGGCGTCGTTCGACTTTTTTAAGTTCGCTAGGCATATACCTATCCTTGTAAAGTTGTTACTAGATCGCCAAAGTAGATGCGACTGGTAGGAAAGATGCTGACATTAGCAGGTACTAACCCTTCGCCTGCATACGCCCTTTGTCATTTTCTACACCGTGCTTACCTTTAGGGATCGCAACCATACGCCCATCTCTCCCTTGAAGGCCGTGTCCACCTGCCGGAATTGCGACCATGCGCCCATCCCTTCCTTGAAGGCCGTGGCCTCCCTTCGGGATCGCCGCCATCCGTCCATCCCGACCTTGGAGGCCGTGACCGCCTGGCTTGATCGCTACCATTCGCCCATCTCTTCCCTGAAGACCATGGCCACCTTTCGGGATAGCGACCATTCTTCCATCTCGGCCTTGCAATCCGTGGGCTCCAGCGGGAATTGTGACTTCTACTCCATCTCTTCCCTTGAGCTTCATTCTTTTCCTTAAATAGGCTTTTCGTTAGTTCCGATAATGCAATGAGAGTCGGGCATGGGACAGTGTGAAATACCGGTGAAATCGTGGAGTTACCCTGACTATCGATGCGTCAAACGCCTATACCATGCATGACTGCATAGTCGAATTTATCACGGGAGGAATGCTAGAGCCGTCCGCTTTGTGTCAATTAAGGCGATGTGCCGTGACGTGGTCGTAGGTTTCCGTCGCTGCCCGATGTAATGTGAGCCATCGCGCTCATGTGCAGCGCCGGGAGAAATGGATGACGTCGGCATTGCAGGATTTCCAGCAATTCGTTCATTGGCTTCACCGTCCAGACAGCGGAGCTTCCGAAGACGCTCGCCGATTCGCCAATTTGGTGTCGGAGAATTTTCTGGACGTCGCAGCGACCTCTAGGCAGCGAAGTCAACGATCCTTGGTGCTGAGCGAGTTAGCACGATTATCCCTGCCTATTACATCCCCGGCTGAGCCAGTGCCCCAGGTTGCTGAGGCCAGAGCGGGATGGGCTTTTCGTAAGCTGCATCACCTTACAGTGGGGCCGTTTCGAGGGTTCAGACAACCTGAGCCATTTGAGTTGCACAAGCGGATTGTCATGTTTTACGGCCCAAATGGCAGCGGGAAAACCAGCCTGTGTGAAGCGCTGGAGTTTGCCTTACTCGGGGCGGTGGACGAGGGCGACATCAAACGGATTGCAGCTGACCGTTATCTTTCCAACTCGCACGAGGGCCGTTTTGAACGGCCAGTGTTGCTCGCAACCGATTTTGATGGCCGGCAGTTACCTGTGATGGCGGACGCAGACGCGTACCGCTTCTGCTTCGTCGAGAAGAATCGAATAGACGCATTCTCTCGCATAGCTGCGAAGCCTGCAGGTCAGAAAACCGAGCTGATAGCTGCTCTCTTCGGTATGGATCAGTTCAATGATTTCGTTGGGCACTTCAATGATTCCATGGAAGGCCAACTAACGTTGGTGGCTGTGAGAAACCAAGAGCTCGTGGCCAAGCAAGCGTCGTTGAATCAAGATAATGCGACCGTTGCGGACGAGGGCGCTGCCTTGATCCGACATGCTCAGGCAGAGCAGAACCACGCCAATGCCTACAGTCTAGGAATGAGCTATGCGCAGCTTTTGGCTGCCATAGGAAGCGCAGAGCATCCAGGGCGATTGCAGGAACTCGAGCAGGCGATCAACCAGCCAGCCCCTGCAATTTTCGGCGTGAGTGCTGCCGCTCTCATCAATGCCTACACCGCAGCGGAAACGGCGCAAAGGGCCCTAAATGATCTAGAAGGTCAGTTGGCACAGCGCAGTAACGACATTTCATTTCAGGATTTATATACAGCGGTACTAGGTCTTCAACAGCTCGTTGGTGACCATTGTCCTGCCTGTGATACCCCGCTTGCCGGTGACTATCGCGCCCTCCATAACCCGTATCAAAAGGCCAACGATGGCTTGGCAGGTTTGAGAGAGCTGGCTGAGCTGCAGGCGCGTCAGCGTACTGCTATTGCCGCACGAAACGCCGCGTCGGAAGCATTGCGGATGTTTTTGGCCACATTTGCGCAACGTGTAGGAGCAACGATTCACAGTCCTTTGCCCGTGCAGCGCTATCTTGCTGATCCAGGTTTCGATGTCCAGCACGCATGGTGGGTGGGTAGTTTCCAACCTGATGAAACAGGGAAATCGTTGGCGCAGAGAGCAGTTGATTGGGCAACTGAACTCGAAGCGCGCGACGTCGCATCTCGAGTGATCCTTGATGATCGTCAAGGTTTAATCGACGAGCGCGACAGGCTCAATCAGGCTCGCATCGGTGTAACTACATTAGCTTCCAATCGTCAGCAAACCTTGCAGGCTATTGCTGGTGCCAGAGGTAGAATCGCGGCGTTCGCTGCTGACAACGCTCCGCTAATCCAGCAGGTTGCTGATGAGGTGGTAGCGATTGCTCGCGATACACGCATACGCAACGCCTACGACCAGTTTTTAAGTCTCTTGCGCCGTTACCGTACCGAACTGCCAGGTACTTTAATGGCCGGCCTGAATGCCCTGACGTTGGAGCTATACAACGAGTTCAATGTGCGCGATTTGGACGCAGACAAGCTGTCAGCCCTATACCTCCCAGTGACAGGGGAAGGGCGTATCGAATTGAGTTTTCGTGGCACACCTGCTGCTCGCGTCGACGCGCTGCAAATTCTCAGTGAAGGTCACGTTAGATGCTTGGGCCTTTCCATTTTGCTGGCGAAGTGTCTGAGTATCAGAGCTCCCGTCATCGTATTCGACGATGCAATTAATGCTATCGATCACGAGCATCGCCAGGGCATACGAGAGACGATATTTGAAAGCGACCGTTTCGTGGGGAGTCAGATCATTGTGACCTGCCACAGCAACGAATTCATTAAGGACATCCAGAACCACGTCGCGCCAGAGCACTGGGCTGCTTATGCATTCAGGCATCACAGTGGGAACTACCATCCTCGCGTCCTAGGAAATGCGATTACTCAGTCCTATTTGCTCAATGCTCGTGCGGCTGTTGAGCGAGGCGATGATAGAGCGGCCTTGGGCGCTTCGCGACAGGCATTGGAAATGCTCACGGGCAAGGTGTGGGGTTGGTTGGGGCGCTGTGAGCAAGGCATGCTGACGCTGAAGATCGCAGGCTCTGGAGCAGAACCTGCGCTCCGTAATCTATGTGAGGGGATTCGAGCGAAGCTTAGAAATTCCCCGAACTTTGAGCACGCGGATAAAGCTCCAATTATTCAAGCTCTGGATCACATATTAGGTATCCCTGAACAGTCCTTGGTCTGGTTGTATCTGAACAAGGGGACTCACGAGGAGGCGAATCGCGAGGACTTCGACGTAGGTGTAGTCGAATTGGTGGTACAGACGCTTGAAGCGCTCAACGCATTACAGCTGCGAGCGAGGTAGGTTCGAATCACGTTCCCCGCTCCACTGTGCTACTTGGGTTACCAAGGTTGGCCGAGCGTACGGTCATCGCGTTTGCGGGCGGGGTGCGCAAAATACCTGCCATCCTGGCTGCGCTACGCGGGCGCTGGATTTCGGGCCTGATTACTGATCAGCAGACAGCGCAGCAACTCGCAACGCTGTGAGCCATCGAGGTTTTGGTGCACCGGTGAGCTGGTAGAAGCAGTGATCGCGGAAGTAAGCGTCCTTGCTCGGAGCAATGCATGTCAGAACCGAAAATTCAGTTTTTTTTGCACCGCGAATTCGCTTGGGGCGTTACCCCGTTCGAAGGCAATCAAGTATGACATGTGGACAGTCAGAGGCGCCGCTTCTGACGGTTCGCCACTAACCTTCAGGTGTACCTTGCGAGTCGCACATTGAATTGCTACCTCAAGCTGCTGGAGTTCATCGATCAGCTCCTGCATTTCATCGTACACAGCAAATTTGGCGCTTTCTGAGTAATCGCTTGCGCAATCTCTGTAGTCGCGGAAGTAGTCCACGAGCGACGCAAAGACCTCCTGGGCATCACGCTTCATTTCAAATCCAGGTTGGGAGATATCCACAGTGGAGCTTTCCGCAAGCGTAGCGAGTTGGCGTCCAGTCGACAGAGGGATTGCCGGTAAGGTGATGTAGTCGCGTTCGATACGGGTCTTCTCTGCCTTCAGCTCCTCTTCTGTAGGGATGGCGAAAGGCTTGTTGAAAGCGTCGATGTCCTCGATTTCGAAAGCTACTGCGAGCGCGCGTCGAGTATCACTGCTTGCCGACTTCGCATTCTCAACGCGCTGTACCGTCCGTACGTTCAGGCCTGCGAGCTCGGCCAAAGTCTCCTGCGACCATTGAAAAGCTTCTCGCATTTTTCGGATGAGAGTGGCGAACTCTTCGAGACTCAACATGCGAGGTTGGCCAGATTTGTTGTTCGCGTTCATTTTTGAGCTCCATCAGATGGTTGGTAAGGCTCATGATGAAGAAGGTGTCGAGGGCACAACACGACAGGTACACGACAGAGAAGCGACAAGGGCTGAGATTCTGAAGAGGTTACGATGAATCCCAACAAGATGCATACTTGTGCCTCCGGACTCACCTAGCCATGATCGATGCCTTGTCGGTCGCGAGACAGGGAAGAGTTTAGAACGGCTTACTGCTTCCTCATCGCTGTGTGATGAGCTGATTCATCCCGTTTGGTTGACGTGGGCCGTAATGTACATGCCGAAGGAGCTTCCTACTTTTGATAATGCCAAGCACAAGAATCCATCAGGAAATGTATTCGTCTGAAGCTGGCATATGGTTTATACCAACTACAGACGGTGCATCCGTTCTGATAAAGGCCCCCATCAGCAGCCTCAAAGCTTTATCGGTGGGCTGTTCATTCGAAGTCGGTATAGGTGTGTTAGAAAATAAAGTCTGCGTTGCAGGGATTATTCACGACGCTCCAGACACACCACTCATTGTTTCTCGACCTCAGGCACATGCTGAAGAACACCAAGCACTCATAGAGGTCTTGAGTCGCGGTGCCGTGCATTTTTTTCTGTTTAATGAGATGGATCACTGCGTCGGCTGGTCATCAGGATCCCTCGCCTCGGAGGGTTCCGAACAAGCTTCTGAATACCTTCAGCCTATCACCAAGCTTTACACCGGAAGCGTTCTAGAGTTTGGTGAAAGTCTTCTAGATATCTTCAATGAAGCAATGCACGACAATAGTACGGTGGCGAAAAATCCTGAGTTAGCTGCTGTGAAAATCCCCGTCAAGCTTGTCGACTGGCATCCAAACTTTTTATCGTACGTGGGTATGGGCACGTATCAAACTGTTCAGGTGGATCATCCGGATGAGGGTGGGATGCTGGAGAACTCAGTATGGGCGGCACTCTCATCTGTTTACCCGGCGAAGCTTTATAAAAGTCCAACTGTAGAGAATGGTGAGAAAACCCGAGAGCTAACGGACGTTCTGGCCCTTTCAAGCCACGGGAATATTCTCATTGAAGCTAAAGACCTCGCGATGCTTGCCTCAAAAGGCTCCAGGGTGCATTCAAGGAAGGTCTCTGGGGTAAAGAAACAGGCTTTAAAAGGGGTAGCTCAGCTCGTAGGTGCAGCCAAAGCGCTTCGACGAAACTGCAAGATCAGCTCAAGCGAGGGCAAAGTCTTAAACGTGGATCTGTCCGATCAATTGCATTGCGTAGTGATCGTTTCAGAGCTGTTTGCTGAAAATTGGGATGAGGTATATGAAGCAGCTGTTGCCGCGATGAGAGAAACCGGTGATCTATTTCACGTGATTGATTATCGCGAATTAGTAGCTCTCCTGAAGATTGCCAGAGGCTATGACGGGACGCTTCAGACACTGTTGAAAAAGCGTCTAGACCATGTGCTTCATCGGCAAACGTTGAATGTAAGAAGCCGACAGGCACCTGATTCTTCTGCGTAGCGGAGATAGAACGCAAAGGCGGCCACAACGGACGCCATTGCTTAACGCTGAGATTCAGAAGATATCTTCGCCGCCGGCTTACGACGCGATAGTTACAGCTCGATCACAATCTTACCGATCTGCGCATTCGACTCCATGTACTGGTGCGCTTCAACGATCTCGCTGAGCGGGAACGTTTTTGAAATGATCGGCTGGAGCGCGCCACCTTCAAGCCCTTTAGTGATGAAGTCCTTCGCACGGTTCAGACGTTCAGGATCTTGGGTGATCTCAAACAGCTGGTAGCCGCGAATGGTCAGGTCTTTGCCCAGCAATTCCATGACCGGAACACTCAGGTCGGTGGTTTCAAGCGCTCCGTATTGGAAAAAGATACCTAGGTACGAAAGGGCCCGAAGGATGTTTGCGACCTCAGGGCCGCCTACTGGATCAAACGCCATCCGAGCGCCTTTGCCTTCAGTAATACGATTCACTTCAGCAACCAGATCCTGCTCCGACGTGGCAATGACGTGCGCCGCGCCGGCCTCCAGAAGTGCTCGTCGTTTTTCACTGGTACGGGTCAACGCCACCGGATTGGCGCCCAAGGAATTTGCAATCTGAATGGCCGCTAACCCAACGCTACTCGATGCCGCACGAATCAATACGGTCTCGCCTTTTTGCAGGTTGCCGATGTCGACCAACGCGCCGTAGGCGGTTACGTACTTCATCCATGTAGCAGCCGCCTGAATGGATGTCAGTTCTGCCGGCTGCTTCACAAGCGCATGAACCGGAGCGACGACGAGTTCTCCATACATGCCGTAATCTGCAAAAGAAAACGCTGGTATGACATTCACCTCGTCCCCTACGGCATATTCAGTGACACCTTCCCCGACTGATTCTACGGTGCCCGCTGCTTCGTACCCGAGGGTTGCAGGCATCTCAGGGGTGAAAGTGTACTGGCCCGACCTGTACATGGCCTCGGCACGGTTCAGCCCGAGTGCTTTCACCTTGATGCGCACTTCGCCGGCGGCAGGCGCTCGCACATCCACGTCATCAATTTGTAGGACTTCTGGGCCACCCATGTGGTGGAAACGAACGACTTTAGACATTGCCAACTCCTGCGATACGGAAAAGCTTAAAGCTAATCGCTCGCACCGGCTTCAGGAAGACCGCATGCGGACACAGACTGTTATCCAGAAAATACCAATCGGAATCACGCCAGATGATGGGTAGTCATCAGCGCTTTCAACCATTCTATAAATGCGTCCACTTTGGGTGGCAGGTGTTCGCGGTGCGGATACAGGATCGAAACCCGCTTTGCAGGGACAGCAATATCGCCGAGCACTTGGACAAGCGAACCCTCCTGCAAATGGCTTCGTACAGAAATCTCCAATCCCTGCAGCAATCCGAAACCAGCCAACGCCGAAGCGACAAATGCCTCGGTGTCATTGACTCTGATTCCTGACTCCAACCGCATAGCTTTCACTTCCCCATCCACGTTAAATACCCACTCAATAGGGCGCGGATTGTTGCCTGAGAAGTAATTGACGGCTCGGTGTGTTCCTAAGTCAACGAGGCTCTGAGGAATGCCATAGCGCTCGATGTAGGAGGGTGCAGCGCACGTCACCATGGGTAAGTATCCGATACTGCTAGCGATCAGACTGGAGTCTTCAAGCTCTCCCATCCTGACCACGCAATCAACACCTTCGCTGAGCATGTCGATGGGTTTGTCACTCGCTCCAATGGTGAGTTCTATCCCTGGGTACAGGCTTTGAAAGTCCATCAGTGAAGGAATGATCAATAGCTTCGCAAGGCTAACCGGCATGTCTACACGTAGCTTTCCAACAAGGCGGGCAGGGCGATTACCTAGGGAAGACATGGTTTCTGAAACGTCTGCCAGAAGCGATTTGCAACGCTCATAAAACGCTTCCCCCTCAGGTGTTAAGTTCACCTGGCGTGTCGTCCGGTTGAGTAGTCGACCACCTAGCTGCTGTTCGAGGAGTTGGATCGTTTTAGATACGGCAGGGCGGTGCAGGTGTAAGGCTTGCGCGGCTTTGGTGAAGCTGCCGGTTTCGATGACACTGACGAAAACCTGCATCGAGTGAAAGACATCCATCAGATACACCCACTACACCCACAAAATAGGCGCCTAGATTAGCAAAGATCCATTGGCGACCCTCATATTCAGCTTGGTGGACACATTGGAGATTGGTAATTGAGGAGATCAGTGTTGTTCTCTGCGACGATCTTCACCAGCGCGGGATTGGTACGTAGGGTGTGCGGCAAATACATCTTTTGAGACCAAAAAATGTCGACCCCTTCCCCCTCTACTGATCTGTTCGACGCTGTCACCGTTGGTAATCTGTCGCTTTCAAACCGGATAGCTATGGCCCCATTGACCAGGAGCCGCATGGGCTCAGATGGCGTGCCTACGGCTTTGCACGCAACCTACTATTCCCAGCGAGCGACTGCCGGATTAATTATCAGCGAAGCCACAAACATTTCTCTGCAGGGGAGGGGGTATGCATACACCCCTGGTATTTGGAGTGATGAACAAGTCGCTGGATGGAAACTGGTGACGGATGCGGTACATGCGGCAGGCGGCAAAATTGTTTGCCAGCTCTGGCATGTCGGTAGGTTTTCCCACACCTCTCTTCAGCCGGAAGGCGGTGCTCCGGTAGCACCGTCAGCGATTCAAGCTGAAGGACACACGTTTACTGAATCCGGCTTCGAGCGGGTCTCGGTGCCCAGGGCGCTGACTACTGACGAAGTTGCCGGCCTATCTGGTCAGTACAGACATGCCGCTGAGTGCGCCAAGCGGGCAGGCTTTGACGGTGTCGAGGTGCATTCGGCCAACAGCTACCTGCTCGACCAGTTCATCCGAGACTCTACGAATAAGCGCACGGATCGGTACGGTGGATCCATCGAAAATCGTACACGCCTAACGCGCGAAATTGTGGAAGCGGTGCTTGAAGTGTGGGATAGCGGTAGCGTTGGCATCCGCCTTTCGCCGACTACGCCCGATGCCGGTAACACCCCGATGGACAGCCAGGTCATGGAAACTTACGGGTACCTGATCGACAAGTTGAACGCTTATGACCTTGCTTACCTGCACTTTGTTGAGGGTGCCACGGCAGGCTCTCGCGACCTGCCTGAAGGCGTTGACTTGGATGCATTGCGCAAGCGGTTTGACGGCGTTTACATGGGCAACAATGGATATGACCTCGAACTCGCCATCGAGCGCCGAGAAGCGGGTTTGGTCGACCTTGTGGCATTCGGGCGGCCATTCATTGCCAACCCTGACCTCGTAGAGCGATTCAAGCAGAATAAGCCGCTTGCGGAGTCCACGCGTGACGACTATTACGGTGGTGGTGCGAAGGGATACACGGACTGGGTTAAAGCGACTGCTTAGCTGTGAGGAGCCGTCAGAACTACCAACCGCCACAAGGATTTTTCCTTGGTTTGTGGGGTTCAGAGAAGACGGCCATTCATATGTTGGTCAGTAGAGGGAATACACCTCCCCTGGTCTATTTCGGTACCGTCTGCGGGGACACAAGCGCGAAGACGAAATGCTTGTCGAAGAACTGGAGGCCCCAGAAGCTAGCGTCATCGTCTTCCAGTATGAATTTGTAGACGAATGTGGCGCTGTTGAGCTCTACCCGCGTGGCGCGCGATAGTAGAAGCTTAATCGGCGCCCCGAGCTCAGCTGTAACGGATTGTTCCGGGATAATTTGGATTTCTGCGTCTGGTCTGAGAATTTGGCCACTTTGCTGCCAATACAAGCCTCTGACAATGCGCTGAATGACTCTGCTGTAAGCTTCACGGTCAAACGGAACGGCGACCAGTGGCTCGGCTACGGCATTTCCGAAGCGGTGACCATAGCCGCGTTCCTGTTTGGTCAACACCTGTCGGGCAAGCCTCATATTTTTACCGATAGTTCCAGCGAGGGAGTCGATTACCTGATCTGGATTTTCCCTGTACTCACCTGTACTCAACCCGATGATCAGCTTGAACTGCTCATCGTCAGCGCTACCTGCATTGTTGCAGGGTGTACACGCAGGGACTTTGTTCCATGGGATATTTAATGGCCTAGGTTTCGGGTATATGCATTGCGGCGGCAAGTGATCGCCGTCTCCCTTTGTAGCTGCGCGCACTCCGCACAAAACGCAGAGTTGCACCTTTTTCGTAGAATTCATCCTAGCCCTCTTGCGCTGATTTACGATGTTCTTCCGCCCATGGTTGCTAACCGCTGCTCTAGGCGGGAGAAACGAAGGACGCGATTCCGCCTGTATCGACCATTTTGCCTAAGTCGTGAGATCGGGGAGCAATTTGGTGCCATGGGCCATCAAATGTCGTCGTGCACGCCCATTACGTGGATTTTTTCGACGCTATTGCCGCGCTTCTACTAGGAAAACGTTGCATTGTGTTAGCGGTTCGAATGTTGCGTTGAAACGTGTTCAAGGATGTGGTGCTGCCTTTTAGTTAGACTGTAGCCACTATTTGATTATCGACAGGCTGTCCTGGAATGCAGCGTCCAGATCGTTTCGCAAAACCATAGGACGCATCCCTCGCTGGCACCGGGACGGGTAGGGAAAATGGACAATGCATACGCATCTCTTAGGCTCCATCCGCCTGCCAGCAATACGCATAGTTTAAAACTGAGAACCAATGACCAATTCGCTTAACCCGAAAGTGTACGTTCTGACATTTACCGCGTTTGTCATGCTGTCATCTGAATTCATCGTGGCAGGTCTCCTCCCTGAAATTTCGGTAGGGCTGCACATAACCGTCGGAAACGCGGGCTGGCTCATCACGGCATTTGCCTTGGGAATGGGGATCGGTGCTCCTTTAATTGCGGCCTTTACGCATCGTGTAAGCATGCGCTCCTTGCTGACGGCGGCATGCATTGCGCTCTTCTTAGGCAACACCGTTGCGGCACTGACCACGAACTTTTCCTTGCTATTGATCGGGCGTGCCTTAGGCGGGGTAGGGGTCGCAATCTTTTGGACGAACGCGGCGTTGATTGCAGCTGCAATGTCTTCTGAGCAGACCAAGAGCCTCGCGGTTTCCAGGGTGCTGATTGGTGTATCGATTGCGTCCGTTGTAGGTGTTCCCGTCGGAAAAGCTTTAAGTGATTTATGGCATTGGGAAGGCGCGTTGATTTTGATGTCTGGCCTAAGTGCAGTGGCGCTCATGATGGTCATCAAGTGGATTCGCCCACCTGAGCTAAATGGGTCAAAGCCAGCCACCACGCTGCTCAGTCGGCTTAGCGAAATCTGGAAGAAGGACATCGT
>Ga0157369_10004832_pt1 | contig 15824 bp, 11 predicted proteins | sample C25metaG_FD_113461 | JGI IMG/M metagenome (GOLD analysis project Ga0157369, IMG submission 113461) | Corn rhizosphere microbial communities from Kellogg Biological Station, Michigan, USA - C2-5 metaG | ecosystem: Host-associated > Plants > Roots > Rhizosphere > Soil | place: USA: Michigan... | reverse complement strand
GCACGCCCGGAATGCCCTCCAACGTGCAGGGTCGTGCGCCGAGACAATCGAGCACGGCATAGGGATCGGCGCGTGCCAGCCGCGCGAGCGCTTCCTCCGATAGGACGGGGCCGAACGAGTAGGGATCCTCGGTCTCTTGCTCCACGCCGTGCCAATCGATGCAAAGCCGATACGGCTCGGCGCGATCGACGAGCCCGGCGAAAAGCCCGCGCGGATCGATTTGCGTGAGCTTGCCGATGCATTCGCCGTTCGAGCGCGAAAGCACGGCGACGCTTGCCGCACCCGGCAACATCGCACGCACGGCGTGGCCTGCCGCGGTGCGATGCATGCCGAGCTGGGAAAACGGATCGGGGTGTCGCCCGTCGAGGATCGCCTCGACATCGACGGCCTGCATGCCCACCAGCGGATCGCGGTCGGCGATCGCGCGGACGCGGGACGATTGATCGTTCATGGAACCCATTTCGGCCACTCTCAGGTTGGTGCCGGCGTGTCAGACTCGCCTCGATCGTCCGCCTCGCCCAGTAGTCGGGAAGCCAGGAAGGCCAAGCCGCGCAGCGGCAAGGCGAGCCACGTGGGCCGGTTGGCCGCTTCGTAGCGCACTTCGTAGGCCGCTTTTTCGACGAGGAACAGATCGAGCAGCACGCTTTCGGCCTCGGGTGAAACCAGCGGGCGCACGGCATGGCCGATGGCTTCGCGATAGCCGTCGAGAAAGCTCTGCTGGCCTTCCTCGCGGAAACGCTCGAACAGCATGCGCTTGCGATCGGCTGTCTGCGCCGGCGCGTTTTCCGAAACCGGCTGCGCCGCCGCGCTCGCATAGGAGAGCGAGCGCAACATGCCGGCCACATCGACGAGCGGGCTGCGTTTCATGCGCCGCTCGTCCAAGCTGCGGGCCGGCTCGCCTTCGAAGTCGATCAGATAGACATCGTTTTGTGCGATCAGCACCTGCCCCAAGTGGAAATCGCCGTGTACGCGGATACGCAGCGCATCGACGTCGTGCGGTACGTGCCGCTCGAGCGCTTCGATCAGCGCGGCGCGACGATTGACGAGATCGTGCGCGAGCGCGCGCGTGGGCTCGTCGATCGCGCCGCCTTCTTTCGCCGCCTCACTCGCGAGCACATCGAGCGCCCGTTCGAGCATCGAGCGCGCACCTTCGATCCAGCCGCGCACATCGGCGCGTGTCGCTTGTTCCGGCGCGAACGCCGGATCGTCGCAGGGCGCGGCGAGCGCGGCGTGCAACTCGCCCAGACGCCGGCCGATCGTGCCGGTCAGCCCGCGATAGCCGTCGAGCTTCTCGCTGTCGATTTCCTCGGTGTCGGGCGTCAACGCAAGCTCGTCGATGACGCGCCGCAGGTAATCGAGCACCCAGTTCCACGCGTCGCCCTGATTTTCGATGAACCCTTGCAGCAGGGCGAGCGTATGCGGCACGCCCTGCGGATCGACCCGTACGACTTCGCCGAAGAGCGGGGCCGTATTCGCGTAGCCGATCTCGGTCAGGCGCCGGCTCATTTCCGCTTCCGGGTGAATGCCGCCGATCAAACGCCGCACGAGCTTGAGCACCGCGCGGTCGCCGATGACGAGCGAGCTGTTGCTCTGCTCGGCGGAGAGCCAACGAATTTCCGGCGTATCGCCGAGCGTATCGAGTTCGTCGAAACGCGCGGTCGGAATGAAGCGTATCTCGCTCTTTTGCACGGTGGGGATGGCGGCGCGCTCGCGCAGCTTCCGCATCACGCCATGCGCGAACAGCGGCAACGCAAAAGCGTCCGTCAGATGACCGATCGTGCGGCCGCGCCGCACGCGGGCCAGCGCGAGCTGCATGAAAAGCGGCACGGTGGTATCGGCGCCCCAGCTAATCGCCAGCGGCAGGATGTAGCGTTCGGTGTGGCGGCCGACATCGGCTTCGATTTCGGTGAACGCGAAACCGGCATCGGGGATCGTCGTGAGCGCGGCGAGCCGCACGGCGTGCAGCTTTTGATCCTTCGAGGCGAACCAACGGCGACGGCTCAAGTACGAGGGCAGCACTTCCGATTCGAGCAGCCGCACGTTCTCGGGCGTCGGGCCGGTTTGGCCGGCGCGCATGACCAGCGTGATGAACTCGGGCAACTGCTCGGAGCTCGCTTGTTGCCACGATGGGCGGTCTTCCTTGTTGCACAGCAGGAACCACAGAAAACCGTAGGGCGGAAACGTCAGCAAATAGGTGAGCTGACCGATGGCGGGAAACACGGAATCGGCCGTCATCTCCACCAGCACGCGGCCCGCGAATTCCGACAAATCGAGTTCGACCGCTTGCGGTGCGCGAGAAAGATTGGCGACGCACAAGATCGGCGCTTCGCCTTCCATTTCGCGCAGATACGCGAGGATCTTGCGATTCGACGGACGCAGGAAGCGAATCGTCCCGCGACCGAACGCATGCTTCGAACGGCGCGTGGCGAGCATGCGCCTCGTCCAGTTGAGCAGCGAATGCGGATCGCGCGTTTGCGCTTCGACGTTGATCGCATCGAAGCCGTAAAGCGTTCCCATCACGGGCGGCAGCACGAGCTGTTCGGGATCGGCGCGCGAAAAGCCGCCGTTGCGGTCGGACGACCACTGCATCGGCGTGCGCACCCCGTCGCGATCGCCCAGATGGATGTTATCGCCCATGCCGAGTTCGTCACCGTAATAGATCACGGGTGTGCCCGGCATCGAGAGCAGCAGCGAGTTGATCAGTTCGATGCGGCGTCGATCGCGCTCCATCAGCGGCGCGAGCCGGCGGCGAATGCCAAGATTCAGCCGCGCGCGCCGATCGCTGGCGTAGGTGTTCCACAAATAATCGCGCTCGGAATCGGTCACCATCTCGAGCGTGAGCTCGTCATGGTTGCGCAAGAAGATCGCCCACTGGCACGAAGGCGGCAGCTCCGGCGTTTGCCGCATGATGTCGGTGATCGGGAAGCGATCTTCGCTCGCGATCGCCATGTAGATGCGCGGCATCAGTGGGAAGTGGAACGCCATGTGGCATTCGTCTTCCTGACCGAAATATTCCTGCACGTCCTCGGGCCATTGATTCGCTTCGGCGAGCAGCATCCGATTCGGATACTCGGCGTCGATCGTCGCGCGGATGCGCTTTAAGATCGCGTGCGTTTCAGGCAGATTCTCATTGCTCGTGCCTTCTCGCTCCACGAGATACGGCACGGCGTCTAGCCGCAGCCCGTCGATCCCCATATCGAGCCAAAAGCGCATCACCTGCAGCACTTCGCGCATCACCGAGGGGTTGTCGAAGTTCAGATCGGGCTGATGCGAATAGAAGCGGTGCCAGTAATAGGCGCCCGCGACGGGATCGTGCGTCCAATTCGACGGCTCGGTATCGATAAAAATGATGCGTGTGCCTTCGTACCTCTTATCCGTATCCGACCAGACGTAGTAGTTGCGATGATTCGATCCGGGCTTCGCGCGCCGCGCGCGCTGGAACCAAGGGTGTTGATCGGAAGTGTGATTGATGACGAGCTCGGTGACGACGCGCATCCCGCGCGCATGAGCGCCTTGGATAAAGTGGCGCACGTCCGCTAGCGTGCCGTAATCGGGGTGGACGTTGCGGTAATCGGCGATGTCATATCCGTCGTCGCGGCGCGGCGAGGGATAGAACGGCAGTAACCAGATGGTATTGACGCCGAGTTCCGCGATGTAATCGAGCTTCGCGATAAGGCCGGCAAAGTCACCGACGCCGTCGTTGTTCGCATCGAAAAACGACTTCACGTGAACTTGATAAATGATCGCGTCCTTATACCAGAGCGGATCGTTGGACAAGGACGTGCTGGCGGCGCGGCGCGACGTGCGGGTGCGCGCGCTCGACTGCGTCGGTGCGGCGGGCGAGTCGAGAGGTTGATCTTCACGCTTCATGGTGCGTCTCCGAGGCGCCGTGCGCGGCGGGTTTGCCCTCAGCGGTGGGGCCATGGCGGCCGAGGGCCGCATGGGCGCGTTCATCGAACGGCATGCCTGCGGCGGGCGCAATACGCCAAATGGCGAACGGCCGCTCGGAGTCGATCCTGACGTGCTGGCTCCGCCCGCGCCATTCGTGGCGGGCGCCCGTGACGAGATCGGCGACGGCCAGCGCATCCCACTCTTGCATACCCCAGTGTTCGTAGGCGCGCGCGGGCAGTTCGATGTCGGCCTCTTGCGGCTGGAACGGATCGAGACTGATCGCGACGAGAACCACGTTCTCGCGCGAGGGCGTCGCTTTTTCGAAGAACAGAATGCGATCGTTGTGCGCGGTCAGGAATGTCAGGCCAAGGTGCGAATGCAAGGCGGGATTGGCGCGGCGAATCCGATTGAGCATCGTCACGACATCGACGATATTGCCGGGCCGATTCCAATCCCACGCGCGTAGTTGATACTTCTCCGAATCGAGGTACTCTTCGCTGCCCGGAAGGGCGGCGGCTTCGCATAGCTCGAAGCCGCTGTACACGCCCCACAGGCCCGATAGCGTGGCCGCCAGCGCCGCACGGATCATGAAGCCCGCCCGTCCTTGCGATTGCAGGTGGCGCGGGTTGATGTCGGGCGTATTGACGAAGAAGTTGGGGCGGAAGAACTCGCGCACGTTCGTCTGCGTGAGCTCGGTCAAGTATTCGGTGAAGTCGCGTTTCGACTCGCGCCAGGTGAAGTAGGTGTAGGACTGCGAAAAACCGATCTTCGCGAGGCGGTACATCGGGCGCGGACGCGTGAAGGCTTCGGAGAGGAAGATGACGTCTGGATCCTGCGCGCGGATATCGTTGATCATCCACTCCCAGAACGGCAGCGGCTTCGTATGCGGGTTGTCGACGCGGAATATGCGCACGCCGGCATCGACCCAAAATGCGATGATGTCGCGCAGCGCGAGCCAAAGGGCCGGCTTGGCGTCGTGCGCATAGAACTCGGGATTGACGATGTCCTGGTACTTCTTCGGCGGGTTCTCCGCGTAGCGCAGCGTACCGTCCGGGCGCCAAGCGAACCAGGTGGCGTGCTCGGTCAGCCACGGATGATCGGGCGCGCATTGAATGGCGAAATCCAACGCGATTTCGAGCCCGTGCGCATGCGCGGCCGCCTGCATTCGCTTGAAATCGTCGAGCGTGCCAAGTTCCGGGTGAACGGCCGTGTGACCGCCTTCCGCGCTACCGATGGCGTAGGGGCTACCGACATCGCCCGGCTGCGCATTGAGCGTGTTGTTGCGGCCCTTGCGATTGATCTTGCCGATCGGATGGATGGGCGGAAAGTAAAGCACGTCGAAGCCCATGTCGCGAATGCGCGGCAGTTGGGCGATGACATCGTCGAACGTGCCATGACGCGTGCCATCGCCACTCATCGAGCGAGGAAAGATTTCGTACCAGCTGGCGAAGCGGGCGGCGGCGCGTTCAGCATCGATGCGGTACGTCGTGGCGTCGCGTGAGAGAAACGGCCGATGGCGAGCCTTGGCGATCACGTCGAAGGTTTCAGGCGCGAGGACGACTTCAAGCCGCGCCGCCGCGTTTGCGTTCGCAAAGCGCAGCGCGATCCGCTTCAGTTCGGCGATCGCCGCATGTTGCGCCTCGTGTTCGCGGTGATTCTGATGGATCTGCTGCTGCGCGCCGGTTTGATCCGCCGTTTCCGCCTCGGCCAGGACGCGTGCGATCAGATGTCGCGCCTCTTCGAGTTCGAGCTCGACGGATTGATTGGCGTCGCGCTTCTTGCGAATGTGATCCACCAGCGAGGCAAAATCGTCGCGCCAGGCGATCACCGTGAATTCGTAGCGCCCTACGCGCGTCGGCATTATCTTGCCTTGCCAGAGATCGAGCCCGGCTGGTTGCGCGGGGTGCATGGGCGCTTCGCGCCAAGCGGTTTCATCGATCGCGCGCCAAATGACGGCGGCCGCGATCTTGTCGTGGCCTTCGCCGAAAATGGCCGCGCCGATCTCGATCTCTTCGCCGACGGTTCGCTTGACGACGAACCGGCCGCCGTCCACGGAAGGCGTCACGCTTTCGATCGCGATGCGCGGTGCGGCGAGCGCTTCAGTCGCCGAGGCCACCGAAGCGCGTTTCGCGGGGCGCCGCACGGCGACGTGCGGGCAGGGCTGCGCGCGAAAGAGGCGTGCTTCGCCCGGGGCAAGCGCAAATGGCGAGAGCGGCTCCGCAGGCGTGGTGCAGGGATCCGCGAGAGGCTTGAACGCCATGAAATTACCGGGCGCGCCATCGAGAAAACGCGCGGGCTCGACGAACGCCGGCCGGCTTAAATCAGGGTTGGCGATCAGCAGCGCGGCTTCGCGCGCGTCGCGCAGGTCGGCGCACTCGCCGCGCAACACGGCTGCGACATTCGAGCCGGCGGCCGACAATTGACGCACTTCGCCGATGGTCGATAGCAAAGGCGTTTGCTGCCGCAATGCATTCGCTTGCGCAATCGCCTGGGAGAGATCGAAACGCGCTCGCGCGCACGCTTCGCGATACCGGTCGGCGCTGCCCAGAGTGGGTGACAGCGGCTCGGCGATTCCATATTCGAAGCCCATCGGCACGAGCCAGCCCGTGCCGAGCGCCGAGCTGGCGGCGATCGCGCGGCGATACGCACGCTCGAGCACGGCCGCATCCGCCGCGTAGACGAAGTCGCTCGCCAGACGCGGCCCGTAAGGCGCTTCGGGGAAGGCGATCGGCGCACCGACGCGCGCGAGGGCGGCATGCTCGTCCGTCAGCCAATCGTCGCGGAAATCCCACCAGCGCACCGACGAGAAGACGCTATCGAAGCCCACTTGCGCGAGCCGCGCTAAATCGCCGCGCGCGAGCCCCGGCGTGGACGCGAGCAGGCGCGCATCCTCACGCCGAGCCCGCACGGCGGCGCGCACTTCATGCCATACATCGACGGGCGCCTGATGGGGGGAATCGAACCGAAAACCCGCGACGCCCGCATCGACCATGGCAGCCAGCCGTTTGCACCACCAAGCGGCGAGTTGGGCGGCGGCGTGCGGATCGCCGAAGTTCGCGTAGGCCGCGTTGTCTTCGGTGCGCGCATGGCGTGGGTCGAGCCGAACGGCGGCGGGCTCGTAGGGGTGAAACCATTGAGGATGCGTACGCATCAACTCGCCGTCGGCGGCCACTCGATCGAGCACGATGTCGACGAGCAGGGCAAGGCCGTGTTCCCGTGCGGCGTCCGCAAGCCGTCGCAACGCTTCGTTGGCGTCGCCCGTTGCACCGAAGATGGGATGCGGCCGCTCGTGATCGGCTACGAGCTGAAGGTGTCCGGCCTGCCCGGTCGCGAACGGCGAGCCGATCAGGACATGGTCGAAGCCCAGCGTCGCGGCACGCTTGAACTGAGCGGGCCACGCTGCAAGCGGCCCGACGAGAAGGGGGTGAAGAAAGTAAATCCGCGGCGCATACGTATGGCGATGTTCCATCGGTCCGTTCCAGGTCGTCGGCGATGTGGATGCATGTCCAGGGGCCTGCTCGCAGGCGCCCTAGCATGCGATCGCATCGCGTTGTCAGGCGGCGCTCGATTGACCGCGCGCCACGGCGGGCGAAGCCCGGGGCGTAGGCGGCATCAGCGCGCGAAAGAGCGGAAAGCACGATGCATGCCGCAATCCCCAAGCCGGGGCCCGTTTTTGGCGAACGGAAGGTGTCGATGAGGGGAAGTATGCGCGCGCCCGCCGAAGCCCGCATGCGCTTTTCCCTCTGTCGCTCCATGCTAGTTGCAATAACAGCTAGCGGTCGCATCGACTACGCTTTCTGGAAAGACGGCCGATGCGGCAGTCGTACAAATCGGTGTAAATGTGACAGCTGGCAGTGCGTTTTTACATCGATGTCGAACGGAAACCGCTTTGTTCGTCGTCTATCTAGTGCAGCGCTCGACATAGGATTCGCGCAAATCGTCGTACGCCGCTGCGACCATCCGATCAGCGCAAAGGAGAGACTATGCAAAAGATCACGCCGTTTCTGTGGTTCGACCGCCAAGCCGAGCAGGCTGCCGACTTTTATACGTCAGTGTTCGAGCGATCGAAGATCGTCGAGGTCAAGCATTACGGCGCGGCCGGTCCCGGCGAGAACGGCAGTGTCATGAGCGTCACGTTCGAACTGGACGGGCAGACCTTCATCGCGCTGAACGGCGGGCCGAACCCGCAGATGGCGTTTTCGCCGGCCGTGTCGTTTTTCATTGATTGCCGCACGCAAGAAGAAGTCGACGCCCTCTGGGATAAGCTCGGCGAGGGCGGCGAGCGGCTTCAATGCGGTTGGCTGCGCGACAAATTCGGCGTCACCTGGCAGGTCGTGCCGACGGCCCTGGGCGAGATGCTGAGCGACGCCGATCAGGAGCGCGCGACGCGGGTCATGCACGCAATGATGCGGATGTGCAAGCTTGATCTCGCGCAATTGCAGCGCGCATACGACGGCGAAAGCGCCTGAGACTATGAATTTTCGTATGCCGATTGTCTAATTGCTGCGACGCGGCTATATTCGCTGCCAGTGGGCCCCGCCCGCGTCATGACGGATAACGAAAGACCGCCCGGCCAAGGCGGCGTTCAGACCGGAATCGGGGGGCGACGAGCGTTGGCGCATTGCGCCGATGTCCTGGATACGATGCTGGAGCCCACATGACAGATGCCCGAACTCGCCGGCCACACGAGGTGCAGCCGGCTTCGACGCGCAGAGCGTTCTTGCTCGGCGCATGCGCGAGCGCTGCGGCGCTGGCTTTCACGGCCACGGTCGGGTTGCCGCTCACCGCCCAGGACGCTTTCGCCTTCACGCCGCCGGCCGGGGGCGGGCTCGACGCCTTCACGGCGCTTTCCCAGCAGTTGACGGGCCGCGCCAGCCTGGATGCGACTCTCGCTTCGCGCATTTACGATGCGCTATCGAAAGCGGATAGCGCGTTCGTCTCCGATGTCGCCGCACTGAACACCTGGCTCAAGACGCACGGCGGCGTGCCGAGCGACACGGTGACGGCCGCGCTGGCGGCCCAAGATGCGCGTCTATCGAAAACAGTCGGACACATCATGCGCGCGTGGTACCTGGGGCTCGTCGGGCAAATGCCGACCGTGCAGGTGCTGGCCTACGAACATGCGTTGATGTTCGATCCCGTGAACGACGTACTGACGATTCCTTCGTATTGCCGCGATGTGCCGTTTTACTGGGCGAACAAGCCGATGGCCGCTTAGTCGATCTCATCGAAAGCGGCGGCCCATGTGGCACGAATATAAAACGAATTAGGCGAAGCGCTTATGGCAAACAACCCTTCCGCCGACGTCGTCGTAGTCGGCTCGGGCGTGGCGGGCAGTCTCGTCGCGCATCAGCTCGCCCTGGCCGGCGCCTCGGTGATCGTGCTCGAGGCCGGCCCGCGCATTCCGCGTTGGCAGATTGTCGAAAATTTCCGCAATTCGCCGGCGAAGGCCGATTTCGCGACGCCGTATCCTTCGCAGCCCTACGCGCCGCATCCCGAGTATTCGCCCGAAAACGGTTACCTGATCCAAAAGGGCGACTATCCGTACAACTCGCAGTACTTGCGGCTCGTCGGCGGCACCACCTGGCACTGGGCCGCCGCCGCGTGGCGTTTGTTACCGTCGGATTTCAAGCTGAAGACGACTTACGGCGTGGGCCGGGATTGGCCGTTTCCCTATGAAGCGCTGGAGCCTTGGTATTACGCGGCCGAAGTGGAGCTCGGCGTATCGGGGCCCGACGTCTCGATCGATCTGGGTTCGCCGCGAGCCAAACCGTATCCGATGTCGCAGTTGCCACTGTCGTATATGGACCAGCGCTTCGGCGAGGTGCTGAACGCGAACGGTTTCAAGGTGGTGCCGGAGCCCGTTGCGCGCAACAGTCGCCCATACGATGAGCGCCCTACATGCTGCGGCAACAATAATTGCATGCCGATTTGCCCCATCGCGGCGATGTACACCGGCGCCGTGCATGCCGAGAAAGCGGAAAAAGCCGGCGCCAAGCTGATCCCGCAAGCGGTCGTCTATCGCATCGAAGCGGACGACAAAGGGCTCATTTCCGCCGTTCATTACAAAGATCCGTCGGGCGGCACCACGCGGGTGACGGGCAAACTGTTCGTGCTCGCCGCCAACGGCATCGAAACGCCGAAGCTCATGCTGATGTCGACCTCGGATAAATTTCCGCACGGCGTCGGCAATCGTTCCGACCAAGTCGGCCGCAACTTGATGGATCACCCGGGCACGGGCGTGAGCTTCCTCGCCAACGAAGCGCTCTGGCCGGGGCGCGGCCCGATGGAGATGACGTCGGTCGTCAATTTCCGCGATGGCGCGTTCCGCTCGGACTATGCATCGAAGAAGCTGCATCTATCGAACGGCGTGCCGACGATGTCCGTCACCGCGGCGCTGCTCGATAAAGGTCTGACCGGCGCCGAGCTCGATCGGCAGATTCGCGATCGCGCCGCGCGTACGCTAACGATCAACAGCTTTCACGAACATCTGCCGGAACCGCAGAACCGGATCGTGCCTTCGCAGGAGCATAAGGATGGGCTCGGCATTCCGCAGCCCGAGATCTACTACTCGATCAACGACTACGTGAAAAAAAGCGCGGCGAACACGCACGAGCTTTACGCGCAGATCGCGAGCTTGTTCGGCGGGACCGAAGTGACGTTCGACGATCGCTTCGCGCCGAACAATCACATCATGGGTACGACGATCATGGGCGCCGATCCGAGCGATTCCGTCGTCGATGCCGATTGCCGGACGCACGATCACCCAAATCTGTTTCTCGCGACGAGCGGTGTGATGCCGAGCGCGGCCGCGGTCAATTGCACGCTGACGATCGCCGCGCTTGCGTTGCGGCTCGCCGATAAGCTCAAACATGAACTCTGATTGCGCGACGACTCGATGAGACACCCGATGACGAATCAGCGATTGAGTTCCGATGCGACGCCGAATTGTTTTGGCTCGATGCATCATGGCGTGCGCCGCCGCCCGATTCGGATGGCGGGCTGCGCGGCGGCGTTTTCCGTCTTTGCGCTGTTTCTCGCCTGGCATGCGTCGAACGAGCGGGAAGGTTCGCCGGCTGACGAACTGCCGGTTTCGGTGGCCCAGGCCCAAGGCGCGAGCGAAGTGGCGACGGCGGGCGCAAGCGGATCCAGTGCGTCGAGCGTCAGGATGGCGTCGAACGCAGCGTCGGGCCCCTCGCCATCGAGCGACGCCGATGTCCTGGCCGCCGGCGCGGCTGCAACCGATGCCGCAAGCGCCGATCTCGTCAAGCGCGGCGAGTATCTCGCGCGGGTCGGCGATTGCGTGGCCTGCCACACCGCGGACAAAACCCGGCCCTTTGCCGGCGGTTTGCCGATCGGCACGCCATTCGGCACGCTATACACGCCGAACATCACGCCCGATCCCGACACGGGCATCGGCCGCTGGACCGACGCCGAATTTCTGCGAGCGATGCAACAGGGCATCGGCAAAGCAGGCGAACATCTGTATCCCGCATTCCCGTACCCCGAATACACACGCGTGGCCGAACGCGATTTGCTTGCGATTCGCGCTTACTTGAAGACGCTCGCACCGATCCATTACACTCCGCCGCGCAGCGATCTGAGCTTCCCGTTCAACCAGCGCTGGCTGATGTTCTTTTGGAAGCTATTCAATTTCCATGAAGGCCGGTTCGTACCCGATCCGAAGCAAAGCCCGCAATGGAATCGAGGTGCGTATCTCGTGGAAGGTCTGGCGCACTGCGAGGAATGCCATACGCCGCGCAACTTCATGCAAGGGCTCAAATCGAGCGATCGCCTGTCCGGCGCAGTGCAAGCGGGCTGGCGGGCGTTCAATATCACGCCCGACAAAGCGGGCGGCATCGGCAATTGGAGCGACGACGATCTCGTGCATTACCTTGCGACGGGCGTCGCGCCGGGGCGGGCGAACGCGGCCGGACCGATGGCCGATGTCGTCGCGCACAGCACGCAGTACATGACTCCCGACGATCTGCGCTCGATTGGCATCTACTTGCGTTCGGTCCCGGCTGTTGGGGGTGGCCAGACGCGCGCGCGCGATCAATGGGGCCGTCCTGCCGACGATGTGAAGCGCCTACGCGGCGCCCGCGTGACGGGCGTCGATGGCGGGCAGCTGTTCGTGGCCAATTGCGCGACCTGCCATCACTGGACGGGGCAAGGCATCGGCGGCACGGCGCCGCTCGCCTACCCATCGCTGATCCACAACAGCGCCGTGGGGGCGCCGGATGCCGACAACTTGGCGATGGTGATCTTGCATGGCGTCAATCGCCAGACGAAAGACGCCGATGTCATGATGCCGGGCTTCGGCGATGAGTTGAACGATGACCAGATCGCCGCGCTGACGAACTACGTGACTCAACACTTCGGCAATCCCAAGGCGACGGTGACGGCGGGAGATATCGCCAAGCTGCGCCAGCGGCAGCAATAACCTCGGACCAAGATGCCGCTAAACCCCTAACCCACTAAACCGTTACTCCGCCGATTCGCTAAGCTAACGCGTTCGCCTGAGCTTGCCCCATTCGCGAAACGCCACGCCGTGACGACACGGCGGTCCGTTCGCACCGGACCGCATTTGCTCGTGTCGCGTCATCATGCACACCGATGCGCGGGACTATGATTGCTCGTATGGAAACGAGAAGCGAGGCTTATCCCATCGTTCGCCGGCATGAGGCCAATTTATCCGGCCGCGACTTCGTCGTCGGCGATCTGCACGGCTGCGTCGATGCGCTGCGCTATTTGCTGCGCGAGATCGTGTTCGATCCCGCCTGCGATCGGCTGTTTTCCGTCGGCGATCTGATCGACCGCGGCCGTCACTCCGAGCAGGCGCTCGCACTGCTCGATAAGCCTTGGTTTTTCCCAGTGCTCGGCAATCACGAAGAAGCGCTGTGCCTTGTCGCGGAAGGTGTGATGCGACAAAGCGCATGGAATGCGCTCGGCGGCGAATGGGCGCAGCGACTACCCGCACGCGTTCTGCAAAGCTATGCCGCGCGCTTACGGACCTTGCCGCTCGTGCGCGTGGTCGGCAGCGGTTCGCGCCGCTTCAACGTGCTTCATGCCGAATTTTTCGGCGACGACGCCGCGCTCGATGCAGGCGAATTTACGGAGCGCGTGCGTCAGCAGATGATTTGGGGCCGCGAACTTGCTCTCGGCAGCGGCGTGGCCGAACGGCAAATCGGCCTATCGCCGACGTATTGCGGCCATACGCCGATGCGCGAGATCGGCCGCATTGGCGCGCAGATCTTCATCGATACGGGGGCGTTCGCCTCGACCGGAAAGTTGACCGTGACCGAAGCGTTGACGCCCCGCGCATGGTCGGTCTCTGTCGAGCAGGCGCTCTTCGAGGGCGCCGATCAAATGTCGCTGCCTTAGCGCGTTGCACGTTGCACGTTCGTTGGCGGATCAAAGCCGTGCTAGCCGATCTGGTTCAATTCGAAGACGCTATCGATCGCGCGGCCGTTCCAGTGGTATTCCAAGTAGGCGGCGTGCCGGCAGTCCCGCAGCAGCGTCGTTTTGAACGCGGCCAGGCACTCGCCCGACGGATCGCGCACGGAGGGATAGACGATCCCCGGCGCGCTAGCGTCGCACAGCCGGCGCCCCAGCGCCTGGCCCGCTGTGTAATCCGTCGGCGAAAGCACCGCCGCGTCGAGCGCCGAATCGTTGCGTAAATCGATCGCCTCGCCGTGCGCCTGCACGGTATACAAGCGCATCTGTTGACGCAGCGGCGGCTCGTTCGTCGCCGCCAAGAACAGCGAGGCGTGATAGCGCGTTTCGGCCACAGCCGTGCGCGCTTCGCGGGCGCAATAAAATACCCCGTAGCTGCCATCCGAAAAGCGGCTGCCGAGCGGATTCAGATGCGTGAAAGCGGCCATGATCGGCCCGCAGCCGGGGCCGAAGCAGCGCTCATGGGGCGGCACGAGATCGAGCTCGCCCACTTCGGTGCGTAGCCGATCGTTCGTCATGGCTTCGAGCGCATAGAGCGCATCGAAATCGTCGGCCGACGCCACGCGATCGAATAGATTGACGGCCGGAAACCGCGTGGGAATCACGCGATAGGCCGGCGACCAATCGAGGCGGGCGAGCCGCTGGGGGGAGAACCGGTTTTCGTCCGTCGTCACGCCCATCCGCCTCGCATGGCGTCGAGATATTGCCGCACCGCGACGAGATCGCTGACGTTGCCGGCCAGCATGCGAGCGAGCGCGCTGGCCCCGCCGAAAGGCGGTGCGCTGTTGGGCCGCTTGATCCAAGTGTCGGCGGCGGCAGGCTCGGGCAATAGAATTTGCAGGGCCTTATAGATGCCGAGCAGCAGCGAAAGCCGTTCGAGCGTATCGCGCGAGAGGCGCGCGGAGCCCGGCGCCGCCTTCCATTTGAAAAACGTCGAGCGGCCAGGCGAACCTAGTAAGACGATCTGCTCGTCGATGGCGAGGCTCCAATCGCGGGCGATGTTGAAAAACGCGCGCAAGCCGGCCGCGGACATCTCGGCCATCGACGGCGCCGCCCCCGCTGAAAGCTTGGAGGCGCGCGCGGCGGCGGTAGACAGGCGGTGAACGGCGGCGGGCGACATGATTGATCTCTATTTAAACCACAGCTCGATGTTAGTCTATTTGTGGATTAATGCAAGGCAAGCGTGAGGCGAACGCCACAGGGATTCGTTCGACGGAACACACGTCGCAGTTCGGATCCGGCTTGATGCGGCGGCGGCCGATAATCCGGCCGCGCTGCGCCACAGCGCGACCTGCGATAAATTGGCGGCACGCGCCACCATGGCGCCCTCATTCATCTTCGATCGACGGGGATTCATGCAATGACAGCGACGATACGCAAAATCGAAGCGCGCGATGAAGCGCGCTGGCGCGAGCTATGGGACGGCTACACGCGCTTTTACGAACGCGAGCCCTCGGAGCCGATTACTCAGCATGCGTGGTCGCGCATCATGGATGAGCGCTCGCCGGTTCATGCGATCGTGGCCGAGCGCAACGGCGACGTGATCGGCATCGCGAATTACATCATTCACGAGAGTACGTCGCTGCTCCACCCGGTGTGCTACTTGCAAGATCTTTTCGTCGATCCGGCCGTGCGCGCGGGCGGCGTGGGCCGGCAGCTCATCGATTGGCTGTTGGACGAGGCTAAAAGCCAAGGTTGGTCACGTGTCTATTGGACGACGAAGGAAAACAACTACCGCGCTCGCGGGCTCTACGACAGCTACACGCCGCGCAGCGAGTTCGTGCAGTATCGGATCGACATCGCCTGAGGGCAGGGGCGCTATGCATGCGCCAGCGATTTCGCCAGCGCACGCAAGGCCTCGGCCGAGCGCGCGTCGCGAACGCGGGAATACATGACCACATGCGATTCCGGTAGTGGCGGCAAGCCGAACTTGCGGCCGACATCGATCACCCCGGGTGGCGCGGCCCGGCGCGCCAGTGCCGAAACCGCCAGCCCCGCGCAGATGGCGGCGCCGATCGCCGCAATGCCGCCCCCCACGAACGTTTCTTCCCATGCGATCGACGCCTGCTCCAACGCGCGCACCGCGGCGGCTCGCACGCCGCAAGGCGCCGTAAGAACAGCGAGCGGCAGCGGCTCGCCCGCCGGGGGCGCCCAATCGGGCGCCGCCAGCCACAGGAGCGGTTCGACGAAAAGCAACGCTCCGTCCCGCGCGCCTTCGCTGTGCGCGGCCCGCGCCGTCACCTCGTCGGGCTCGTGCCGGACGATGACCGCATCGAGTTGTCGTCCGTCGTATTGGGTGACGAGCGCGGCCGACGAGCCCAAATGCATTTCGATGATGAGACGCGGATCGTGTCGATGAAGGCTCGCGACCAGCGCCGCACGGCAACGCTTCGCGCCATCAATTCGGCCATCAAAGACAAGGACATCGCAAATCGCGGCGACGTTAAGGGGCCGGCGACCAACGAGGAGATCCTGGT
>Ga0157369_10004827_pt1 | contig 15826 bp, 15 predicted proteins | sample C25metaG_FD_113461 | JGI IMG/M metagenome (GOLD analysis project Ga0157369, IMG submission 113461) | Corn rhizosphere microbial communities from Kellogg Biological Station, Michigan, USA - C2-5 metaG | ecosystem: Host-associated > Plants > Roots > Rhizosphere > Soil | place: USA: Michigan... | reverse complement strand
CTCGAACCAGCAGTTCACCGAACGTTTCGAGCGCGAGGCTCGCGCGATCGCGTCACTGAACCATCCCAACATCTGCGGTCTCTTCGATGTCGGTCCCAACTTCCTGGTCATGGAGTACGTCGAAGGCGAAGCGCCCCAGGGCCCCCTGCCCTTCGACGAGGTTCTACGCATCGCCCGGCAAATCGCGGAAGCTCTCAGCGAAGCGCACGAGAAAGGTATCACCCATCGCGATCTGAAGCCCGCCAACATCAAGATCAAGCCCGACGGCACGGTAAAAGTGCTCGACTTCGGACTCGCGAAGATATCGGAGCCGAAAGAAGGCGTTTCGGGAGCGGGGGCCACCCAATCCCCCACACTCAGCATGGCCGCGACCCAAGCCGGCATGATCCTCGGTACCGCAGCCTACATGGCTCCCGAGCAGGCCAAGGGCAAGCCCGTCGACCGCCGCGCCGATATCTGGGCATTCGGAGTCGTCGTCCATGAGTTGTTGACCGGACGGCGCATGTTTGAAGGCGATGACGTCACGGAGACCATGGCTGCCGTTGTTCTCAAAGAGCCGCAGTGGGATGGCGTACCGGTCGAAGTCCGCAGGCTGCTGAAGAAATGTTTGGAGAAAGACCCCAAGAAGCGCCTGCGCGACATCGGCGACGCTTGGGAACTCATTGATGCCGCGCCAGTGGTGGCAGAGGCTCCCGCGGCCCCAAGCCCCGTCCGTCAGGGCGGGGGATCGCTCTTCTGGATCGCCGCAACCGTGATCGCAGTCGGAGCTCTCTCAGCCCTCGCATTCCTCCACTTCCGCGAGACGCCTCCACCCGAGCACATACTGCGCTACACCCTCGCTCCGCCCGACGGCGTACAGACGATACACAGCTTCGCGGTCTCCCCTGACGGGCGCACAATCGTCCTGGCCGCCGCGGTCAACGGCAAGCAGCAACTTTGGCAGCGGCCGCTCGACGCGCTTCAATGGCAGCCCATGCCCTCTACCGACGGCGGCGCCTACCCCTTCTGGTCGCCGGACAGCCGCAACATCGCCTTCTTCGCAGGGGGCAAACTGCGGAGAATCGCGGCGAGTGGAGGTCCCTCTCAGCCCGTGTGCGATGCCCCTGACGGCCGTAGTGGTTCATGGAACCGCGACGATGTGATTGTGTTCTCGCCAGCGCCGCAGGATACGCCCGTCCAGCGCGTTCCGGCGGGCGGTGGCGTTCCGGTGGACGTGACCAAGACCAAGGGTATTTATCGCTTCCCGCAGTTCCTGCCGGATGGCCGCCGTTTCCTTTACCTGGTAAGCGGGTCAACTCCGGAAAAGAACGGCACCTATGTAAGCTCGCTCGATGGAGCGGAGAACCGCCGTGTTCTGGCGGACAACTCCAGCGTCCAATTCGTATCGTCCGCTGCCGCCAGCCGGCTCGGTCATCTGATCTTCCTCCGCGAGAACACCTTGATGGCCCAACCGTTCGACAGTGGAACTGCCCAACTCTCCGGCGACGTTTTTCCTGTGGGCGAGGGCGTCGCGTTTACCAGCGTCAATAACTTTGCGCCCGTCACCGCCTCCGGCAACGGCGTGCTGCTGTATTGGACCGGCGGTGGCGGAGGCGGTGGAGGAATGAGCCAGATCGTCTGGTATGACCGGACCGGGAAGTTGCTGGATACCGTGGTCCCGCCCAGCAGGGTGGTCATGCCGGCGATTTCCCCGGATGAGAAGACCATCGCATTCTCGCGCGCGGATTCGGGGAGCAATATTCGCGACATCATTCTCCGGGATCTGGGCCGTCAAAACGACCGTCGTTTGACGACCGATGCTTCTACCAACACCACTCCTTTCTTCTCTCCCCATGGCGACCGCATCATATTTGCATCCATTCGCAACGGCCATTTCGCCGATCTCTACTGGAGAGCGTCCAGTGGTTCGGGCCAGGATGAAGTGCTTTTGTCCACACCCAGCCCGAAAATGGTCAATCAATGGTCGCGGGACGGGCGATTCCTTGTCTACGCGGAGCAAGATCCGAAGACCAAGTGGGACGTCAGCTATCTTCCCATGGGCGAAGACGGGAAGCCGTCTGGGAAACCGATGCCCTTTCTGCACTCGGAGTTCAATGAATTCCAGGGCCAGCTTTCACCGGACAGCCGCTGGATGGCCTACACCTCGGACGTATCCGGTCAGCGCGAGGTGTACGTGCAACCCTTCCCGTCCGCTGATAACGAATCGAGGATTTCGACCGCGGGCGGCGTGCAGCCGCGCTGGCGCGGTGACGGCAAGGAGTTGTTCTACGTGACTCCGGACGGGAAACTGATGGTTGTCACAATGACTGTGACGCCGAGCCCCAAACCGTCACTCAAAGCCGGTGCACCGGCGGCGCTGTTCGACGCGCATCTCTCAGGCCAAACCCAAATGTTTTTCAACTATGACGTGACGGCGGACGGAAAGCGTTTACTCGTCGCCACGAACCCCTCGGCCGCAGCGTCAGGCGCACCCTCCACGCCGCCCCTCACCGTGCGCGTCAACTGGAACGCCGCACCGCCCAAATAACTCCGGCCGCGCGGGTTATCATGCCTCTATGCGAACGCTCGTCCTGCGTCTCACTGTTCCAGCCGTCCTGGCCCTCTTAACCGGCTGCACCCAGTCCAAGCCCACCGCCGACGACGCCAAGAAGTTTCTCGACGACGCCCAGGCGAAGCTCAACGATCTCGGCGTCGAAGCCGGCCGCGCCGCATGGGTTCAGGAAAACTTCATCACCGACGATACCGAGGCGCTTTCCGCCGCCTCCGGCCAGCGCGCTGGCGATGAAGCCGTTCGTCTCGCCAAGCAGGCCAAGCAGTTCGACGGCTTAGAGGTACCCGCCGACACCGCCCGCATGCTGAAACTGCTGAAGACCGGGTTCACTCTCGCGCCGCCCTCCGACCCCAAAGAGAGCGCCGAAGTGAACAAGCTCGCTGCGTCGATGGATGCCACCTACGGTAAAGGTAAGTACTGTAAGCCCGCCCAGGGGAGCTCCCCTGCGACCTGCCTCGATATTAACGACATCACCAAGATCATGGCCACCAGCACCAATCCCGCCGAGCTGCTGGATGTCTGGAAGGGCTGGCACACCATTTCTCCGCCCATGCGCAAGGATTTCACCCGCTTCGTCGAGCTCTCCAACAAAGGCGCTGTTGAACTCGGCTTCAAGGACACCGGCGCGATGTGGCGATCCAAATACGACATGCCCGCCGACGATTTCAGCAAGGAGCTCGATCGCCTGTGGGACCAGGTCCGCCCGCTCTACATCTCGCTGCATGCTTACGTTCGTTCCAGGCTGCATGAGAAATACGGCAACCTGGTGCCGGAAAACGGCCCGATTCCTGCGGATCTGCTGGGCAATATCTGGGCTCAGGACTGGTCCAACGTTTACAAGCTAGTCGCGCCCAAGGACGCCGATCCCGGCTACGATCTCACCCAGATCCTCAAAGCCCGCAAGACCGAGCCGCTGCAGATGGTCCGGTACGGCGAAGGATTCTTCAAGTCCCTGGGATTCGATCCTCTGCCCGATACCTTCTGGAAGCGCAGCCTGTTCGTCAAGCCGCGCGACCGCGAGGTGGTCTGCCACGCCAGCGCCTGGGACGTCGATAACGTCAACGATCTCCGCATCAAGATGTGCATCGACATCACGGAAGAGGATTTCACCACCATTCATCACGAGCTCGGCCACAATTTTTACCAGCGCGCCTACAATACCCAGCCCATCATTTTCCGCGACAGCGCCAACGATGGTTTCCACGAAGCCATCGGCGACACCATCGCCCTCTCCGTCACGCCCGAGTATCTGGTGAAACTCGGCTTGCTGCCCAAGGCTCCCGACGCCTCCCAGGACATCGGCCTCCTGCTCAAGAAATCGCTCGAAAAGATCGCGTTCCTGCCGTTCGGCCTGATGATCGACCAGTGGCGCTGGCGCGTCTTCTCCGGCGAAATCCCGCCCGATAAGTACAACGAAGCGTGGTGGCAGCTGCGTCTGAAATACCAGGGCATCGCGCCGCCCGAGCCCCGTTCAGACGAATTTTTCGATCCTGGCGCGAAGTATCACGTGCCCGCGAATGTCCCCCACACACGCTACTTCCTGGCCGATATTCTGCAGTTCCAGTTCCACCGCGCGTTGGCGGAAGCGGCCGGCTGCCCCGGAAACAGCGGCACACCGCTCCATCGCTGCTCGATTTACGACAGCAAGGAGGCCGGCAAGAAGCTGAACACCATGCTCGCGATGGGACTCAGCAAACCTTGGCAGGATGCCCTCCAGGAGATCACCGGCAAGCGTGAGATGGACGCCACCGCTATCCGCGATTACTTCGCGCCCCTCCAGAAGTGGCTCGACCAGCAGAATAAAGGCAAGCCGGTCGGCTGGTAATTAAGCGGAGATTGCGCCACCCAGTTTTCTCAACATCGCCGCTCCATCACCCTGAAACGCGCTACCGTGCATGCATGCCAGCATTTTCGGATTTAGCGACGCCAGCCGCTCCAGAATCGCTCCGGTCCCTTTCGCGTGCGCGAAATAATCGAGCGGCCCCCGAAACTGCTCGCTCGGCCCCACGATATCGTCTTGCGTTACCGGCGGGCATTTCGATCCGCCTTGCGTGAACAAGTCACCACAAAATAGCGTTTGAGTGCTGTGATCAAAGAGTACGCCGCAATCCCACCCATGTGGCACATGTGGCGTATAGATCCACTCCAGCCGGTGCGAGCCGGTCGAAAACTTCTCCCCATCCGCCAGTCCGCGTCCAGGGCGGTCGGCGAAGTCATTCACCGCGACCATCGCCCCGATCTCGCTCGAAAATGGTGCGGCCTGCGGTGCGATCTCCAGAAACTCGTTCAGCGCGCCGGATTCGTCGGCCTCGAAGTGCGAAAATCCTACATGGCGCAATTTCTCCGCGGGAATTACCGCCGAGATCGCTTCGCGGACCAGGGGGAACATCCGCCGAAGTCCCGAGTGAAATAGAAGGGGTTCGTCATCCACCAACAGGTATTGATTAAAACTGAATCCGCCGGGCAGCGTCGGAATTTCCACCGGCGTGCTGATGCGATAGATCCCCGCGGCCACCTCGTCGATTCTGGTCCCTGTCTGTTGGTTTGTAATCATATCTGCTCCTTTTTCAGCCTGGAAGTGTAACAACCGGGCCAGGCGTTACACTTCAAAAGTGGAATTAGCTAACGAGGAGGATTTGTGCCGCACCATGGCCCCGCGCATCCGCCTGTACGGCCTGCGGCATCTGCGCGACGAGCAGGCGGCGGCTGATCTGGTGCAGCAGGTGTTGATGATGACCATCGAAAGCATGCGCGCCGGCAAGGTGCGCGATCTTGCGAAGATCGAGTCGTTCGTGCTGGGTACTTGCCGGATGGTGGTCCTCGAAATCCGTCGCGGAGGCGCGCGCCGGGAGCGCTTGCTCGAGCAGTATCTGCCGCCCGTCTCGGCGTTTCCGGAACCGGCGCCCGATTTAGACAAGCTCGCCGAGTGTCTCGGCAGGCTGGCCGAGCGTGAGCGCAGCGTGGTAGTAATGACGTTCTACGAAGAGCACAGCAGCGAGACCGTGGCGCGTGCGCTGGGCCTGTCGAGTGAGAACGTCCGCGTCATCCGGCATCGTGCGCTCGGACGGCTCCGGAAATGTATCTCGGGCGGTAACGCATGAGCTGTGCTAATCCCCTCGATCCCGCCATCCTGGCCGATTACTGGCTCGCGGAGCTTCCTCCCGGCGAAGAATCCGCCCTAGAGGAACACATATTCGCCTGCCAGGATTGCACGCGGCAGTTGGAGTCGGTGATTGATCTTGCCGAAGGCATCCGTACATTGGCTCGGCATGGAAACTTGGGGATGGTGGTCACGCGAGAGTTCGTGGATCGCCTGGTCCGGCAAGGGCTGCGCGCCCGCGAATACGCGCCGCAGGCCGGCGGAACCGTCGATTGCACCGTAACCGCCCACGACGACCTACTGATTGGGCGGCTGGCGGCCGATTTGACCGGTATCGATAGGGTCGATGTGGCGCTGTGTGATCCGTCTGGAGCGGAACGCCAGAGGCTTCAAGATATTCCCTTCCGCGCCGGTCTGAGCGAGGTCATGCTGAACTATCCAATCGGCCTGGCGCGTCAATCGGGCCGGGATGTGCTCGTCATGAAGCTTCTGGCGGTGACCTCGCAGGGTGAGCGCGTACTCGGCGAGTACACGTTCAACCACACGCCTAGCTAATGTGACCATGGTCATTGACCATGGTCTAATCAAGTTATGGAAACGATTGCAGTCTCCAAGTTCAAGGCCACTTGTCTGTCAGTTCTGCAGCGGGTCCAAAAGACCCGGAAGCCGATCCTGATCACGCGCTTCGGTAAACCGATCGCCGAGGTCGTTCCTCCTTCGCCGCCTCCCCGCACCGCCAACTGGATGGGATCGATGGCAGGCACGATCGAGATTACAGGCGATATTGTCGGCCCCGCAACGGAGGATGAGGAGTGGAACGTCCTACGCGAATGAAGCTCCTCCTTGACACTCACGTTCTCATTTGGAGCGTATCCGCCTCCCAACGTCTATCGAGGCGGGCCGCTAGGGTTTTGCAAGACCCGCGGAACGAACTATGGCTTTCACCCATAAGCACCTGGGAACTCGTGGTACTCAGCCGCAAAGGCCGTTTGACGCCGAAGGAAGGCATGGACGCATGGATTTCGGCTGCGCTGCAACAAGTTCCCTGCCGTGAGGCTCCGCTTACCCATGAAGTGGCCCTTGCCTCGGATGCGATTGTCCTCCCGCACCGGGACCCGGCGGATACCTTCCTCGCCGCTACCGCGAAAGTGTACGATCTTACGCTGGTGACCGCGGACGACAATCTCCTCAAGGGTAAGGGATACTCTGTCCTCGTGGCACAATAAAACTACCCATGACAGGATCGCAGATCCGCCAGAAGTTTCTCGATTATTTTGCTGAGCGTGGCCACCGCGTGGTCCGAAGCTCGTCTCTTGTGCCCGGCAACGATCCCACGTTGCTGTTTACCAACGCCGGGATGAACCAGTTTAAGGACGTCTTTCTCGGCCTGGAAAAGCGCGATTATACGCGCGCAGCATCCTCCCAGAAGTGTGTGCGTGCTGGCGGCAAGCACAACGATCTGGATAACGTCGGCTACACCCGCCGCCATCACACCTTCTTCGAGATGCTCGGCAATTTCTCCTTCGGCGACTACTTCCAGAAGGATGCCATCGCTTACGCCTGGGAACTCCTCACCAAAGGCTACGGCCTCCCCAAGGACCGCTTGTACATCACCGTCTTTCGCGAAGACGACGCGGCCGAACAGCTCTGGCTGCAGATCGCAGGCATCTCAAAGGACCGTATCATCCGCCTGGATGAGGACGACAACTTCTGGGAGATGGGCGCAACCGGACCCTGCGGCCCCAACTCGGAAATCCATTACGACTTCGGCCCCGAAGCCGGCCCCGGCGTCTTCCCCGGCGACTTTGGGGAACGTTTTGTCGAAATCTGGAACCTCGTCTTCATGCAGTACGACCGCGACTCGTCCGGTAAGCTGACCCCTCTCCCCAAGCCGTCGGTCGACACGGGTATGGGACTCGAACGCATGGCGGCCGTCCTGCAAGGCAAGCTCTCGAACTACGACACCGACCTGTTGCTGCCGATCATCGACCGTGCCGGTGAATTATTCAGGAAGCCTTACGGTGAAGACGATCGCACGGACACGGTTTTGCGGATCAACGCGGATCACGCCCGGTCCACGGCGTTCCTCATCAACGATGGCGTCCTTCCCTCGAACGAAGGGCGCGGCTATGTGCTGCGCAAGATCATGCGTCGCGCCCTGCGCAACGCCCGCATGGTCGGCGTCTCCGACCCCTATCTATATCAACTCACTGGGTTCGTCGCCGAGCACATGCGCGACGCCTATCCGGAAATGATGGAAAGCATCCAGCGCGTAGCGCGTGTGGTCAAGGACGAAGAGCACCGCTACGCCACTACGTTCCAGGTGGCCGAGAAGTTCTTCCAGGATGAAGCCAAGGGTGGCGCTATCACCGGAGCCGCGAGCTTCAAACTCTACGACACCTACGGCTTGGCTCTGGAAGAGCAGCAAGACATGGCCCGTGAACTCGGTATCTCGATCGACGCCGAGGGCTTCGCCGTAGAGATGGAAAAGCAGCGCACCCGCGCTCGCGCCAGTTGGAAAGGCGCCGAGAAGGCCCAGGTCAATCCTGTTTACCAAGCACTGCCGAAAACCGAATTCGTCGGCCGCGAAACCTTGGAAGCGCTGGCCAAGGTGACTGCGGTCTTGCACGACGAAATCGCGCTGGATCGTACACCGTTCTACGCCGAAGCCGGTGGCCAGGTGGGTGATAAGGGCGTGCTCGTCTCGGAGAGCGGCCAAACGCTGGCCGTCGTCGAATCCGCCTACAGTGCGGCTCCAGGCAAGACGGTTCACAAGGTCAAGCTTCTGAATCCGGTGAAGGAAGGCGACATCGTCATCGCTCGCGTCGATCCTGAATCCCGCAATGCGACCATGCGTAACCATACCGGCACGCATCTCCTTCACGCCGCGCTGCGAACAGTCTTGGGCACTCACGTCAAACAAGCCGGCAGCGTCGTTGAGCCGTCGCGCTTGCGCTTCGACTTTACACATTACACCGCTATGGACCAGGATGAGCTGGCCGAAGTCGAACGCCTCATGAATGAGCAGATTCTGGCGAACCGCGAGGTTCACACAGACGTCATGGATCTAGATCAAGCCCTGCAAACTGGCGCCATGGCGCTATTCGGCGAAAAGTACGGCGACCGCGTGCGCGTCGTCAAGATCGACACGTTTAGCAAGGAACTCTGCGGCGGCACCCACGTAGGACGCACCGGCGATATCGGGATTTGCAAGATCGTCTACGAAGGTTCCATCTCCGCTGGCGTGCGCCGGATCGAAGCCATCACCGGCGAAGGCGCGCTGAAGCGGTTTCAGGACGCCCTGCAGCAACAGGCCAAGTTCGCCGGCGTCGACCTGGAAAAGTTGGCGGCGCGCGAAAGAGCGCTCGAGCACGAGCTCCAGCAGCTCAAAACGAAGATCGCCCAGAGCCAGGCTGCCGACCTCGAATCGCAGGCTCGCGAGATCAAGGGCGTTAAAGTACTCTCCACCCAGGTCGACGGCTTTGACCGCGCGCAGCTCCGCACCCTGGTCGACTCCTTGCGGAACAAATGGAAGACCGCTGTGGTCGTTCTAGCGTCCACAGCGGATTCGAACGTCTCCATTGTGAGCGGCGTTACGAAAGACCTCACGTCGAAGGTTCACGCCGGGAAAATCGTGGGCGTCATCGCCCAAGCTGTTGGGGGCAAAGGCGGCGGGCGTCCCGATATGGCTGAGGCCGGCGGTAAGGATCCTGCGGCACTTCCCAAGGCATTAGACCAGGTTTATTCAGACGTGGAAGGGATGCTGTAGTGGATAGCTTCGATGTCGTGATTGTCGGCGCCGGTCCCACCGGTCTTGCCTGCGGCATCGAGCTCAAGAAACGCGGGGTGCGCGCCGTTCTCATCGACAAGGGCTGCGTGGTCAATTCCATTTACCACTACCCCAACAACATGGTGTTCTTCACCACGCCTGAGCTGCTCGAAATCGGCGATATCCCCATGACTTCGCTGAACGATAAGCCCGTGCGCACCGAAGCCCTCAAATATTACCGGCGCGTCGCCGATCATTACAAGCTCGATATCCGTCAGTACACGCGCGTCGAGAATATCACCGGCGAGAACGGCGCATTCGTTACTCATGCGATCGACGCCCACGGCTGCGCCCGCCAATATGCATCGAAGAAGGTGATCCTTTCAATGGGCTATTACGATGTGCCCAACCGCCTGAACGTCCCTGGAGAGGATCTTCCGAAAGTCATCCACTACTACAAAGAAGCGCACCCCTATTACAATCACGACGTCCTCGTTGTGGGCGCGAAGAATTCAGCGGCCATCGCGGCACTCGAATTGTGGTGGACCGGCGCCCGCGTGACGCTCGTTCATCGCGGCGAAGGCATTCATAACAACGTCAAATATTGGATCAAGCCCAATATCGAAAATCGCATCAAGAACGGCGAGATCCCGGCGTACTTCTGCTCCATCGTCCTAGAGATCGGCGAGACCTTCGTCCGCATCCAGACTCCCGATGGCGAGAAGCAAATTAGGAATGACTTCGTCTTCGCTATGACCGGCTATCGTCCCGACCTCGAGTTTCTGGAAGCCCACGGAATTCGTTTCGATGCCGAGAGTGGGCGGCCCTACACGAATCCCGAGACCCTCGAAAGCGACCGCAAAGGAATGTACCTGGCGGGAGTGCTGGTGGCAGGCATGCACACCAATGAGATTTTCATCGAGAACGGCCGCTTCCACGGCGGCAAGATCGCGGAAGCTATCGCCAGGGGACTGCGGTGACCCTCGAAATTCAAACCGCGTTAACCCTCGGAATGCCGACGCTGGCAGTCCTCATCAGTATCTTGGTCGACGATGCGCGGCTAGGTAGCGTTAACCGTCGGATGCGGGAGATGCGATCGCATCTCGACCACCGCTTCGACGATCTGGAAGGAACGTTGCGCTCAGACTTCCGTCACTTGGAAGAGCGCCTTCGCTAGCTGGCCTTCTTGTCGATAGCCTTCTTAGGAGCAGCCTTCGCCGGCGCAGCCGATTTCGCCCGGCCTTCATCCAGCAAATCTCCCAGGTACTTCCGCAGGTATGCCTCAGTCTGCAGTTGCGCCGTGCCCCTGGATTCGCTCTGCGCGCGCACCACACCCTTGCGATCGATAATGGCAATCTGCGGCACCACCCAGCTTTCGATATCGGAAATGCCAAGATAGCTCAATACGCTTTCGCGAGGCGCGAACCCCAGCGGGAAACCGACCTGGAACTGGTTCACGAAGTTAGCGGTCACCTGCGCGTTGGCAGCATTATTCGGCGTGTTGACTTCGTCGTTGAACACCGCGCCGACGGCCTGAAAACCACGCGGTCCCAGTTCGCCCTGCAGCTTGGTGATGACCTTGGACAGTGCCTGGCAATGCGGGCACGTGGTAAACATGAACGCCATCATCACCACTTTGCCGCGATAGCTCGAAAGCAGCGCCTGCTTGCCGGACGGTAGTATGATCGTGAATTCCTTAGTCGGCCTGGGAACCGGCGCGGCCGCTTGGAGCGTGAAACTGGCCGCCAACGCAGTTGCGAGCAGTGCGGAAACAGGTGCGATACGCATGTTTGTGAGCTTTCCTTATTCGCTGGTCTTCTTGTCGCCGGTTTTCTGGGTCGGCTTGCCGTGGTCCTTCGGCTTGGCGGGACCCTTGGCCGGGCCGCCTTCCGCCAGCAGGCTCTCGATCAGCGGTTTCAGGTGAGTTGGGTCGGCGAGCGGCCCGCCACCCTGCGAAGGGCTCTGGTCACGGATCACGCCCTTGCGGTCGATCACCACGATCTGCGGAACGCCAATGCGCTCCAGTTCCGAAATCCCCAGGTAGCTAAGCACCGTGGACCGATTTGAGAAACCCACCGGAAATCCGGCGTATTGCTTGGTGTAGCCGATCACCTTATCCTTCAACGGCATCTTTCCGTCATCGTCGTCAAATGCCACTCCCAGCGCTTGGAAGCCCCGCGGACCGTATTCCATATTGAGCTGCGTCAGCATCTGCGAGAACGCCTGGCAGTGCGGGCACCAAGTGAACAGAAACTGAACTACGGCGACCTTTCCCTTCAGGCTGGACAACAGAATCTGCTGCCCCTGAGGTGTCGTGACGGTGAATTCCTTGGTCGGACGAGGCACTGGAGCGGCAGCTTGTGCCGGCAACCCCAGGGTGGCTCCCAACGTGAGTAACAGAGCGAACGTGGCAGTGCGCATAAAAAACAGTCTACCGCACCCTTTCCGGGGATTGAATCCCCTCGATACTGTGGACGGTATCCCCGTCCAAACGTAACGAAAACCGGCCATTATCCCCGGTCCCCGTCACCTGACCCGCTGAAGCGGAGGCGATCTCCATCTTTTTCCATTTAGACTTCAGAACCCGTTGATACAACTCGAAAAAGGTCCGCGCTGCTTCCGGCGAATCCCACTCCGACGAATGTGCCAGTACCGGATACTTCTCTTGCTTATGTTCGTACAGCCGATACACCCCGCCGCGCCAGTGCGCCGCGGCTTCGCGGCCCTCGGTTTCCCCGATGTACTGCCGCAGCAGAACGCCGTAATCGAATTCGCCCACGTCCCCATCGGCCAAAATGCGAAAATGACGGGCCTCGACGCCTGCCGCTTCTTCCAGGCGCGGTAAGGCCGGCTTGGTAGGCATCTGGCCCATCAGATACGTCTGCGGATGCATGATATGTTGCGTGCTCCGCGGCGGGTCGCGAAACACCCGATCGAACGCGGCTTGTCCCAACGCGCGATACACAGCATCCTGGAAACGCATGCCCTCGGTGTAAGGAAATGTCAGCGACTCGCGGATATATAGCGGCGCCTGCGTAAACACGGGGAAGTCGTCTCCCGAAGCGCCCGCGCCGTCCGCCAGCCGCTCGACCAGAGCCTTGGGAACCTCCCCCCGCCCGCCGGATCTCTTCGAAAGATAGGCCCAACTCAGCCAGCTGGCCTGGCCTTCGATCACCGCTTGCCGAGCGGTGCTCTGCTCGTCGCCATCCGCGTCGTTGATGAATTTTCGCAGCGGATGCTGCTGATCCGCCAAAGCATGGGCCAGTTCATGAGCCAGGGCGATGATCTGCTCATTGTCGGCCTTGGTCGAATCCAGCACAAACAAGCGTTTCTTCCGGTAATCGTAGAACGCGGCGGCCTGTTCGGCCAGCAGGTCCCCCGATTCCTGGGCCAGGTTGAAATCCTGCGGTACCAGGCCAAACATCTTAAGCACGATTTCAGCCGCCCGCGTTTCTTTGTTGGTCTCGGCGTCCTTGACGCCTTCCTCGACCATCTTGCGGAACTTGTCTTTGGAGAGAATCTCGGCGGGGACCGTTCTCTGGACCTTCCAGCCCGTGATCTCCGATAGCGACCGGAGTATATCGTCGACCTGGGAAAAGACCGGGTTCTGTGTGAAGGCGGTACCGGCGAGGGTCAGGAGAAGGAGGAGCGGCCCGCACAGGGCCGGCGCGCCCTTGGTCACGAAAGATAGGATCGTTTTCAGCCGCCGCGCCAGGCTCCGTTGTGCGGGCGAAGTGATTAGGCCGGCGAGCATCTGACGTGACCAGCGTAGCATGCACAAGGTACAATAAAGACTCACATGGCAGACGACAAGCTCTATAAATCGATATCGATGGGCAGCGGGACATTCCTCATCACCAAGCCCAAGCGCAAGCCGCACAAGCGCCGCCAGTCAGTTCTCAAGCATCCGCGCCGCGGCGCCCGCAAGTAGTCTGAAAACTCTTCGAGTGGACCCTCGAAGACACTAAGATCGGCGAGCACGGCGATCTCGATTACACCATGATCTAAGTCGGGAAGGGCACTGTCGGCGGCATGATGAAGCAGCTCATCCCTGGCGCTGGTTCAGCCTGACCTCCATACGTCGAGGTCGCCGATATTAAGGCATCCACCCCGAAGGCTTCATCGCTCGGCGCGAAGTGATGAAGGACGTGACCGAGATCAAGGATATGGGCTGGCTCAGCATCATCGTCGACCCCACGGTGCGATGCTCCGCCTATGGTAGCCGAAGACGCAATAGGCAAACTACGGACTGCCTACGAATTTTCGCGATCCAAGTTTGGAAGAACACCGACCGCCGCCAGCGCGGAAATTTGCTGGCTGTCCCCGTTTGCCGGCTATCACCGCTGGTTCTCGTTTCGCCAAGCCTGTTTGCGCTCAGCAATTTGGGCGCGGACCTGCTCAGGGTCTAGGAGGTCTCCGCGCTCGGCGGAAGCGTAGCCTTCCTCGATCTTGGCGGCGATATCCGCATGGTTGTCCGCAAGCCACTGTTCCTGCTCATGCAGCATCTGAACGGCCTGCTCGACGAATTCATCTGCGGACCGATAAGGACCGCGTTCCACGTCCTTCTGGATGAGGGCTTCCAGTTCCGGCTTGAGACGAATCGTCATACCTGTAAGCTACCGTCGAAGGAATGAAGTGTCAACTTCACAGCCGTCTGACCTATTATCATTCTCCGTATGATGCCGCACGCTGGCAAGCACGAAGCGAGGTCGGCGCGGCATGCGAGATAGTGGGAACAAGAAGCGACAGACCTCTCAGAAATGTCGTCTGTCTCCTTTTGCGCCCCTTGAATAGGAGCGCTAAACTGGTCGTCATCGATGAGCCGCACGGGAGCCACATTCCACTCTGTCGAAATGGCGATTGCCACTTTTCTCACAAGTTCGCTCCTGCTGGGCCAAGACGCCTCATGGATGAAGCTCGGCCTCATTGACCGCGGCACCACCTATTCCGTCATTCTTCGGAACGGGACATGCGTGCAAGGCACAATCCGGTCGGTGAATCCTGACTTGCTAACCCTCGCTACGCCGGCGAAAAATGGGGCAACTAACATCGTGGCCCCCCGTATTCTGAAGGTAGCTCGCTTGGATGTCCTTCAGGTCAAAGACGGATTAGGGGCGTTCGACGTTGTGTTCAGCGGCAGGAGTTCGTGGCGTGACGTGCAAAGCATTCCGCACCGCACGCGGGAGTACCCTAGCATCACCTTGAAATCGGGAAAGTTAGTCCGCGGCGAACTGGTTGGCTCGACGGATTTCCAACTTTCAGTAAAGCAATCCAGCGCTGCTATGAACATCGCGAAAACCGACATCGCATTTGTTGACTACATCCGATTAAAGCCTCCGCCTTACGATCGGATCAGAGAATTCCCGGCGGAAGTTTTGGATCCACGAGTCTGGCCCTACATGTTCAATATAGGCGTCCACATGAGTGTTCCCGTATTCAATTCAACACTCCCCGAGGACGATTCGATCCTTCAGTGCGCAATTCGCCAATGATCCCCAGGTCGCGGCGCTCGCAAACAGCGGTTACACCCTCGCACACACTCTTATTCCCCACCGCGTCACGAACTTCGCGTGGTGCTTCAGCAAGGTTGGAGCAGCTACCCGCTAATCTCAAGCCAAGGAGTTCGCGCGCTCTTCCACCGGAGAGCCGAATCGGCCAGGAAATAGCATTCTAGATGCTGCTGTCTAGGGCCTGCGTTGCGGTGGATGTGTCCGGTACATTGCACTGGACTCCCGCCGCGGGGAGTAAAACGCACGGCATGGGGCCCCTCAGAAATTGAAAGAGAAATAAAAAGGGCCGGGCAATTGTGCCCGGCCCTTCGATCAAATTGACTGCCGTCTTAAAACTTGATTGCCGCTGATCTTAATCTCCGAACGACCCGACTTCTTCCTGCGCGGCCGGCTTCACAACCGGAGCGATCGCGGTAAGCGGGACGATATTCGGCTGCGGCTTCTCCCCGAGCACATGCTCGCGATACATCTTCATCATCTCGGCGTCCTTCAGCTGCTTATCCCGAGCGCGCTTCTTCTCCTCACGCGCCGTCTTGGCGATACCCAGCTTGTCCAGATCGTGCTGCAGCCCGTGATTCACGTCCTCCGCGCGCAGAACCAGCGTGTGGTCCTTGCTCGGCAGATTAACAGCCTTGCCGCCCGCGATGATTTCATGCCGCCCGTGCTCTTCGTACCACTTGGTGAGCGTCGCGGTCATGTGCATTTTCTCAACGATATTGCGCCAGCCCACGCCGGTGTTATATGCGCAGAAGCTGATCTCGCCTTCCTGCGTCGCGTAAGGAATGATGCACTGCTCGGTGCGGCGGAAATCGTAGTTGAACAGATCCTGGAACCACATGCCGGCCACGAACAGGAAGTTCCAGCGGTCCGCGCGGCGCTTCTGGATGTCTTCCATG
>Ga0157369_10004826_pt1 | contig 15827 bp, 14 predicted proteins | sample C25metaG_FD_113461 | JGI IMG/M metagenome (GOLD analysis project Ga0157369, IMG submission 113461) | Corn rhizosphere microbial communities from Kellogg Biological Station, Michigan, USA - C2-5 metaG | ecosystem: Host-associated > Plants > Roots > Rhizosphere > Soil | place: USA: Michigan... | reverse complement strand
GCTCGACTCGACATACACCGGCATCTGCTTCCTGGTGCCGAACGGCGAGGTGCCGCCGATCAGGTAGCCGGAATGCCGGTTCGCCACTTCAGGCTTGCACGGCTCGACGCGCTTCGCGCCAATCTGCCGCGCGAGGTTCTTCGTACTGACGGTGCGGTCGCCGTGCATCAGCACGATCAGCGGCTTGGCGTGCTCGTCTTCCATGACCAGCGTCTTCACGACGTGATGTTCGTCCACGCCGAGCTGACGCGCCGATTCCCCGGTGCCGCCATGCTCGACATAATCATAAGGATGTTCGCCGAAAGTGACGCCGTGGCGGCGCAGAAACTGCGTGGCCGGCGTTTCGGAGACGTGTCGGGATTTGCTCATCGGCGCATTGTAATGGCGACTTTCCGCAACGGCTATTTGCTGAATGGTCAATTGTGCGGGACCGGCGATTATGGCACGATCGTTCGAAAATATTCCGGCGCACCACACGCCGGGCAACGAGCCGTTCCAAGGAGACAGCGTTGAACCCAGATTCGTCTACCCGTTCCACGATCGACATTCCCGCGCTGCTGGCCGCCCTGCCCGCGCGTATCGCCGACATTCCGGCGCTCGCCGCCGCGCGCGATCCGCAACATATCGCCTTGATCGAGGATGCGCGCCGTTTGAGCAGCGCGCAACTGCTGCAAGCCGTCGACGCCGCTACCGCGCTGCTGCGCGAATGGGGCGTGCGTGGCGGCGATCGCGTGATGATCGTCGCGGAGAACAGCATCGCGCAGATCGTCCTGCTGTTCGCAGCCGCGAGGCTCGACGCGTGGGCGCTGGTGTCGAACGCGCGCCTGTCGGCGGGCGAACTCGATTCGATCCGTGCTCATGCGCAGCCTCGCGTGGTCGCCTATGCCACCGAAAGCTCGACCGATGCCCAGCAGCACGCGCAGCGGCATCAAGCCAGCGCGGCGCCGGCTATCACGCCGGACCTCGGCGCGTGGTCCTACACCGTGGACAACGCGGCGATAGCCGAACCGGTCGAAGCCGAAAACCACCGCCAATGCGCCGCGCTGATTTACACCACCGGCACGACCGGCGCACCGAAGGGCGTGATGCTCTCGCATCGCAATCTGCTCTTCATTGCCGCAATCTCGAGCCGCCTTCGCAAAGTCGGCCCGGACGATGTCGTTTATGCCGTGCTGCCGATTTCGCATGTCTATGGCTTCGCGTCGGTGTGCCTGGGCAGCCTGCACGCAGGCGCAACTTTGCGGCTCGTGCCGCGCTTCGCGCCGGAAGCCGTGCGCCGCGCTCTCGCCGAAGAACGCGTATCGATCTTCCAGGGTGTGCCCGCCATGCACGCCAAATTGCTCGAGCATCTGCACACGCACGGCCACCCGTGGTCCGCGCCGCAATTGCGCTTCGCGTATTCCGGCGGCTCGCCGCTCGACGCCGCTCTGAAAGCGCAGGTGGAGAGCGTCTACGGTCTGCCGCTGCACAACGGTTACGGCATGACCGAGAGCAGCCCGACCGTGTCGCACACCATGCTCGACGCGCCGCGCAACGACTGCTCGGTCGGCGAGGTCATTCCGGGCGTCGAGGTGCGTTTCGTGGGACTTGACGGTGTCGATGCCGCGAAAGGCGAGATCGGCGAGCTATGGGTGCGCGGTCCGAACGTGATGCTCGGCTACTACCGCGGCCCCGAGCAGACACGTGCGGTCGTGACCGAAGACGGCTGGCTCAAAACCGGCGATCTCGCGCGCCAGGACGCGGACGGCGCCTTGCATATCGTAGGCCGCAGCAAGGAGCTGATCATCCGCTCGGGGTTCAATGTGTATCCGGCCGAGGTCGAGCATGTGTTGAACGCGCATCCGCAGGTCGTGCAGTCGGCGGTGGTCGGGCGCGCGGTGGAAGGTAACGAGGAAGTGGTGGCGTTCGTCGAGTTGACGGCCGGCGCGAACGTCACGCCCGCCGACTTGATCGACTGGTGCGGCGAGCGTCTCGCGCCGTACAAGCGGCCAGCCGAAGTCAAGGTACTCGCCGCGTTGCCGGCTGCATCGACCGGCAAGATTCTGAAGCATCGTCTGCGCGAGTTTCTCTGAACGAGAGCCAAGCCAGGCGAAACGCAAATCACCCTCGCGGATGATGCTGCGCATGCAGTGACTTCAACCGTTCGCGGGCCACGTGCGTGTAGATCTGCGTGGTCGAAATATCCGTGTGGCCGAGCAGCAGTTGCACGACACGCAAATCGGCGCCGTGATTGAGCAGATGCGTGGCGAACGCGTGCCGCAACGTATGCGGCGACAAAGGTGCATTCACACCGGCCGCCAACGCGTGGCGTTTGATGATGTTCCAGAACTGCTGGCGCGTCATGCCCTCCGCACGGTTCGTCACGAACAGTGCATCTGTTGCGCGCGCGCCGAGCAACCCGGGCCGCGCCTCGCGCAGATAGCGTTCGATCCAGCCATGCGCCTCTTCGCCGAACGGAATCAGGCGCTCCTTCGAGCCCTTGCCCATCACACGGACCACGCCCTCGTTCAGTCCCACTTCCACGGTCTTGAGCGTGACCAGTTCGGTCACGCGCAAACCGCTCGCATACATCAGTTCAAGCATCGTGCGATCACGCAGGCCCAAAGGCGTATCGATGTCGGGCGCGCCGAGCAGTGCTTCGACTTGCGCTTCGGTGAGCGTCGACGGAAAACGCGGCGGCTGTTTCGCCGAGCGGATGCGCACCGTCGGGTCGACCTTCGTGCGATGCTCCCGCACGGCCCAACCGTAGTAGCGGCGAAACACCGAAAGCCGCCGGTTCGCCGAAGTCGATTTGTCCTTCTGGCGTGCAGCGCTATACGCGTTCAGATCGGCTTCGCTCGCGGTGTCGAGTGAAGCGTCGCGGCTCTGCGCGAGCCATTCGCAAAAGAGACGCAGATCGCGGCGGTATGCGTCGAGCGTGTTGCGCGACAGGCCATGTTCGAGCCACAGTGCGTCGCAGAACGCATCGATCGATGCCGAGCTTGCAACAAAGAGAGGGGACGCGGCGGGCGCGTCGTCGATCAAGGTATCGCTCATGCGTAGGGAATGCCTTCATGCGCCAGCAGCCAGCGCTTGACGTTGCGGAAGAAACCATCTTCGGCGTGATTCGCAAAACCGCCGATACCGCTCGAACTTACCACCCGATGGCAGGGAATCACGATCGGAAAGTAATTCGCGCCGCACGCCTGACCGACCGCGCGCGGCGCGCTGCCGAGTTGCCTCGCCAATTGCCCATAGGTCAGCACGACGCCCGGCGCAATGTCGCTGATGGCCTGCCAGACGCGCTTCTGAAATGCGGTGCCGACCGGGGCAAGCGGCAACTCGAATTTCGCCGAAGCACGTTCGAAATACCGTTCGATCTGTTCGGCCGCCCGCCTCGCCAACGGCGTGTCGGGCGCGACGCTTTGCATGGAATCCGGCAGATAGACGATCTCGCGCACGGCCTCGCCTTCGAGACGGATGCCGACCTTGCCGAACGGCGCATCGATCACTGCGTTGAACATGATTGCCTGCTCCTTGCTGGCGCGGCGCTCCAGTTTGCAAGGTTGGCGCACTTGCATGTCGTACAGCACGCTGCACACGCCGAACCCAATAGTGTGCCGCTACTTTACGCCGCTTCCAACGCCCATTCCACATGCTCGCGCACAACGGCCGAAGCGTCACCGGCTCGCGATTTCAGCGCCTGCACGATCGCCTCGCGCGCCGGCTCGCTCAAAGTATCGCGCGAAGCACGCAGCGCGTTGCCCATGCCCACCGCGAGATTGCGCAGCCAGCTCTCATGGCCGATCCGGCGAATCGCACTGCCCTGCATGCGCGTATCGAACTCGTCCGCGCTCCACGAGAAAAGCTCGACGAGCGACGCGCGATCCAGCCCATGCCGCACGTCGAAATCGGCGACCGGCGCGGCCTGTGCGAACTTGTTCCATGGGCACACGAGCTGACAATCGTCGCAACCGTACACGCGATTGCCGATCAGCGGACGCATTTCCAGCGGAATGCTGCCCTTCAATTCGATCGTCAGATAGGAGATGCACAAACGCGCATCGACCTTGTAAGGCGCGACGATCGCGCCGGTCGGACAGGCGCCGATGCAGCGCGTGCAACTGCCGCAGTGCGAGCCCGGTGTTTCGGGCGCGACCTCGGGCACGGTTTCGGCATCCGTCGGCAACGGCACGTCGACATAGATTTCGCCGAGAAAAAACAGCGACCCGGCGTCGCGCTGCAACAGCAGCGTGTGCTTGCCGCGCCAGCCGATGCCGGCCTTCTGGGCAAGTTCTACCTCCAGCACCGGCGCCGAATCGGTAAATACGCGGTAGCCAAATGCGCCGATCTCCGCCTCGATTTTTTCGGCGAGATGTTGCAGACGGTTACGCATGACCTTGTGATAGTCGCGGCCGCGCGCATAGATCGACACCACCGCCGCCGACGGGTCCGCGAGCCGCGCATGCTCGGCTGCGCGCCAGTCCCGGCTGTCCTGCATCAGCGGGCCGTCATGCAAAGCGCTTTCGGGCGCCTTTCCGCTCAGTGTCTGAGCGGGCAAATAAGCGATGCGCGCGGTAATCACACGTCGCGTGCCGGCCACAAGCTCGGCGGGCCGCGCGCGTTTCATCCCGTGTTTCGCCATATAATCCATCTCGCCGTGGCACCCCGCTTCCAGCCAGGCTGCAAGCGGCGCTTCGGCCGCGGAGAGATCGGTGTCGCTAATGCCGATTGCTCCGAAACCCAGTTCACGGCCCCACGTTTTGATGTTCAGCGCGAGCGCATTCAGCGCCGTTTCATCGAAATGACGCTCGGCACGCGCATCGTCGTCAGACGCAGGCGGGCAGGAAACAGGGGACTCCGGACTTCGGTTCATCACGCCATTTTACGAGAATGCCTGACAATCCCGATCTCGCGATCCAACCGCCCGCCAATGTCCTGCTCGAACGCACCTTCGCGCTCGCGGACGAAGCCGCCACACTCGCGTTCGGCGAGCGCTTCGCGAAGGCGATCGAAAGCGTGCGTGAAGCGTCGCAACACGCGCCGGGCGTTCAGGACAACACGGCATTCCACGGGCTGCAAGTGCAACTCGTCGGCGATCTTGGCGCCGGCAAAACCACCCTCGTGCGCGCCACCTTGCGCGGCCTCGGCCACACCGGCCGCGTGCGCAGTCCCACCTACACACTCGTCGAACCCTACGTGCTCGAACGCCCCAGCGGGGAACTCGCGCTCTATCACTTCGATCTGTACAGATTCACCGATCCGGCCGAATGGGCCGACGCGGGCTTTCGCGAATACTTCGACAGCGGCGCCGTCTGTCTCGTCGAATGGCCGCAACGCGCGGGGCGTCTCTTAGGCGTGCCGGATCTCGTCTTCTCGCTCGACCTCGACAATGAGAACCAAGGCGACGGCCGTGTACTCGTCGCACGGGCATACAGCGAACCAGGAAAGGCATGTCTCGAAAGATGTTGATCAAACCGTTCCGCTCGATCGAATCGGCGGCTACCGCAACGCATAACTGGCGGCGCCGGCAGATTCTGCGCGCGGGTGCGTCCACGCTCGTGCTCGGCCTCGTCGCGCCGCGTCTCGCGTGGGCCAGCTCGGTGCTCGGCGTGCGGGTCTGGCCCGCGCGCGACTACACGCGCGTCACGATCGAATCCGATCAACCTTTGCAGAACGCCCAGCAGTTGCTGCAGGGACCGGACCGGCTGGTGGTCGATCTGAGCGGCCTCGATCTGGATCAGGCGCTCAAGGACCTCGTGTCGAAGATCACGCCGAACGATCCGCAAATTCAATCGGTGCGTGTGGGGCAATATCAGCCGCATGTGGTGCGCATGGTGTTCGACCTGAAGGGCTCGGTGAAGCCGCAGGTGTTCACGCTGCCACCGGTCGGCGCATACAAATACCGGCTTGTGTTCGACCTGTATCCCGCGGTCGCGCCCGATCCGTTGATGGATCTGCTCGCGCAGACAGAACGCAAGCAGCAGACGCTGAACGACCAGAACGCCGCGCCACCGCCCGCCACCTTGAGTGGCCCGGGCACCACGCCGCCCGCCGCCGACAACAGCGAGGCATTCTTCGAGCGTTACGCGCAGAACGGCGGCAGCGGGTCCACGCCGAGCGTGCCGCGTCCGCCTGTGCATGTCACGCCAACGCCTGCACCGCCGATCGTCGGTAAGCCCGCCACGCCGCCGGCACCGTCCACGGCCATCGCGCGCAATAAAGGCAACAGCGCCAGCACGCTGGGCGCGGACGACGCCGGCAGCGACGATACCTACGCATTCACCACGCCCAAATCCGGCAAGAGCAACACGGTGCGTTTGCTGACCGTCGCGATCGATCCGGGTCACGGCGGCGAAGACCCGGGCGCGATCGGCGGCTCGGGCACCTACGAGAAACACGTCGCGCTCGACATCGCCAAGAAGCTGCGCGCGAAGATCGACGCGCAACCGAACATGCGCTCCATGATGACGCGCGACGCCGACTTCTTCGTGCCGCTGAACGTACGTGTGCAGAAAGCGCGCCGCGTCGGCGCGGACCTGTTCGTATCGATCCACGCCGACGCGTTCACCACGCCCGACGCCAAGGGCTCGTCGGTGTTCGCGCTGTCCGAGCATGGCGCGTCGAGCGCCGCGGCGCGCTGGATGGCGAACAAGGAGAACTCGTCGGATGAGATCGGCGGAATCAACATCAAGTCCGCCGACGCCACCGTCAACCGCGCGCTGTTCGATATGTCCACTACCGCGCAGATTCGCGACTCGATGCGCTACGGCAACTTCGTGCTGAAGGAAATTGGCGGCATCAACAAGCTGCACAAGGGCTCGGTCGAACAGGCGGGGTTCGCGGTGCTGAAGGCGCCGGACATTCCGTCGATCCTCGTGGAAACCGCCTTCATCAGCAACCCGGACGAAGAGCGCCGCCTGAACGACGACGCGTATCGCGACAAGATGGCCGATGCGATCATGACCGGCATCAAGCGCTATTTCGCGGCGAATCCGCCGCTCGCGAAGAACCGCATGACGTGATGCTTTCGCTTGCAACGATGCAATGAAATACGGCCGCTCGATGCGGCCGTAGTTTCGTTGGCGGTGTGGTTGTCGGCGCTGTGCGTGCTCTGGTTCGCGTTTTGTCGTACGCGTTTTTTCGTCCGCGTTTTCGTCCTCAATCGGACGCGCCGGTTGCCCGGCGCGCCGGTGAAAACCGCTGCACGACCCAGCCGCCGAACACGTTCACGGCCAACCCTGCCATCACCAGCAAAGCGCCGGCGATCTGCGCCGCGGACAGTTGCTCGTCGAGAAACAGCGACGCCGACGCGAGCCCGACGATCGGCACCAGCAGCGAAAACGGTGCGACCTGGCTTGCCGGATAGCGCGACAGCAGGCGGCTCCACAATCCGTAGCCGATCAGCGTGGCGATGAACGCGAGATACACGATGGCGAAGATCGACATCGCGCTGATGCCAGAAAGCGCCGCGACGATCCGCTGCGGCCCCTCGAACGCATACGACAGCGCGAAAAACGGCAGCGGCGGAATCAGGCTGCCCCACACCACGAGTCCGACGAGATCGACCTTGCCGACCTTCTTCGTGACGATATTGCCGAGCGCCCACGAACACGCGGCGCACAAGGTGAGGACAAAACCGGCCAGCGTCATGGCATGGCCGCCTTGCAGGCCGATCACGGCAAGCCCGCCCGCCGCGATCACCAAACCCACGACATTCGGCAAGCGGAACCGCTCATGCAGGAAGATAGCCGCGAATATCAGCGTAAAAAACGCCTGCGCCTGCAACACCAGCGACGCGAGTCCGGCTGGCATGCCGACATACATGGCCGAGAACAGAAAAGCAAACTGCCCGAATGAAATCGTCGCGCCGTACGCGAGCAGCCAGCGCCACGGCAGGTTGGGCCGTTTGATGAAAAACACCGCCGGCACCGCGGCGAGCGTGAAGCGCAGCGCGCCGAGCAGCATGGGCGGCACGCCATGCAGGCCGACCTTGATCACGACGAAGTTGACGCCCCACGCCACGACGACAACCAGCGCGAGCAGCAAATCCTTGGGCGACATCCCGGTCTCCAATTGATTGTTCGATCCGGCAGTTTAGCGGAGCCGGCAACGGCAAGCGACGGGCCGCGCTACGGATTCCCGGAGCGTCGACATGGCGCTCAGCCCTCATCATTGCGTCCTCCGCAGTAGAATCGTCCATTCAGCAAAAATTTCCTCTCACCTTCCCAGCCGAGTCTGCCCATGTCTTCCTCGATCAAAGCAGTCCTCAAGCCGCACCTGCGCGACGTCGGCAGTCTGACCGTGCGGCGCGTGCTGCCGGCCATGGCGGCGCGTCTGATCGGTCCGTTCATCTTCTTCGACCATATGGGCCCGGCCACCCTCGAACCCGGTGTCGGCCTCGACGTGCGCCCGCATCCGCATATCGGCCTTGCCACGGTGACCTATCTGTTCGAAGGCGCGATCATGCATCGCGACAGCCTCGGCTCGGCGCAGAAGATCGTCCCCGGCGACGTCAACTGGATGACGGCCGGGCGCGGTATCGTCCACTCCGAGCGCACGCCGGAAGAGGACCGCGCGAGCGGCCTGACCATGCACGGCATTCAGACGTGGGTCGCGCTGCCGCTCGAAGACGAAGAGATCGAGCCATCGTTCGCCCATCACGCGGCGGACACGCTGCCGGTGGTCGAGCGCAACGGCGTGACGCTGCGGGTGATCGCGGGCACGGCGTTCGGCGCGACCTCGCCGGTCGCGACGTTTTCGGGCACGCTGTATGTCGCCGGCGAATTCGCGCCGGGCGGCGCCTTCGCGCTCGAACCGGAGCACGAGGAACGCGGCGTCTATCTCGTGGACGGCGATCTGGAAATCGACGGCACGCCGCTCGAAGTCGGCCAGATGGCGGTGCTCGCGCTCGACGAAACGGTCACGCTGGCGAGCACCCACGGCGCGCGCGTCATGCTGCTCGGCGGCGAGAAGCTGGAGGGCGAGCGCTTTATCGAGTGGAATTTCGTCGCCAGTTCGCGCGAGAAAATCGAAGCCGCGAAGCTCGCATGGACCAATCAGGAAATGGGCAAGGTGCCGGGCGAAACCGAATGGATTCCGCTGCCCCAGCGTAAATGATCGCCAAGGCGCGCAACTGAGCGCAACTGAGCGAGAATCGGCGCAAGCGCGCTCGGCCCGCATTGAATCCGCGGCGTTCGGCCCCAAATAATCAATAGACCGTTTTATCGACGAGGACGCAATGGACACCACTCTGGCCACTTTCGAACAGGACGTCATCACGGCGTCGACACTGGCCCCCGTGCTGGTCGATTTCTGGGCGCCCTGGTGCGGCCCGTGCAAGACCCTCGGCCCGATGCTCGAAAAGCTCGAAGCCGAAGCCGCCGGCAAATGGAAGCTGGTGAAAGTCAACGTAGACGAAAACCAGGAACTGGCCGCGCACTTCCAGGTGCGCAGCATTCCGCACGTCATGGCCTTTGCTGACGGACAGCCGGTCGATCAGTTTGTCGGTGTGCTGCCTGAAGGCCAGTTGCGCGAGTTTATCGAGCGGCTCGTGCCGCAGGGCGCTGACGCCGCGCGTCTGGAGGCGCAAACCGCGCTGGCCGAAGGCCGCCGCGACGATGCCTACGACGCGCTGCAAGCCGCCCTCGCCTACGACCCGGGTTTCGACGAAGCACGCATGGATCGCATTGAAATGCTGCTCGAAGACAACCGTATCGACGAGGTCCGCAACGAAATCGATCTGCTATCGCCGAAAACCACGCAAGGTATCGACGCGCGTTTCAACGCGATCAAGACGCGCCTCGACGCGGTAGACGCCGCCGCGGACTTGCCGCCGACCGACGCGCTGGAAGCCAAGGTCGCCGCCGACCCAACCGATCTCGAAGCGCGCTTCGATCTGGCCAGCGCGTTCATCGCCCGCCTCAAATACGCGGAAGCGCTCGAACAACTGCTGGCGATCGTGCAACGCGACCGCACGTTCCGTGACGATATCGGCCGTAAGACGATGCTGTCGGTGTTCGATCTGGCCGCGCATCAGCCGGAGCTGGTGGCGCAATGGCGGCGCAAGCTGAGCGCCGCGCTGTACTGATCCGCCTGATCAGTGTTCGGGCGTGGCCGCTGTGCCGCGCCTGAATGCCCACAGGTCTCAATTCCCGAAGACGCCGCGGCATTTGCCGCGACGTGAATCACCTCAAGCCGTCGCCTGCTTCGCCAACGCCCGCAGCACATGCGCGGCCGCGGCAAAACCGAAGCTCGCCGTCACACACACGCTCGAACCAAATCCCGCGCAGTTCAAACCGACCGGTCCCGTGTGTCCCGGCGACGTGCTCACGTGCTCGGCTTCCGCGTCGATATCGCAGACGGCGGCTTCCGGATAGATCAACGGTTCGTCGGAATACACCGCGCTCACCTTGAACCTGGCCTTCGGCCCGCGCGGAAAACCGTGCTGCTTGCGCAACTGTCCGCGCACTTTCGACAGCAACGGGTCCTGGATCGTCAGCGCGAGATCGTCGATGCGAATGCGCGTCGGATCGAGTTGACCACCCGCGCCGCCAATCGTGATCAACGGCTGTTTCCTTTCCACGCACCATGCGATCAACGCGGTCTTGGTGCGCACGCTGTCGATCGCATCGATCACGTAGTCGAAGCCGCCGCCGAGGGTGGCGTCGAAATTGTCCGGCTCGACGAAGTCTTCGATCAGGCGCACATCGCAAAACGGATTGATCGCCGCGATGCGTTCCGCCATCGCTTCGACCTTCGGTTTCCCGTAGTTGCCGTCGAGCGCGTGGATCTGCCGGTTAGTGTTGCTCTCGGCGACGTTGTCGAGGTCGATCAGTGTCAGCGTGCCGACCGCGCTGCGCGCGAGCGCCTCGGCCACCCACGACCCCACGCCGCCAATGCCGATCACGGCCACGTGCGCGCCTTCGAAGGCGGCGAGCGCCGGTGCGCCGTACAGGCGGGCAATGCCGCCGAAGCGCCGCGCGCGGTCGGCGGTTTCACTCCCGTCGAGGCTGGTAGTAAGATCGGATGGCGCGGTGGTGCTGGACATGATTGCAGGGCTCGTTGGTCAGGCAAAAACACAAGGTGGCGACGCGAATGCATACGCAGCCCCGTATTTTGCCTGAACGCACCAAGTTGCATCGCCGGGTAGAGAACAACTCAAAGGCTCGCGGCGCGTCGGCATGCTCCGCTCAGCACGCTGGACCTTGACTTGGCTGCGCGCAAAAAATTAGCGCCTTGGCTATACTGATTGAACTGTAGCGTTCGCATAAGAACATGACCTCACTCGCCGAACTTCGAAAAAACTATTCGCTGGGTTCTCTGGACGTCGGCGATGTCGACCGCAACCCGTTTCGTCAATTCGATACGTGGTTTAAACAGGCCGTGGACGCTCAACTGCCCGAACCGAACACCATGACGGTGGCCACGGTCGACTCGCGCGGCCGGCCTTCGGCGCGCATCGTGTTGATCAAAGGCGTCGACGAGCGTGGCTTTGTGTTCTTCACCAATTACGAAAGCCGTAAAGGCCGCGAACTGGCGGCCAATCCTTACGCAAGCCTGCTGTTCTACTGGATCGAACTGGAGCGGCAGGTACGCGTTGAGGGGCGCATTGTCAAAACCAGTGCGGAAGAAAGCGACGGGTATTTCGCGTCGCGTCCGCTCGGTTCGCGTATCGGCGCCTGGGCATCGAATCAAAGTCAGCCAATTGAAAGCCGTTCGCAGCTCGAAACGCGCGAACGCGAATTCAGCCTGCAATACGGCGACCAACCGCCGCGTCCGCCACATTGGGGCGGCTATCGTTTGGTGCCCGAAGCAATCGAGTTCTGGCAGGGCCGGCCGTCACGTCTTCACGACCGTTTGCTCTACACTCGTTCGAACGAACATAGCGACTGGCAAATCTCCCGCCTGTCGCCCTGAATCGGAATACAACGCCGGCAAGTTCGCTGCCAACGCAGCAGCGCGCGCCGGCCGGATGGCATCTCGCGGCATGGGAGCTGCGCCGCATCGAGCTGCAATCCACACAAGCTTTGCTTTAATTCAACGGACACGGAGAGATCACATGTTCTGGGAGAAGAAGCTGGCGCAGTGGGTGGAAGATGTAAAAACCAAAGCTAACGTTCCGGCGCGCCTCGTGCTCTGGGACGGTCAGCAACACGACTTCGGGCAGTTCGCCGCGCCTCAGGTCACGCTACATGTTAAAAGCGCCACGGCGCTGCCCTATCTGCTCGAACCGAGCCTCGACAATCTCGGCGAGGCCTACGTGAAGGGCAAGATCGACATCGAGGGCAAGCTGTCGGACATCATCAATGTCAGCTACGAATTGGCGCGCAATACCGTCACGACCGCGGGCAAGCTGGCGCGCGTGCGGCGCTACTTCAATCATTCGAAAGCGTCGGACAGGAAGGCGATCCAGTATCACTACGACGTCTCGAATGAGTTCTACAAACTGTGGCTCGACGAGAACATGGTGTACTCGTGCGCGTACTTCGAGAACGGCGACGAAGATCTCGCCACCGCGCAGATCAAGAAGATCGACCACATCCTCACCAAGATCCAGTTGCAACCGGGGCAGCGCCTGCTCGATATCGGCTGCGGCTGGGGCGCGCTCGTTTTGCGCGCGGCGCAGAAGTTCGGCGCGAAGTGTGTGGGCGTGACGCTCTCGCAGAACCAGTTCGACCTTGCCACCGCGCGCGTGAAAGCCGCGGGCCTGGAAAGCCAGATCGAGATTCGTCTGCAGGATTACCGCGACGTGCAGGGGCAGTTCGATCGCATTACGAGCGTCGGCATGTTCGAGCACGTGGGCCGCAAGAATCTGCCGGGCTACTTCGAGAAAATCCGCGATCTGCTGGTCGACGACGGCGTCGCCATGAATCACGGCATTACCTCGAGCGATTCGGACAGCGGCGAGACCGCGCTCGGCGGCGGCGAATTTATCGACCGCTATGTGTTCCCCGACGGCGAGCTGCCGCATATCAGCCTCGCACTCGAAGCGATGCAGCGCGGCGGGCTCGAAGCGGTTGACGTCGAAAGCCTGCGCCGTCACTATGCGCACACGCTGAACATCTGGGCGGAAAATTTCGAAACGCATGCGGAAGAAGCCCGCAGGCTGGTCGACGACGAGAAATTCCGTATCTGGCGCGTGTATCTGGCGGGTTGCGCCTACGCGTTCGAAAACGACGACGTCTCGATCTACCAGGTGGTGTGCCGCAAAGCCGGCCGCAGCGCGAAAACCCTGCCGTGGTCGCGCCGCTATATGTACGACAAACCGCTGTAATCCGGTTGCGCCGCGGCGCCGTGCATGAGCGGGCGACGCGGCGCAACCTTTGAACAGCAGGTCGAACACCGATGGACCAGAGCGGGACAAGCGAAGTTGAACAGCCGGTTGAAGGCGAATCGGGCGCCGCAGGCGAAGCCGTGCAGTTCGATCTGTTCGGAATGCCGGTGGAGCCGCCGTCGCAGAAGGCCGATGCCCGAGTCAAGCAGGCGCGCGGCAGCGCTGGGGCCGCCGCCGTATCGCAGCCAGACGATGGCGACGCCGCGCTTGAAACCGACACCGCGAACGTCCCTACCGACGCCCCAAAAAAGCGCCGCACCCGCGAAATCCTCGCCGCCCCACCCTCGCCCGAGTTGCTCGCACTCGCGGCCCAACTCCCTGCGCAGATCCACCTCGGCACGTCCACATGGTCGTTTCCGGGCTGGAACGGCATTGTCTACGGTGACGAATACAGCAACAGCAAGCTCTCCCGCGAGGGTCTCACGGCCTACGGCGCGCATCCGCTGCTGAAGACGGTCAGTATCGACCGGTCGTTTTATCAGGCGCTCACGGTCACCGAATACTTGCGCTACGCGCAGCAGGTGCCCGAGCACTTCCGCTTCATCGTCAAAGCGCCGATGACGATCACCGACGCCACGGTGCGCGCCGAACGCGGCGAGCCGGTCTCGATGAACCCGTGTTTTCTGAACGCGCAAATGGCAATCGACGACTTCGTCACGCCTTGTCTCGAAGGCCTCGGCGCCAAGGCCGGCGCACTGGTGTTTCAGCTCTCGCCATTGCCGGATCAGATGCTGGCGCAGCCGGCGGCGTTCATCGAACGGCTGGCCGAATTCCTGACGGCCTTGCCGAAGCTGCCGGAGGGCACCTGCTACGCAATCGAGATCCGCGACGCGAGCCTGCTCACGCCGCGTTTCATCCGGACGCTCAAGACGGCGGGCGTGCGCTATTGCGTGGGCATTCACGCGCGTATGCCCGACCCGCTGCGCCAGGCCGCAGCGCTCGCACTGCTGGACGGCGAACCGGCCGGACCGCTGATCGTGCGCTGGAGCCTGCACGGTGGCTTCAAATACGAACAGGCGAAGGCCAAGTACGAGCCGTTCAACCAGTTGGTCGACCCGGATCCCGCAACCCGCGAGTCACTCGCCGAACTGGCCGCGCGCTATGCGCTGGCCGGCCAGCCGGTGGTAATCGCGATCAACAACAAGGCGGAAGGCTCGGCGCCGCTGAGCTGTCTGGAGTTGGCGCGGGCCATTATCGAGGCGTATGCGCGGCTGGCTCATGAACATGAGCTTGAGCCTTCGCACGACAACGCGTCCGCGCCGCCCAACGAAAACGACTGCCCGCCACACGCGGAAACTTAACAAGCAGCGTGTGACCGGCGGCTCAGCTCGTTAACCCACCCTGACCCGGTGAGCAAACTTCTGACGAAACTTCGCCACTTTCGGCGCCACCACGAACGAGCAATACCCTTGATTCGGGTGGTGCGCGAAATAGTTCTGGTGATAGGCCTCGGCAGGCCAGTAATTGCCGTCGAGCGGCAGGACCTGAGTGACGATCTGCCCGTCGTAAATCTGCTGTTCGCCAATCTCGCGGATCGCCTGCAGCGCGGTTTCCCGTTGCGCTTCGGAGTGCGTGAAGATCACCGAGCGGTATTGCGTGCCGACGTCGTTGCCTTGCCGATTCAACTGCGTCGGATCATGGATCGCGAAGAAGATGTCGAGAATCTCGCGGTAACTGATTTTGGCCGGATCGAAGTCGACCTTCACGACTTCGGCGTGGCCCGTCTCGCCGTCGCACACCTGCTCATACGTCGGTTGCCGGGTCCGGCCGCCCGCATAGCCCGACTCCACCGCGTTCACGCCTTCGACGCCCAGGTACACCGCTTCGAGGCACCAGAAACAACCGCCGCCAAGAGTGGCGACTTCGCCTGTCTGACTCATGCTGCCCGCTCCTTGAACTCACAATCGCACAATCGGCCGATGCCGGTCCACGCTTCGCCGCAACACTCGTTCCACCCACGAGCTTTCCAGCTTAGCGGTTTTTTCATACAACGGATGGGGTCGCGGCCAATCCGCCGCGATTGCAGTTAAAATTGGGACAAATCGACGATTTTCACTATGACTTTCGAATCATTTGTTTTCGGCCGCGCGCGCGACAGCTTCATCCCGGGCTTTAGCCGGTTTGCGCCAGAGGCCTGCGCCCAATGAAGCGCGCCAGCCCGCCCAACTTCGACCAGAACGCCTTTAAACAGGCGCTCAGCCAATTCGCCACCGGTGTCACCGTCATTACAACGCGCGCGGCATCCGGCCAATTGATCGGCATCACGGCCAGTTCGTTCAACTCGGTTTCGCTCAATCCGCCGCTGGTGTTGTGGAGTCTCGCCACGCGCTCGGCGTCGATGCCCGTCTTCCGCGCCAATAGTCACTACGTGGTCAACGTGCTGGCCGCGTCGCAGCTGGATCTGTGCAAACGCTTTGCGACCGTCAAGGGCGACCGCTTCGAAGGCGTGTCGCATGCGGAAGGCGACACCGGCATGCCGGTGCTGGACGGCGCACTCGCCTGGTTCGAATGC
>Ga0157369_10004825_pt1 | contig 15828 bp, 11 predicted proteins | sample C25metaG_FD_113461 | JGI IMG/M metagenome (GOLD analysis project Ga0157369, IMG submission 113461) | Corn rhizosphere microbial communities from Kellogg Biological Station, Michigan, USA - C2-5 metaG | ecosystem: Host-associated > Plants > Roots > Rhizosphere > Soil | place: USA: Michigan... | reverse complement strand
TCGGCGATCTCGGGTTTCAGCTTCGGATTGCCGCCCACGAGCCCGTTGTACTGGCCGGCGGGGTTTCCGGGCGTCCCCAGGGCTCCGTATTGTCCTGGGCTGACCCCGGCAAGCGGGCTGAGGAGGCCAGCGCGCTGGCACTGGCCGAGCGATGCGGCTGCGGGCGATCCGGAGGAGCTCGCGCAAGGGTCGGTCGACCCGTCGAGGGCGACCGTGGTGGCATCGTATAGCTCAGCGACGTTCGGTGCGCGCACTGCGCGGTTATATCCTCCACGGAAGCGCAGGCTAGAGGTCGGAGACCAATCGAGTCCGAGCTTGTAGGTATTGGTAGTGAAGCCGACGGTATATTTCGAATAGCGGTAGGCGGCATCGATGGAGATTTCCTTCACGAAGGGCTTGTCCTGGACGAGCGGCAGACGCGCCTCGACAAAAGCTTCCTTGACGCCGTACCCGGCATCGACGGGCGGTGTTGGACCGCCCGAGCCGGTGCCGTCCCCGGCGAGAAGGATCGAATCTGGGTTCCTCGTGATGAACTCTTCCCGATATTCCGTGCCGAAATTCAGCCCAAGCCCTTCATTGGCGGCCGGCACCTTCCAGCCGAGGTCGGTCATATCGGCGGTCAGATCGGCGTGATAGACGCGCTCCTCCGTGTGGCCCTGATCCAGCGTTGGGACCACCATATACGCGATCGCTGCAGGATCCACCGGGCCCGTGCCCCAGATGTTATAAGGCACGCAGCCAGGCGCACCGTTGCCGCCCAGATTCGCTGCGCACACGATCTTGCCCGTTGACGGGTCTCTTACGGCCTGCAGAGCGTTGGCCACTTTCTGCCTGATCAGGTCTGCGGTGTTGATGTCGCTGCGGATCGTCACGCCCTCCTGGGCGTAGACGTCGTACGACAGGTCATTGTTGATTTGACCCTTGCTGCCGAGTACGAATCTGTAGGAGGTATGTCGCGTATCGGTGCGGCGATCGCCGCCTTCGACATTGCGGCGGCCGAACTGGATCTGGACCGTTTGCGCGGAGGCAGGCCCCGGGGCCGTACATCCGACGGTGGTGGCTTCCTGATTGGACAGATAGGGGTTGTTGCAGTTGATGGCCCATTGGCCGTCCGGTTGTCCGGTCGTTGGGTTCGAGCCTATGCCGGTGCCGACGAAGACACCGCTGGGTGCGATCTGTGCCACCGAGTCATCGTCCATGAACATGAGCGTGGCATAGACCTGGTGATTGTCGTCGATGTTGTAGTGGGCGAAGGCGCCGGCGTTCCAGCGCTCGTCGGGCCGCATGTAATAGTTCAACGCACCGAAGTTGAAGAGATCGGCGCTGGTGCTGGGAACGAAATGGCCTGTCGCCGTATCTACGGTCAGCACCGGCGAGAAGGCGCTCGGTGTCGATGTTCCGGGTTGAAATCCTGCGGAATAGAAAGTGCCCGTTGCATCGGTGGCGGAGCCGGCACAGGTGCCCGCCCCGGTGCTTCTGACCGTGCCCAGGGTGCAGCGGCTGAAATCGCGATCCGCCTCCAATACTGCCCCTTGGCGTCGATATCCGACGTATGCCACAGCATTGCCCTTGCCGTCTGCAAAGTTGCCGCCCAGGATCATCGTGATGTCCTTCGTGGTGCCATCCATCGTGGAGCTGTGCGCTGAGCCGAAGCCGAACGCGGGCGAGAACTGTCCCCAATAGTTGTGCTGGTCGTGCTGGTAGGCCGAGGCGTTGGCGTCGATCTCGAATCCCTGGAAATGGTCGTTCATGACGAAGTTGACCACGCCCGCCACGGCGTCGGCGCCGTATACGGCGGCTGCGCCCCCGGTCAGCACATCGACGCGCTCGACCAGCGCGATCGGGATGTTATTCAGGTCGGCGGTGCTGGCGTCAACGACGACGTTGGTCGGTTGACCGGGCATCAGGCGCTTGCCGTCGATGAGGACGAGGGTCCTTTGGGGCCCCAGGCCTCGCAGGTCGACTTCGGCCGTGCCGCTGGCTGCGTTCGAGGCCATGGAGCCCTGGTCGGCCATGACCTGCGGGAGGTTGTTGAGGACATCCTCGACCGAGGTGACGCCCTGGCTGGCGATTTGCTTGGCGCTGATCGCGGTGACCGGGCTGATGGAGCTCAGTCCCGGCTGCACGATGCGCGAGCCTGTGACTACGACTTCCTGGAGGGACGCAAGTGGAGCCGCCGCGGAGGCAACAAGAGGCGTCGTGGCGGCTTGCGGCGCAGGCGGATCAGCGGCAGGGGCGGGTGCTGCCTGGTCCGCTGCGGCCGCGATGGCCGGCAGCGCCATGGAGGCCGCTGCTGCATTGGCGAGCGCAAGGCGAATGGCTCGACGCAAAATCGTGTTCTTCGACATCATATTGCTCCCGGAACCTGTAGGTATATTTGTGCGGCGCAGACCAGCGCCCTGAGTCATGCAACCTGGGGACCGGGCCTGCGTGGTGGCAGGCCCATCAGCCGGAAGATCCTCTGGCACTGACGTACACCGAGCTCTACGCCGTAGCGGCAGCTCAAGTGCTTCGAGAGCGTTGGACCGTCCCAGAGTGCGGCCGCGAGTCCGAACTCCTGCGGATTCTTACGAAGGTCCGCCTGCAGCTCGTTCCATTGCTCCGGGCCGAGTGTGCGCGGTCTGCCGGATCTCCTGCCCTCGCGTAAAGCCCAGAGCCCGCCCTGCTCGAAGCGGCGGACCCACCGCTGCACGGTGGTGTCGTCTTCGCCGAAGAATCCTGCAACCTGGCGGCAGGAGTGGCCTGCCGCCAACAGCAGGAGGCCATGGAGCCGGTGGTCGTAGCGGGATTCCTCGCTGCGGGCGATCTCCTGTTGGATCGCGATCCGCATCACGTCGGCACTTTCGATCTGCAGCTTGCGCATTGCGCCCCTCAATGCCCTTTTTTGCGAACGACAGAAATCCTAGTGCAACTGATTGCGAAACGCAACTACTCCTGAAATAAGAGCATAGCGGGACGGCTGGAGTGTGGCGCCGGCGCATCAAGGGCGGTGGAGTGCGGGGAGCCTCGGCGGCAGCTGGAGGGGATTTGAGCTCCGCCGGCCATCTGCCGGTATCCGGCCGTCGGTGCATCCAGGTGGAGGATCGCGCCGAGCTCGAGGAAGTCTACGCACGGCTGCAACGCGCGGAGGGCCGGGTCTTAGCCGAGGGTGAGACGACGTGTTGTTATGCGCGTAGCGAAAAAGGCTGGATCAAGCATCCACAGAGCAGAGTAGCGAGCCGGCGCTCATCCGCCTGAGGGATTGGCGGGGCCACGTGCCATCTTCGTGGCATCGGACGTTTGAGCCACCAGCAGCCCGGGGATTGCTCGCTGCGCGCGTGCTCCGGTTGGATCGCGACCGGCGTCACTTCGGCACTTTCGAGCTGCAGCTTGCGCATTGCCCCCTATGCCTGGTGTTGCGAGTAATGAAAATCGTAGTGCAACTGAATGTAAAACGCAACTGCTCCCAAACTAAGAGCATAAGGAACTTGACGAGGCATGTCGTAGTCCGTACGTTGCGTTGCAGGCGAGTTCCCGCATCCCCATCTCGAGTTGACAAACGGAGTAATGAGCAATGAGCGGAACCATAGACGTGACGAATCCAGACAAGCCGAGGCGGGTAGCCATCATCGCTTCGAATTCTTCTGTCTCCAGGCAAACCGGCTGGCCAATCGGCTTCTGGTGGGCCGAGCTGACTCACCCCTACTGCGAATTCGTCGAACATGGCTACGAAGTTGACATTTGCAGCCCCGATGGTGGAAAGCTGGAGGCCGATAGCTGGAGTGATCCGCGCGACAAGGGGAAATTGATGGCCGACGATCTCATCTCGCTCGGCTTCATCTGCTCACCTCAGCATTCGGCGCTCATCGAGAAGTCCAAGCCGATCAGCGAGATCAGGGTGGCTGACTATGACGCGATCCTCTTCGTCGGCGGCCAGGGGCCGATGTACACGTTTTACGACAACGAGCGCGTACATAAACTGGCCGCGGACTTCTACAAGGCAGGAAAGATCACCGCAGTCCTTTGTCACGGCACATGTCTCCTGTTGAAGGCCAAGGTGGATGGCAAGCTCCTCGTGACGGGCAAGACCTGGACCGGATTCGCAAATTCCGAGGAGAAATTCGCAGATGAGTTCGTAGGCCAACGGATGCAGCCGTTCTGGATCGAAGAGGAGGCGAAGAAACTGCCCGATACCAACTTCATGGTGTCCGGTCGCTTCAAGTCGCATGCAGTGCGCGACGGTAATCTGATCACGGGCCAGCAGCAGTATTCGGCAACGGCCGTGGCACGCCTGGTAATAGAGGCGTTGGGCGTGTAGCGGGGCCGCGCCCGCTCAAATCCGCTCGTTTCACTTGCTACGCGACGGGTCCGTTGAGGGGTTGGCGCGGCCGCGCACCTTATTCGTCGCATCGGACGTTCGGGCCATCGAATCGCGGAACTACGGACCCAACCGCAGCTTGGTTACGAGGAGCTGACACGTATACGCTACCGTGAGCTACCGGGCACTGCCCGCACGGTGACGCACCATGAAGATCCCGAGTCTGTCTCTGGTGGCCTCTGCAATGGCCTGCATCGCTCCGGCTGCCTTTGCCGAGCCGAGCAGTGCCTATCTGGCACCCCATCTCGAGGTTGGCGAGAGCCTTTCGTCCGTATTCTCGAAAGCGATGGCCATCACCGGCCCCGGTTTTCAGGATGTAGTGAAGCGGATCAGTGGTACGAGCGATGAGGTCGTCAGGGCCATCCATGGAAACGAAATCATTTTCAACGGCTCAGGCGTTTACGACGGTCGGCCCGCCCAGAAGTGGATTCACAGGCGTCTGAAGGATGGCATCACCGACTGCTGGAACGGCCAATGCAACGTCAACGACCAGACCAGCGGGACGATCTTCAACCGCTATCTCTGGGGCAATGCGCCGCGGGACGTTCACGTGGGTGCTTCGTGGGCGGTGGTTATCGCGAAGCCATGGGAAATCGGTCCGCAGGGAAGCGAGCAGGTGCGCGTGCTGCGCCTCGATCCGCTCAATCACGTGATCACGCTGACCCGTGAAGGCAGCGGCGCCGGCCCCTCGTCCGATGACGCGTACAAGAACACGATCACGATCACTACGAGTATCGGCAAGACGCTCGATGTGCGGGTCGTGCCGGGCGAGTCGCATTGGACCGGCTACACCACGGTCCGCAAAGGCGTGATCATCGCGGACGAGATTCTCGTCGAACGGCATGTCACGCTGATAGCCGGCACGGGACAGAGGTTCGAAGGCGAGCAGCGGACTTATACACTGGAAAACCTGGCGTCGGACAGTCGTGATGCCAGGGGCTGAGGCCTCCCGAAGCGCAGAGACGAGGTGGCGGTCGAATGGGCAGACGGACTCGAGGAAAGCGTTGCATGAGAACTCCAATTCACCTCCTCGCCCTGTCGGCCGTCCTGCTCGCAGGGACAGGCCTGGTTGCACAGGCTCGAGCCCGCTCCGCGGACACTGCTCGGGACTTGGCGGCCGCGTTTGCTGCGATGGGCGGCAAGGGCGCGGTGAGCTCCGTGCATGCGCTGCGCCTGCAAGCCGTCGGCCATCGCAACATGCTCGAGCAATCGCTGCGGCCGGAGGGACCGTGGTGGCAGGACTACGTGCAGCTCGATGTGATCCGGAATTTCGACAGCGACAGCGAGCGCGTCACCCAGCAGCATCGCGGATATTCTTCGTCCCAATGGTGGCTGCAGCATCCGCAATGGGACGGCGCGCCGGTCAACCCGACGTACATCGTTTCAGGCGGGGCGGTCGCGCAGGTCGTGGACGGCAAGTATTCGCGGACCTCGTTCAGGTATCTGCAGGAGGCCGAAGAGGATTTTGCTTTCGGCCCCCTGCGCGTGCTCTCCACGGCTCTGGCGGCGTCCGATCTGCACTCGCTGCCGGACGTGCAGTTGCACGGTTATAGCCACCATGTGGTTGGCTTTACCTGGCATGGTCATCCGGCGCGGCTGTACCTGAACGGGCACACCAGTCTTCCCGAAGTGGTCGAGTGGACCGCCCCGCGTCCGTACGATGTGTTCTGGAGTGTGTGGGGTGATGTCACCACTCGCATCAGCTATGGCATGTGGTCACTCGAGCCGGGCGGGCTGCGTTATCCGCGGCAGTGGACGATCGAGCGGAACGGACTGCCGGAGTCTGACGTCACCGTTACCTCGGTGACCGTCAATCCGCCGCTCGACGCCGCCGAGGTCGCCATCCCCGCGGAAGCGCGCACCGAAATCCTGGCTCACCGGCGCACGATTGCCGACCTCCCGCTGGGTATTCCGGGGCAGCCGGCAACCGAAGTCGACCCGGGGGTTCTTCACGTTCCCGGCTCATGGAACGTGAATCTCATTCGCCAAAGCGATGGCATCGTCGTCGTGGAAGGGCCGCTGTCATCGGACTACTCGATCAAGGTGATGGATGAGGCGCGCCGGCGTTACCCGCATCTGCCGATAAAGGCGGTGATCACCACCTCGGACTCGTGGCCGCACATCGGCGGCTTGCGCGAGTACGTTGCACGCGGCATCCCCATCTATGCCGTGGACCTCGACCGACCCGTGCTGACCCGGCTGTTCAACGCCCCGCACACTTTCATACCGGACGATCTGCAAAGACACCGGCGGCCGCCGCGTTGGCATTTGGTGACCACCAGAACGACCCTCGGTGATGGGGTCAACCGCCTCGAGCTGATTCCCTACCGCACGGAGACGGGTGAACGGCAGATGATGGTCTATCTGCCGCACTACAGGTTGTTGTACAGCAGCGATCTGTTCGCGCCTGATGAGAAGGACACGTGGTTCACGCCCGAGTACCTGCTGGAGCTACGCACCGCCGTTACCCGCGAACATCTCGACGTCGATACCATATTCGGCATGCATTACGATCCAACGCCATACAGGACGGCCATGGGCGCGCTCGATACTTTCCTCAAGCCCCATCCGCGCGTGGCAGCCGCCGATGCCGGTCACCCCGTGTTGGTGGACGAATTGAAGGTGTTCGCATTCTTCGGAGGCAGCTGGTCGTGCCACGGCGAGTTTCCCGGCAACGGCAAGACCATCGCTTCCGCCGAGCAATTCGCCCCGGATTTGCTGGGCCACTGGCTCACCATGAAGCACGTCGACCGGCCGCCCTTTGGCTATCAGGCAGTTGAAATGTGGCGTTATGACGCTGCGAGCAAGCGTTTCGACAATTACGTGTTCGACGACGCTTCGGGCATTCGCCATTACACGTCGCCCGGCTGGGACGGCTCGCGGCTGACGTGGACACTGGATACCAGCGGCAAGCAGGCGGATCGATTCGTGTTCGAGCGCAAGGACGCCGCACACTACCAGGTCGACTACTCACGGCCTGCCCACGGTGACAACTGGGTCACCGTCGACACACTGCAGTGTGATCAGCAGGCCTCTACCTGACCGGAGCGAGGCCGGCGCCTCAACGGCGTTCCCAGGGTCAGGTGGCGGCCGAGTGGATGTACCCCGTGAGGTTTTGCCACTCAGTGGTGTGGCCAATCGCGATAGCCGTCAGCTCGATGAATACGACCCAGATGCCGCCCAGCGCCGTAGCGGGATGAATTCTGCGCATCGTCAACAGGTCGTAGAACACGAGCAGGAGCAACAGGCCGAACGTTGCAATCATCGCCGGGAGCGGCTTGTGCAGAAGGAAATGGACCGGCCATCTGCCAAAGGCGGCGGTCATCATCGCGATCGTGCCGATCAGAATCAGGCGCTTGTGGAAGGCCGGACTCCGGTGTAAGCCGAATGCGAAGGTGACCGGGACGGCGAACCCGAGAATCTGGCTCAGGGCCACTGCATAAATTGCCCGGGCATCGAATCCTGGAACGGCCCATAGGCGCCGCAGCATCTCATTCGCGACCAGGATGCCGAGTGTGACGACACAAGGGGCAAGCACAAGGCCCGCGATACCAAGGCGTCGATGGATGTCAGGCCGACTGCTCGCGGCCAACGATGCCTGGATCACGAGCAGTGCGATCCAGCCGCTGAAGACCGCGCCGTGGATATGGATGATCGGCGCCGGCAATGGCCTCGCATGGAACCAGCTCGAGAGGAAGTACGTGCGCGCGAAGCCAATGAAGACGACGAGCGCAACCAGCACCGAAATGCTGCAGAAGAACCGGTGCTCGTGGAGTCGGCCGGACGGTCTCGAGCTTACGGTGGCATCGATGGCAGTTGCGGCCATTGGGTTATTCCTGCTCAGTTTACTTGCGCATGGATTTACCGAAATGCCGGCGAGGCGTCTTGGACGTCGCGGAAGCGGACTTGGACAGGGAGGAAGCGATCGCGCTAGAGTATCCGCCGCTCAGAAGGGGATCCCGGTGCCCGACGCTACAACGCACGATCCGCAGGCGCCGCAGCCTCCCCGAGTCATCACCATCTGCACCGCTGCGTGGCCGCAGCGCGATCGCGTCGCGATGTTCCGCGAGGCGTTCGGTGGCGATCGAATTCGGGTGGAACCCTCTGCGGACGAGCCACTGGACATTGACGCGACGCTGACCAGAGTGCCTGGCCTGGGACTGCTTTCGGGGCGCCGCTCGGCCTTGAGCTCTCATTTCTCGGACGGACATGACAGGCTCATTTTCAGCCTCGGAAGTGCTGCTCTGGGGAAACAGTATGGGCGCGAAGTGGTCCTTGAGCGGGGGGATGCAATCGCCTTCTCGGGTGCGGACCCGGGAAGCCTGACGACCTCACGAGCCGGACCGATCGCGACACTGGATTTCCCGCAAGGCTCCCTTGTACCGATGTTGAGTGACGCAAGGACGGTGTGCGGCCGACGCATTCCGAGCAACTCGCCAATGCTCCAGCTCCTATGGGCCTACCTGAGTGCCCTGCGCGCGAGCAACGGTCTGAGCGCATCGGCACTTCAACCGCTGGCGGTCGCGCACATCTACGATCTGGCTGCGTTGACGCTCGGGGCCGGCCGGGAGGCCGAGGAGAGGGCTGCGGGCCGGGGTGTGCGCGCGGCGCGCCTTCTGGCAATCAAGGCCGACCTTCTGGACAACCTCGACCGCGAAGTCTCGCTGGGCGATGTCGCAGCCCGGCACCGCCTGAGCGCGCGCTACGTCCGAATGCTGTTCCAGAGCGAGGGAACGCGCTTCACCGAGTTCGTCCGCGAGCAACGGCTGCAGCGCGCGCTTGCGAAACTGCTCAGCGTCCGCTTTGACCATCTTCGGATCAGCGATATCGCCTATGGGGTCGGCTTCAACGACCTGTCATATTTCAACCGGGCGTTCCGCCGCCGCTTCGGGTACTCGCCCGGTGAGTCTCGTGAACGTCGCCGCTTCCGATTCTAACGCCGCGAGGAGCTCGTAGATGAACAGCCGCCACCTTCTGCCCGGATTCCTGCTGTTGCTCGCATCGGGTATGGCCATCGCGGCACCCGCGGACAATCCGTCCGCCGAGGGCGCCGCGCTCCATCAGCTCGAGATATCCGCCGGCCGTTGGGTGTATCACGGCCATTCCCTGGGCGGGCAGGGTGCGCGCCCGAGCGATTGGACCTGGCACGAGGACTGCCATTGGTCCGACAACCACGTTTTCATGTTGTGCAGCTTTTCCAACACGTGGGGCGGGCGGCACGTGGACTCGGTGGTGGTGGACACCTACGACCGCAAGGGCGGCACGTTCTGGCACTACGAGATATTCAACAGCGGAGAATCCGCCGGTAAGCCATTCGCCTCGAAAATGGCGATCGACGGCAACACGCGTACGGAATCCTGGTCCGAGATGCACAAAGGCAAGTCTGTTCATCAGAGGATCGTTTACAAATTCGCGTCCGCCGACAAGGTTGCGGTGATGTTCCAGGAATCGGCGGACGGCGCACACTGGAAGACTACGGCGAGCGGTACAGGCGAAAAGCAGACGTCCTGAGCTGCGCCGCCGTGTACCGCCTCGGCGGTAGAGGCGCGTGCAAGCGGCGAGCATGGACGACGGCCGAGGCGAATCGCCGGCGGGGCGCTCAGTGCGCCCCTTGACGCTGCATGTGGTTCAGGCCGACCAGCCGCCACGTTTTGCCGCCGTCCTTCGACACTTCAAAGCGACCGACGAATGAATTGCTGCGGAAGTCCTCATCCGACCAGCGCTGCATGACGCCTTGCTGATCCTCGCCGGTGAGCACGATGCGGCCGTCCTCCTCCCCACCGCTCACGGAGTAGTACATGCCCTGCTCGGGATAGACCCAGAGCGCCGTCCAACGGCCGCGCTTGCCGTCGTAAAACTCGAGGGTCGTTCCGTAGGGCTGCGTGCTGCGGCCGTGGGAGTCCGCCCAGATCTCCTGGATGGCTGCTCCGTCGAGTATCCGCTGGTACACGGCTGTGCCCAGGTAGTGCCGGGTGGTGCCGTTCTCGTCGTAGATCGTGTAGTCGACGTCCCAAGTCCCGATGAGGCGGTCGAGCAGCGTCTGATCGGGGCGGTGGCTCGTCTGCCCGGGGCTCGTGGTGGGCGCCGCCAAGGCGGTAGTGCCGGCCAGCACCAGCAGGGCCAGGACGCGTAACAGGGTGCGCATGTTGAATGTTCCTCTTCGCGGTGGCGATTGGATTCTCAAGACCCAACAAATTCATTCGCGGAGGGCGCGCGCGATGCATTGGGTGATGGGATGCGCGTACCGCCCGTCGGGATCCAACTCCGGGTCATAGATCGCGAAGTCGGCTCCCGCGATCCGCCCGGAGCGGTATAGCGCGCCAACCAGAGCGGAAAGTTGCGCGAAGTCCAACCCCGGGCTTCCGGGCGAATCCACCGCCGGCATAACCTTCTGATCCAGCACGTCGAGGTCGACGTGCAGCCAGGCGCGGCGGATGCCGCCGGTCTCGAGCTTTGCAACGGCATTCGCGGCGGCTGCGGAAATGCCGTTCCCCAGAGCGTGCTGTGCCGTTATCTGCATGATTCCGGTGCCCGGAATCCGATCGCGATCCTGCGGCGCATTGCGCTCGCCAATCTGGACGATGTCCTCATCGCGCGCGAGTGGCGGCACCCCCGGCAGATTCGTCACCAGCGGATCCCCCCGGCCGCTCGCCAGCGCGAGATCCATCCCGGCCGCCGAGCCGAGGCTCGTTTCATGGGCGCCAAGCTGATAAAAGTCGCTATGACCGTCGACGTGCATCAGGCCGCGGCCGCCCGCCAGGCGCAGCCCACAGAGGCCACCCAGCAGGATGCTGCAATCGCCACCGATGACCAGGGGAAAGCCGCCTTTCTCCAGAACGTCATGCACAGCGTCCGCAAGGAGGAGCGAGAAGGCGCGGATCGAGCGGCCGTTACGGATAGGGGTGCCGGGCTGCGCCCCGAAGAAGTACGTCGGACGCCCGAGCGGAAGCACTTGGCGTGCGTTTACCGCAGATGCCAAGCCGGCCGCCATCAGCACCTGTGGGGCACGCCAAGTACCTGGTTGATGTCCGGGCCTCGGTGGCCGCAAGCCCAGATTGCTGGGTGCGAGAATGAGCCTGAGGGGCCGCTCTTCCCGGGCAAACAGCTTGGTTGCAGGGGCCAGCGCCGCCAAGGCCGCGAGCGGTGCTTGCACGACTCGGCGCCGTGTCGTTGTCATGAGGACTGGACCTCTGGAACCTGTAAAAAGTATTACACTGGTTACAAAGGCTGTCAACCTGTGAAACACATTTATCCGGTTGTAGAGCATGTCTTCGCGCCCAAAGATTTCGTGGGTGGCGACGCCGTGCTGGATTTCGTCAACACCGTGAACGGTCGCGACCAGGCTCCCAGCGACTGGCTCGACGGCTATCCACGCCTGCTCGAGTGGGCAGGGCACGCGGGCCTGTTGCCGGACAAGGTGCTGCATGTCCTGCGGACAATGGCACAGGCGGACCCCGCGGCGGCGAGCGCGGCACTGCGGCGCGCGAAGGAATTACGCGAGGCGCTGTTTGCCGTCATCACCGCCATGATTCTCGGGAAGAGGCCTCCCAAGGGAGCCATGGACATCTTGAGCGGGTATTGGCAGGCGGGCGTCTCCGCCCACGAGTTGCGCTATGAAGGGCGCCGCGTGCGGCTGGAGATGCATGCGGGCGCAGTCGACCTCGATCTCATCGCTTCGTTGATCGCCTACCGCTTCGTCGCCATCGTGTTGCCGGAGCCGCTGGAGCGCCTGCGCATCTGCGCAGGTGGCAACTGCTCGTGGCTGTTTCTCGATCGCTCGAAAGCGGGCCGCCGGCGCTGGTGTGACATGGCCGTATGTGGCAACAACGCCAAGTCACGCCGCTTCCAGGCCCGCATGCGGCAGGAGAGGAGCGCGAAACCGGAGTGATTGGAATCAACGTCTTTCCCTCATTGAAGTGAGGGGATCTCCGTCTGCTGGAGGCCGACGCTCCGGCTCGGGAATAGGAGGTTTCCTGCGCGGAGAATTGAGATGAAAAAGGCGGACTCCCGGAGGAGCCCGCCTGATTCACCGAAGGCAAGCGCTGACGTTACTTGCCGCCCACGTAGATGACGCCGCCCTTCATCACGAGCATAGGGTGCTCGGTGGCGTGGATGTTCTGCAGCGGATTGCCGGGGAGCGCCACGATGTCGGCATACTTACCGACCTCGAGCGTGCCCACCGGCGGCTTGTAGCTCCTATCTTCGCGCTTGCCGTAGAGGAGATCGGCAGCATGCGCCGTCGCCGCCATGAGCGCCTGCGCCGGGGTCATGCCGTTCTTCACCATGAGCCAGAATTCCTGCGCGTCGGTGCCGTGGGGCTCCACCGCCGAATCGGTGCCGAAAGCGATGGGCACGCCGATCTTCACCGCGTGCTGGAACATAGTCTGCATTTGGGCGGCGGCGGCCAGCGCCTTGGCGCGGATTGCCGGCGGATAGCTGTTTGCCTTCTGGCCCACCCAGTAGCCGGCATAGAGCGTCGGCACGAGATAGATACCTTTCTCCTTCATGAGCCTGAGGGTGTCGTCCTTGAGGAAGGTGCCGTGCTCGATGGAATCCACCCCCGCGCGGATCGCCATCTTGGCGGCCAGGTCACCGTGGCAATGCGCCGCGACCTTGCGGTGCCAGGCGTGCGCCTCGGAGATGATGGCATCCATTTCGGGCTGGCTGAGTTCCGGCACGTCCACCGGGTCGGTCAGGGACAGCACGCCTCCCGAGGGCATGAACTTGATGACCGTGGCGCCATACTTCATCTGATAGCGCACGGCAGCGCGGCATTCGTCGGGGCCGTTGCATACGCCTCGCTCGGGCCCGAAGGGCTTGGCCACGTTCGGCGGCAGCGGGTCGCTGTCCGCGTGGCCCCCAGTGGAACCGATCGCGTAGTTGGAGACGATCATCCGCGGACCTTCGATGACGCCGGCATCGATAGCGTTACGCAGCGCCGAGGCGATGTAGTACGTGGAGCCGAGGTCTCGAACGCTGGTGAAACCTGCGTCCAGGGTCTCCTGCGCGTAGTGCGCGGCATAGAGCGCCTGCTCCGCGGGCACGCGCGTCAGGTCCTGGTAGAACCCTTTGTACCAGTTGTCCTCGAACTCGTCGCTGAGGTGCACATGCGAGTCGATCATGCCGGGCATCAGAGTCGCGTCGCCGAGATTGATGACGCGGGCACCTGCCGGGATCTGCGCGTCTGCACCGACGCCGGTGATCTTGCCATCCTGCACCACGACCACGCCGTTGTCCGCGAGCTTGCCGGAGACGGAGTCGAAGATATGGGCTGCCTTCAGCACCACGGGCCCGGGCGGCGGTGCCGGCTCCGCGTTCGCCAGAGAGGTGGCCGCAACGAGGCCACAGAACAGGGAAACCGAGAGGGCAGGGAATCTCACGACGGCTCCTCCTTACGAAGCGTTTTCCGCTTGATGTATTGGATTGATGCGGGCTCGGAATGTTTGATCGGAATGCCTGCGCTGTCAATGCAGTGGACTACCCATGGCGATCGCGCGTCGCATTCGGGCCCGCGCTCGCTACGTACCAGGGCTCCTGCGCAAGCCCGCGCACGCCGCGACTCGATGAGACGTGCGCTCTACGCGGTGGAATGACGTTGCGTTTCACCTTGATGAAGTAACGGTGAGCCTGAAGTAAACTCGATGCCGCTCGAATCATGCACTCGGCGCAGCCGGGTCACGCGACCCAGGGGGGAGCTCAGTTGCAAGCCATGAAGAGATCGCCAGTCGTCGCGGTGCTGCTTCTTGCCTCTGCGGCGGCCTGTTCACTCCCCCGTGCTGCGCGTGCGAGCAGCGGCAGCGAGCTCGCCCGGTGGCAGCAGGAGGCGCGGAGCGTCACCCTCTACCGGGACAACTGGGGTATCGCCCATGTGTACGGCAAGACCGATGCGGATGCGGTCTTTGGCATGGAGTACGCGCAGGCCGAGGACGACTTCAACCGGGTCGAGGCCAACTATATCGATGCACTGGGGTGGCGCGCGCAGGCGGATGGGGAGTCCGCGATCTATACGGATCTGCGTAGCCAGCTTTTCGTCGCCCCCGAGAAGCTCCGGGTCGAGTATGCCCAATGTCCGCCCTGGCTCAGGAAGCTCATGGATGCCTTCGCGGACGGGCTCAATTACTACCTCTACACTCATGCCGAGGTGAAGCCGCGGGTCATCACCCACTTCGAGCCCTGGATGGCGCTCGCATTCACGGAGGGAAGCATCGGCGGCGACATCGAGGTGGGGGTAGACATCCCTCAGCTCGCAGCCTTCTACGGCAGCGCGCCCGTGGCGCTGGCGCATGTCGCCAGCCTGCCGATGCCGCCCCCGGAGCCGCAGGGCTCCAACGGCATCGCCATCTCTCCGTCCATCGCGCTCGATCATCACGCGATCCTTTGGATCAATCCGCATACTTCCTTTTACTTCCGCTCCGAGCTGCAGATGGCGAGCGACGAGGGACTCGATGCATACGGCGCGGTGACCTGGGGACAGTTCTTCATCTACCAGGGATTCAATGCCACCGCCGGCTGGATGCATACCTCGAGCGGGGTCCGCAATATATCCTGGTACCTCGAGGCGGTGACCTCGAAGCAGGGGCGTTTCTACTACCGCTATGGCAACGAGGAGCTGCCGGTCAGGACCCGCCGCATCGTGGTGCGTTACAAGGCGCCGACCGGCATGGCGCAGAAGGTCTTCACCGCCTACTACACTCAGCACGGACCGGTGATCGGGCGGGTCGGCGGCAAATGGGAGAGCATCAACCTGATGCAGGCGCCCACCCGCGCGCTGGTCCAGGATTTTACCCGCACCAAGGCGAAGGACTACGCGCAGTTTCGCAAGTCGATGCTTCTGCACACCGACTCATCCAACAACACGATCTTCGCGGACGCCGAGGGCAACATCGCCTATTGGCACTCCGATTGGATTCCACGGCGCAGCGATGCCTTCGACTGGGGCAAGCCTGTCGACGGCAGCAACCCGGCGACGGCCAGCCACGGCGTCCTGACTCTCGCCGAGACGCCGCATCTGCTCAATCCGCCCAACGGCTGGCTCTACAACTCGAACAACTGGCCCTGGTCAGCGGCCGGACCGTACAGCCCGAGACGCCAGGATTTTCCCAAATACGTGGAGCGCAACTTCGAGGAGACGCCGCGGGGCTACCACGCCCTCAAAGTGCTGACGGGCGGCAGGGACTGGACCATGGCCTGCGTGACCGCGGCTGCCTTCGACAGCTACCTCCCTGCGTTCGCCACCATGATTCCGGTCCTGCTGAAGGCATATGACGCCATGCCCGGCTCCGATCCGCTGAAGGGGCGGCTGGCCGGCCAGGTCGCGCTGCTGCGCGTCTGGAATTACCGCTGGGGCGTCAACTCCGTCGCCACTTCCCTCGCCGTATTCTGGGGCACGGACATCTTCGCTGAGGTGCAGCAGCGCGCTCGGGCTGCGGGCATCTCGCCCGAGGACTACGTGGTGCAGCGGGCAACGCCTG
>Ga0157369_10004824_pt1 | contig 15834 bp, 13 predicted proteins | sample C25metaG_FD_113461 | JGI IMG/M metagenome (GOLD analysis project Ga0157369, IMG submission 113461) | Corn rhizosphere microbial communities from Kellogg Biological Station, Michigan, USA - C2-5 metaG | ecosystem: Host-associated > Plants > Roots > Rhizosphere > Soil | place: USA: Michigan... | reverse complement strand
GGCTTCGCCAAACGGTCGCTGCGCTCCCACGCCCGGATCAATCCCTCCACTCAGCCTTCCGACGTCGCCCGTGGATCAAGATCAAGAGCAGGCGAGCTGACACTCGGCCTATTGAGTGGTGAAAAGCGTGGGGTGTTCGGCGTTTGATTTGCGTTCTACGCGGTATCGCACGTCGCGTACCTCTCCCAAACACCTCGGTCTGTCCCCTCTCCCTCTGGGAGAGGGTTAGGGTGAGGGGCTTTTGATCTGTTTCAGAATCTGAGTTCAACGCGGTATCGCACGTCGGCGTAGCCCGCCCAAACACCACGGTTGATCCCCTCTCCCTTTGGGAGAGGGTTAGGGGGAGGGGCTTTTAGCTGCGTGACGGGAACTGGGGGTTTTCGTGGTTATCAAGCATGCGATTCACCACCAATTTGGCAAGCAACTTTAGCTGATACCCGCTCGTGCCTGCACTTGAGTCAGACTTTGCAATCTGAGCGGCCAGTGCCTTTACCCCTCGATAATCTCAAGGCCTTGGACATCAATATGACCGTCATGTATCTGGTGCTTCTTATTGTTATTGTCGAAGTCCTTAAAGGTGAAGTTGAAAGTGGCTTTGAAAAGCCCCTTGTCAATGTCGAACTCGATGACTTCAATTGAGCCTTCATCTTCAATGCTGGTATAGCCTTTTGTATGGTTAAGTTCTGTGTACGAAAAGCTGAAGGGGCAAGGAAATCTCTCCGTGAAGAAATGTTTCCCTTTTTCGATGTTTGCATCAAATATCAAGTAAATTGAAAATGAGGTGCTCGTGGATTTTTGATAAATTGCCTTTAATGCCACCAACTCTCCATCACTCACAAAGATGCTGGGTTTTCCTTCAAATTGGTTGGTGAAGTAATCTTTGATTCTGGCGTTCACAAAACCGGTGCCTGACTCGTTACGTCCTTCAAATGTATCTTTTGTAATGGTCATGTCTTACTCCTTTAAGTTCAGAGGGACTACACCGACATTGTTCGCTTGAAATAGATAAAAAGGTACTGTCAGATCTGACAGGTGGGCTATGCCATTTGGCTATTGTCGGCTCTTCAACCATAACTCTTCAGACTTGATTGATTCCGTCAAAGTTGAATCTTCGTCCGTCTGTGTACGACGGGGCGGATGCTCACCCCAGCCCTCTGCCAAGGGAAAGGGAGCCAATTTTTAGGCTTTTCAGATTCTGAATTCGACTCGGTATTTCACGTCGGCGTAACTCTCCCAAACACCTCGGTCAGTCCCCTCTCCCTCCGGGAGAGGGTTAGGGTGAGGGGCTTTTAGCTGTGTGCTGGGGATTGCGGGATTTCGTGATTATCCAGCACGCGATTCACCGCCAGTTCGGCGAGCATGATGATCTGCTGAATCGCCAGAATCGTCCGCCGTTGCGGCAGGTCGATGTAGGCGGCGATGTCGCTGGTCATCAGGCTGGCCTGTGCCAGTGATTCGCAGGCGTGGACCAGCAGGCTTTCGCTGTCCTGTTCCGGGGCTACCTGGAACATGGTGCTGGGTTTGTGGAAGCGCAGGGTGAGGGCGTTGGGTTTGAGGTAGTGGTCGAGGGCGCGCTCGGCGGCTTCGTGGAATTTCTTCGAGCCGGGGAATTCGTAGGGGGTGGTGTCGTCGGTTTCGGGTGGATTTTGAGGGGGATTGAGCACGGTGGAACTCCTTGAAGTGCTCCATTCATAAGCCGAGCGACCAAGCCCGGTCGCTGATGCGTCAGCGACACCCAAATCCTAGCCAGCGCACTTCCGACGGACAACCGTCAAAACCTGTCGGAAAGATCCGTGAAATCCCCGTTCTGTAGGAGCTGCCGTAGGCTGCGATCTTTTGATTTTTAAACATCAAGATCAAAAGATCGCAGCCTGCGGCGGCTCCTACAAGTTTCGTGGTGTGTTGAAAATCAGTTGGCGACGCGCGCGCCGGCGAGGCTGCCACTTAACTCATAGGCGGCCAATTCGGCTTGATGCGCCGCAAGAATCTCTGGCAACGATCCACGCAAATACTCAACCCACGTCTTGATCTTCGCATCCAGATATTGCCGCGAAGGGTAGATCGCATACAGGTTCAGCTCTTGCGAGCGGTAGTTCGGCATGACCCGCACCAGCGTGCCGTTGCGCAAGCCTTCGATCGCCGCATACACCGGCAGCACGCCCACGCCCATGCCGCTGGTGATCGCGGTTTTCATTGCGTCGGCGGAGTTCACCAAAAAAGGCGAGCTGTTGATGGTGACCATTTCCTGGCCTTCCGGGCCGTCGAAGGCCCATTTCTCCAAGGGGATCACCGGGCTGACCAAGCGCAGGCAGGCGTGGTTGAGCAGGTCGCTGGGCTTTTGCGCGGCACCGTTGGCTTTCACGTAGGCCGGCGAGGCGCAGACGATGCTGTAGGTGATGCCCAGCCGTTGCGAGACAAAACCGGAGTCCGGCAATTCGCTGGCAAGCACGATGGACACGTCGTAGCCCTCGTCGAGCAGGTCCGGTACGCGGTTGGCCAGGGTCAGGTCGAAGGTGACGTCGGGGTGAGTCTTGCGGTAGCGGGCGATGGCGTCGATGACGAAGTGCTGGCCGATGCCGGTCATGGTGTGCACTTTCAATTGCCCGGCCGGGCGCGCGTGGGCGTCGCTGGCTTCGGCTTCGGCTTCTTCGACGTAGGCCAAAATCTGTTCGCAGCGCAGCAGGTAGCGCTTGCCCGCTTCGGTCAGGGCAATGCGCCGCGTGGTGCGGTTGAGCAAGCGGGTTTGCAGGTGGGCTTCCAGATTGGAGACCGCGCGCGAGACGTTGGCGGTGGTGGTGTCGAGTTGCACGGCAGCGGCGGTGAAGCTGCCGGCTTCGGCGACACAACTGAAGGCGCGCATGTTTTGCAAAGTGTCCATGGGGTGCTCTCAAGGGAGATGGCAAATTGTGACACGAAGTTTCCGGGGCGAGACCCCCGACTTAGGGATTATCTCGTTAACCGTAACAAAGATTCACAGAATTCCCAGCTTATCGCCATTGAGGGCGCCCCCTAGAATTGCGCCGATCCCGGTAGGAGCTGCCGAAGGCTGCGATCTTTTGATTTTGTTTTAAGGGAATCAAGATCAAAAGATCGCAGCCTGCGGCAGCTCCAACACGGGTTCTCGATCTACCCCTCTCTCAGGAATTCGCAGCTGTGCCGCGTCGCATCAACAGAGCGCTTTTGCCGCTCAGTGTTCTGGCTTTTACCCTGGGTCTTGGCGGCTGCATCTCAACGGACGGAATCGCCCCACAGGGCAAGGCATTGGAGGCCAATTCACTGGCCACCGACGACGCCATTGCCCACGCCGCCCGTGACGCCAACTGGCCCAACGCGCAGTGGTGGCAAGCCTACGGCGACCCGCAACTCAATCGCTGGATCGACCTCGCCGTGCAAGACAGCCCGAGCATGGCCATGGCGGCCGCGCGCGTACGGCAGGCCAAAGCCATGGCCGGCGTCGCCGAGGCGGCCGAGTCATTGCAGATCAATGGCGAGTCGACCCTCAAACGCCACAACTGGCCGACCGATCAGTTCTACGGCCCCGGCGATCTGGCCAACACCACGACTTGGGATAACAACGCGGCGCTGGGTTTCAGCTACGCCCTCGACCTCTGGGGCCGTGAAAGCAACGCCAGCGAACGCGCAGTGGATCTGGCGCACATGAGCGCCGCCGAAGCGCGATTGGCGCAGTTGGAATTGCAGAGCAACATCGTGCGCGCCTACATCGAACTGTCGCTGCATTACGCGCAGCGCGACATCGTCGCGGCGACGCTCAAGCAGCAACAGCAGATTCTCGATCTGGCGCAGAAGCGTTTGAATGGCGGTATCGGCACGCACTTCGAAGTCAGTCAGGCGGAAACACCGCTGCCGGAAACCCATCGCCAGCTCGATGCGCTGGACGAAGAAATCGCCCTCAGCCGCAACCAGATCGCCGCACTCGCCGGCAAAGGTCCGGGAGCGGGTGCGCAGTTGCAGCGTCCGACCTTGTCACTCGGTGCTGCGTTGAAACTGCCGTCGGCATTGCCCGCCGAACTGCTCGGCCAGCGTCCGGACGTGGTCGCCAGTCGCTGGCAAGTGGCGGCGCAGGCGCGTGGGATTGATGTGGCGCATGCCGGGTTTTACCCCAACGTCGATCTGGTCGGCAGCCTCGGCTACATGGCCACCGGGGGTGGCGCGCTGGAGTTTTTGACCGGCAAGAAACTTAACTACAACGTCGGCCCGGCGATCTCATTGCCAATCTTCGACGGTGGCCGATTGCGCTCAGAGCTGGGTGAAGCCTCCGCCGGTTACGACATCGCCGTGGCGCATTACAACCAGACGCTGGTGAATGCGCTGAAGAATATCTCCGACCAGTTGATCCGCCGCGAGTCGATGGACAAACAGCAAGGTTTTGCCGCCGAGTCGGTGGCCACGGCGCAGAAGACCTACGACATCGCGATGATCGCGTATCAGCGGGGCCTCACCGATTACCTCAACGTGCTCAATGCGCAAACGTTGCTGTTCAAACAGCAGCAGGTGCAGCAGCAGGTGCAGGCGGCGCGGTTGAGTGCGCATGCCGAATTGGTGACTGCGCTGGGTGGTGGCCTTGGCGCTGGCAACGATGTGCCGTCGGCCGAGAAAACCCAGGCACCGAAAACCCCGACACTCCTGCATTGAACACACAACCCATTGTAGGAGTGAGCCTGCTCGCGATGAGGGCCTGTCAGTCTGCATTTATGTTGGCTGACGCACCGCTATCGCGAGCAGGCTCACTCCTACAGGGACCGCGTCTTGCCTGAATCCATGAGCACAATTCAATGACTCCCTTGCCCGCACCAATACGCTGGCTCTACGCCCTGGAATGGCGCCGCGGCTTCTTCGACTGGGCGCGCAGTGATGGCGTGACCTGGGTCTACATCTTCAAGGTGTTGCTCGCCGCATTCCTCACCCTGTGGCTGGCCATGCGTCTGGAATTACCGCAACCGCGCACGGCGATGATCACCGTGTTCATCGTCATGCAGCCGCAGAGCGGCCAGGTGTTCGCCAAGAGTTTCTATCGCTTCCTCGGCACGCTGGCCGGGTCGGCGATGATGGTCACGCTGATCGCGTTGTTCGCGCAGAACACCGAACTCTTTCTCGGCTCGCTGGCGATCTGGGTCGGCATTTGCTCGGCCGGTGCTGCGCGTTGCCGCAACTTCCGCGCCTACGGTTTTGTCCTCGCCGGCTACACCGCAGCGATGGTCGGATTACCGGCGCTGGCGCACCCGGACGGCGCGTTCATGGCAGCAGTGTGGCGGGTGCTGGAGATCTCGCTGGGGATTCTCTGCTCGACTCTGGTCAGCGCCGCGATCCTGCCGCAAACCGCCAGCGCCGCCATGCGCAATGCCTTGTATCAGCGCTTCGGCGTGTTCGCGCTGTTCGTCACCGATGGCCTGCGCGGGCGCAGCAAAGCCGAGTCCTTTGAAGCCAGCAACGTGCGCTTCATTGCCGAAGCTGTAGGCCTTGAAGGCTTGCGCAGCGTGACCGTCTTCGAAGACCCGCACATGCGTCGGCGCAACGGTCGCCTGAGCCGTTTGAACAGCGAATTCATGGGCATCACCACGCGCTTCAACGCTTTGCATCAGTTGCTTGAACGCTTGCGTGGCAATGGCGAAGAACATGTGGTCGCGGCGATCAGACCGGGTCTGCAGGATCTCGCCGAAGTGCTCGACGGCTTCAGCGGCCGCGCCCTGACCAGCCCCGATGCCGCCCGATTGGCAACTGCGCTGGCGAGCTACAAGGAAGGCCTGCCGGCACGCGTGCGCAGCCTGCGCGGGATCTTTCAGGACACCGATCCAAGCGAAGCCGAACAACTGGATTTCCACACCGCGTACGAACTGCTTTATCGCTTCGTCGATGATTTGCACAGTTATGCACAGACCCACGCATCCCTGGCCGATCACCGCCACGAGCGCGAGCGCTGGGCCGAGCCGTTCACCCCGCAAACCAACTGGTGGGCCGCCGCCGCGTCGGGCATTCGCGCCTCGTTCATTCTCATCGTGCTGGGCAGTTACTGGGTTGCCACCGCATGGCCAAGCGGCGCGACGATGACCCTGATTGCGGCCGCCACTGTGGGCCTCTCCGCCGCCACACCGAACCCGAAACGCATGGCCTTTCAGATGGCCTGCGGCACCTTCCTCGGTGCCCTGATCGGCTTCGTCGAAATGTTTTTCATCTTCCCGTGGATCGACGGTTTTCCACTGCTGTGCGTGATGCTCGCGCCGGTGATCGTGCTCGGCTCGTTCCTCACCTCGCGCCCGCAATACGCCGGGGTCGGCCTCGGTCTGCTGATCTTCTTCAGCACCGGTTCGGTGCCGGACAACCTGACGATCTACAACCCCTACACCTTCATCAACGACTACATCGCCATGGTCATGGGCATGCTGGTCTGTGCCGCTGCCGGGGCGATTATTCTGCCGCCGAACAGTCGCTGGTTATGGAAGCGGCTGGAGCAGGATCTGCGCGGCCAAGTGGTCTACGCAATCAGTGGAAAACTCAAAGGACTGGCGTCGAGTTTCGAGAGCCGTACCCGCGATTTGCTGCATCAGGCTTACGGTCTCGCGGCGGGTGAGCCGAAGGTGCAAAAAAACTTGCTGCGCTGGATGTTCGTGGTCCTGGAAGTCGGCCACGCGATCATCGAGTTGCGCAAGGAACAGGCGATTTTGCCGGTGCACCCGGCCTATGCCGAATCGCAGCCGTGGCGCCAGGCGATCCGCGTGATGGGTCGCGCGTTGGTGCGGCTGTTTTTGCAGCCGAACTCAAGCAATCTCGAGCGCGCACTGGTCGCCGTCGATCACGCAATCAGCCGCGTTTCTGCGACCGATGAGCCATTCGCCCCACACTTCGATACCTCGGCATTACGGCGGGTAAAGAGCTATCTGCACTTTATCCGCACTTCGCTGCTCGACCCGCAATCACCGCTTGCTGCCTACGCCATCGCCAAGCCCGAAGGACTTGCCCATGCCTCGTGAAATCGCCTTCCACGGCGTGTACATGCCGACCATGACCCTGATGTTTTTCATCGCTGCGGCACTGGCTTGGGCGGTGGACCGGTTCTTGTCCGGGTTCGATCTGTACCGCTTCTTCTGGCACCCGGCGCTGCTGCGTCTGAGTCTGTTTACCTGTCTGTTCGGCGCCATGGCGCTGACTGTCTACCGTTGAGAACGTCCCGATGAAAAAGTTTTTCAGCCTGCTCGCGACCCTGCTGGTGCTGGCCCTGGCGTTGTGGATCGGCCGCACGTTGTGGGAGCAATACATGAATACGCCGTGGACCCGCGATGGCCGCGTGCGCGCCGACATTATCAACGTTGCCGCCGATGTTACCGGTGAAGTGATCGATGTGCCGGTGCGCGACAACCAACTGGTGAAGAAGGGCGATTTGCTCATGCAGATCGACCCCGAGCACTACCGCATCGCGGTGAAACAGGCGCAGTCGCTGGTCGCCTCGCGCAAGTCGACGTGGGAGATGCGCAAGGTCAACGCCCATCGCCGCGCTGATCTGGACAACCTGGTGATCTCCAAGGAAAACCGCGACGACGCCAGCAACATCGCCGACGCCGCACTGGCCGATTACCAACATGCGCAAGCGCAACTGGAAGCGGCCGAACTCAACCTCAAACGCACCGAAGTGCGCGCTGCGGTCGACGGTTACGTGACCAACCTCAACGTTCATCGCGGTGACTACGCGCGCATCGGCGAGGCGAAAATGGCTGTAGTCGACATGAACTCCTTCTGGGTTTATGGCTTTTTCGAAGAGACCAAACTGCCCCACGTCAAAGTGGGTGATAAAGCCGACATGCAGTTGATGAGCGGCGAAGTCTTGAAGGGCCATGTGGAAAGCATTTCCCGCGGTATCTATGACCGCGACAACCCGGAAAGCCGCGAGCTGATTGCCGATGTGAATCCGACCTTCAACTGGGTGCGGCTGGCGCAGCGGGTGCCGGTGCGGATTCATATTGATGAAGTGCCAGAAGGTGTTCTTCTGGCGGCGGGGATTACCTGCACGGTAGTGGTGAATCAGAGCACGGTGGATAACTGACAGACCGTGTCGTCTGCATCGCGAGCAGGCTCACTCCTACACTGGATCTGTGTCACACCGGAGATCCCCTGTAGGAGTGAGCCTGCTCGCGATAAGGACAACCCGGTGTATCAGACCAATACCAGTAAGCACTCACTCAGCGCAAAACGTCTCCTGCAAATGCAGCCACAACACCCGCCCGGTTTCGAGTTTTTCAAACACCACCGTCGAGCGCCGATCCGTGTGTGCACCGCTCGCATCGCTCTGCTGCTCGCGGTAACCCACGGTCGCGCCGCGCTGATGCAAGGCAATCACGCGTAACTCACTGAGCTGGATTCTGAAACCTTTCTTCTGCCCCCCTGCGGCTTGGAACAGCAAGCGCAAGGCATCGACATCCAGCGCTCGGCCCAACGGCGTCACCATGGAAAAACGCGGTGAAAAACGCGCCAGCAATCGCTGCAGCGCGGCGTCATCTTCTTCTACGGCAAACCATCGTTCGATGGCTTCGTGCGCCTGGATCACTTCGTCCAGGTAGGGCGTGGCGTCATTCATGCAGTTTTTTCCTCAAGGGCAGGTGGGTTCAATAGCGCGAGCACGTGGCTCGAGTCGAAACGCAGAACGGCGACCATTGGCAACAGGGTCAGCAGCGCGGCGGCGATAAAGCAGGCACTGAAACCGTCACCACCCAACGCGCCCAGCAGTGAACTGAGCAGCGCCGCCGCGAGGCAGAAACCGAGTTGGCGATTGATGTTCCACAGGGCGCTGGAGTGGCCCATTTTTTCCGCTGCAATGCCAACGAAGGCCAAGGTCTGCGCGGTGACGCTGCACAGGCTGCCGCCGAGGCCCATCAGGGCGTAGGCGATGATCAGCGGCGTGCTGGCGGGTTGTTCGATGCGCATCAGCAAAACGATGCCGACGCATTGCAGGAGCATGCCGGCGCTGAGCAATGGCTTGGGGCCGATGCGGTTGAAGCTGCGTTTGCCGAGCATGATCGCCACCCCCGAACCGACGGCCCACGGCAGCATCAGCGCTCCGGTTTGCGCCGCGCCGACACCGAGGTTGTGCAGGTACAACACGGCAATCATGTGGGCGCCGGTGAAAACACCCGGTACGCACAGGTAGATCAACATCGCCAGACGCAGCGACGGGTGCTTGATCAGTTGCAGATCGAGGATCGCGCCGGGTTTGCGCCAGCCATCGCGCAGGTAAAGGCCCAGGATCAGAAGGCTGAGTATCAGAACAATGATGCCGAGTGCTCGGGTGCTGGCGTCGCTTGCCAGGCTGACGGCGATCAACAACAAACTCAGTGCCGACGCCGCCAGCAACAGGCCACGGACGTCCAGCGTCGGCCGCTCATGCAAGGGCTGATCGGCTTTCAACCAGAGCAGGCCGAGCCCGAATGCGAGCAGGGTCAGCGGCAGATTCAGGTAAAAAATCCAGCGCCACGACAACGCCTGAACGATCAACCCGCCGGCTGCCGGCGACAGTGCCGGCACCAGCAGCGCCACCAGCAACACCACACCGGTGAAGTGCGCGCGTTGCGTCGCCGGAAACTGTCGATACGCCAGGGCTTGGCCCACCGGCAGCAGCAGTCCGCCACCGAGCCCCTGCAGGAGTCGCCAGGCAATCAGGCTTTCAATCGTTCCGGCCTGTGCCACTAGCGCCGAACCCACGCCGAACAACAGCAACGACGCGAGAATCAGCCGCCGCTCACCGACCCGGGTCGCCAGCCACACGCTCAGCGGAATGATCAGCGTCAGGCCAAGCATGTAGGCGTTGCTGATCCACGCCAGTTGCGTCACCGAGGCCTGCAGTTGTTGAGCGATGGCGGGGTAGGCAATGCTGGCGACGAACATGTTCAGCAGGTCGAGGGCAAAGCCCAACAAATACACCAGCGCGACTTTCGAGCGATAAGCCATGGCAGCTTCCCTGTGATGAGAGGTGCAGGGTAGGGCGCTTCTGGTCGTAGGAAAACGCTGGTTTGCCTGCTAGTTTGTCAAAATTATTTTGACAAGGATTGCTGTGGATATGGTCAGTCTGGATCGGTTCGACACCTTCAAAGCCGTGGTCGAGGCGGGATCGCTCACGGCTGCGGCCGATACATTGGGGCAAACGCGCGCTGTGGTCAGCTTCAACCTCAAACGTCTGGAAGAAGAGCTGGGCGTGACCTTGCTCACGCGCAACACCCGGCAACTGGCGCTGACCGATGCCGGTGAGCGTTTTTATCGACGCTGCCTGCGCACGCTGGACGAAGCGCGGCTGGCCATCGAGGAGGCGCGTTCCGAGCACGCACAGCTCAAGGGCACGTTGCGCATTACCACAACCGTGGAGTTTGCCCTGGCTCAGGTCGTGCCGGCGCTGGAAGTGTTTCGCCAGCAGCAACCGCAACTGAATATTCATTTATCCACATCATCGACCCATGCCGATCTGATTTCCGAGCGGTTTGACATGGCGATTCGTCTGGGGCGCATGCACGACTCCAATCTGCGTGCGGTGCAGCTGTCGACTTTCGAGGTATTGGCAGTGGCGGCGCCGGGATTAGTCGAACGCTTTGCGCCGGTGGCAACGCTGGCAACCCTGGAGTCTATGCCGACGTTAGGGCATGGGCGGGTGCCGGAAATGACCGTGGTCGATCCGCACGGCTTGGAGCATTACTACCAGCCAAAACCCGGAACCACTGCCATCGTCGCGGACAACTCGGCGACGCTCAGGGCGTTTGCATTGACCGGGCAAGGCGTGGCGATTCTGCCGCAGTGGTTGATCCAGGACGATCTTGATGCGGGGCGGTTACAGCGTTTGCTGGTGGATTACCGGTTTGCGCCGCAAGGGGTGTATGCGCTGTACCCGGACACCCGGCATCTTCCGCTGAAAGTGCGGGCGTTCATTGATTTCATGAAGGGCTGGGGCTGAATGTTGGCTGATCTGGCCTTTTCGCGAGCAAGCTCGCTCCCACAGGGGATCTTCGGCATGACAGAGATCCAATGTCGGAGCGAGCCTGCTCGCGAAAGCGTCAACCCGGTCTCAGAGCTTTGCGCGCAATCCGAACCGCTTCATCAACGTCGATTCCAGCAAGCCCTTGGGCAACAACGCCGCCAGCAACGGCAACGCCCGGCTGCCATTGCCAATGCGGATCAACCGTGGCGGTTTGCTCTGCTGCACAGCCTTGAGCAACACAGCCGCAAACTCACTGGCCGGTGTCGGTTTGTCCTGCGACGCCTTGGCCCGTGCCCGGATGCCTTCACGCAGCGGAAACCACGGTGATTGTTCATTGATCAACTGTTCGGCTTCATGCCCGGCGTTCTTGGCAAAACTCGATTGAATCGCCCCCGGTTGAACTTCCATCACGCGAATGCCGAACGGCGCCAGTTCCATCCGCAAGGCATCGCTCAACGCATGCACCGCCGCTTTTGAGGCGCAATACGCACCGGCGAACGGCGTGACCAAGACTCCGGACACACTGCCGATATTCACCACCAGTCCCTTGGCCCGGCGCAATACCGGAAACAACGCGCGGGTGACGCCGACAATCGAAAACACGTTGGTCTCGAACTGCCGCTGCATCGCCGCAACGCCGCCATCGAGCAGCGGTCCCATGGCGCCATAGCCGGCATTGTTGATCAGCACATCGAGGCCGCCGTGTTGCTGGTTGATCCGCTCGCCAAGCTGCTCCAGCACCACATTGTCATTGACGTCGAGTTGCACGGCGCTGAACCCGGCTGACGCCAGCAACGCGACATCTTCAGCCTTGCGCGCACTGGCCCAGACTTCGTAACCGGCGGTTTTGAACGCATCGGCGAGGGCACGGCCGATGCCGCTGGAACAACCGGTAATCAACGCAACGGGCATGGCGCATTCCTTGTGCAAAAAAGTTGAGGGGGAGGTCAGTCGGAGAAACTACCCTGCAAGCGCTCGGCGCGAAACTCCAGGGTTTGCGGGCGGTAACCGGAGCGCAGTGGCGGCAGCGGCAGGCAGTCTTCCCACTCGCCACCGGCCTGCAATTCGCCGGGACCGCGATAGCGCGGGGCGGTGTATTGGTTGTCGGCCAGATTGACCGTATCGCCCGGCGCATACGCGGCGATGCGCCAGCGCAGTTCGGTCAGGGGCACGTCGTTACCGTTTTTCATTTTCAGTTGCAACGGACGATCGGCCGGGCATTGCTGCGGTGCATAGCTGATGCGCATCTCAAGGCGCGCCAGTTGTTTGATCTCGCGGTTGTCCAGCCACACCACCCACATGGCCACGAAGCCCAGGCCAATCGCCGCCGCCACGGAAACCGGCAAGGCTTTGGCCGGGTAGCGCAACAGCAGGATCAACCAGGTGATGACCAGCAGAATGCCGATGAACATGTGGGAACGCTCCGTGAGTTCGTGCGCACCATCCTACCGAAGGCCCGCCGGAATGGACATTTGTTGTGCGGCTGTTTTGGCCGTCGGTCGGAACTGTAATTTCTGACAGTAGGCACCTCGCTGCGCGTCTGCTCAGATCATTGCATGTGCAGACGACGCGGTTATCGTGCGGGGAGCTACATGGACATGTTCAGCAAAACACCGGTGCTGGCAGTGAACGACCCGCGCGGGCTGGCCGTTCGCAGGGTCGATTACTGGCGTTGCGACGTTAGTCAAACACCTGAACCGCGCATCCATCGTACGGCCCACGACGCGGCGGGTCACGGCGTGAAGCAGTGGGACCCGCGATTGTGGACACTGCAAAACACTGATCCGCTGACACCGCCCAATCTGAGCGCCGTTTACACATTGAACGGACAGGTGCTGCGCTCGAACAGCGTCGACGCCGGGACGCAGATCAGTCTGTTCGGTCTGGGTTCAGAGACATTGATGGATTGGAACAGCCGAGGCACCCGCCGGGACATTGAGCGTGACCTGTTACTGCGGCCGACGGCTGTGTTCGAAGCTGGCGGGTTGCAACCACGCCATTGTGCTGAGCGTTTCAGTTACGGGCAGCCGGGGAGGGCGGACCCGGCCCGTAATCAGCTCGGCCAATTGATTCGTCACGATGACCCGGCGGGAAGCGTGCTGTTCGAGTCATTCGCGATCACTGGAGAGAACGTCGAAAACACCCGGCATTTCACCCTTGTACCCGTCTCCCCGGATTGGCCTGAGCCGATCGAAGAGCGCCAGCGTTTGCTCGAACGCGTTGAGGGCGCAATGACTCATTGGCGTTTCGGGCCCCTCGGTGCGCTGCTCGAGCAGATCGATGCGAAGGGTAACCGACATGCCTCTGAGCTGACCCTCGATGGCGGCTTGCGCGCTCGCCATCTGCAGCTGAGCCATCAGACTGAACGGTGGGCGGTGGTCAGCGATATTCACTACAACGCAGAAGGGCAGATGACGCAGGAACTGGCGGGCAATGGCGTGCTGACAACGCTGACCTACCGTCATGAAGATGGGCGTCTGATGGCGCGTCACGCCGAAAACAGTCAGGGCGTGGTCTTGCAGCATCTGCTGTACCAATACGACCGCACAGGCAATGTGCTGAGCATCGAAGACAAGGCGCTGCCCGTGCGCTACTTCGCCAACCAGCGCATCGAACCGGTCAGTCGCTTCACCTACGACAGCCTCTACCAGTTGACTGAGGCCAGCGGATGGGAGGCGGGGGCGGGCGATGGCGGCCCGACAGCGATCGCCAACTATTGGCAAACCTATCGGTATGACGCTGGGGGCAATCTGCTCAAGCTGACCCACGTTGGCGCACAGAGTCCAGGTCATGATCTGCAGGCTGCGCGCTATAGCAATCGCTGCCTGCCCTGGCGCAATGGTGTGCCACCCGACGAGGCAGAGATCGCCATGGCGTTCGATACCTGCGGGAATAGGCTGTTGCTGGATCAAGGGCGACAGCTGCAGTGGAATTTGCGCAATCAACTGGAAGCGGTCGTGGCGGTACAACGCGATTGCGGTGCGGATGATCGCGAAGTTTATCTCTACGACGGCGCTGGCCAGCGCGTACGCAAGATCCGGTCGCTGCAGACTAGGGTTCGTGCTGTCGTTACGCAGGTACGCTACCTCCCGGAACTGGAATTGCGCACCGACAACGGCACCGCAGAGGTGCTGCAAGTCATCACGGTGCAGACCGCCCTGAACAGTGTTCGTGTTCTGCACTGGGAGAGCCCGCCGCCGGCAGGCATTAACGATCAGTATCGCTACAGTTTCAATGATCATCTGGGATCGATCAGTCTGGAACTGACGGCAGATGCGCAACTGATCAGCCGTGAGCATTTCTATCCATTCGGTGCGACCGCGTGGAGTGAGGAAAGCGACATCAGTTACAAAACCGTGCGTTATTCGGGCAAGGAGCGTGATGCAACGGGTCTGTACTACTACGGTTTTCGTTATTACATGCCGTGGCTGCAACGCTGGTTGAATCCTGATCCTGCCGGTGCCCTAGACGGACATAACCGTTACCGGGCAATGCGCAACAACCCCATCGTGTATACCGACAGGGACGGGCGCAAACCAGGCAACAAAAATGGTGATCGGGTTTATCACGAGCTTGCCGAGCAAAAACTGGTCAATCCGCTGCAAGCCGCCGGAATGCAGCCGGTGCGCAACTATTTTGAAGCCAGTAATGACCCCAAAGTACAGGCCTACCGTAAGGCCATTCCCGATGAATTGGCAAAGCTGGGAGCCAAAAGCGACTCTCTGCTCAATACCCATGAAGCCCATGTGAGGGCGGCGGTCATAACACAGACCGCATCGCCATCAGGGCCCATTCTTTATCACTCCGGTGAGCTGCTCTCTGCGGGCATGAGCAAGATTATCGGGGAGCAGAACACCAGTCGGATAATGGGCCCGATGTCGGTTGCCTTCAACAGTCCGACCGAAGATCCGCAGGTTCTTGCCGGCAGGCGCGATGCTGTGGCGAAGACCTTCAAGACCGGTGGACAACTGTTGATGCATGCAGCCCATCCCGCGGCCCAATTACTTGGCGCAGCCAGTACCGCGATGGGTAACGTCATGGAAATCTCGGAAGCGCAGACACGTGTGCAGTACAGGATGTTGAATACGCCGGCCAATCTGGCGATGAACGTCCCGGGGGATAACACGCAGATATCTTTTCAATCACTCCAGCAAACATTCACGTCGCCTCAGCAATCGTGGTTTTCAGAAGCGTCGGCTGCGCCAAGTGAATGGGCACAACAGTTATTGGCCGTCGCCTTCAAGCCACCACCGCCACGGATTGTTCATGCGAAAGACGATTCAGTTAACGATGACGAATATCTTGATCGTCCGCGTCGAGGCTCACATTACGGTTAAGTAAAAAAGCCCCCGCCCAACCCGCTGCGGATAGGGGACGCAGTGGGCTGGACGGGGGCTTCTTGTGTAATCGATCAGTTACTGCGCGATGGTCTTCACCGACACGCCGCGTTCGATCGGGGTGGAGCGACCGTAGATATCTTCGAAGCGTTCGATATCGTCTTCACCCAAGTACGAACCCGACTGAACTTCGATGATTTCCAGCGGGATCTTGCCCGGGTTGCGCAGGCGATGCACCGAGGCGATCGGGATGTAGGTCGACTGGTTTTCGCAGAGCAGGAACACGTTTTCATCGCAGGTCACTTCGGCGGTGCCGCTGACCACGATCCAGTGCTCGGCGCGGTGGTGGTGCATCTGCAGTGACAGGCACGCGCCCGGTTTCACCGAGATGTGCTTGACCTGGAAACGCCCGCCCATGTCCACCGAGTCGTAAGAGCCCCACGGACGGTAAACCTCGCAGTGGTTCTGGGTTTCGCTGCGGCCCTGCTCGTTGAGGGTGTTGACCATCTGCTTGACGCCCTGAACCTTGTC